>ERZ1740059.300-NODE-300-length-27747-cov-5.943233_pt1 | contig 27747 bp, 24 predicted proteins | sample MGYA00581744_ERZ1740059 | MGnify/ENA primary metagenome ERZ1740059 (study PRJEB43018, sample SAMN04849738) | marine metagenome | isolation source: floating plastic debris | place: Pacific Ocean | collected 2008-08-28 | study: EMG produced TPA metagenomics assembly... | reverse complement strand
AACGAACGCCAGCTTCACGCGTATAATAGCGCAGCAAGTCACGGATCGCCGAAGATTCGACCACCCACTCCTCTTCGTCCAAGCCGTGATCGGCGCGGATTTTCGGCAACAGATGACGCTCTGCAATCTCGAGCTTTTCGTCCTCGGTATAGCCAGCAATGCGAATGATCTCCATCCGGTCCAGCAGAGGTTGAGGCATGTTCAGACTATTTGCAGTCGTGACGAACATAACGTCAGACAGATCATAATCGACTTCGAGATAGTGATCATTGAAGGTCGAGTTCTGAGCCGGATCCAGCACTTCGAGCAAAGCCGCCGAGGGATCGCCGCGATGGTCCATGCCCATCTTGTCGATCTCGTCCAGCAAAAAGAGCGGGTTGCCCGTCTTGGCTTTTTTCAGGCTCTGGATCACGCGGCCCGGCATTGAGCCGATATAGGTCCGGCGGTGCCCTCTGATTTCGCTTTCATCGCGCACACCGCCCAAGGACACGCGGACAAAGTCGCGGCCGGTGGCATCTGCGATGGACTTGCCAAGCGAGGTCTTACCGACGCCGGGAGGACCAACGAGACACAGGATCGGACCCCGCAACTTATTCGTGCGCTTCTGTACCGCGAGATATTCGAGGATACGCTCCTTGACCTTTTCAAGACCATAATGGTCGTCATTCAGCTGTTTTTCAGCCGTTTCGAGATCGGTCGAGATATCCTTGCGCTTGTCCCATGGCAGCGACAGCAGCCAATCGAGATAGTTGCGGACCACGGTGGATTCCGCGGACATCGGACTCATCTGGCGCAGTTTCTTGACTTCCTGCTCCGCCTTGGTCCGAGCTTCCTCAGAGAGGCCGGCTTCCTTGATCTTTTCTTCGATCTCCGCGACTTCGTCGCGTTCGCCTTCGCCCTGATCGCCAAGTTCGCGCTGAATGGCTTTCATCTGCTCATTCAGATAATATTCGCGCTGGGACTTCTCCATCTGACGCTTGACGCGGTTTTTGATTTTCCGCTCCATCTGCATCATACCCATCTCGCCTTCCATCAGCGAGAGAACCTTTTCGAGACGGTCCTTGATGTCTGACAGTTCCAGAAGGCCCTGCTTTTCAGATAGCTTGACCTGCAGCTGTGAGGCGACTGCGTCTGCCAGTTTGCCAGGCTCAACAATGTCGGAAATCGTCGAAACGGATTCTGGTGGAATCTTACGGTTCAGTTTTGCATAATTTTCAAACTGCTCAGTAACCGCGCGCATCAGGGCTTCAAGTTCGCTGGTGCTGGCATCGACCGGTTCGATAATGCCGACTTCGGCAACATAGTGATCGCCGCGATCTTCAAGCTGATTCAGACGCGCCCGATGGCCGCCTTCGACGAGCACTTTAACCGTACCATCCGGAAGTTTCAGCAATTGTAGAATTGTGGCTGTGGTTCCGACGGCGTGCAAATCATCCGCCACCGGGTCATTGGTCGATGGATCTTTCTGCGCAACGAGCATGATCTCGTTCTCGCCTTCATCCACAACTTCGAGGGCTCGCACAGACTTGTCTCGGCCCACAAAAAGCGGCGCCACCATGTCCGGGAACACAACAATATCTCTCAGTGGAAGGACTGGGAGGTTTTTCGTCGTCATAACTGACTCCTTTGCTTCAGGTCCCGCTCAGCGGCGACCGTCACCTTCACCCTGTTGTCGGATGATTCTGGCGTCTCATTTATTTGATAACCACAATCAGATACTTCAACCACAAAATAGCGGTGGAAATGTGGTAATTTAATCCTATGGACGCGGATTAATCAGGACGCTTCGCTGGGTTGAACCTGCTTGGCGTGCACGTAAAGTGGCTTGGCATTGCCATCGACCACTTCCGCATTGATCACGACCTCGTCAACACCGCGCAAACCCGGCAGCTCGAACATGGTGTCGAGCAGGATAGATTCCATGATCGAACGAAGCCCACGTGCGCCGGTTTTCCGGTCAATTGCCTTCTTGGCGACCGCCGACATCGCATCCGGGGTGAAGGTCAGGTTTACATCCTCCATCTCAAACAGTTTCTGATACTGTTTGACGAGCGCATTTTTCGGCTCAGTGAGAATGGTGACCAGTGCATCTTCGTCCAGATCCTCAAGCGTTGCCAAGACCGGCAGCCGTCCGATGAATTCCGGGATCAGACCGTAGCGTTGCAAGTCTTCCGGCTCGACCGTGCGCAGGATTTCGCCAACACGTCGCGCTTCAGGATCCTGCACATCAGCACCAAAGCCGATCGAGGCAGCTTCACCGCGAGAGGAAATAATCTTGTCCAGGCCGGCGAAAGCGCCGCCACAGCTGAACAGGATGTTGGTCGTGTCGACATGCAGGAATTCCTGTAGTGGATGTATCCGACCGCCTTGTGGTGGAACCGCTGCAACGGTGCCTTCCATCAGTTTCAACAACGCCTGCTGCACGCCCTCGCCCGAGACGTCGCGGGTAATGGAAGGATTGTCCGACTTGCGGGAAATCTTGTCGATCTCATCAATGTAGACGATGCCACGTTGCGCCCGCTCGACATTATAGTCAGAGGCTTGCAACAATTTCAGGACGATATTTTCGACATCCTCGCCGACATAGCCGGCTTCGGTCAGCGTCGTTGCATCGGCCATTGTGAAGGGCACGTCCAGAACCCGGGCCAGCGTTTGCGCCAGCAAGGTCTTGCCGCAACCGGTCGGGCCGATCAGCATGATATTAGACTTGGCCAGTTCCACGCCATCTGCGCCGCCAGGATTGGCCAGGCGTTTATAGTGGTTGTGTACCGCCACAGACAGGATGCGCTTGGCATAAGCCTGCCCGATCACATAATCATCGAGCACCTCGCAAATCTCTTGCGGTGTCGGAACCCCCTCTTTTGCCTTGAAGCCGGAGGTCTTGTTCTCTTCACGGATAATATCCATGCAGAGCTCGACGCATTCATCGCAGATGAAGACGGTCGGACCCGCAATCAGTTTCTTTACTTCGTGCTGGCTCTTTCCGCAGAAAGAGCAATAGAGCGTATTCTTCGAATCGCCACCAGAACCGTTTTGCTTTGCCATGGGCAACCTCTATGACACGCATGGATTAACATGCGATTTACCGGGACCGAATCCCAGCCACTACTCGTAACTCTATAACCCTGACGGGCAGGCGCAAGCCTTCGCAATCATTCTCAATGCAGGATGAGTGCCTATTAATCTTCACCCGGATCTTCACGGCGCTCGTAAACCGTATCGACGATTCCGAAGTCCTTTGCATCCTCAGCCGTCATGAAAGTGTCGCGATCGAGCTTTTTCTCAATCGTTTCATAGTCTTGGCCCGTATGTTTCACGTAAATATCATTCAGGCGCTTCTTCAGATCAAGGATTTCCTCGGCATGACGCTCAATGTCCGAGGCGACTCCGCGATACCCCCCGGATGGTTGATGGACCATAACCCGGGAGTTCGGCAGAGCGATACGATTGCCTTTATCCCCTGCCGCAAGCAGCAAAGATCCCATACTGGCCGCCTGACCAATACAAAGTGTCGAGATCGGGCAACGGATATATTGCATCGTGTCATAGATCGCCAAACCGGCCGTCACATAACCGCCTGGGCTGTTAATATAGATGCCGACATCCTTTTTCGGGTTTTCCGATTCCAGGAACAGTAATTGCGCACAGACCAGAGACGCCGTCGTGTCATCAATCGGGCCGGTAATGAAAATCAGACGCTCCTTGAGCAGGCGAGAAAAGATATCGAACGCGCGCTCACCGCGGCTGGTTTGTTCAATAACAGTTGGGACCAGGTTCACATCAGTCGGGCGCGGATCGAACATTTTATTACCTTCAAGCGGAAAATTTGGCCAAGGACTGGCAGACGGTGACATATTTGTCCATTCGCCAGGAGATACAAGGTGTGGATGGCGCTTAACCGTATAAATCGCTCAGCTCCCGCGCGGCATGGCCGTACCGAACCTGGCAGCGAAGTATTTGGCGATATCCCGCGCCGAACCGAGATGGGCATGACAATTGTCGTTTCGCAGGTCCGACAGATCTGGTGGCGGCTCAGCCAGGACGAGCGTTGGAGCATTCCAGCGGCCCTCGCCAAGCAGGTCACAAATCGGCCCGCGCGGATGCGTGATGCCGACATAGCGGATCTCCAGTGCTTCCTTGATCGCCGGATAATAATGCAAGACGCCCCAGAGCTCGGCGCATTCCGGGCAGAATTCACGGCGATCATTGTCTTCAAAGCCGGGCGGCAACAGAAAGAGAATATCCTTACTCATCTCACATCCTCCAAACGGCTGAACTGATCAGCGGCTTCAGGGAATTTTACGGCCATGCGGCCAAACTCGTCGCGGCTGACACTGATATGGAGTTCCGCATTTCCGGCCTCATCAAAGGATTCCTGTTCGACTTGCGTATTGGCATGCAGCCAGGCCCGCAAGGCACCATCCTTGCTAGTGAGCCTCGCACATAGCCTAGCCCGTCCTTGATCAATGACACCTTCAATCTCGGCGAGCAGCGTTTCCAACCCTTCTCCCGTGATCGCCGATACTGGAACCGCGATCATCTGCTCCGCCACGCGTTGTCCTTCTGCTTCCAATCCGCCTCGCACACTCGGCTCGACCATATCGATCTTGTTCCAGACCTCGAGAAGCGGCGGCAGCTCCATGCCTGAGAGATCGGCGAGCTGGAACAGAACCTTCCTCACATCCTGTATCTGTTCTTCATCAGCGTCGCTGGATCGGTCGCGCACATGGATGAGCAAATCAGCATCGAGCGCCTCTTCCAGAGTCGCCCGAAAACTGTCGACCAGGTGCGTTGGCAGGTCAGAAATGAACCCAACTGTATCGATCAGACCCGCCTCCCCAAGGCGGGGCAGTTCGAGCTTTCGGATCGTCGTATCCAATGTGGCGAAGGGCATATCCTTGGCAATGACGTCGGCGCCGGTCAGGCGATTGAAGAGAGTCGACTTGCCCGCATTGGTATAGCCGACCAGAGCGAGAATCGGCGTCTCGCGGCGCTTGCGCCCAGCGCGCTGAACGCGACGGGTGCGCTGGACGTCGGCCAGGTCCCGGCGCAGGCGTTTCACGGCCCGGTCGATCATGCGCTTGTCCGCCTCGAGCTGCGTTTCTCCAGGACCACCTAGGAAGCCGCGTCCACCGCGCTGGCGTTCCAAGTGGGTCCAGGTCCGCACCAAGCGCGATCGCTCATACAGCAACCGGGCCAGTTCAACCTGTAATCGGCCCTCTTTGGTGCGGGCGCGCAGGCCGAATATTTCTAGGATCAAGCCTGTCCGATCAATCACCTTCACGCCAAGCCGGTTTTCCAGATTCCGCTGCTGGATCGGTGTCAGTGCCGCATCGATAATGACGATTGAGCAATCATGGCCTTTCACATCCGCTTCCAGCCGGTCCAACAGGCCACCTGAGAGAAGATAGCCCGGCGTCGGTTTTCTGACATTTTCCGCGCGCAGGAATTCAAGCTCACATCCGAGCGCCTCAACCAGGCCGGCAGATTCGTCCAGGCGCACCTCGCTGGGTCGCTCGGATACCTGAGTCCATGGGATGATAATGCCGGCCTTTTCAGGCGGTTGTTCCAAATCGAACGGTTTTTGCGTCAATTGACCTAGCTATCGTCTTCGTCGAAGAGTTGCACGTGTGCGCCCGGCGCGATGGTCGAAATTGCATGCTTGTAAACCAGTTGCGGGGGACGTCCGTCACCGCGCAACAACACACAAAAGTTATCGAACCAAGTCACAACGCCTTGTAATTTAACACCATTCACCAAGAATATCGTCAATGGTGTTTTTGACTTACGGACTGCGTTTAAGAAAGTGTCCTGGAGGTTCTGCTTTTTATCTGAAGACATGGTTTGCCTGTCCTTCTTTTATACTGCAGCGGCTATAACGATTGAGACCAATTGGCAAGCTATGGCGTCGCTATCTTTGCCAAAATGAGGGATTCAACGCCGGGAGAAGCGCAATCACCTCCAAACGCCCAAGGATCATGCCGAGAATGACGCAAAATTGGGCGACGCCGTTCAGTTCGGCTGTCATCCCCGCAAGAATTTGCCCCGCATTTGAGAGGCTGCCAATCCCGGCCAGAATGGCATCATCAAATGACAAACCAGCTGCGCTTAAGAGCAGGGTCCCGAGTGTACAGGCCACAATATAGCCAACCAGATAGACCCAGACACTCATCACCGTGCGATCCGATTGACGCCGTCGTCTGAAAGCGAAATGCTTCATACTGCCGCGATATCCCAATTGGGCGAATTCCAGCGCCACGCGACGGCTGAGGACAATCAATCGGGCCAGTTTAAAACCGCCAGCCGCCGACAACGCGGAGCCGCCAATCAATACCGGAAACAAGACCAGAACGATCGGCAGTCTAGAGAATTGTTGGGGATCGGTTAGCGCGATCCCGCTGGTTGCCAAAGAGGAGGTTGCCCAGCCGACACTTTCGATCAAAGGCAGCCCCGCAAAAAACGCAAGCACAGTGATCAAGGTCAGTGATCCAAGCCAGGCCAGAGTTTCCGGGTCGACCAAGACCGATCGTACCCGCCCCTGCCCGGCGCCGTCGACCGCGATCAGGCCCAGCGTACCCAGCACCAGCCCCGTCCAGAGGGCGATGGAATGCAGCGGCCCTGCTTGCGGCGCCATGTTGTATGCAAGCGGATCTACCATTCCGGTCGTGATCGCACTCACCGCACCAGCAAGCGCGTCCCGCGGCGCGATCCCAAGGGCCAGAAGAATAGCAGCCAGGACAAGCGTACTGCTCAGAATCAACGCGGTACTGACCCGAATGATTCGTTCGATCGGGTCAAAGAAGCTGCCTTCTGTTTCACTGAAAAAGCGGTTGCGGTGGACGCCGGGGCCACCGAGGTTGAGGCCTGAAAACACACTCGCGGCTATCGTTATAGTGGCAATGGCACCGATCAGGTGCAGCATCGCACGCCAAACGAATATGCTGATCGGCATCGGGTTCAGTACGGGGTCCAGACGGCTATGACCTGTCGTGCTGAGATTGGATACGCTTTCATAAAACGCGGCTAGAAAATCCGGAGAGCCGATATAGTCGATGAAGGGAATAGCGGCGATCGCCGCCCCCACCGTCCAGAAGAGCAATGCCACGGCCAGGCCGTCTCGCGCTTGCGACCGTTTCTGAGGCTTGTCGGTCAACAGGATGACAGTTGCGCCAAGGGCTCCAATGCTGATTGAAGTGCCGGCAAAGACCATTAATTGCTGCGTTTCCCCGGTCGCCGCCGCCACCATGAAACAAACCGCCAACAAAATCGAAAAGCCCAGCGCGACGAATGAAAAGACACGGACAACGGCGAGATGATTCAATCTGTCCTCCCGCCTAGAAGAAGTCTGCGCTGACCCTGAAGAACTGTTCGACTTTGCGGGTCGCGCTTGTTTCGTAGAACAAGAGGAGTCGATCGTTTATCTCGACGACGGTTTTTGCCGTGGGGAAAATGATCTCTTCACCGCGAATGAGCGCTGCGGAGGTCACGCCATCCGGCAAATGCGCATAATCGATCGGCTTGCCAATCAGGGGCGAAGATTCCAGCGTCACCCCTTCAGCAATCTCAGCCGCGCCATTTTCGATGGATTGTACCGATAGAATGCGCCCGCGCCGCAACTTGGTGAGGATTTTCGAAACGCTCAGCGCGCGGGGGTCGAGAACCGCATCAATGTCCAGATCCTGTGATATGGCGATCAGCTCATAAGCATTGACCAGGGCATGAGTCCGCTTGGCGCCCAATTGCTTCGCCAATTTGCCGATCAGCATATTGGTCTTATCATCATTGGTTACAGCGATCACGATGTCGGCCTTGTCAGCGCCAGCTTCTTCGAGCACATCACGCGCCAGGCCATCGCCATGAATGACAATGGTCTGTTTCAATGCCGATACGGCAATATCAGCTTTACCGACATCCGATTCAATAATTCGCACGCGGACCTTGCCATCGCGCTCAAGGTTGCTGGCCACATAGGTGCCAACGTTACCGCCACCAACAATGACGACACGTCTGTGTTCTTCAATATCTCGATTGAAGAGCTTGTTAAGCCGAGGCGTTGAACGGCGCGTAACGGCCACATAAGCGATGTCACCCGGCTGCAACTGATCATTGCCGCGAGGCGCAAATACACTCGCCCCACGCTTGATCCCGATTACGCGCGCGCCAAGATCCGGGAAAATACCCGAGATCTGGTCCAGCGCAGTTTCCAGGAGTGGGCTGTCATCGCGCACTTTCATGCCGAGGATTTGCAGCTCTCCCGCTTCAAACGAAATGCTGGATATCGCACTTGGTGCTCGAATACGCCGCAAGATCGCTTCGCCGACCTCGATTTCTGGCGAAATGATCAGATCAATCGGAAGGGCTGACTTGGAAAACAGTTCGGAGTATTGACCATCAAGATAAGCTTGCGCGCGTACGCGCGCGATCTTGGTGGGAACAGAGAAAAGCGTATCCGCCACCTGGCATATGACCATGTTGATCTCGTCAAAATGCGTGACGGCGATAAGCATGTCCGCAGATTCCGCACCTGCGGCCCGAAGCACATCTGGATAGGCGGCGTGGCCGACGACACCACGCACATCGAAATCAATCTGAACTTGTTCAATCAGACTGTTGTTTTCATCGATCATGATAATGTCGTGGTGCTCGTGCGCCAGGTGGCGGGCAATGCCCTGCCCCACACGGCCAGCTCCACAAATGATCACACGCATTTAACGATTATCCGTACGACTCGCCGACGCGTTTACGCCAAGGGCCTTTAATTTTCGGTGTAGAGCCGAACGTTCCATGCCGATAAACTCGGCGGTACGGGAGATGTTGCCGTCAAATCGGGTAATTTGAAGGGTAAGATAATCCCGCTCGAATTGCTCCCGCGCATCCCGAAGGGACAAGCCGACAAAATCGGCGGAAACGCCCATGGCATCACCGGAATCATCGCTGCTGCGATCAAGCGGCAATTCCTCGACTGTGACCATCTGATCATTGCTATCGCGCGACAAGATCAGAACCCGTTCGACGACATTGCGCAACTGGCGGACATTTCCGGGCCAGTTCATCGATTGCAGGACGGCAATCGCCTCCTTGCTAAACACACGCGGCGTCAAACCGGACGAATCCGCGATCCGGGCGCTGAAATACTTGACCAGGTCGGGGATATCGTCCCGGCGCTCTGCCAGGGACGGCACTGAAAGCGGCACCACGTTCAACCGATAGTATAGGTCTTTTCGGAACGCCGTTGCTTCAATTGCCTTTTCCAGATCGCGGGTGGACGAGGACATGACACGGACGTCGACCTTCACATCCGAGCCACCGCCGACCCGCGAAAAGCGTTGTTCCGTCAGGACCCGCAAGATCTTGCTCTGCGTACCGAGCGGCATATCGCCGACCTCATCCAGCAGGAGCGTACCGCCATGGGCCTGCTCAAACACACCTATCTTGACCGGCATTCCCGACGAATCCTCTTCGCCAAAAAGCTCGCGCTCCATTTGCTCAGGGGCGATATTGGCCGCGTTGACCGCCACGAATGGCCCGCCTGCCCGTCGCGAATGATCGTGAATCAGTTTGGCGCACAATTCCTTACCGACACCCGCTTCGCCAGATACCAACACCCGAGAATTCGTCGGGGCAACTTTCTCAATATGCGCACGCAAAGCCAGCGCTGCACCGCTATCGCCAATCCATTCGGATACAGAGAAATTGTGCGTGCGGAGCGTTTCGTTCTCGCGCTTCAGCTGGGCCGACTCGATCGCGCGCGAGACTAGATGGAGCAGTCGATCGGCCTTGAATGGCTTTTCGATAAAGTCATACGCGCCTCGGCGGATCGCGGCGACTGCCGTTTCGACATTGCCATGACCACTGATGACAATCACCGGCAACATCGGATCAATCGCCTTGAGATATTTCAGGACCGACAAACCATCCATGTCGCTTCCCTGCAACCAGACATCCAGCACGACCAGGCTTGGCGTGCGCGATCGCACCTCATCGATTGCAGATTCAGCGGTGGCGGCGGTTCGCACACCGTGGCCATCATCTTCCAGAACGCCCGCGATCAATTCGCGAATATCCGGTTCGTCATCGACAACGAGAATGTCAGTACTCATCAGCAAGCTCCAAAGGCTGGTCTTTCGCGACTGAGTCAGAGGTCAAACTCAGGGGCAAAACAATTTTAACGATGGCCCCCCGGGCCCCGTGTTCTGGTTCAAGCAATTGCACGCTTCCGCCATGGTCCATGATCACACGGTTAACGATCGCAAGACCCAGGCCAGTTCCGCCCTCTTTGGCGGTCACATAGGGTTCAAGCAATTGTTCGCGGGCCTCCTGCGGAAATCCCGGCCCATTATCTTCGATGCGCATCACAATCAGGCCATCCTCTCCGACCGGATCAACCGCGACCGAAATCTGGCCCTGAACCTCATCGGTTTGTGGTCGACCAGCCAGGGCTTCAGCGGCATTCTTTACAATATTGGTCAGCGCCTGGCCGAGCAGACGCTCATCACCCAGGATCGACAAACCACCTTGCGGCAGGCTGAGGCCAAACTTGAAATCCGGATTGACCACACGCTGCGCGAAAACAACATCCGTGATCAGGGCCGCGAGATCGAACCGACTGGGCGTTGGCATTGGCATCCGGGCAAAATCGGAGAATACCTGGACCATACGGCCAATTACTGAGACCTGGCGCAAAATCGTGTTGATACAGCGTTCGAATACACCGTCTTCATCACTGATCTGGTCACCATAGCGGCGGCGAATACGTTCAGTCGACAATTGGATGGGCGTGAGCGGGTTTCTTATCTCATGCGCAATCCGGCGGGCCACGTCGCGCCATGCCAATTGCCGCTGAGCCGAAATCAGGCGCGTGGTGTCGTCTAGCGTGACAACAAATCCTTCCACCGTGTCGGACGTGACTTTCAAGCGAACATGCCGCAATCCGTCTTCCGTCATCAGATTGATAAAGGCATCGTCCTGCGTGCGTTGCACCTGTTCTTCGACCACGCGCTGCCAGATTTCCGGACTGATCTCCGACAGCGGTTTCCCTTCCAGTTGCCCCAGATTGAGGAGCGTCTCGGCGGAGCGGTTCGCAATGGTTACAATCCCGCTGGAATCGATCCTGATGACACCGGAACTGAGTTCCACGAGCAGAGTTTCCAAGAACCGTCGGCGCTGCTCCGCTTCTTCACGAGCGGATACCAGGTCGTCTCGCCGCTCGTCCAATTGACGGGTCATCAGGTTGAACGAATTGGACAGCACCCGGACCTCGTCCTCAGGCTCAGGCAACGGCACAGCGACGCCGCGCCGACCCTCACTCACCTCTTGGGCCGCCATAGCCAATCGACTGATCGGCCGTGAGATACGTTCCGCAATCTCCTGCGCCAGACGTACCGAAAGAAGCAGGACCAGCGCCACGATCTGCAAATAAGCGACAACAAAAAGCGTCTGAATCTCGTTGCTGCGCTGCTGCGCCAGTTGATATTGCTGCTGCGCATTTCTAGCCCGGTCGAGACGCGCGAAGAGCTCCGGATTGATCGGTCGGATGAGGTAGAGATAACTTTCGTTGAAATTGGAGAGTTTCTTCAGGGCGAACGTGTAGCCGGCTTGTCGCCGAAGCACGGCAACCGTCTCGCCGCGGTCTGCAGCGATAAAGTCTTCTGCGACCGGCGGCGCGTAATTGATTCCGGTGGCGATAATCTGCGCTTCCGCCAATCGAAATCCATTTCGATCGATGATGTAAGCCGAGGAAAAGTCACGATAAGTGGCAACCAGGCTTAGAATAGCCTCGAACGTCTCCGGGTCCGCTTCAAAACCCTCTGCGGCCGCATCGACATCGTCCGCCACTGCCAGGGCATCGGCCTCGAATCGAAACGCAAATTCCTCCCCGCTCTCGGCGGTAATGGTGGCGAATTCATCCACCAGGGTCAAAACCGTGTCGCCCAGCCAGGTATCAATCCCACGGGCGATCGTCAGCCAGAGAAAGAGCGAAACCACTACGGCCGGGATCATTGCAACGGTTCCGAACAGAAGCATGAACCGTCTGGTAAGCCTGCCACCGCTGCCGAGATCCGGATTGCTACGAATGGCGCGATAGCGTGAAACAATCAGCCATCCCAACACGAACAGGATGACCATATTGGCGACCAGCAGGGTCAGAAGCCCTTCCGGAATATCATCGGTCGGGCTGGATCGGCCAAGCGTGACAATGGTCGCGCCGGCGCAGATAACGCCCGCCAAGACAAACAAGCCCTGGAACCAAAGGCCGCCATTCCTGCGGAGGGTTGCTAGAATCCGTGATGCCAATGTCGGGCCTCTAATCCACACTGTCGCTATTCAGCAACACTGATGATTTAGAGCAACACTTTGACCATAGGTCAATCAGTCTTCTGTCATTCCCAGAACGGACATACGCGCCCGCAACGTGTTCCGATTGACGCCCAGCAGCGCCGCCGTTCGTAACTTGTTGCCAGATGTGACGCTCAGGGCCAGTTTGATCAGAGGCCGTTCGACCTGTTCAAGTACCGACTGATAGATTTTCTCGCCCTCTTCACCACCCTTCAGCAAATCCGCCATGACATATCGATGCAACAGGGTTTCAATTTCGCTTTCCAGAGACGCTTCCGGATTCAGTTCTTTTAGCGTCTCAGCACGAAGCTCGCGCTCAATATCGCGCTGCGAGATGGTTGTGTCTGGGCTTAGAGCAGCCAGCCGGAAAATGAGATTCTCAAGCTCCCGGACATTGCCCGGCCAGTCATAGGCCATCATCATTTCCTTGGCCGGTTGGGCGATCTGTTTCTGCGCCAGGCCGCGACCTTCGGCACGGATCAGGAACGCTTTGACCAGTTCCGGAATGTCTTCTTTGCGCCGACGTAGCGGAGGCATCTCAATCCGAACAACGTTCATGCGGTAATAAAGGTCTTCTCTGAACTCTCCGGACTCAACCAGCGCTGAGAGCGGCTGACGGGTGGATGCGACGATTCTGGCACCGCCATCTTCACGCATCAGCTTGACCAGTTGCGTTTGCGCCTCCTGGCTGAGATCTCCGACCTCGTCGAGATAGATGGTCGCCTCGCGATCGTAAGCGACGCCCGGATTGTCTTCCGTTCCAAACAATTCCTGACTGACATCCTGAGCGGGGCGTGTGGCGAGATCAAGCGAGTAGAACGCCCCGGGGCGAGACTGTCCAAGGTCGTGAATGGCACGGGCAGCGAGCTCTTTACCGGTGCCAGATTCGCCTTCAATCAAAACAGTGAGATCCGTGTTCATCACCCGCGAAATTGTCCGGTACACGTCCTGCATAACAGCCGTTCGCCCAACCAACGGCAGACCGCTATTGCTGGCATCTCCATTCACTTTCTTGACCGGGTTTGCGGCGGCCGCGGGCTTGGTATCCGTCAACGCGCGTCCGACCAGATCGGTCAGCTGATCGATATCAAACGGTTTGGGCAAATAGTCATAAGCCCCGTGCTGCGCCGCCGAAGCGGCGGTCAGGATCGTGTTCTGACCGCTCATCACGATCACAGGCAATTCGGGCCGGACGAGTTTGAACGAGGGCAGGAGTTCGAAAATCGGCGTATCGGTGAGATAGACGTCCGTGACCACAATGTCCCCTTCCCCATTGCGCACCCAGCGCTCGAGGGCTTCTGGTGAACTGGTTGCGCGCACGGCGTATCCGGCGGTGACCAGGGTTTGGTTGACGATCAAACGGATGCTGGCATCGTCTTCTGCGAGGAGAACTGTTTTTTGGGTCATAGTTTCTTGGTTCTTGGCAGGGGTAGAAAGATGGAAAAGCGGGTCAGACCCGGCTTGCTGTCAACTTTTATGCGTCCCCGATGGGCCGCGATGATTTCATTGACGACGCTGAGACCTAGGCCCCGGCCGCCCGATTTCGAAGACATGAACATGTCGAACATCCGCGCCTTCTTCTCAGGCGGGATTCCCGGGCCGTTGTCTTCGACTGTCACCCGCACGGCGCGCCCAAGGCGGGACGCTCTGTCGCGACCGGCAATCGCGAAACTGGTTTCGAACGCCGTCTCGATTTGAATTTGAGGGCTCTGCGTATGCGCGAGCGTCGCTTCAACCGCATTCCGGAGGATGTTCTGAACCGCTTCATGCAGATGATCCTGGTCCGCCTCGATATCTGGCAGAGAGGGATCGTAGAGTCGCACAATCGAAATCTTGCCTCGATGCGCAGCCTCTTCGGCGGCTATGACACGGTCCAGCAATTCGTGAATATTAAGCGCCTCTTTGGCTGGCGCAGAGAACAGTTCGAAGGCGGACAATCGCGACACCAGACGTTCGATCCGTCGCGTCTCGCTCTGGATGATCTCGATCATAGCCGATTGATCTTCGCGGGCTTTACGAGACAGCAATTGAGCAGCGCCGGATATACCAGCCAAGGGATTTTTGACCTCGTGCCCCAAAATGCGCCCGAACGCCGCTACGCCCGCCGGGTTATTATTCACCACTTCGGTCTGACTCGCTTCTGTCATGCCGATCACAATGCCGCCTTCCTGCAGGGGACGGAGACGTAAATCGAGCACCCGCTGGCGGCGTAGGGACGGCCCATTGATCGGCACGGCATGGGCCGTGGCATCGCCTTGCAGATTTTGCGCTTTGTCGATCAGGCCGAAGGCCGGCGAATCATGAAACAGGATCTCGCTCAGCGGCTTGCGATACATAGCGCGCTCGGAATGCCCCAAAAAAGACTGCGCCTCCGGGTTGGCGGCGCTGATCCGCCGCCTTTCATCCAATCCCAGCAAAGCAAACGGGGCGAGCCCGATGAGATCAAGCGACGTCATCATGCGGCCACCTCTAAAGTCTGCCCGGAATACAAGGTCTCGATTTCATGGATCAGTCTGCGCGGATCATCAATCCGACAGAGGTCGGCGCGGCGCTGACGTCGGTCGATATCGCTGATGGGCAGTGCAGCCTTATCGATATGGGCCGCAATGTGCTTACGGACGATGCGTATGCCGAGCGATGCACCGTATAGGGTGAGGCTATCTTCGATTTGCGCGCACAGGCCATCCGATTGGGCTTTAAGCGACGGGATCTCGTAAGTCTCGCCTTTGAAATGAGCATCCACTTCACCGATTAGCCAGGGTTGCCCCATGGCGGCACGTCCAATCATCACGCCGAACGCCGATGAGTCACGTTGCGCGAGCGATGCACTCTCGAGGCAGTGGATATCGCCGTTCGCAATGACGGGCACATCGACCGCTTCGACCGTGTCACGAATGGCGCGCCAGTCGGCCACTCCCTTGTAGAATTGGCAACGGGTGCGACCATGGACCGTAATGAGCTGAACCCCAAGATCGATGGCCGCCCGTGCCAGTTCCGGCGCGTTCAACCACGTATGATCCCATCCAAGGCGCATTTTAAGCGTCACGGGCGTTACCCCGGCACCTTCCAAGGTCGCCTCGATGATCTTAACCGCGAGTTCCGGTTCCCGCATGAGCGCCGATCCGGAGTTGCCGCCAGTAACCTGACGCGATGGGCAGCCCATATTGATGTCGATGACATCCACCCCAGCATCGACGAGGATTTCTGCCCCCCGCTTCATATCTTCAGGGCGGCGGCCGGCCAGCTGGACCACCCACAATCCTCGGCCCTCATGTCGGCAGGTCTTACGCACAACGTCTGGACGGGCCGCTGCAAGCGCTTCGCCCGCGACCATTTCTGAGACAACGGTCGGCGCGCCATACCGGACGGCCTGGCGTCTAAACGCAGCATCTGTGGAGCCTGACATCGGAGCCAGCCACACGCGTTCTGCCTGAAATGCGGGCATTTTCTTCATGCTGTGTGTCAAATCACATTTTTGCACTGCACAAAAGTGGAGCACTGACTTTCCTCGATGCATTCCTGCAACGCGTGTGGCTTTTTTATCGCAACGCGTTATTCAGCCAACATGTCTATTGCAGCTATCATTGTCTCCGCCGGGCGCGGTGAACGAGCCGGAAACGGCCTGCCCAAGCAGCAAAGGCGCCTTGGCAACCGGCGTGTCTTCCAATGGTCGCTAGATACCTTTTCAACGCACGACGATATCGATCAATGCATCCTCGTCGTGCCTGCTGGCGAGGAGGCCGATTATGCCCGTTTTTGCCAGCTTGGAACTAGAATTGTCGCAGGCGGCGATAATCGCACCGCCTCGGTTCTGGCTGGTCTCGCGGCCTGCGCCCCCGATGTGACGAAACAAGTGCTGATTCATGATGCAGCACGCCCCGGCCTGACAGCAAAGACGATTTCCGAGTTAATTGCAGCCCTGCAAAGCGCCGATGCAGCTGCTCCAGCGCTAAAATTGGTCGATGCGCTGAAACGGAAAACCGACGAAAAAGTCACTGATGTGGAACGCCGTGATCTCTATCGTGTGCAGACTCCGCAGGCCTTTAGATTCGCCAATATAGAGGCTGCTCTGAGTGACGGCGCCGATTATGTCGACGATCTCGCGGCCGTCGAGGCGCAGGGAGGCAGAGTGTCGCTGATTGAAGGGGATGAACGGCTCGCGAAAATCACCTATCCAGATGATGTTGAAAGGCTGGAAAGGTTGCTTTTGCCAATGACTGCTTCACCTCGTCTGGGAACCGGATTCGATGTCCACGCCTTCGAACCTGGCGATCACGTGACACTTTGCGGGATCGCTATCCCTCACTCACAGAAACTCTCTGGTCACTCGGATGCAGATGTCGCTTGGCATGCCCTGACAGATGCCATTCTCGGCGCCGCCGCACTCGGTGATATCGGTGACCAATTCCCGCCCTCTGACCCGCAATGGCAAGGCGCAGAGTCGGAGCTGTTTCTGGCGCATGCGGTTAAGATCGCACGCGAGGCGGGTTGGCAGGTGACCAGCTGCGACATGACCGTGATCTGCGAAGCACCGAAAGTGAAGCCGCATCGTGAAGCCATGCGGCAACGCACGTCAGAAGTTACGGGTCTTCCAATGGATGCGATCAGCGTCAAAGCGACCACCACAGAAGGCCTCGGATTCACCGGTCGTGGCGAGGGTATTGCCGCGCAGGCGAGTGCGGTCTTGTCACCTCTGCCCGCGGCGGACTAGGAAAGACCATGTTTCCAGATCGCATACGAAACCTCGCGCTACTCACAATGGACGAAGCCATGGAGCGACGCGTCAAAATCGCCACCGCTGAAAGCTGCACAGGTGGTTTGATCGCAGCGCTGTTTACTGAATTTGCCGGCTCGTCAAAAGTGCTGGAGCGCGGCTTCGTGACCTACTCAAACTCTGCCAAGGCGGAAGTCCTTGGCGTGGCCGGCGATGTGATCGCGGATTACGGCGCCGTCTCTGAACCCGTTGCCCGGCTCATGGCGGAGGGCGCAATGGAGCAAAGTCGCGCCAATCTGGCCATTGCTGTGACTGGCATTGCTGGCCCAGGGGGCGGCACGCCGATGAAACCAGTCGGCACGGTGCATCTCGCCTGCGCCCGCGAAAACAAAGCGATGATCCACGAAATGCTCACGCTCGGCGACATAGGGCGACACGAGATCCGTATGGCGACGGTCGAGGCCGCCTTGAACATGATCAAGACGCAAATCTAAATCGCATCTAGGGCGAAGGGCCTGACTGTGTTACTCTGAAAATAAAACGGGAGGTAACATGGCCTACGATGCCAATACAGAATTCACGAAGTTCGAGCCTAGGCTTTTGTCACCGGCCATTGGCGCGGAACTTATCGGCGCAGATTTGAGCAATTTTGACGACACTTTGGTGAACGAAGTTCGCGCGGCACTGCTCAAGTATCAGGTCGTCTTCTTCCGCGATCAGCACAAACTTACGCGCGACCAGCATATCGCGTTTGCCAGCAGTTTCGGCGATCTGGAAATCCACCCGGCAACACCAAAGGATCAACCGGACCCAGAAGTGCTGCGCATTGCGCACGGACCGAATTCAAAAGGTCAGGAGAATAACTGGCACTCGGATGTTACCTGGCGGGAAGAGCCATCACTGGGCTCTATCCTACGCGCGATTGAGCTGCCGGAGATTGGCGGCGATACGCTGTTCTCGAACATGGTCATGGCCTATGAAGATCTCGAGGATGATCTGAAGGAACGCCTTTGCGGCATGGCCGCCGTGCATGACATTGCGCGGGTCTTTTCCCGGCGCTTGAAAAAAGACGCATCCGCCCTGCACGAGAAGTTTCCGCCGAAGGAACATCCTGTCATTCGAACGCATCCTGAAACTGGCGAGCGCGGCCTCTATGTCAACATCGCCTTCACCGACCATATTGTCGGTATGGATCGCGCCGAGAGCGATGAACTGCTGGCCTTTCTGTATCGCCGGGCCTGGCTGCCAGAGTATCAGTGCCGCTTCCGCTGGGCGCCCGGCTCTCTTGCTTTCTGGGACAATCGCGCCTGCCAGCACTATGCTGCGAGCGACTATTTTCCAAACATTCGGATTATGGAACGGGTCACCATCGCCGGTGATCCGCCATTTTTCACGGCTTAGCGCTCTCAGGCTGAGTTAACCCATAGCGTTCCGGCGCAGCGCCCCTATATACGCGCCAAACCCATCTGCTGCGGGCCTTGAACCCGTTTGGAGACTGATATGACAGACCTGAATGCGCTCGCGATCCGCGAGCCAGATCCCGCACCTGGTGCGTTGAACACTCTTGGCTTTCCAAAATCCCCCGCGGACACGCGCGTCGTCGCTGCGATGTCTGGTGGTGTCGACTCCTCTGTGGTTGCCGCCCTGCTCGCTGCGCGCGGCTATGATGTTATCGGGATCACGCTCCAACTCTATGATCATGGCGCAGCGATCGAGAAGAAAGGCGCCTGTTGCGCGGGTCAGGACATTCATGATGCGCGAAATGTCGCCGACCAGATCGGGATCCCGCATTATGTGCTCGATTATGAGAGCCGGTTCAAAGAGCAAGTGATGGAAGATTTCGCCGACACCTATTTGTCAGGGGCGACACCGATCCCGTGTATTCGTTGCAATCAAACCGTGAAATTCTCAGATTTGTTGCGGACCGCAAAAGATCTTGGCGCGGATTGCCTAGCTACGGGCCATTATATTCGCCGTGAGGAGGGTCAAACGGGCCCGGAACTCCACCGGGCCGCCGATGCCAGCCGGGATCAGTCTTATTTCCTGTTTGCGACTACATCGGAACAGCTCGACTATGTCCGGTTCCCGTTGGGCGAGCTCCCCAAGACACAAGTACGTGACCTCGCCGATCATTTCGCCCTGCCCGTCGCTTCCAAGCCGGACAGTCAGGACATTTGTTTTGTACCGGAAGGCTCCTACGCGAACGTGGTTGAGAAGCTTCGCCCCGGCTCCGGACGCGGCGGTGAGATTGTGCATCTGGACGGCCGTGTTCTGGGATCGCATGATGGCGTTATCCACTACACGATTGGGCAGCGCCGCGGACTGGGTGTTGCCTCCGGTGAGCCACTCTTTGTGGTAAAGATCGATGCCCCGGCCCGACAAGTCATCGTAGGGCCACGCGAGGCTCTACTAACCGCAGGCCTGACGATGGAAGAGTTGAACTGGCTGGGTGACGGCACTTTGTTCGATGCTTGTGAACGCAGTGAGCCCGTACTGGTCCGCGTCCGATCGACCCGCGAACCTGCCCCTGGAAAGCTGGGATTTCATAAAGAAGCGCCGGCGGTCTGGTTTGGTGTGCCGGAAGAAGGCGTCGCGCGGGGCCAGGCGAGTGTCCTGTATGATGCCGATGGGTCAACGCGCATTCTCGGGGGAGGTTTTATTGCCTCGACAATCGCCGCAGACGACCGTCTTCGCTAGCGAAAGCGTCGATCGGCTTCGGTACGAAACGCGCCAATGATCCGTTCGATGGCCATGCGAGTATTGGTACGCGCCAAAAGGCCAAGGACTGGATTCTTGAATTCATAATCTATGAAGCAATGAACCCGTGTCTTGGTCTCATCTCGCGGGTCAAATTGCCAGCGATTGCGTAGGTGCCTAAACGGTCCGCGTTTGAGATTGACCGTGATCTTGCGGGCCGACGGGTCGGCGGTGACATGGGTTGAGAATTGCTCGTCAAAGCCTATGAAGTGGACCGACGCTTAGCCCAGGCAGGCATATGGCTCGTCAGCTGCGCCATTCTCTTCGGAGACTTCAACATTGCGAATCCAGCGGATAAATTCCGGGTAGCGCCGGATATCCCGCACCAATTCATAGAGATTGTCAGCGCTGTGCGGAATGAGAACCTGTTCGGAAACTCTAGGCATTCGATCCCAGTTGTGCATCGCGAGCGTCACGCAGACGCGCAAAATCTTCGCCGGCGTGATAGCTCGACCGCGTCAGAGGTGAGGCAGAGACCATGAGGAAACCCTTGGACCGCGCAATTTCTTCATAAGCCGCAAACTCATCCGGGCTGACATAGCGATCGACAGCGGCGTGTTTCCGAGTTGGCTGTAAATACTGGCCGATGGTCAGGAAATCGATGCCGGCAGAGCGCATGTCATCCATGACTTGCATCACCTCTTCTTTGCTCTCACCAAGCCCGACCATGAGGCCAGATTTTGTAAATTGCGACGGATCGCGATCCTTCACTTTTTCAAGCAGGCGGAGGGAATGGTAGTATCGTGCGCCGGGTCGAATGGAGAAGTAGAGCCGCGGCACGGTTTCCAAATTGTGATTGAACACGTCCGGCCTGGCGTCGATGACTTTTGCTTCCCAGCCATCCTTGCGGAGAAAATCTGGGGTCAGAATTTCGATCGTAGTCTTGGGTGAGGCCTCGCGAATGGCATTGATCGTGTGCACGAAATGCAACGCACCACCATCCTCGAGATCATCGCGGTCAACCGATGTGATCACGACATGCTCCAGGCCCATTTCGGCAACGGCAAGCCCAACTCGGCGCGGCTCGTCGATATCCAGAGGCGCCGGCTTGCCTGTTATCACATTGCAGAAAGAACAGGCGCGCGTGCAGGTATCACCCATGATCATCATGGTCGCGTGTTTCTTGTCCCAGCATTCACCGATATTTGGACAGCCCGCCTCCTCGCAAACCGTTATCAAGCCCTTTGACTTCACGATCTCCCGCGTCTCGGCATAGCCCTTTGAGGTCGGCGCCCGGACCCGAATCCAGTCTGGTTTGCGCAAAAGCGGCGTATCCGGGCGATTGCGTTTCTCCGGATGGCGATGCTGAGGCTTGTTGTCGATCAGTGTGGCCATGATCGATAAATGGAGTGAAACGGCAATTTCCGCAAGCGTTAGAGCGTCATAGCGCCTATGCATCGGCACAAGAATGACAGCAAAAATACTTGCACTGATCACTGACTGTGACACTTTGTTGCAAACAATTAATAGATCAGAGCATAGTGTCCCGATGACGGAAACAACCATTCCCGCTCCGCTGCCCTGGCGCGCTAATCGCGCAAAGACTGACATCTTCTCGGCTGTGATCCGATCCTCGAAAGAATTTGGCAGCAAGACCGTGGCCATTGTCGATGGCGATGGCACAGAGGTCGATTACAAGACTTTGTTGCGCGGTTCTTTCGCGCTCGGCTCAGCTCTGGGCAAGAAATTCAAGCGCGAAGAGACGGTCGGTATCATGCTGCCGACGGGCGCCGGCGCCGTCATTGCATTCTGCGCTGTTCTTGCGTCCGGGCGATTGCCGGCCATGCTGAATTTCACCGCAGGGTCGGCGAATATCAAGTCGGCAATGAAGGCCGGAAAAATCACAAAAATCGTAACGGCGCATAAATTTGTCGAACTGGGCGGCCTCGAAACTCTGATCGCAGAGCTGTCTGACGCGGCTGAATTCATCTATCTGGAAGATGTTCGGGAAAGCCTCGGCCTGATTGACAAGGTCGCAGGTGGCCTGGGACCGATCCTTCCAAGCCTCTTTCACAGGCGCCAGAACCACAAAAAACCGGGCGTAGTCCTGTTCACATCTGGCACCGAAGGCGAGCCGAAAGGTGTGGTGCTTTCGCACCACAATATTGTCGCCAATGTTGAACAGGTACGGTCACATATTGGCCTCGATCCCAATGAGGATAGCGTCTTCAACCCGCTGCCAACCTTTCACTGCTTCGGCCTGACCGTGGGCGCAATCTTGCCCCTGATCGCGGGCGTGCGCGCCATATTCCATCCCAGTCCCTTGCAGCCCCGGGAAATTGCCGGACGGATCGAAGAAACACGTGCCACAATCCTGCTGGCGACAGATACGTTCATCGGGCAATACACACGCGTCGCCAAGGATGGCGCGATGGATTCCGTTCGTTTGGCGGTTTGCGGCGCCGAGCGAGTCAAGGATGAAACACGCGCCTTTGTCCGTAAGAAATTCAATATCGAGATCCTCGAAGGCTACGGTGCCACGGAAGCCGCCCCGGTCGTGGCAGCAAATACGATGGAGTTCAACAAGGCTGGTACCGTCGGACGTCTCATGTCCGACATGGAGTATGAGCTAGTTCCTGTTGAAGGCATTGAGGAAGGCGGCAAACTGCGTATTCGCGGACCTAATGTGATGCTCGGTTACATGCGTTCATCCGCGCCAGGCGTGATCGAACCGCCAGTCGAAGGCTGGCATGATACTGGCGATATCTGCATTATGGATGAAGACGATTGCATTCGGATCATGGGCCGGGTCAAACGCTTCGCCAAGATTGGCGGTGAGATGGTCTCATTGGCCGTGGTCGAGAATTGCGCCAGCGCGATTTGGCCAGACGAAATGCATGCAGCCGCCGCCATTCCCGATCCGAGGAAGGGCGAGCAAATTGTCCTGCTGACCACTGCGGAGGAAGCTGATCGCAGCGCCCTGCTGGCTTGGTGTCAGTCGCATGGTGTATCGGAGCTTTCGGTTCCAAAAAAGGTCTTCCATGTTGAAGAGGTACCTGTTCTTGGCACCGGAAAGACAGATTATGGTGCCGTTGGCAAAATGGTTCAAGCGCTTACGGAGCCTGCTTAGAGCGTGCTTTCAAAGGCCCAGCCGTCATAGCCTGGTTCGACACCGGCGGGCAGATCACGTATCAACGTCGCATAATCCAGATCAATATGCAGGTTGGTTAGCACGGCTTGTTTTGGCTTCAATTCTGAGATCCAAGCCAGCGTCTGGTCGAGATGGGCGTGCGACGGATGCGGCGTGTAGCGCAACGCGTCAACGATTAACAGATCAAGATCCTGCAAGTGCGCTTTCGTCTCATCAGGCCAGTCATTCAGATCATTGCAATAAGCGAGATTGCCCGTCCGAAAGCCGAGCGAGCGAATATAACCATGTTCCTGATCCAATGGCAGCAAAGGCACTTCACCACCTGGGCCCGAAATCGAAAATGGACGCCCTGCTTCGATCAGTGGATGCAGTTTGTAGATCGCCGGGTACCCCCCCTCGCCATCAAAGGCGTATTTGAACTTTGGCAATAGCGTTCTTGACGTCGCCGCGTCCATATAGGCGTTGATTTGCTGACGGTGTCGGATGGCCAGCGCGCGAACATCGTCAATACCATGAGTCTGATCCGCATGATCATGCGTGAACAAGACGGCATCCAGACGGGTGACTTGCGCGTCGAGCAGCTGTTCTCGCATATCTGGCGACGTATCAATCAGGACCGTGGTCTTGTTTTCTTGATTCGCCGCCGACCAGGTCTCTAACAGGGCGGAACAGCGCCGGCGTCGATTCCTGGGTTCGGTCGGATCACACGCGCCCCAATCGCCCCCCACGCGCGGTACGCCGCCAGACGATCCCGTGCCCAGTAAGGTAAACCGGATCCGTTGATCACTCATGAGACGCGCGTGAACAGACGCAAGGCATTGGCTTCGCAGATGGCGCCAATCTCCTCACGGGTGGAACCATGCAAATCCGCCAGCGCATCAGCAACATAAGGTAAATATGCCGGCTCATTCCGACGTCCGCGATAAGGCATCGGGGTGAGATACGGACAATCGGTTTCCAGGATGACTCGATCCAGCGGCACATCCTTGATCACCGCACGGACTTCTTTGGCGCTTTTGAACGACAGGATCCCGGAAACGGAAACAAAGGCCCCAAGCTTCAGTCCCCGCTGGCATAGGTCTGGGCCTCCAGTGTAGCAGTGGAGCAGGATCGGAAACGCGCCTCGCGCAGATTCGTCTTCCAGAATATTGGCAGTCAGGTCATCCGCCTCTCGCGTATGAACGATTAGCGGCAATCCTGTCTCACGTGCTGCCTCTATATGAGTCCGAAAACTCGCTTCCTGCTGTTCTTGAGGACTATAGCCATAATGCAGATCTATGCCGGTTTCACCGATCGCAACAACTTTGGGATCTTGCGCGCGCGCTATCAACTCTTCAGGCCGAGTATCGGTAAAATCCTTGGCGTGATGTGGATGCGTTCCGACGCTGCACCAGATATCGGCATTCGCGTCGGCTATCGCTTTCACGCGCGGAAAACTGTCGAGACGTTCGCAAATAGCCAACATCCGGGACACGCCGGCATCACGCGCCCGGGTAAGGACTTCGCCCAAATCCTCAGCATAGGCGTCGGCGTGTAGATTTACATGTGTATCAAACATGGCGTCACGCGCTTACAGCCTTGACGCCAACTTGCAAGACGGAAAACAGTTTCGTCGCGGTTTGCAGCGGCGTCAGATTGAGGCTGTTTGCGGTTGCCCGCACTTCATGCATGGCGAGCCATGTTGCGCTGAGTTCCGGCTCTGCCTCTGCCTTCTCGGCGACCCATTGCATCAAAGTGTCAGTGAATGCCTGGACGGACCCCTCATCCACCAGCGTCGATGTTAGAGCGGCGGAAACCACGCCTCCGGTTGGCTTCCGGACATTGCGCAACAGCGCGCGCGCCGTCTGTGTCGCCTTGGCGCCGGCGGTCTGAGACAATTCAATTCCATACCCCGGACGCCCCGGAGCAAGATCAAGCGCCAGATCCACATCTGCCCCCGCGGCCTCCAGAACTGAACGCGCGTCTTCTTCCTCAAGCGGGTAGAAGCGCAAGACCTGACAGCGCGAGCGAACAGTCGGCAGGATGGGTTGCGTCGAATGAGAAATCAGAATCAGGAGCGCGTTTCGCGGCGGCTCTTCCAGTGTCTTGAGGAGCGCATTCATACCCGAAACATTCATCTCGTCCAACGCATCAATGATCCCGACGCGCCACCCTGCGAGTGCGGGCTGCTAGTAAAAGAACTGGTTGAGATCTCGAATTTGCTCGACCGTAATGTCCTGACGCAGCTTGCCTTTCTCATTCAATCCGCGTTCGATCCATTTCAGATCCGGATGCCCGCCGGACTGGATCAGTTGCATGGTCTCGTCTGCGATATCGGCATCCAGCGACGACGCCCCCAGCATCAACCCTGCCACCCGGCGCGCGAAGATGGACTTGCCGATACCGGACGGGCCCTGAAAGATCCATCCATGGTGCAAACGTCCGGAGTTGCGCGCGCGCAGAAAACGTTCCCCGGCGCCCGTATGACCCATCAGAGGAAATGCGGCGCTCATGTCAGATCCAGGCGCGTGGTAATGGCGTCGAGCGCGATGGCCAATACTTGCGGCGGAGATTGTAGCGCGTCCAGCACAACGCACCGGTCCGGTTCGAGTTCGGCAACCGCCAGGAACGCGGCTCGGACGGTCTTGTGAAAATCGAGATCCTTAGCCTCGAAGACATCCTGTATGCCCCGCTGCTGACGTCGATCGGCCAGAGCGGCAGGATCTGCATCAAGGATAAGGGTTATGTCAGGCCGGGTCTCGGCGACAACTGCGCGCTCGATCGTTATCAGTGTCTCGAGCGAGACACCATCGATGCTCTGATAGGCCCGTGTAGAGTCCGCAAAGCGGTCACACAATACCCACTCCCCGCGCGCCAGCGCGGGGCGAATGCGTTTCTCCAAATGATCAGCACGCGATGTGTTCATCAGCAGGGCATGCGAGAGGGGCGACCAGGATTCATTTGGAGGCGGGTTCAGGGCCAGCGTCCGGACCTTTTCGGCCAAGACCGTCCCGCCGGGCTCCCGCGTCACACAGACTGTGAGTCCTTTGCGCTCCAGCTCGGCCTGCAAGCCCGAAATCAGAGTCGACTTCCCGGCTCCTTCGCCGCCTTCGAGCGTGATGAAACGACCTGGCGTGGTCACGAGATCAGGCCTCGCCATCCAGCATCCGGCTAAGACCATCAACGGCTTTTCCGAAAAAACCAAGCCGCCGGACATCTTCCGTGGCGACCAGCGGCAATTCGATCGGCGTCTTACCCTCAATGGTGACCACCAGCGTCGCGATTTGGTCGCCAGACTTGATTGGGGCCTCGATCAGTCGATCGTGCACGATTTCCGATTTGCCTTTTGCAAAGGCGCGCTTGTGCGCGGTGACATTCGCGCCTTCGCTGAGTTTGACGCCCACAGTGCGGTTTGAGCCCATCCACACGTCCAGTTCCGCCAGACGACTATCATCCGCATCAATCACGCGTGTCTCAAAAGCGCTGAAGGCCATGCGCATCAGGCGTTCGGCCTCTTGCGCGCGCGCTTGTTTGCTAGGCAGGCCATTGATGACAATGATCCGGCGTTTGCCGTCGCGAACCGCGGATGCCGTCAGGCCATAACCTGAAATGTCGAGATGCCCGGTCTTCAACCCGTCCGCGCCGGCCATCGTGCCGAGCAGTGGATTGCGGTTGGCCTGCGTATACTCGCCCCAGGTGTAGGAGTCCTGGCTATACCAGTCATAATATTGCGGATAATCATCAATGATCTTCTTCGCCAACTTGGCGAGATCGATGGAGGAGACGACGTGTCCCTCGCCTTCCAGACCTGTGGCATTGACGAAATTGACCGTGGTCAGACCCAACTCGTGCGCCCGTTCCGTCATTTGCCGGGAGAATGCGGCTTCGGACCCGGCTATCCCTTCGGCCAAAACGATACAGGCATCATTGCCGGACATGACGATCATGCCTTGCAACAATTCCCGAACCGTCGGGCGTTCTTTCGGGCGCAAGCCCATGGTCGAGGTTCCGGATGGAAACCCGCCGCGGCGCCAGGCGTCTTCGCTGACCGGCATTTGCGTATCCAGGGTGATCTCGCCCTGATCGATCAGGTCAAACACGAAATAGGCCGTCATCATCTTGGTCATGGAGGCCGGGATCATCGGCACATCACCTGACTTTGACCACAATACTTCGCCCGTTTCATGGTCCATGATCACGGCATAATCAGCATCAGATTCCAGGATTTGCGCCGTCGCCAGCGCCGGTAAGATCAGAGCCGTCAGGAAGAGGCACGCGCTGCGGAAGATCTGCATATCGGGGTCCTTTCGCCAATAAGACTTAGCCCTTTTTCCTGCCGCGGAAAAAGGGCTAGTTCGTGGCGAAGGTCAATCTTTGCAGCGCCGTGCTGATCAGCGTGTGGTCAGGAACCCGTCGACAATGCCGTCACGGGACAAATCGCGACGCTCACGCTCGGCAACATCCCGGGTCGGAAACGGTCCAACCAGGACGCGGAAAAAGTCACCGCCATTGACCCGCGCTTCTTCGATTTTGACGGGCAAGCGATTGCCGATATCGAAGGTCAGACGCTGGGCATTGGCAATATCTGAGAATGCGCCAGCCTGGATGAAGATGTTTCCGGCTTGTGCTGCTGAAACAACACTCATACTGGCGACACGCACAGGGGTTGAAACCTGAGTCGGCGCAGGTTGCGGTTCGGCAGCTGCAATCACCGGCTCGGGCGCAATTGTCACCGGCGGCAAGGACTCGTTTTCGATTTGGGTCGAGGCTTAAGACTCAGGATTTTGTTGCACGGGGGCTGGCCCCAGATATCGAATGCGGCCGGCCGCTGAACTGACTTTGGCAACGCCCAAAACGGCCGCGGAGCGTG
>ERZ1740059.299-NODE-299-length-27763-cov-6.686950_pt1 | contig 27763 bp, 26 predicted proteins | sample MGYA00581744_ERZ1740059 | MGnify/ENA primary metagenome ERZ1740059 (study PRJEB43018, sample SAMN04849738) | marine metagenome | isolation source: floating plastic debris | place: Pacific Ocean | collected 2008-08-28 | study: EMG produced TPA metagenomics assembly... | reverse complement strand
CGTGGTTCTCGCCCTCCGACCTTGCGAGCCTGACGCACTGCGAGATCCTCGTCGACACCTTGCTGGTGCGGCGTTTCGCAGAGCCGCGCCTGGCGACCCCCGCGGACCTCGCGCTGCCCAGCCTGGGCGGCCTGGATCCGTCGCGCCCCCAAGACGGCGGCGTGGTCGACGATCAACCGGACGTCGAACCTCTGCGATAGATTTCCGAGACAGCGTATGGACGTTGCGCCTTGGCCCTAAGGCGTTTAAGGAGCCGCTATTGCAGGTGCGAACTGCAAAAGCGCATGATCTGGGAAGCTCACTCATGAAGAAAGTCTACGGTTCGGCGGAAGAGGCGCTCGACGGTCTCCTCTTCGATGGAATGTTCATCGCTGCGGGAGGGTTCGGGCTCTGCGGCATCCCGGAACTGCTCATCGCGGCCATCCGCGATGCCGGGACCAAAGATCTCACGATCGCCTCCAACAACGCCGGCGTCGACGACTTTGGCTTGGGTCTCTTGTTGCAGACGCGCCAGGTCAAGAAGATGCTGTCGTCGTATGTGGGGGAGAACGACACGTTCATGCAGCAGTACTTGTCGGGCGAGCTCGAGCTTGAGTTCAACCCGCAGGGCACGCTGGCGGAACGGATGCGCGCGGGCGGCTGCGGCATTCCGGTGTTCTACACCAAAACCGGCGTCGGCACTGTCATCGCCGAGGGCAAAGAGCACAAAGACTTCGACGGCGAGACCTATATCCTGGAGCGCGGGATCTTCGCGGACCTGTCGATCGTGAAGGCCTGGAAGGCTGATGAGACGGGCAACCTTGTCTTCCGCAAGACGGCGCGGAACTTCAACCCGCCGGCGGCGATGTGCGGCAAGACATGCCTCGTCGAAGTCGAGGAGATCGTCCCGACCGGCTCTCTCGACCCCGACAGCATCCATCTGCCGGGCATATATGTGAACCGCCTGATCCAGGGCGAACACGAGAAACGCATCGAACAGCGCACAGTGAGGGCCGCATAATGCCTTGGGATCGCAATCAGATGGCCGCCCGCGCGGCCCAGGAGCTTCAGGACGGTTGGTACGTCAACCTGGGGATCGGCATCCCGACGCTGGTGTCCAACTACATCCCGGACGGCATCACCGTCACGTTGCAGTCCGAGAACGGCATGCTGGGCATGGGGCCGTTCCCGACCGAGGACGAGATCGATCCGGATCTGATCAACGCCGGCAAGCAGACGATCACCGAGCTGCCGCAGACGGCGTATTTCGACAGCTCGCAGAGCTTTGGCATGATCCGCGGCGGAAAGATCGCAATGGCGATCCTGGGCGCGATGGAAGTGGCAGAAAACGGCGATCTCGCGAACTGGATGATCCCTGGCAAGTTGGTCAAGGGCATGGGCGGCGCGATGGATCTGGTCGCAGGCGTCGGCCGGGTCGTCGTGATCATGGACCACACCAACAAGGCGGGCGAAACCAAGCTGCTGAAGGCGTGCACCTTGCCGCTGACAGGCAAGGGCGTCGTCGACCGCATCATCACCAATCTGGGCGTTTTCGATGTCGTCGACGGCGGTCTCAAGCTTGTCGAGCTGGCTCCGGACGTCACCGAAGCAGAGGTGCGTGAAAAAACCGAAGCGGCCCTGGTTTAGGACCGCCGCGGTTCACACAGTCAGAGTTCGATGTTCGAAATGCGATCAGCTGTCGGCGAGATACGCCGACGCTGCTTTCTTCGCGTCAGAACACGCGGTTTCAAGCAACGCGACAACGGTCGGAGAGGGCCGGGCGCTTGTCTCTGCGTGAGCTGCGGTCTGGCTGAGGCGGATCAAGCCCAGGCTGCGAGCGGTGCCCTTGATGCCGTGCGCGCCCGCTTTCCAGGCGCCGACGTCGCGCGCTGCAATCGCGTCGCGCAACTGGTTCAGGTAGACGCCCGTCTGATCAAACATCAGATCGAACAGCTCTTCCTGCAACGCACGATCGTGCATTGTGTTGTGGTTCAGCTCTTCTCTGTCCAGAACCGGCAAACTCGCCATGTCTTTCCGTTCCGTCATTCGCGCGCCCTCGCGCTCTGGAGGAGGATCACAGGCTCTCACGATGACAGTGCGCCGAGAGAGCTTGCGCCTCAGTTAAGATGGCCACGCTTGACGGCGGCCTGCGCCATCCCTATTCACACGCCATGCCATTTTTCTTTGGTGTCGGCTGGGTAGCTCAGCTGGTTAGAGCGCAGGACTCATAATCCTGAGGTCGAGGGTTCGAGTCCCTCCCCCGCCACCAAACCTTCTTCCCTATATTGTGTATTCAGATCTAAGCAGCGCCAGATCTTGGTGCGTGCCGGCGAATTGCCGTGTAAAATACGAAGTATTTACCTAAGTAAACAACTCGTTACGCTTGGTTTCGCATTCGAATGAGAGCGTCGGATTGTGTTGGAATGACTGATCTCGAGAATGCTTTTGTATTTTGCGTGTCGAATAGAGGCATTTTTCCAGCTGCGAATAGAAATTTCGCGCCGCAGCGCGCCTGCGAGCGGGTCTGCCGAGACGTCACGGACCGCCTTTAGACATGACCGACCAACATCTCGCGCTTTGTTCCGTAGCCGTTGATCTTGGCGACGGTGAACCCGGCGGCGATCAGGTTCCGGCGGACCCAACCTGCTGCGGTGTAAGTGGCGAATGTTCCCGTCGGCGCTGTGCGGGCATGGAGCTCCGCCATGAGCTCTGCGCGCCAGAGGTCGGGGTTCTTGGCTGGGTTGAAGCCGTCCAGAAACCACGCGTCGGCGCGATCTTGCCATCGCGGCAGCAGATCGTTCGCGTCGCCGACGCCTAATGTCAGCCGCGCAGCGCCGACATCTCTCGTCGAAAAGCCGCGCGCGGGAGGCCAGCTGCTCAGCAACGCGTCTGCGTCGATCCCGAGGTCCGGCCAACGCGACAGCGCTTGGCGGATGTCGGCGGCCGTCATTGGATGCGCCTCGAACGATACGAAATGAAGACGGGTGGTCGTCGGCGCGGCGTCCCTCCAAGCGGAGAGCGCCGTCAAGAAGTTCAGGCCGGTTCCAAAGCCCAGCTCTGCGATCGTGAACGAAGGCGTCTCTCGCCAGCGATCGGGAAGACTGTTTCCGGCGAGAAACACATGCTCGGCCTCTGCTCGGCCGTCCGCGTCAGAGTAATAGACGTCGTCGAACGCGGCCGCTCGGGGCGTGCCGGCGTCTGTCCATTCGATGTTGGGCGTATTGGTCGGCAAAGATGTTCTCCCGGCTTGCCTTTTCGCTCTCCGCGGCGCAGGTCCCGCCAATGACTTCTGTTAGCACATATGACCTCGTGGTCGTCGGCGCCGGCGTTTTCGGTCTATGGGTCGCCAAGCGTGCGGTCGAGGCGGGAATGCGCGTCGCGCTGGTGGAGAAGAACAGCGTCGGGTCTGGAGCCAGCGCCACGCCGCTGGGCGCGTTGACGGCGCACTCTCCGGACCGCTGGAACGCGAAGAAGCAGTTTCAACTCGACGCTCTGATCGAGTTGCCGGGCGAGATCGACCGACTCGAAGACGAGACCGGGGTTCTGACGGGTTATCGCCGTTGCGGGCGGGTCATGCCGATCCGCTCAGACGCGTTCTTGGCGCAACTGCCCGCGCGATCGGAGGGGGCCCGAGCACATTGGGCCGGGCGGTCTTACGAGGTTGTGCGCAACGCGCCGTCCGGAGACTGGCTTGACGCCGCCGCAGCGCCTTTGGGCTATGTTCACGACACGTTGGCGGCCAGGATCTCCGCGCGACGCTACACCAGGGCGCTGGCGGACTGGCTCGCATCGAGAGCAACCTTGCTCGAAGGGGTCGGCTATGAGGGTTGGGCGGACGCTGCGCGCCTTTCGGATGGACGGCGGCTCGCGACAGGGGCCGTGGTCCTGGCGCACGGGGTCGGCGTTTTCGATGCGATCCGCGACCTGACGGGGGCGGAGATCGGTCGCGGTTCCCCTGGGCGCGTCGCATTGGCTCGGATCAGGAAGGCGTCGGATCTCGATCTTTCAGCGCGTCCTCTGATTTACGACGGCGGCGCTTACATTGTTCCACAGGGCGTCGATACGGTGAGTTTGGGCGGTTTTGACGACTATGACGGCCATCCAGCGACAGTGCGCAGCGAGGTCGATCCACGTTTCGCCAGGCTCATCGCGCTTTGCCCGCGCTTGGATGGCGCCGAGATCCTCCAGTGGTGGGCTGGGGTGCGTCCCAAGTGTCGGCTCCGCGACCCGTTGGTCGGGAAAGCCCCTGTGGACGGGCCGATCTGGTTGGCTGCGGGCGGCTTCAAAATCGGCCTTGGCGTCGCGCATCGCCTCGCCTCTGCGTTGATCGCTGAAATCAACGGTTCCGCCGGACCGCGCCTGCCTGAAACCTTCGGGATCCGACATCATTTCGGACGCTTGTGAGACGCGTCAGGGCTCTTCGCAACGGGATGCGTCTCCTGTGACGGCCTGCCTTGAGGTTAACGGCTTTAAGCGCATCTTTTGCGTTTGACGCGGCGCCGCCGCGTGGCGTCGATCGCAAAGTCGCGAGGCGTCTCGCTGACAGGCTCCATCAGAGCGTGAATCGCGTTAACTATGGTGCAGGGGCGAGTCGGCGCGCGGGCTGATCGCCAGACAGAGAGGCGAGATAGGTGGGACGTCTTCGAGCATGGATGGCAGGCACGGTATGATCCCTTCTCACAAGACAGCGCGGAAGCCGCTGCACAGTGCTGCAAGCAGCGCTGTTCTTGGTCTTGGTCTGGGTCTTGGTCTTGGTCTTTGCGCGCTTTTGGCAAGTTTGACGATAGCGTCCGCGGAAGACGCGACGACGGAAACGACGCCGCGTACGAACACCGCCCAGGATATCTACGCATTTCAGGTCGGCTGGGGCAATCTGGCGATCGGCGAAGGCGCCTTCACCGTCATGGATGATCCGGACGGGGCTTATCAGATCATAACGGGGGGACGCTCGGTTGGTCCGCTTGCGCGTTGGGCGCCTTGGCGGGGATCGCTCGTGTCTATCGGGCGACGCCAAGGGTTGGAACGTTTGCCAATCGAGTACAAGTCGACTTCGATCACCAAACGAGGGCCGATCCGCGCTCAGGTTCTGTGGCTTGAGGAAGGCGCCCCGATCACGGCTGTTTCTCCACGCCCGGACCCGGAAAAGGTTACGCCGATCGAGCCTGACGAGATTCAGGACGTCAGCGACAGTCTGAGCTTTTATGCGTCGCTGGTGGACACTGTCCGTCACAGCGATGGCGACGCTTGCGACGTTGAGACCAAAGTCTGGGACGGGTACCGGCTCTACAGTCTGAAGTCGGAGGCCGGGGGGCCAGGCGAGGCGGAGAAGGACCGTCCATGGGCGTATGGCGGCCCGACCATGACCTGCAAGCTTCTGTTCTCTCGGATTGGCGGGTTCCCCAAAGAGCGCGGGTGGGGCGCCCCGGAGGGCGACACGCCTCGAACAATCCACTTCGCCGAAGTGGCCGGCGAGTGGGCTCCTGTGCGGGTCGAGATCCCCAGTCCAATCGGCACGGTCGTGGTCCGGGTGAGGTTCACCGAAAGCCAACTCGCCTGGACGGACGACTAGGCCGCGCTATTCGCCCGACGCGATGCCCTCGCGGCGTGGGTCGGCGCCGCCGATCAGCGTGGTCTCTCGGCGTTGGATGATGTGCAGACCAGAGGTCATCGCCGCCCGCGCCACCTCGTGACCCATCGCGGTAAGTCCGGCGGCGATCTCATCGCCTTCTGCGCCGACTTCCACAGCGGTCTGCGCTCCATTTCTTTGGGAAACGTGGATCATCGCTGCGGCCTCTGCGGGGCTCATGTCCCAATCCAGAATGGCGATGGTCGCCGCCGCGACGTATTCAATGATCCGAGAGCCTCCTGGACTGCCGAGCACCAGCACAGGTCCTCCGCTGCGGTCTGATCTGAACACCATGGTGGGCGCCATCGACGAACGGGGGCGCTTTCCTGGAGCGACGGCATTGGCCACCGGCTTTCCGTCGATCTCCGGACGGAACGAGAAATCCGTGAGCTGATTGTTCAGCAAAAAGCCCGCCGCCATGCGGCCAGACCCAAAGGCGATCTCGATCGACGAGGTCAGCGCCACGGCGTTCCCGTCAGCGTCGACGACGGACAAATGCGTCGTCCCGGGGCGCCCTTCATGAAGCGACGGCGCATAGTCGATGCGACCCTCCCGCCAAGGCGGATTGCCCGCCGTCGCCGGGACGGCGCCAGCCACGTCTGGCGCGATCAGCTGTGCTCGCGTGGTCAGATAAGCCGGGTCGAGCAACCCTTTCGCGGGCACGCTGACAAAGTCCGCGTCGCCGAGATATGCGCCTCGATCGGCGTAGGCGAGACGAGACGCCTCGGCGAAGAGATGCCAAGCCCGCGGATCTTGAGGCGACATCGTGTGAAGCGGGAAATGGTCGAGCAATCCCAGCATCTGTCCGACAGTGGTCGCGCCGGAGGACGGCGGGCCCATCCCGCAGATCTCGTAGCGCGCCCGATAGGTCATGCAGAGCGCGGGACGCTCCACCGCTTGATAGCCGCCAAGATCGGCCATCGTCAGCGTCGCGCCGTCCTCGCCCTCGGCGACAGCTGCGATGATCGCTTCGGCGATCGGGCCCTCGTAAAACGCATCAGCGCCCTCATCGGCGAGCGTGCGCAGGGTTTCGGCGAGACCAGGCTGCTTGAAGGTCATTCCAGGCAACAAAGGCGCCCCGAGCGGCCCGGTGAAAACGTCAGCCGCCTCTCCTTGCAGGCGATTGCCGAACAGGCCGAGCGAGGCGGACATCCGCGGAGAAACCGTGAAACCGTTCGCAGAGGCGTCGATCGCCGGCTCAAACAGACGCGCCCAGGGAAGCTTCCCATGGCGCGCATGCATGTCGGCCATCATGCGAACGAGGCCCGGAACGCCGACGCTGAAGCCGCTCGCGGCCGCCTCCAAAAACGGCTTGCGCTCGCCGTCAGCGTCAAGATGCATGTCAGGGCGTGCGGAAGCCGGGGCCGTCTCTCGGCCGTCCCAGGTCGTCAGAGCGGCCTCTGCAGCGTCCCAATGCAGCGCAAATGCGCCGCCGCCTATGCCGCTGGACTGGGGTTCGACGACGTTGAGCATCAATTGCGCGGCGATCATGGCGTCCACGGCGGAGCCGCCCTGCCCAAGAATGTCCCGTCCGGCTTCGGCCGCCAGGGGATGCGCTGCGACGATCATAAAGCGATCGGCGCGCAGTTCGGGCTTTGCGGCCAGGCCAGTCGCGGCTTCTGGATCGGCTTGAGTTTGGGGCGTCGCCGTGAAAGCCATGCTCGCGGTGAGCGCGAAAGCCGCCAGGAAGCTCGTGAGGTTGCGCATTACTTCTCCTGAAACGCCAGCCGTAGACCCAAGGCGCAATACACTCCGCCGACAACTTTTCCCTGCCAGCGCCGCACCGCCGGATTGCGCCGCATGAACCCGCCCAATCCGCCCGCGCCGATGGCGAAAACGATGGTGCTTAAGAGGCCGAGCGCCGTCAGGATCAAGCCGAACACCGTCAACTGCAAAAGCACGTAGCCATTCGCGGGCTCGACGAACTGAGGCAGGAAAGCGAGGAAGAAAAGCGCTGTCTTCGGGTTGAGCACCTCAGCGAGGATCGCCTGCTTGAAAGCGCGTTTGGCCGTAATCGGCGGCGCCAGGTTTTCATGACCGGCTGGCGCTTTCTCCAGGATCGCGCAAAGACCAAGATAGATCAGATACGCCGCGCCTGCGTATTTCACGATCGTGAAAAGCGTCGCCGACGCGAGGATGATCGCTGAGAGCCCGATCACGGCCATTGCGGTATGGATCAGGTCGCCGGCTGCGATCCCAAGCCCGGTCGCGACGCCAACCTGGGTCCCAGACGTGCTCGCGCGCGCCATGGTCAGCATGGTGGCGGGGCCGGGAATGAACACGAAGCCGAGAACGACGAGAACGTAGGTCGCAAGCGTCGTAGGGTCGATCACGGTCTGTCTCCGAGAAAATGAAAGCCTGCGCCGTCCAAAACCGGCGCGTCCACGGTCGGAGCGTAGTCGCTCGATCTAATGATGCAAGCAGTCAGAGTTTGTGACCTGGCGACGACCTCGATGGTTCGTCTCTCGTGGCCTCGGTCACCCGCCCGTGTGGCTCATGTGGCGCGACATCTGCCCGCCGACCTGTTGGCGAGAATAGTCGAAATCATGACCTTTCGGCTTTTTCGCGATTGCGCGGTGGATCGCGTCGACGATCGCCTCGTCTTTCTCGGGATTGTTGCGCAGCGCGGCGCGCAGGTCGACGGCGTCCTCCTGACCAAGGCACATGTAAAGGGTGCCGGTGCACGTCAGGCGGACCCGATTGCAGCTTTCGCAGAAGTTATGCGTGAGCGGGGTGATGAACCCGATCTTGCGCCCCGTCTCTTCGCATTGAGTATACCGAGCCGGACCACCGGTGCGGAACGGGACGTCGGTCAGCCCCCACTGCGTCTCCAACTCGCAGCGGACGTCTTTCAGCGACAGGTACTGATCGAGGCGGTCTTCTTCCTCGCCGAGGTCTCCCATCGGCATGACTTCGATAAACGTCAGATCGTATCCGCGGGCGCCGCACCACTCGACGAGTTTGTGAAGCTCATCGTCATTCGTGCCTTTCAGCGCCACCGTGTTGATCTTAACGGCCAGGCCGGCCTCCTGCGCCGCGTCAAGCCCGTCCAGAACCTGCGCCAGACGCCCCCAGCGCGTGACGGCCGCGAACTTCTTCTCGTCAATCGTGTCGAGCGAGACATTCACCCGGCGCACGCCGATATCCGCCAACTGCTGGGCGAAGCGACGCAATTGCGAACCGTTGGTCGTCAAGGTCAGCTCTTTGAGGGCGCCGCTGTCGAGATGCCGGCCCATCCTTTCGAAGAACCACATCACGTCGCGCCGCACGAGCGGTTCTCCGCCGGTGATCCGCAGTTTTTTGACGCCCTGGCTGACGAACAGGCTGCAGAGCCGGTCGAGCTCCTCCAGCGTCAGCAGGTCCTTTTTCGGCAGGAAAGTCATGTGCTCGGACATGCAGTAGACGCAGCGGAAATCGCAGCGGTCCGTGACCGAGACGCGCAAGTAGTCAATCGTTCGCGCGAAGGGATCGACGAGTTTGGGCGCGTTGGCGTCAGCAGCAGGGCTCATGAGCGTGTCCAGATGACCGATGTGTCGACCGGAGAATAGGGTGAGATGCACGCCGGGGCAATCGGTTGCGTTTGCGAACTGTCGCCTCTCGCATGCGTTTGACAGGCCCGCAGCGGCGCGTCTACTCCAGCGCAGACAATAAACGCTTTGCGAAAAATCGTTTACGGAGGTTTCGCCTGTGAAAGTCTACGGACACAACTTGTCGCCATTCGTGCGCCGGGTGAAGATCTGGTTGAGCCTGCAGGGCGTGTCCTTTTCGGAAGACGCGGTGCGCGTTGGAGGACCCGATTACGAGCGTTTGCTGACGATCAGCCCTTCGGGTCGGGTGCCCGTTCTGGAACTCGATGACGGAACGCGTCTGACCGATAGTATGGCGATCTGCGACTACCTTGAAACTGAAGCATCTGCCGAGAAGCGGCTTCTGCCCAGCGCCAACCCAGCGCGGCGAGACGCGCTGCAGATTTTTGGGCAAGCGAATTCTGTCGCAGAAAAAGCTGTGGCGCTGATGTACGAGGCGAAGCGCCGCCCGGAAGAGCATCGCTGGCCTGAATGGATGGAGCGCCTGAAGGGCCAAGTCCTCGGCGGGATGAGAAATCTAGAGGCGCATTGCCCCGAGGACGGCTTTTTCGGCGGCGAGCGGCCAAATGGCGCCGACGCCGTGGTCGTGTGCGCTTGCGACTTCGTCGATTTCGCTTTGGCCGACGTCATCCGGGCTGACGCGCCAAACGTCTCTGCTCTCGCGGAACGCGCCAACGCCCGGTCAGAGATCGGGCGGCATCATCCAAAACTGGCCTGAGCATGATCTCCGCCTTCGACGTCGACAGCTACGAGACCGCGCGCGCGCAATTCCGCTGGCCGCAGCCGGCCCGGCTCAATTTGGCGACGGAGCTTTGCGAGCGGTGGGCGGCGACCGAGCCGTCTCGCATCGCCATTCTTGATCTTGACGCCGACGGAGGCGTCGCCGAATGGCGGTTCGGAGCGCTGAACGAGAAGGCGAACCGGCTGGCGAATGCGCTCAAGGCGCACGGTTTGGAGCGCCGTGATCGTTGCGGTGTGTTGCTGCCGCAACGCGTTGAAACCGCGCTTTGCCATATTGCGCTCTACAAACTCGGCGCGATTGCGCTGCCGTTGTTCACCCTTTTCGGCGAAGAAGGGTTGGAGTTCCGGCTTGGAGACGCCGGCGCCAAAATGGTGGTCACCGATGCGGCGAACCTGCCCAAACTGCTGGCGATCCGCGACCGGCTGCCGGCGTTGGAGACGGTCTTCTGCATCGACGGTCCGCAAGACGGCGCCGCACGCGGCTTTTGGGAGACGCTGGATCGCGGCGCGGATCGGTTCGAAACGGTCGAGACCGGCCCGGAGGATCCTGCCTTCATCTGCTATACGTCCGGCACGACCGGTCCGCCGAAAGGCGCTCTACATGGCCATCGTGTGTTGATGGGGCACCTTCCTGGCGTGCAGATGTGGCTTGAGGGCTTGCCGCGCCTGGGCGACGTGAATTGGACGCCGGCGGACTGGGCCTGGCTCGGCGGGTTGTGCAACGTCATGATGCCGAGCCTGCATTACGGCGTGCCGCTGGTTGCGCACCGTATGGGGAAGTTCGACCCCGAAAAGGCCTTCCACATCTGGCAACGGTTTGGCGTCACCGTCGGGTTTCTGCCGCCAACCGCGTTGAAGATCATGCGCACCGTCGAAGCGCCGGAGCGCTACGATCTGAAGTTGCGCGCGATCGGCTGCGGCGGCGAAAGCCTCGGGGCCGAGCTGCTGGAGTGGGGGCGCGAGACCCTGGGCCTCACCATCAACGAGTTCTACGGCCAGACGGAGTGTAATCTCGTGCTCTGCAACAATGGCGCGCTGATGCCGAACAAACCAGGCTCGATGGGGCGGCCCACGCCTGGCCACGACGTTGCGGTCATCGACAGCGCCGGCAAGTCGCTGCCCGCCGGAGAGATCGGAGAGATCGCGGTGCGTCGTCCCAATCCGGCGATGTTTCTGGAGTATTGGAACCGGTTCGACGCGACGAAAGGCAAGTTCATCGGCGACTGGATGCGCACGGGCGATGAAGGCGTGGTCGACGAGGATGGTTATGTCTTCTTCAACGCGCGCACGGATGACGTGATCAGCTCCGCCGGGTATCGGATTGGCCCCGGCGAGATTGAAGACTGTCTCACGGGCCATCCAGCCGTCGCGATGGCTGGGGTCGTCGGCGTTCCGGACGAGCTGCGCGGCGAGGCCGTGAAGGCGTATGTGGTTCTTCGCGAGGGGCAAGCCGCCGACGCGGCTCAGATCGAGAGCATTCAGACCTATGTGAAAACCAAGCTCTCCCCGCATGAATACCCGCGCGAGGTCGCGTTTCTGGAGGCGCTGCCGATGACCGCGACAGGTAAGATCATGCGCCGGGAACTGAAGCGACGCCATATCGAGGGAACAGGCTAGCCTGGCGTTGCGCAATTCCTTGTTGTGATGTTCCCTGTGACGGAACCGATAGGCGGAGACGGTGATGCAGTGCTTTTTTGTCCGTGTGAAAGCGGAGCTTGGACGGGCTTACGACGTCGCCGGCGAGCTTGCGGACCGCGAGATCGCCAGCGAGATCTATTCGACCTCGGGCGAGTATGATTTGCTCGCGAAGTTCTACGTCGACGACGATGTCGATATCGGCCGCTTCGTGAATGAAAACGTCCACGACATTCCAGGCGTCCGCGACACCTACAGTATTCTCACCTTCAAAGCGTTCTAGGCGCCGGCGGCTGCGACCGATCAGAACGTCCACCACACCGAGGTGAAGAGGGAGCGGCCCTCCTCGATGTTTCGGCCCGCGACTTCCTGCGTCGCGCCGATCTGGAGCGTCAGAGAGGGCGTGAACTCATAGCCGATCGACGGCGAGAGTTTCCAGACGTCGTAATCGGATCGCGACCCATTCCCCAACGCGTGGGTTCCGAAGGCCTGCGCCATGAAGATAAACCGTGAGGCGCCGGAGGGCCGCATACCGGTCGTCAGATCGAATCTGGCCTGATCGACGGCGTCGTTGAATCGAAGGCGATAGGCCGTCTCCGCATTCAACCACCCGTCGCCCCACGGCGTCTGAAACCCGTGCCCAAGCAACGCCCGCACGTCCACTTCCGATGCGTCGTCGCCGACTGTCGGCTGGATGTGATCCGCCGGCGTCAACGCGTCCTGAAACGAGGCGTTCGTATACCCGACCTGAGCCGATGCGACGGTCCAGTCGTTTCGCCATATCCGTCCCCGGACCGAGACGCCGACTTCGGCGAGTCCCATGTTCGCGCCGTCTTGGCCGTCTGACGAGATCGCGGTGATGCGCCCTTCGGCGCGACCTCCAACGGTGATCCCGTCAAACAGTCCGTGTTCGATGGCCAGGCTAAAGCTGGCCTTGCGATACGTCCCGTCGGCAGGAGCTCCGAGCGCGTCGAAAGACGCGTCGCTTTCGAAGGCCTCCGACTGGCTGACGATCTGCGTGGCGCCTGGCTCAAGCGTCCATGCGCCTGCAAGCGCCGATGAGGACGCGAAAAGAGCCAGGAGTGTTTGCAGGATCGCCAATCGGAACGGACGCCATGGCCGGCGCGCGCGCTTTTGCAGTGTGAAATCCACGAGACCCTCCCGTAAACGGGAAGTATCCACTGATTCGATCGTATGCGCCAGAAAAAGCGTTAACGCTCTATTCGAAGCAGTTCAGACGCTTTCGCCGCGACCTCCTCGGCGTCGCCGCCGCCGTCCAGCACTCGCCAGGCAAGGTCGTTTATGGGATCGGGCGCTTGCGCGGCGGCCACGGCAGCGTCGGCGTCCGAGGCGTCGCGACGGCGGGCGGAAACACGCCTTTGACGTATCTCGACGTCCACATCGATCCAGAATCCGTGGAAGGGCGCCCCCAAGGCGGCGGCCAACTGCGCGGCGGCGCGGCGCTCTCCGTGTCGGAGAAAAGCAGCGTCTAGGATCACAACCGCTCCGGCGTTGAGACCGCGGCGCGCGTTTGCGAGCTGTCGCGAATAGACCTGGTCTGACACCGCTTGGGTGTAGCTGTCCTTTGGCGCGGGGCTTTCAGGCGCGACGCCCAGAAAACGTTTGCGCGTGACGTCCGATCTGAGGACGACGCCGCCCATCCGCGCCGCCAGCGCTCGAGCGAGGGTCGACTTTCCCGAACCGGATGCGCCGCCAATCGCGACAAGCCTCCCAGACGGCGTCTGCTCTAGTGATCGCAGGGCGAGTCCGAGATATTTGGCGCACGCATCAGGGTCGTTTGACAGCGCGCTGATCATGCCGCGGACAGCTGATCGGATGGACACGAAGAGCGGCCAAAGACGAAGACCGCGATAATCCTGGGTCGACGACAGATACCGGGACACGAACGCGCTTGCGAGATCCGCACGGTTTCGAAACAGCAAATCCATGTAGGTGAACGCGACATCGTAGAGCAGGTCGATGTCGCTCAGGGCGTCGTTGAAGGCGATGGCGTCAAAGGGAGTGGGGCGGTCTTCGAACAGGCAAATGTTGCCGAGATGCAGATCGCCGTGACACCGTCGCACGCAGCCCCTGCGCGCGCGCGCCGACATGTAGGCCGCGTGGTTTGATCGGATTGAGTCCGCCTGCCTCCGCCATCTTTCGACTTGATCCGCGAGGGCTTTGTCTTTGCGGCTCCGCGCTATCGCATTCATCGCCTGCCCGCAGTTTTCGATGACAGTCGCTGTCTGAGCGGGGACGTCCCTGTCCGGTCGACGCGGCGCGGTCGCATGCGTGTCTGCGATGATGTCCGCCAGGCTCTCGACATGCTCAAGCGACAGCGCATTCCGAGAGACCATCTGATCGAAGGCGCTGTCCGCGCGAAACCGGCGCATCTCCACGAGCCATTCGATCGCTGTGGATGGATCCGACGCATCGCCGATCTGCGGGCCGCTGGGGGACGCGACCACCGGAACCGCGCGCAGGTAGAGACGGTCGGCCGCACGGTTCACCGCGATCTCAGCGAAACACGCGCGCCGCCGCGCCGATAGGTCTCGAAAGTCGACGAACTCAAAGGAAACGGCCCGCATCGCCTTGTACACGCGGTCGGGCGTCATGAGGATCGTCGAAAGGTGGGTGTCGATGCGATCGCAACCGTCAGGTGCGAGCCCGCCGGGCGCAGCCAACGCCGAGAGTATCTGATCTTGAGTGTCCAGAACTGTACCCATGTCGCGAACCCAATCTCGCGAGGCCAATGAAGCGCGGCCTAGCTTGAAGCTTCCTGACGCGCATGAAGCCGCCATCCTTGTTATGAACGGAAGTGCGCGGCGAGCAACCGCCGGCGCAGAGGAATGAAGGCGCCGTTTTGAGTCGAACGCGGGCTCCAAGCTTGGCGTGAGCCGCTTCAAACCGCTAGAGTCTCCACGGGGGTATTGCGGAATCTCGCCGAGTTTTGGTCAGGGGAGGCCGATATGGCTGAAGTGTTTGTCATCTTCGCGCCGACGGACGCAGCGCGCGCCAAACCCGTTTTGGAGGCTTTGTCGGGCGCCGGCGTCAAGCTCGCCTATTCGCAGCCGGATTTACCGGTGAACGAACGCGTGGACCGGGCCGCCGCACAGATAAAGTCGGCGCCGGCCGTCGTTGTCCTGCTGAGCGAGGGCGCTTGGTCTTCCACAGTGATGGAGCGGGAACTGACGATCGCCCGAGAGTACGGCGCGCAGGTGATCGCCGCGACGTTGGAGCCGAAACTTGGGGACGCCGCATGGCGCCGACTGTGGAGCGGCGAACTCGAAACCGGCACGGAGGCGCTGGAGCAACTCGAAGCGACGCCGGGCAACGCGTCCGATGCTGCGAAGAGCCCTCTCTTGTCGCTTTGGGAGAGGCCCGAAAGCGCCTCCGAAAGCGCCTCGGCAGACGGCTCGGACGCCGTCGTTCTGAGACAAGCCGGGCTCGATGAGCTCATCGCGGCCGTGAATGTCGCGTTGGAGGCGTCTGAACCGAACAGGGCGTCGGACGCCGCGCCCGAAACTGAAAACAAGGCCAACGTGTCGGGCGCGCCGAAGAAGGTTGAGCCAGCGCTCGCCGGCGCGCTGTGGGAGGCGGTTCGAAACAGCACGGACCTTACGCAGCTTCGTCAGGTTCGGACGATGCTCGCGGATGATCCCTATTTCTCGGTTCGCGCCGAGGCGCGGATCGAAGAACTCCTGCGGCGCAAACGCGACCGGGAAGAACGCGAGGATCGGATCCGAACCCGTGAACGGGTTGGGTCGGTGAGCGCGTCGCTCGTGGCTGTCGCGGTCGCCGCTTTGATGTTCTGGGCCATCGTGCAACGTGTCGAGCCGTCCGGCGCCGACGGCGGGGCGCTTTCGCCAGCAGAGTTGACGATCGCGTCGCTGCAAGAGGAAGTCGCCGATCTCGCCGAGCAGCTCGCGGCCTCGGAGGATCAAGCTGGCGCCGTTCCCGAAGATCAGAACGCCGCTCAATTCGTGAGTGACGGGGACGGCGTTCAATGGGATCTTCCCGCGCTTCTGAACCAGAACACCGAGCTGACCGCGGCGAACAAAGACCTGTCCGCGCGCATCGCGACGTTTGAAGCGGCCGCCACAGGGGATGACGAAAGCGCAGCGGTGAGCTCGAACGGCGTCGCTTGGGACATTGAGGCGTTGGTCCAGCAGAACGCGCTTTTGACTTCGGCGAATGCGGATTTGTCAGAACAGGTCGCAAGCCTTCAGGCGGCCAACGAGGGGCGCGCCGTGACGTCCGACGGCGTCGCGTGGGACATCGACGCGTTGATCTCCCAGAATGAAGAGCTGTCGAAAACGAACGCCGAGCTTGAGGCGAAGCTCGGCGTCGCGCCAGCGCCGGGACCGGACGCGGGGTCGATCGATGCTGGAGAGTCGACTCGGATCGCATCGCTTGAAAACGACCTGGCGGCGGCGCGGGCGCAGCTCGAAGCGCAAAAAACGGCGCTCGCGAGCCTCGATGACCAACCGGAGAACTCGGGCGATCTTCAACGCGATCTGGCGGAGCGCGACACCGAGATAGAGACGATCAGCGCAGCGTTGGAGGAGGCGACGGCGCGGGCGGACATGCTGGAAACTGAGCTGGCGGACGCCTTGCGCGAATTGAGCGCCTCCGAACGCGAAACAAAGACGCTCCAGGCTTATGTCGACCGGGTCCGCGTCCTTAAAGGGTGGCCGGCCGGAGATCCGGGCGCGCCCTTGGCCGGGGGCGGCGGCGCCGGGCTTTTGTTCGATTACTATCTCGTCCGGCTCAACGAGACGCGGGCGGCCCGTGAGGCCGCGAGCGGATCTGCTGCTCGGTTCCCGATCGTCTCGCGGGGTGATCTGATCAGTCTGCAATACTGCCTGGAGCAAGAGCGGAACGTCCTTGTTGGGATCGACGGCGTCTTTGGCCTGCGGACGATGCAAGCGATCGCGGCGTTGGACCCTGCCGGCGCGGCCGCCGTTCTTGATTGCGTGGAAAGTTGAGACGAGCGGCCGCTCAAACGCGTGAGCGTGATCACTGTCGCCGTTAACGAATCGCGCGTTTGCTCTAGAGTGATGCGAGAGGGAGTGGCAGGGAGCGTCGCCGAACATGGCGGACATCTACATCGCACATGCGCCGGCGGATCTCGCCAAGGTGAGCCGCCTGGTCGAGGAGTTCGATCAGCGGGGCTACGATGTTTGGACCGACGTGCTTTTGGGAGAAGACTGCAGCGACGAGATTTCTCGCGCGCAGCTTGACTTCGCCACGATCGCGATTGTCGCGTGGTCGGATGCGTCCTGGCGGTCTCGGAAGGTGCGCGCCCGCGCGCGGCAAGCGGTGAAATCACCTCTTGGCGATGGCGGCCTGCCCGGTCTTCAGTTGCCAGAGGGGTCGCCCGAGGCCAGCAAGTTCTTCTCGATCTGGCTCAATCCACGGCGACAACTGCCGGCCGAGCTGAGACGCTCGGAGGCTCCCAGTGTCCGCGACTTCGGTCCGCAGTCGAAAGAGCTGAACGACGTCGTCAAAGCCGTGATCGATCTCATAGGACCTCCTCAAAGCCGGGAAGCGCGGGCCACTTCGGACGGCGTTCCTGCGACGCTGGAGCTTGCGGCCGCGCGTTGGGCTCAAATCGCGGAGAGTCAAAAGCCTCGGGACTTCGGTCGCTACCTCGCCGATTTTGGCGAGCACCAACCGGTCTTCTCGGCCTTGGCGTCCGCCCGGCGGCGGTCGCTTCGCCGGGCCGGGCGCTTCTTCTACGCGCTGCGTGGGATCCTGGGGTGGCTGGCGCCCACCACGTTAATCGTAGGCGCGACGGCGGCGACGCTGATTTTCTTCGCGCCTCAGCTGCGCGACAGCGGGTGTTCGGCGATCCAAGCCCGCTTTGAGCGCCCGCCGGAACCCGGGCCTGGCTCCGCAAAGGCGCTTGGCGCGCTTGAGAACGCCTTGGGCTGCGCCGGGGCGCTGCAAGCTTCCGCAGTCACGGAGATTTCCGAGCAGTTGCGCGTGGCTGAGGAAGAGATTGTCTCCGCCCGAGCCCAAGCGCAGGACGCGGCAGAGGCCGAAGCGAATGCGCGACGGGAAGCTGCCGCCCAGATGGCGACGATGTCCGCTGAGCGCGACGAAGCGATCGCTGAAGCGACGAGTTTGCGGACTAAGCTTGCGCGAACAGCGACCGAAACCGCTGAACAGGCGCAGCAGATCGCAGCGCTTGAGCAAGACCTGAGATCGTTGCCGGCGGATGAGGTGGGGGTGAACGCCGAGAGCGCAGTCGCCGAAGAACTCCGAGCCGAACTGCGGACGGCGCGGGAGACCTTGGAAGGGTCGCGTCAGCGCGCGTTGACCGCTCTAAAGCGGCTACACGGCTTTTATGATCCTAAGATCTCTGGGCTGCTCGATCGCGGTTACGTCCTCGACGCGGCAAATCCGGAGCCTTTGCAGAAATGCCTGATCGCCGCGGGAGCCGAACTGCCCGACCATGGCGTCGATGGAAAACTCGGTCCCGAGACCCACGCCGCTTTCGCCGTCGCGATCGAGCAGGCCGAGGATCCGGCGCGCCTCGCAGCGCTTCTCGAATGCCTCGCAAGTTGAGCTCGTCGAGCACGGGACTTCTGACCAATTGCGCGCGGCTCGCAAATCGGTCACGTTCAAAGGAAAAGCAACGCTTTAAGGAGGATGGACGCAATGGAAGTACGCGCAGCCGTGGCGACGGAAGCCGGCAAGCCGCTTGAGGTGACGACCGTCAATCTCGACGGCCCAAGAGAAGGGGAAGTCCTCGTCGAGGTGAAGGCTACGGGCATTTGCCACACCGACGAGTTCACTCTGTCCGGCGCCGACCCGGAAGGCATCTTTCCCGCCATCCTTGGCCATGAAGGGGCCGGCGTGGTGGTCGATATCGGCCCGGGTGTGACGTCGCTCAAAAAGGGCGATCACGTCATTCCGCTCTACACCCCGGAGTGCCGGGAGTGCGACTACTGCCTCAACCCCAAGACGAACCTTTGTCAAAAAATCCGCTCGACACAGGGGCAGGGACTGATGCCGGACGGCACGTCGCGTTTCTCGATCGGGGGCGAGCCGGTGTTCCACTATATGGGCACCTCGACTTTCGCGAATTACACGGTCGCCCCTGAAATCGCCCTCGCGAAGGTCCGCGAAGACGCCCCCTTCGACAAGATCTGTTATATCGGCTGCGGTGTGACGACGGGCATCGGCGCCGTGATCAACACAGCCAAGGTCGAGCCGGGGTCGAACGTCGTCGTGTTCGGTCTCGGAGGGATCGGCCTCAATGTGATCCAGGGCGCCCGCCTCGTCGGCGCGAACATGATTGTCGGCGTCGACATCAACCCAGGCAAAAAGGAAATGGCCGAGCGGTTCGGGATGACGCATTTCGTCAATCCGAACGAGGTCGAAGGCGATCTGGCGCCCTACCTTGTGGACCTGACCGGAGGCGGCGCGGACTATTCGTTTGACGCGACCGGGAATGTCGGCGTGATGCGGGCCGCGCTTGAATGCGCCCACAAGGGATGGGGCGAGTCGATCATCATTGGCGTCGCGCCGGCTGGCGCAGAGATCTCCACACGCCCGTTTCAGCTGGTGACCGGCCGCATCTGGCGCGGCACGGCCTTCGGCGGCGCTCGGGGCCGGACCGACGTGCCGAAGATCGTCGACTGGTACATGGATGGAAAGATCGAGATCGATCCGATGATCACCCACACCCTGCCGCTGGAAGAGATCAACAAAGGCTTTGATCTGATGCACGCCGGCGAGAGCATCCGTTCAGTGGTCGTCTACTAGAAAGGTCTGCGCGTGCGCAAAACGAGCCTTGCTTTGGCCCTGCTGCTTCTCGCCGGTTGCGGCGAGAAGGTCTCTGGCGTTTGGCAGAACGAAGGCGGGGGAAGCCGCATCGAGCTCTACGACAGCGGCGACGTCGCTCTGGTCGAAGGGCCCGTAAAGGTGACAGGCGCATGGGAAGAGATCGAAGCCGGCAAACTGAAGATTGAGCTGTCGGGGATCGCTTCGATCGTCGGCGCTCAGATTTGCGACGTCGCATTCGACGGTAAGGCGATGGTCTTGTCGGGCTGCGCATTGGAAGGGCGTTATGCGCGGGTGGACGGTTAGCTTCTCGTGCGCGCTCGCAGCGTTCGCATCCGCTGTCGGCGGGTTGGCGGTCGCCCAAAGCAGCCCGCGCGCCGACCTGTTCGACATCCAGGGCTATTGGCAGGGAACAGCCGGGATCTACGCCATCACGGACAAGGCGGTGTTCCTGAATGGCGGCGTCGCCGACCAGGCGCGCCACCCCATTTTCGTCATTGAACAAACTGTCGCGTCAAACGGCGACGAACGGCCGTTCGCCCGAACGCTCTTGTTCGGCGAGGCGCAGGCGACGCAGATCCAGCTGCTGCGGGAGAAAGACGAGCTGATGATGGGCTTCCCAACCGGCCCCGTCCGGTTGTCGAAGTTCCAGACGTCGATGGACCCGCGCTGCTTTGACACGCGCCCCAATCCTGAAGCCTTGTTCGGCGTTTGGCGGCTCGACAGCGGCGCGACGATCACCTTCGGTCGCGAGCGCGTCGTGATTGAAGGCGTAACGCAACGCGTTCTGCGCTATCGCGTCGTCAATCGCAACCTGGCCGTTTTTGACATCGCGCGAGAGGACGCAGACGCCGGACTGACCAAAGGACAATCCAATCCCATTTACGCGGGCGTGCCCTTGGGGATGGATGCGGCGGTGCTCTACGTGCCGAACGCGCGCGGCGGTCTCGACGAAATCTCGATGGTGCGCCCGGTGAGCACGTGTTTCAAAAGGCCCGGCTAGGTTCGTTGCCCCATTTTCGCCTGTGTTAGCCTGAGATATGAGTGTGGGACGTGGTGTGGGGACGAATATGAGGCGTGATTTCAATCTATTGGCGGCGGTGTGCCTGGCTGGCGCGCTGGTGGCGCAACCTGCGCTTGCTCAACAACAAGGCGAAGCGGCGTTCGCGCCGGGCCCCGAGGAGGAAAGCCTCGGGCCCACCTCGGATGCGCTGAACGAACTCTTGGCGCAGGCGCGGACCGGCCAGGGCGACCGGCATTTGCCCTTCCTTTTGCTGAGGCTGAAGCGAGCGCTCTCGACACAGGACCTGATTGCATTCCTGGACCTCGTCGACCCAACCTATTTCAAGGAGCAGATCGCCTTTCTCGCAGCAGAGAACCGGTCGCCAGGCGCAGTGATGGGTCAGTTCGCCTGTGAGTTTCTGCAGATCTGCGACGTGTCGAAGGTCTACACGTTGAAGGACGTCGTTTCGGCGAAAGTGATGTCGGCTCGAACGGCTGGTTCGTTCGTGGTCATCCAGCTCGAGATGCAGATGTGGGACGGGGTGCAGGTGCCGGCCGAGATCCTCTACAATCCCGCGAGCTATCGCTTCGAGGCAGGGCGCGGCTAGCGCTTAAGCGCCCTCGGCGCGGACGCGCTCGCGCCACAGCACGAAGCCGCCCGCCCCGATGATGATGGCGATGCCGGCCCAGGTTTGCGGACCTGGAAAGTCGTTGAAGATCAGATAGCCGAGCAGCGTCGCCGAGACGATCTCGAGATACTGAAACGGCGCCAGCAACGAGGCCGGCGCGAGACCAAACGCGATCACGACAAGGAAATGCGCAGCGGTGGCGATCGCGCCAAGGAGCGCGAGAAACAGCCAGTCGCCCGCAGAGGGCCAGACCGGGGTGAAGCTCTCGACGCCGGTGACGACGCCGACGCCCATCGCGATCCCGAGCGCAGCGGTTCCGGCGATACCGGCCCAAAGATGCAGGGTCAGCGGTCTCTCAGACGCGGCGAGCGTCTTCGTCAACAAAAGATAGACGGCGAAGGTCGCCGCGGCGCCGAGCGGCAGCAAGGCTGGCCAACCGACTTCCGCGAAGCTCGGTTGAATGATCAGCTGCGCGCCGCCCAAACCGACGATCACGGCCAAGATCCGCCGCCAACCGATCCGCTCGCGCAGGAAAATCGCCGACAGAACAGTCAGCAACAGCGGCTCGACAAAGAAGATGGCGATCGCCTCCGCCAGCGGCAGGTAGCGAAGCGAGGTAAAAAAGAACAGCGTCGCCGCGGCAATCAAAACGCCGCGCAAGATCACGACGGGCGGGTTTTTCGCCCGCATCGCGGCCGGCCCGATCGTCAGCAGAATGATCGGCGCGATGTACAGCGTCTGAAAGAAGAAACGCGACCAGGAGATCTGAACAGCAGGCACGCGGTCGGCCAAGAGTTTTGCGATCGCATCGATGCCGGGAATGAACTACATCGCGCAGATCATCAGCACCACGCCTCGGACGCGATGGTCGGCGTTTGCGGCGTCGACGGTGGTGGTCATGCTCTGGGCTCGAGAGGTTCAGCTTTGGCCGGGACGGCGACCATGCGCCGGCGCATGACGAAACGCAAAGGAAACTGCGAAAGATCAGAAGCTCAGCGCGGTGAACTCGATCGGCGACGGTGCTCGATCAGCGCGCAGATCAGCTGCGCGAAACTCCCGCGCCCGGTTGACACCAGCTTCGCCACGCGCACCTGTCGCGTCGGCGAGAGCTTGTCATGCGCCTCGACCAGCGCCCGCGCCGCATTGGGATGGATAACAATCGGCTCTAGGTGCGACGCGCCAGGGTGAAACTTGAAGACGCTGGCGTTCAAAACGCCTTCGGCCGGCCAGACGAAAGCGGTCAACCGCTGTTGTCGCGCGCAAATCCGGAGCGCCGTGAGGGAGGCGAACTCCGCCTGCGGGCGCAAATCGCGCGGCCGCCATTTGAAGACGTCGAAGCCGCGATTGCTTTTGGGTCCGCCTGTCCGCTTGTCGGCGACCCGACCTATCAAGCGGACGGGTTTCATGGTGTCGACGCTCTCTCCGTTTGCCGACCATTTCGGCAAGTCCGTGAGTATTCAACCTACAGGATAAAAAATCGGTGAAGATTTATCGCGGCGATCCGTTAATAGTGCACCGAGTCGGCCCGAGAAAACGTGAAAAGCCTCGGCTTGAGAGACAATTATGACTTGAGGAGCGCCCGATCGATGGAAACTGTTTCTTCAGTGAAGTGTTTCGGAGGCGAGCAAGGCGTCTACCGTCACGCATCGGCGGCTTGCGGCGTCGATATGACGTTTGGGCTCTACATGCCGCCCGCTGCAGCCGATGGTCCGGTTCCTTTGCTCTGGTATCTTTCGGGGCTGACATGCACCCATGAGAACGCAATGACGAAGGCGGGCGCTCAAGGATGGTGCGCGCAGCACGGCGTCGCGATCGTGTTTCCCGACACCTCGCCGCGCGGCGACGGGGTGGCGGATGACGAGAGCTATGACCTCGGCCAGGGGGCGGGCTTTTACGTCGACTCGACGCAAGCCCCGTGGGCCCCGCATTTCTCGATGCGGTCATATATTCTGAATGATCTGACCGATCTTCTTGCTGAGACGTTTCCTCTGGATATGGCGCGGCAGGGAATAACCGGACACTCCATGGGCGGGCATGGCGCGTTGACCATGGCGATGTCAGAGCCGGACCGCTTTGGCAGCGTTTCGGCCTTCGCACCGATTTCCAACCCGACCGGGGCAGATTGGGGCCGCAAGCAACTCAGCGCGTATCTGGGTTCGGACGAGGCGGCTTGGAGCGCCTTTGACGCTTCCCTGCTGCTCCGCTCGCGCGGCTGGAAGGGCGACATCCTGATCGATCAGGGGGATGCCGACCCGTTCCTAGAGCTATTGCGTCCGCAGGCGCTCGTGGATGCGATCTCCGAAACCGGTCAAGCGGCGACGCATCGAATGCAGCCCGGTTATGACCACAGCTATTTCTTCGTGGCGAGCTTCATGGAAGACCATGTCGCCTGGCATGCGGAGCGTCTCAAGAACTTGGACTAACCGCTGCGCGCCGGCGCTATAGCCGGCCGTCGGAGTCCAGACGCAGCATCCAAGCGTCTTCATATCCGGCGCCCTTGTTCGACGTGTGACCGATCACGAGCATTTCGTCCCCGGGCAAGGCGAGAACGCCGAGCGCGCGGTCCCAGGCGGGTCCACCGTAAGTGCGACGCCAGACCTCGTCTCCGCTCGCACTCAACCGGAGCAGCCAGGCGTCGGCGCTTCCGGCGCCAAAGGACCAGGTTGCGGCGGCGATCAAGATGTCGCCATTCGCCGTTTCCGTTGTCGACCAAGGCACATCGCGTTTTTCCGCGCCCAGGCGTTTTTCCCAAACGAGGCCGCCAGCGGCGTCATACCGCAGCGCAAGAATGTCGTCGGTCAGGCCCGTTTCGGCCTGGCTCGAGCCAAGCACCATCAATCCGCCATCGGCCGTCGGCGCGACGGCCGTTCCGATGTCGATCTTCGAGCGGTCGACCGTCCGTCGCCAAAGGACGTCGCCTTCGGCGTTCAGGCGCATCACCGCGAGATCTGCGCGAGGCGCGTCTTCGGCCCAGATTTGCCCGGTGAGCGCGATCCCGCCGTCGGCCGTCGCTGCGACGCTCATGGCGCTGTCCGTGCCGACGCCGCCAAACGTCCGGGACCATAGATGCGCGCCGGCGTCATCCAGCCGGAGCAACCAGATGTCTCGGGATCCTGCGCCAAACGACGCTGTGAAGCCGGCCACCGCATATCCGCCGTCGGCCAGCCGCACTACGGATTTCGCACGATCGTTTTCCGGGCCTCCGAAGGTCTTCTCCCAAAGGACAAGGCCGCTGGGAGCGAGACGCACGATCCAGACGTCGCTTTCGCCCCGGCCTTTCGAGCGGGTATGACCGACAGCCAGCACGCCGCCGCCAGAGGTGGGCGTGACGCTGACAAGCTGATCGCCTTTCGCGCCGCCGATGGGAATCCTCCAAAGCCGTCGTCCATCCGCCGAAACGCTCATGGCCCATGCCGAGAAGTTGGGCGATCCGGCGCCCCGCGCATCGCCAACGACGATAAAGCCGCCATTGGCGAGCGCAGCGGCCCCAAGGGCTTTCTCCTCGTACGGTCCTCCCTCCGTCAGTTCCCAAGTGCATCGCTGATCTGGCGCAAGGCAGCTCTCGGACGTTGGAGCCTGATCATGCGCGAAGATCAGCGGCGTGTCCGAGGGCGCCGCCTCTAGCGGGGCGAGAGAGGCTAGGCTCAACGCGAGACCCAGGCAGATCGCTGCCGTGGCGCCCGTTGAGGCGCGTCGATCGGCGGCCGGTGTCGTCGACGTCCTTTGGTCGATGGCTTCCCTGACTGATCCCTCGACCCGCACCCTCGCCATGCCGTCGCCTTTCGTCGCAAAATGTCATAAAACCGTCATACACCAGTTTGGACAAATCTCAAAATGACAGGGGGTTAAGCCGCTTGCGAGCCCACGAAGCGCTGTCGGACAATTCAACACTTTTCTAATTAGATTATATATCGACGAACGCTCGGTTCGCTCGCGTCGACGATGCGAAAGGTTTGTGAATTCCGCTTGCGGAACTCTTGCCTTGCGTCGCAGCGGCGGGCGCTTAGGCTCCGCTCCGAAAACAAACAGCAAGCCAAGTCTTGGAGGATCGCCCATGCCGCTTGATCAGGATCTCGGGTCTCGATTGACCGACGCCACCTTACTGAAGACGAACGGTTACATTGACGGCGCGTGGGTCGCCGCGGACAGCGGTGAAACGTTCGCAGTCGATAACCCAGCGAATGGAGGGGAGATCGCGAAGGTCGCCGATCAAGGGGCGGCGGAAACCCGTCGGGCGATCGACGCGGCCTACGCCGCCTGGAAGCCATGGGAGGCTCGGACCGCCAAGGAACGAGGCGCGATCCTGCGCAAGTGGTTCGAACTGATCATGGCCAACCAGGACGACCTGGCGGCGATCGCAACCGCCGAATGCGGCAAGCCTCTCGCCGAAGCCAAGGGGGAAGTCGCCTATGGCGCGTCTTTCATCGAATGGTTCGCCGAAGAAGCCAAGCGCGTCTATGGCGACACGATCCCAACCCATCAAGCCGACAAGCGGATCGTCGTCCTGAAGCAAGCGATCGGCGTCGTCGGGGCGATCACGCCGTGGAACTTTCCGATCGCGATGATCACACGCAAGGTCGCGCCGGCCCTGGCGGTCGGCTGCACTGCTGTGATCAAGCCCGCGGAACAGACACCGCTGTCGGCGTTGGCGCTCGCCGAGCTGGCGGAGCGCGCGGGCATTCCCAAGGGCGTCTTCAACGTCGTAGTCGGTCTGGACGGTCCGGCGATTGGAAACGAGCTCACCAGCAGTGATCTCGTCCGAAAGATCGCGTTCACGGGCTCGACCGAAGTGGGGCGCATTCTTATGCGCGCATCCGCCGACCAGATCAAAAAGGTCAGCCTGGAACTTGGCGGCAACGCGCCCTTCATCGTGTTTGACGACGCTGATATCGACGCCGCGGTCGAAGGCGCCATCGCTTGCAAGTTCCGAAATGCGGGCCAGACCTGTGTGTGCGCCAATCGGATGTATGTCCAGAACGCCGTCTACGACGCGTTCGCCGAGAAGCTGACGGCGCGTGTCGCTGCGATGAAGGTCGGCGATGGGGCCGAGCCCGGCACGGAGATCGGTCCGTTGATCGAGGCGGCTGGCGTCGACAAGGTGCGCGCTCATCTCGACGATGCGACGGGCAAAGGTGCGAAGATCTCTACGGGCGGGTCGCCTCACCCGGCTGGCGCGCTGTTTTTCGAACCGACGGTGATCACGGAGGTCACACGCGAGATGAAGGTGGCCAGAGAAGAGACCTTCGGCCCGGTGGCGCCGCTTTTCCGCTTCGAGGACGAGGCGGATGTCGTTGCGCAAGCCAATGACACCGAGTTCGGTCTGGCGGCGTATTTCTTCGCTCGCGATCTTGGTCGCGTCTGGCGCGTCTCGGAGGCGCTTGAATACGGGATGGTGGCGGTCAACTCCGGCATTCTCTCGACCGAGGTGGCTCCCTTCGGCGGCGTCAAACAGTCGGGTCTGGGCCGCGAGGGCTCGAAATACGGCGTCGAAGAGTTCGTCGAAATCAAATACGTGCTGATGGGCGGCGTCTGAGACGGCGCCAAGGGAGCGAGGCAGGTTTTAGACGCGGCGAAAAGTCTCGATTGAGGACTATTGTGAATGGCTTGATTAACCCGGACTATAAGGCTCGGGTTAGGTCGCGATCCGGGTCGCCTTGACGAACGGGATCGCGACGAGAGCTAGCGGGAGGCGCGGCTGATGGAAGATCTGTTCGAAATGCCGCCCCTTGAGGAACGCGGCGAGGCCCCGGAGAAGGGGTCTAACAAGACGGACGCCCTTCAGGATATCGTTCGTCTGGGACAGGCCGTCGCCGCATTTCTCGACCGGAGTTTGCCCGAGGGCATGAGCGTCACGAAATTCGCGGTTCTGGATCACCTGTCCGCCAGCGACGAGTCGCGCGGACCCGCGCAGATCGCACGAACGCTCGGAGTGACCAAAGCGGCGATGACCCAGACTCTGGCGCGTCTGTCCGAAGCAGGTTTCGTCGCAATCTCGGAAGATCCGCGCGATGGTCGTAGCAAGCTCGTGCAGATCAGCCGAAAGGGCGAGGACATGCTGATCGCCTGCGAGGCCAGTCTGCGGAGGCCCACCGAAGAGGTCAGAGCGTCTCTTCACTCTGAAGACTGGCGTGTCTTCATGTCTGCCGTCACCCAGCTGCGAGCCACTCTCGAAGAGATGAAGACGGGAGACGACAAGACGGAGCAGGTCGGGTGACGCGATCTGCCCGACGCCGTGTCGAACGCTCTCGCGTCGGAGCGCTTCCCGCCGTCGTCGTTGGTCTTGTCGCGACGCTTCAAAGCGCGTCGGCGGATCCATTGCCTGTGGAACAGATGGAGGCGCTGGTCTGTCGCGAGCTCGCCGAGCAGACGGGCCAAGCCTCGCTGGAGCGTGCTGTCGGCAAAAGCGGCTGGGAGTTGGGCGCAGTTCTCGAGACCGCGAGTTGCCGCTATATCTTCGTCGACGGCGGCGCCCGGGCGCCGGCGGGACACCACATCGTCGCGCGCTGGCGCAACCAGGAACTGATCCCTTGGATCGCTGAATACTATCGGGCGAAGGCCGATCCTGACGGCGTTGCGCGCGTTTTCCGTCGGGTCGGTCGTTACGGCGACGCGATCGACTACCTCGATCGGATGATCGCGCGGTTCGAAGAAGGCGACCCGGAGATGGCGGAGTTGTTCGCCGATGCGCGCAGCGACTTGAGAGAGGCGCGGGAGGCAGCGGCACCCGCGCGGGGCGGGCCGGACGGGATATACGGCGAAAGAGGCGGGGC
>ERZ1740059.296-NODE-296-length-27802-cov-4.248892_pt1 | contig 27802 bp, 31 predicted proteins | sample MGYA00581744_ERZ1740059 | MGnify/ENA primary metagenome ERZ1740059 (study PRJEB43018, sample SAMN04849738) | marine metagenome | isolation source: floating plastic debris | place: Pacific Ocean | collected 2008-08-28 | study: EMG produced TPA metagenomics assembly... | reverse complement strand
ATTCAATTTTTGCTCCTAATTTTCCTGCTGCCGATCGCAAGTTAGCAGTGTCTTCCTGACTCCAATGTCCGCGATAGAGAATAGCCAAACCGCCAATTTTAACCAAAGGTAAGGCATATTCTGCACATACAGCAGCTTTACTAACTGCCCTTACCATAGCAATATCGTAACTTTGGCGATCGCCTGGAATCCTGCCTAATGCTTCGGCGCGGGCGATAATTCCCGTAGCATTGTTTAGACCTAATTTATCGATTGTATCGTTGACAAAGGTAATTTTTTTTCGAGTAGAATCTAGTAGAGTTATCTTCCAATTGGGAAAAGCGATCGCCAGAGGAATTCCAGGAAAACCTGCACCAGTGCCAATATCAATAATTTCTCGCTGCTGTTGGAGATCTTCTGGCTCTAAACCAACTATTCCTGATAAGGAATCCCAAAGATGTTTTTCCCAAAAGTCTTCTGGATTAGTAATGCGAGTCAGATTTTGAATTTTATTCCCTGCTAATATCTCTTGATAAACCTGTTGAAATAGTTGTTCTTGGTTTGCATCGGGTTGCCAATTAAGAGTTTGTTGCCACACTGGGTTCATTTTAGGCAACTGACTGGTTTCGATCTGACTCATAGGCTTCAATGGTTATCTATTCAATGCCACAGGCTCAATAGGTTGGAGATCTCCATGATTAATTGTCCAACAGCGATCGGCTATTTCAATTAACTCTCCTGGATCGTGAGTTACTACCAAGAGTGTCCAGTGTTCTTTTAGCTTGGCTAACAATTTTGCTAGCTGAATTCGCATTGACCAATCCAAACCTGCTGTTGGCTCATCGAGCATCAAAACATTAGGCTGACGAATCAACTGCACAGCTAGGGCTAAACGACGCTGTTGTCCTCCACTAAGAGCATTAGGGGATGTTTTTAGAGATATATGGTCTAATCCTACCTCGCTTAACGCATCTTTGACTCTTTTTATATCTAATTCAGGATGACCCAAGCGTAATTCTTCTAATACTGTGCCACCACAAAAATGACGTTCAGGGAACTGAAATACTAACCCTGCAAGCTGCTGCAATTCTAAATCATTTAGCTGTTTGGTACGCCAAAATATTTCTCCTTTCGTAGGTTCGGCTAATCCTGCTAATATTTCTAGGATCGTAGTTTTGCCCGATCCGCTCGCACCGACAATTAAACCCAACTTTTGCGCGGGAAGCTCTAAATTAACGCTTTTGAGAATTGGCTCAGGAGTAGCAGCGGGATGGTAAACCAAATTTTGCAAACGAAGCATTTTAATCTATGTGGCTAATGTGAATTAACTTCGTTTATCTTAGCTGTTCATTTTTAAATTGATTATTTTACATCAACTTCAAGAGTGTCTAAAATGCACAATTTTGGGGAAGAGGCTCAACAGATTCGAGATCGGCAGCAAATCCTTCAGATAGTGTTGTGGACACAAAACCTGATTCTACTGTTCCTTTTTGAGCAAGGGAACTATAACCATCAGGAGACATGTGTACCCTAACTATTACTTCTTGTTGTGGTTTGATTTTGACAGCCCCTCCTGTCCGCTTAAAAGGCTGTTCGTCTACATGAGTGTGGAGTAAAACGCGACGATATATTAATTCTCCTTTTGGGGTAATAACTTCCCACCAATCAGCATAGCGATCGCAACCAGTGTCGGGACTATCAACCGTAACGGCAAAAGTGTAGCTGTTGTTTTGTCCTGTTACTTCTACTTTTGTCACTTGAGCGATCGCATTATTATCACTCATAATTGTATTTTGGGTAATGGGCAGCATCTGAGATTGACCAGCAGTCGAGCATCCAGAGATCGTCAAAACTAGTATGAGTGCGATCTTAATCATGGCTATTAAACTATAAAATGGAATTTAACAGGCGATCGCCTTCAGGGATAAATGCTTGGTTTTATTATCTCAGTATATGTAATTGATTCTTAGTCAATACTCTTTGTAGATTGATGCGCTGTTGTGGAGTAACTCCACCACCGACAATATCGCAAGCTTTATTGCCCATATTGTCCTTTATCGATAAAGATGCACCGCTACTAACCAAAAGCTCGACTATTTCTATTCTAGAGTTGCCCGTAGCATACATTAATGCTGTTTTACCATCGGATGTCTGAGCATCGATTTTTGCCCCTGCATCAATCAGGTGCATAATAATCTGTAGTTTGTCATTTATGGGTCGAGCATCTCTAATACCCAACATCGCCATCTTCATCAGAGGGGAAATCCCTCTACTATTTTTTAAGTTGGGGTCAGCACCATGAATCAAAAGTAACTTTACAATCTCAGGCATGCACCAAATAATTGCTATCTCTAGAGCAGTACGACCGCACTTATCTCGAACATTGGGGTTAGCACCATATTCCAACAATAGTTGCAAGCATTCTTGCTTTGCCGTAACGTGATGTAAAGTTTTAGGGCGATCGCTGATATTATCTTGGGGTAAAGTAAAATAGCTCTTTTCAAAAATAGAAAATAACAAAGAAATACCAGATTTTTTAGGAAACTCTAAGTTTGGATCGACCCCTTGCTGAAGAAGTTTTTTAACCGCAGAAGTATTGTTAGCTGTGATGGCATTCGCTAACTTTAACTCTTGATTGCGAATTTTTTTAATGGCTCGATTGACAACATTAAAAATAAAAATCGACTGACTCATAATCTTTAATTCAACCTTTGAAAAGCTCAGAGATATTATAAGACAGAATGAATTGTTAAACTTGGACTTATTGTTAATGTAACAGTTTAGACAAACTTAATTATGGTTTAATTCTGCCCTCACGACAATCTTTCAACCATAGCTGAACCCCTCGACCAATAATGCCATTAGTCGTTTCTCTAGGAGGTGCAGGAGGTTTTGTTGCTTGAGCATTGCCAAAACGAGAAAACATCAAAACAGTCTGCCACCCAATTTCGGTTTGGGTTAAAAATAGCCAATGATAGGTTTGAATATTAGTAAGTTTATTGTTGTTATACTGTCTTTCTAAAACAGTAAAAAATACCTGCTGGGGATCTTGATTATCAATAGTATTATATTGAATTCTAGGCAAATCTAAAGGTTCAAACTCAGGTCGGCTAGCGACAATAATAAAATTTCTAATTCCCGCTTTTCTATTTTCTGTTTGAGTCCTCTGAATTACTCTGTTGCTATAGTTGGGTAAATCTTTTAAGAGTAAAGAAGTCAACTTATTTAGATCTTGAGGACAGGTAAAACTATCATCAGCGGATGAGCTTACTTGGCTACCAACCGATTTTATCGGCACAATGAACAATAATATTAGAGCCAGTATAGGCGATCGCCAAATATTCATCATTCTTGATCGCCAAATTGATAATTGAGCACTGTTTGTTAAGAATTTACGATTGATTAAGCAACTAAACGAACAAATTTTTTCTTACCTACCTGTAGAACTTTTCCTTCTAGATCTTCAAGGCTATTTAATGATAGATTAACTTCATTAAGGCGATCGCCTTCTAAACGAACTGCACCACCTTGAATTAGTCTTCTACCGTCTCCACTGCTTTTACACAAGCCGCTTGCTCCCAGAATATAAAACAGTTTGGCAGGAAATTCTACCCCTGACAGGGAGTATTCCGCAATATCTTTTCCTGTAGTGTTTCCCTCAAGCACTATCTGTTCGGCAGTTTGCTTGGCTTGGAGTGCCCCATCTTTGCCGTGGAATTGGGAAGCAACCTCAATTGCCAATAGCTTTTGCGACTCTCTGGGGTTGTCGGGTAAAGAATCCAAATCAATATTGGTCAACAATTCAAAGTAATCATTAAGCAAACTGTCAGGAGTTTTTTCTAATTTGGAGTACATCGATAAAGCATCTTCACTCAGTCCCACATAATTACCCAGAGACTTAGACATTTTTTGCACTCCATCTGTACCTAAAAAAATAGGCAACAGCAAGCCAAACTGGGGAGTATTGTTAAAGTGTCTTTGTAAATCTCTACAAACAGCAATATTAAACTTTTGGTCAGTGCCACCCAATTCAACGTCCGCTTCTACTGCTACAGAATCGTAACCCTGCATCAAGGGATATAAAAATTCATGGAGAAAAATTGGCTTTTCTTGCCTGTAGCGTTCAGCAAAACCTTCTTTGGCTAGCATTTGTCCTACCGTCATGGTGGCTAGCAATTCTTGGATTTTTGCCAAATCTAACTTACTCAACCACTCAGAATTGTAACGAATCTCCAAGCGATCGGGAGTATCAAAATCTAAGATAGGGCGTAGCTGGTCTAAATAGCTCTGTGCGTTGGCTCTAACTTCCTCAGAGGTTAACTGACGGCGGACATCAGATTTACCCGTAGGATCGCCTATTTGAGCCGTAAAATCGCCAATAATAACCACAGCAGTATGCCCTGCATCTTGAAAAGCGCGTAACTTACGAAAGGGAATACTATGACCAAGATGAATATCTGTTCCAGTAGGATCGATACCTAGCTTGACCCTTAAAGGTTTATCATTTTGGTTAATTCGCTGGATTAAATTCTCGTCACTGCTGTCTGAATCTTGGCGATCTGGGAAAATTTCACTAGTCCCCCTCTGTAGCCAATCAAAGTTTTTATCTGAATCTGAAGACATCACCAATTACCAATTTTTAACCCACGTACTAAACGCCCAGAATACCAAAGTATCAAACTATCTGTTCCAAATCCAGAGATCTGCTATTGTTAATCGATTAGTGACAAATAGCAGATGGTAATTGATAAATAGTAAATGATAAATGACAAATAAAAAATGATATGCCCTCTGGTACGACTCACGATCGCATTACTCTTTGGACGCTACCTTGGGTATCTAGCATTACCTATGGTATTACTCACAATGGAGATTTGACCTTGCTTCTCTCTGGGGGGTTTTTGTTCAGTGGTTTAATGTTTGGTCCCGACTTGGATATTTGTTCAATACAATTCAAACGCTGGGGCTGGTTGAGAGTAATTTGGAAACCATACCAGAAGTTATTCCGTCATCGCTCCTTGTTTTCTCATGGCCCGATTCTAGGGACTTGTATTAGAATTTTATACCTACTTTTTTTTATCGCCTGGATAGCAATTTTTGCAGTTGGATTGGCACAGTTATTTTTTGGCTTTACTTGGAATTGGCGCGATTTTGTTGAAAATCAGTTCCATTTACTAGTTCATTATCGCTACAGAGAAACAGCTACTTTTTTTCTTGGTTTGGAATTAGGTGCAATGAGCCATAGTATAAGCGATCTAATTAGTTCAAACTACAAAAAACGCCTTAAAAAGAAGCAGTCCAAGAAAACCAAGGCAGGAAAAATCAAACGCTAGTAACCAATAACCAATAACAACTAATAACCAATGACCAATAACTAATTCATTACCTGCAAAATACTCAAGCCAAATAAAGTCCAGCCAGACAAAGAACCGATCGCAAACATAAGCGATCGCCCAATAGGAACATTGATAATATAAAATACTGAGTATAAAGAGCGTGCTATCAAAAAGGCGATCGCCGCAATTTTCGCCCAGTCTGAAGTTACGCCAGTACTATAAGCCATCAATGCAGCTAAACCATAAATAGTGAGGGCTTCAAAGCTATTTTGATGCGCCCAAGTTGCTCTTTGAGCATAATCAGGGAGTTTATCAAACATCGCTCTGGGTGCAGATTGGTCGTAGCCACCCTGTAAACGTCCCCAGGCAACAACCAAAAAAGGTGCGTAAGTTAAAATTACTGCTCCTACTACAGAAAAGAGCAGAATTACACTAACTGATAAATCCATGTACTAAGTTTTTGTTAATTATTATTGTTATTTATTAGTCGAAATAAAACAGAGTGACTATTTTGCGTAAGTCTTCTGCTTCAGCGCAGGTTTTTAGTAAAGTATTACTATCATGAAAAGCAAAACAAATTAGCTGATCGCAACGGGCAATAATTTCACTATTACACAATGCACTGGCTTCCCCCAAAGAAAGAGTGTCATTTTTAGAATTTTCGATTAGGTGGATCACGTTTGCTAGCTGGTTTTGGGATTCTTTGGGTTGACGAGACAAACTTTGGGGTAAAATCACCGTCAGCAAATTAGAATCAGCCCGCATTGCACCTTTAATTGCGGCAGAGTTAGTTCCGATTGCTCCAGATGTAAGTAGACGATTTCCGCCTAAAACCAAGGCATAGCTCATCATTTCGATTAGCTGCTGGTGCATGATTGGTACATGACGAGAACCCAGTAAAGCAATTCTCTTGGAACCAGTTTGCTGAATAGCTGCTAGTTCTTGAGTTAGTGTATCGAGACTTGGATCGCTTACAGTTACAGTATCTAATGGTTGTTGGCTCAATGAATATACGCTATCAATATTATTTTTAACGCAGCAATTGTAACAAAAGATTGTCTAGCAAGGTGAGAGGTTGTGGTAAATCTTTATTTTTATGACATTCATCTGGAAATTATCTAACTAGAACTTTAGCTTTATGGAGAGGTGTGATTAACAAAAAAAAAGGTGCTAATGGTCTATTTAGCAACCATGTCTTTAGTCATAGCGTCAATTACATTGTGTAAGGCTTCTATAAATACTTGTTCTGATTTTGAATTCAAAGCTTTGCGTAAATAATTTCTACCACCTTGGGGTTGGCAGAGAAATTGTATTACTTGGTTTTTATTACTTTGGCTCTTCATAGGAACAGGTTTTGCTAAAAAGGTTATTTATAGTTAGATACGGTTAAGATTATGTACTTTTATCCGACTGTTTTTCATCCGCAAAATAACTTATTTAGTCAGTAGAAACAACTAAATAACGTGTTCTAGTCACCATAATAACTGGTTAAACAAGACTAACTTCTTACCTTACACAAAATTAATCAAACCGACACAAAGAATATTTATCTTGAGTTAAATCTTGTTCCTAAATCGCCAATACTAGATCGAGTCAGTTTAAGTTACCACCATTTAACCTCTAAATAGCTTTTATTGTCTGTTTGTAGTTCTTTCTCCCCCAACCAATCCATTGCTTTGTAAGTTCCAAAAACTCTATCCCATAAGTCTATAGCCAAACCGAAATTATAGTCCCACTGATTATATTTGTGATGTACATAATGGACTGGCATATTCATCCAAAAGCATTTAGTTGGATTTTCGTGCTGCAATTGATGGGCATATGCCGAAAAAAGACCATAAACTAAACTACCCGCAGTAAAACTAATTCCCACAGGTATGGATATAAAAAAAGAAAAGAAACCAACAGGCAATGCCATAGTATAGTCTTTTAATTCTGGGAGAACTCCCTGACCATAATTTTCTTTATGGTGTTTGTAGTGAGGAATAATATCTCGACCAAAACGAGGATCGATATGCATCAAACGGTGTAGCCAGTATTCAACAAAGCTAGCGAAAATTAATGCGGAGATAAAAGAGCCAAGAATTAGTAACATATTTCTACTTGGTACTTGTTTTATAGAATTATATTCAATTTTCTGATTTAGATGGAACAAGGAGATCGGCAACGATTGGTAAGTGATCTGACCCAATATTCTGTCCTGTTTCAAAGTTTTGCACTTGGATACTGGGAGTAACCAAACAATGGTCAATTGGTGCAGATAAAGAAGCAAATTGAGGGGCAACTACGGATTGAGTCGGTAATATACCAAAACCTTGTCTAGTGTTGTGTAAGCCAGACTTTTTGATTAGGGAGCGATAAAAAGGCGACCACATAGACACGTTCAAGTCTCCAATAATTACTGCGGGCTGATTTAACTTGGCGACATATTCTCCGATACCGATTTCTAAGTGTTGGTTGCGAATATCCCAGCCTTCGCGACCAAAATATAATTGTGGATAAGCGTGGGTTGCGACAAATTTTAAATTAGTGTCAGCGATCGCTATATCAGAAATAACCAATCCTCTATAAGTACCATAAAGCTCAACTTCTGTATTATTTAGGGGTAATTTACTATAAATTTCTATTTCTAACTTTTCTGCACTAATATGATAGGGAAAGTCGGCTTTTAATGGCTTTAAAGCTTCTCTCCAGGGTTTTTGCGCTTCCAAAAAAACAGCAACGTCTGGTTGTGTTTGATTGATTAGGGCGATCGCGCGATCATATTGCTGATTATTCCACAAAACGTTGTAAGACAACACTCTAAAAGGCGTATGAGACTCAATATTAGTAATATCGGGTCGATTCCAGTACCAGGGTAATATTTCCGCTAAATTTAGTAAGATGCAGACCAAGCTAATAATTATCCCCAGCTTTTTTTGAGTCAAGGAAAAATAAAATAGGGTACATAAACCCAAAATCAAAAACTGTAGTTTGTAGCCAGAGGCAAACTCTAGATACATATTTAGCCTGCCAAAATATCCCCCTAAAGATAAAGCTGTTGCCAGAATAATCAAAATAATAAAAAAGTAATTTCCCATAATCAGACGTTTTTTATTTGGCATCGCGATTTTAATTAATTACAAATACTCAATAATGAACCAAGAACTTAAACAAAGGCTTCATGAGCATCTAACTCAAATTGTTCGAGAAAGAGATCCTTATTTGGCTTCTGGAGGACATTTTTTAGTTCGAGAATACATTCGCGAGTTTTTCGGACAATATGGCAAAGTAGAAGTCCATCAATTTCAATTCCAAAATAAAACTCATCAAAATTTGATTTTGAATCTTAATTCCGCTTCAGAGTCTAATTTACCTCCTATTTTAATTGGCGCACATTACGATGGTGTCCCAGGGACTCCTGGGGCAGACGACAATGCTACAGGAGTAGCAGTTTTACTGGAATTAGCGACAGTTTTTTCGGCTAGTCCTCTTAAATATCCGCTTCGATTAGTAGCTTTTGATTTAGAAGAATACGATCGCGCTGGCAGTTTTGCCTATGCTCAATATCTCAAAGACAAAAAGCAAAAATTAAGATTGATGCTATCTCTAGAAATGCTTGGGTATTGCGATCTCAGGGCAAATTCACAAAAATATCCAGATATAATTAAGCCTTTTTATCCAAACACGGGAGACTTTATTGCTTTAGTTGGCAATTTAAGGTGTCTTACCGATTTAATTTGTTTAAGCCGTCATATAAAGCGCAAAGGTACTCCCTGTGAAATATTACCCGATCCCAGCAGCGGAAAATTAGTCCCAGTAACAGGCTTTAGCGACCATTTTGCTTTTTGGCAACAAAAATACCGCGCCATTATGGTAACTGACACGGCAATGCTGCGGAATCCTCATTATCACAAGCCTAGCGACACAATAGATACTCTAGACTTAGATTTTTTAACTGGTGTATGTCAAAGTTTGATTGCTGCATTAAAAACAATCTAAGGACAAATGGTCACACGCCCTAATATTTATATCTAATCAGGTCGTAAACATTAATATATTGTGCCCCTGCACTCTTCCAAGAATAGTCATATTCCATTCCTTGCTGGACTAACTGCTCGAACTCTTTGGGGTACTCATAATACAAGCCTATTGCTCTTTCCATAGCCGATTCTAGAGCATAATTGTCTGTTTGATAGAAAACATACCCATTCCGTTTTTCTGGCGCATGATCCTGGTCGTAATCGCGGTCGAATACGGTACTAAGCAAGCCACCTACACCCCTGACAATCGGAACCGTGCCATATTTCAAGGCAATTAGCTGAGTTAATCCACAAGGCTCAAATTTACTGGGTACAACTACCATATCCGCACCTGCATAAATTAAGTGAGCAAGTTCTTCATTAAAGCCAAGCTCTAAATGTACATCGGGATTATCATTGAGGAAGTGTTTCTCATGCCAGAATTTGCTATTGACATCAGCAGAAGTAGCCGAACCCAAAAGTACAAACTGAGCATTGCGATTGAGAGCTTAGATTATTGCGTGTTGTACTTGGTTTACCCCTTTTTGATCGTCCAAACGACCAATATAGGCAATTATGGGCTGATCGTTATCTGCTAGCAACAGTCTTTCCCGCAAAGCTTTTTTATTCTTAGCTTTTCCTTTTAGGTCATCTATATTATATTGGCTTTCAATCAGTTCATCAGTTTCAGGATTCCACAAATTGTAATCAACTCCGTTGAGAATACCGCTAAATTTCTCTTGATGAAGTTCTAAAGTGTGACCCAAACCATAGCCTACTTCTGTAAAACGAGCTTCCCAAGCGTGGTGAGGAGAAACAGTATTAACATAATTAGAATAGACAATGCCCCCTTTCATTAGATTGAGGGCAAAGGGATTAAAGTTATCTTGTAAGCGATCGTAGTGGAAATAATATTCTGGGCGATTTAAACCAGTAGCCTCTAAGATTTCATTGCCACAATTTCCTTGGTGTCTGAAGTTGTGAATGCTGTAGCATACCCTTTGACGCTCCATTCCATAATACTGATACATTTCGTACAACATTACAGGAATTAATCCAGTCTGCCAGTCATGACAATGAATAACATCTGGTCGCTTGTTGCTTTTAAGTAAGAATTCCATTGCTGCCTTACTAAAGAAAGCAAAACGCATCGGATCGTCATTGCCGCCATATACATAGCCGCGATCAAAAAATCGATCTTGGCTTTTGGGTTGAATAAAGAAACAAACTCTGCCATGTACCCAACCGCAAAAGACATCGCATTTGATTTCTCCGCCATACCAGGGTACTCCTAAATCACGATAAGCATCGTGTAAGCCCCATATGTGGTCATATCTCATGCAGTCATACATGGGCTGGATTAATTCAACGCAGTGACCACGATTTTCTAGTTCTCTGCTCAATCCGTAAACTACATCTCCTAGACCCCCAGCTTTTATTACAGGAGCGCATTCGGAGGCAATTTGCACAACGTACATGTGTTAACCCTCGCTTAATAAAAATTTATATTTATTTTTTTTTATTTAAGATTTTAGAACACAAAATCACTTTGCGCGGATTAATTAGACGAAAAATATAGAAATATTATTTAACACAGGTGTAATAATAAGCATCGTTATTTTCAATAAGCACCGTTATTTCGAGGAAAAATCATTACGCCAATCGTTTTATAGACAATCCACAGATCCAATAACCAGTTGTGGCTAGTGGCATAGTAAACGTCTATCTGAACTCTTTTAGGGTATGGAATATCGTTTCTACCTGATACTTGCCATAAACCAGTAATACCTGGCTTGATTTTGAGTACGGTATTAATCTTTCGACCATATTTGGGCAATTCTTCTGGTACTAGGGGTCTTGGCCCAACTACACTCATTTCTCCTTTTAACACATTCCAAAACTGAGGAAACTCGTCTAGGCTGGTCAAACGCAAAAATTTGCCGATTCTGGTAATTCTGGGGTCTTGCTTAAGTTTAAAACTATCTTGAAATTCCGATCGCATTTCCTCAGAATCTTCCATAATAATGTCCAACATCTGATCGGCGTTGTCTACCATTGTCCTAAATTTGATGCAGTTGAAAGGTTGATGATCATTCCCAATTCTTTGCTGGACATAAAAAACAGGCCCATGAGAATTAAGTGCCACCAATACCAACAAAATAAAATCCACAGGAGAAAATGTAGTTAAAACAAATAAGGCAAAAACTATATCAAATACACGTTTAATGAAATTTCCGTTTAAAGCAGGGAAAGATAACTTCAATCGGCGAAGATTGAATAAAGATCGAAAACCTTTTCTGATTACTCCCTGTACAATTTCAACGGAAATAAGTTGGCTGTTAGCAGTCATCTTACTCCTTCACACATCACACCACACTGTCCAATAATAAAGCCATAAAGTCTTATTTTGCTGAAATTTATTTAACAAAAACCGACATTGATAGTTTATTTCGGTTGTTTCCACTCTTGATAACAATCTTCAATAAATTGTAAATAAGATTGTTTAAAGATTGCTGGACTAAATTTATTTGCTTGCAATCGGCAATTTTCTGGGTCAATTTGATTTTGCAGTTGTTCAAATTTTCTTACCGCCTCAACTAAGGCTTCTGGTTGTTGAAGATCAAAAAATAAACCCGTACCGTTTTTCGGCTCGACTCTAATATCTTTAACTGTTTCTAATGCACCTCCTTTTCCATAAGCAATTACTGGTGTCCCACAGGCTTGAGCTTCAACTAAGGCTATGCCAAAATCTTCACAGGCTGCGTAAACAAATGCCTTGGCTTTTGTTATGTAATCTTTGACTATATTATGCGGTTGCCAACCTAAAATTTGAATATGGGGTTCGGCAAGTCGACGAATCTCGTCTAGCTGAGAACCTCCTCCAATAATTATTAGTGGTTTTTTGAGTTTATTAAAAGCCTTGACGATTAAGCATATTTGTTTATAACTTACTAATCGAGAAATTGTCAGATAGAAATCTTCTTTTTGGGATTGAAACTCAAATTTTTCTATGTTTACAGGAGGATAAATTACTTTTGCTGGGCGACGATAACAACGCCAGATACGTTTGGCTGTATGTTGGGAATTGGCTATAAAATAGTCCACTCGGTTTGCCGAGATGACATCCCATTGACGTAAACGATGAAGAATATATCTGGCAATCATGCCTTGAACTCCTTTTCCTTTGCGATCGCCCTTTAAATAATCAAAGGTTAGATCCCAAGCATAACGCATTGGAGTATGGCAATAACAAATATGTAGTTGATGGGGGTTAGTCAATACTCCTTTGGCAACTGCATGGGAAGAAGAAAGGACTACATCATAATGATTTATATCTAGCTGTTCGATCGCAATCGGTAAAAAAGGCAAATATTTTTGTACGCCGTTGCGGGCTTGAGGGAATTTTTGGAGAAAAGTAGTTTTGATTTCCCTTTGGTACAAATAGCTTTCAGGGTTGACTGATTCAAAATCAATCAAAGCATAAAGATCGGCATCAATATGTTGCAAAATTTCTTGTACTACTAACTCTGACCCTCCAGTAGCCTTGGGAGTCAACCATTCATGTACTAAAGCGTATTTTAAGTCCACAGTCGAGTGAATAGAGTATTGTTAAAGCATTGTATGTAGGAAGAGGCAATTTGAGGCTAACTGTCTCTAAATAAAGAGACAAGCAGCATGTCTTTTCTATCTGTAAAATAGTTAATTGAGCCTAACTTATCTCTTATGTCTTAGATTAAGGGCAATATAGAGTATCTTTAGTGTCTCTGCCTGTAGTGGGGTTCGTACCGCTGGCTCTTTCGCACAAAGATCTTTCAGTAGTAGGGTCGAGAAGTACGTCGGTAAAATCTGCTCCTGTAATAGTAGATTCTTGCAGCATAGCGTTAGTCAAGTATGCCCCTTCTAATACTGCATTAGTCAGATTAGCCCGTGTTAAACGAGTTGATTCCATGCTAGAGTAGCGCAAATCTGCCCCTTCCAGATTGGCTCTAGACATATTAGCCCCAAAAAAGCGTACTCCAACTGCTTTAGAAAAACTAAGATCGCTACCCCGAAGGTTGGTATGGTCAAAACTTGCATCAGTCAAATCTTGGTGAGAAAAATCAGCGTCTGTTAAAACTTGCTTGTTGTAATCTGCGCTCCAGGCGGGAGCAACAAATAAAAAAACGGCGGCGAGTAAAGCAATTAGAGTAATAGAAAAGCTGCTTGAGATGGAAGATAGCGATCGCTTAATGCTAATCATGATTCAAATTTAAAATATTGTTAATAAAGAAAATATTATTAGATTTTCAGACCAACTAGGGATTTATCAAAATATTCTTGCTTCTCTTATTTCTTTTATTTCTCTGTTTATCCAATCGATTTAAAATTAAGCGATCGCTAGTTAAAATCGCTTTCCCCCAAAAACTCTCTAATTTCTTTATCCCTCAACAAGCAGCTGTTTTTTTTTTCCAAACAATCTTCAATCTCGCTATCTGATAGCACAGCAGCCACTAAAGAAGTATTTTTAGACTGAGACTGTCTAAGTTGTTTTACTTCCTGCTCTAAAGATTCAATACGGTCTACAAGGGTGCGGATGACTGCGGCTTCCGAGTCAGGCAAATTGCCATGTTCGAGAGGATTTACCTTAACTCCAGAACGATAAATAACCCTCCCAGGAATACCAACTACAGTACAGTTGGAAGGAACATCTCGCAGCACCACTGAACCCGCGCCGATGCGAACATCATTACCAATTTGAATATTACCTAAAACCTTCGCACCACCACCAACAACTACATTTTCACCGATAGTTGGATGTCTTTTGCCAGACTCTTTTCCAGTACCACCAAGGGTAACTCCTTGGTAAATTAAACAATAATCACCAACAATAGCTGTTTCCCCAATCACAACCCCCATGCCATGGTCTATAAATACTCCTCGACCAATTTGCGCTCCTGGATGAATCTCAATACCTGTCAAGAAACGAGCTATGTGAGAAATAAACCGAGGCAAAAAAGGAATACCTACTTTATACAGCCAATGAGCAAAACGGTGGAGGAAAAGAGCTTGTAAACCTGGATAGCAAACTAGAACCTCTAGCCAATTACGGGCAGCAGGGTCACGCTCAAATATGATGCGAAAGTCAGCTACTAGCGAAGAAAGCATCAGGTATAGTCCTTTGTTGATTAATGTTTGCTGTTGACGAGTTCTATTTTATCGTTTTCAAGTCATTTCTGAACTCTATAATTTGGCGTAAAAACCCAACAATTTGTTCTTTTGAGTATTAATAAATATTCAGTTGTGCAAGATTTCTTTAGCTGACTTGTTGATGCGACCACTAAAATTCTTTGATGCTTGTTTGAGTTTGGCGACCACAATATTGATTTAAGTATCCGTTAGGGTTAATTTGACTAACTTCGTAATAATCGTGGCTGTTCAAGTAATATCAAGCTATCTAATTATTGACAATCAAAATTTATATAGTGAATGTCGGTTAAAATATCAGCTTTTGTTTGTGACTAGGATCATCGTTTAGCTATGAATCTAAAAATACTATTAGATCAAAATTAGACATAGGCTATTATGATAAATTTCAAAAATACAAAAGTTGGTTTTACTCTTTTAACCAAAGGAATGGGTATTACTTGTATTGCATTAGTCAATGCCTTTTTTCCTCTAAACGCTTCTGCTAAAGAGTTAAACTTAAATTGCATTAATTTTTGGACAAATCCTAATACTGGCGAAAATGAATGTTTTAGCAGTCAGATGACTTTAATTGCTGAACCCAAGCCGATATTACCTCCAATAAGCTCGTCACCATCAGAGATATATAATATTGGCGGTCAACCAATTTCAGTTCCAGACCCCGCTCAATATGTTCGTGTCACCCCAGAAATGGATACAATACAACTCGTTCATACATCCGCACAAGATCCGTATCACAATTTACTAGCATCCTATATTTCTAAATCAGATGAAAAAATGGCACTGCGAGGAGAAATCCCTACTTCTTCAAAGGGATTCTATCTTAAAGTACTGAATGAAGCTGAAAACGAGTCAGCAACTCCACAAGATTTTGCCAAGGTCAAAAACATTCTCAAGAATCAGAATAAAGAGGCTCAGGATGCTGGTAAAGCTATGCTACAAGAAATAGTTAAAGAAAGTGGAAAATCTATTAGTAAGGAACTAGGTGTCGATTTATCATTTAATGTGTCCGAAATGATACCCCTTGATTCTCATTACGAATCAGAAAATGTCTTTTCCTATTCTGTATATATAGTCAGTCAAGTTTCGTCGGGGGGTGTGAAACAAGATTATGTTGCAGCAGGAACGGTTTCGATGGTGAATCTATCTGGTAAAATTGTTTCTCTTTATTCCTATGGAGAGAAAGCAGATTTAGAATGGACTCGGAAAGCTTCACAAGCTTGGGCTGAAAAAGCAATTGCACATAATCCTTAATCGATACAAATTATCGGCAATGAATTTCAACTTTCGGCAGTAATAATTTATACCTGCTAATCTGCTTTTTTATCTGCGATCGCCTTAAAACCTCTATGTTAATTTCAAATCTCGCGATCGCTATAATCCCATTGAATAAATTTTTTGTCATAGCGATTGTTTTTGTTGTTTGTGGTAGCCATTTGCATCGATAATTAAAAAGTAAGTAAAAATACTTGGTTTTGATCGAGCTAAGAGCTAATAGCTAATAGCCAAAACTTGAGAGGAGAATTAATTGCAATGTTGGATACCCAATCGGTTTTAGAGGTTCTACGCCCCGTACAAGACCCAGAATTACAGAAGAGTCTTGTAGAGTTGAATATGATTCGCAATGTAAGCGTAAATGGCGGAAAAGTCAGCTTTACATTGGTATTGACCACTCCTTCGTGTCCTCTAAGAGAATTTATTGTCGAAGATTGTCAAAAGGCTGTCAAAACTCTGGCTGGAGTGGAAACCGTAGATGTAGACGTAACTGCAGAAACTCCCCTACAAAAATCTCTTCCCGATCGCACTTCTGTAGAGGGAATTAAAAATATCATCGCTATTTCTAGCGGTAAAGGCGGAGTTGTGAAAAGCTCTGTAGCAGCTAATGTAGCCGTAGCTCTGGCAGCAAAAGGTTCTAAAGTAGGTTTGCTAGATGCGGATATTTATGGCCCCAATGCCCCCAATATGTTTGGCTTATCCGATGCCAAAATTGCGGTTAAACAGGGTAGTGAAGGAGAAATATTAGAGCCTGCTTTTAATCACGGTGTTAAATTAGTCTCAATGGCATTTTTGATCGATCCAGATCAGCCTGTAATTTGGCGCGGGCCAATGCTAAACGGTATTATTCGCCAGTTTCTCTATCAGGTAGAGTGGGGAGATTTAGATTACTTAATTGTCGATATGCCCCCAGGTACGGGAGATGCTCAACTTACCATGGCTCAAGCTGTTCCCATGGCAGGAGCGGTAATTGTTACGACACCCCAGACTGTATCTTTGATCGATGCTCGTCGTGGTTTAAAAATGTTTCAGCAGTTAGGAGTAAATGTATTGGGAATCGTGGAGAATATGAGCTATTTTATTCCTCCTGATATGCCCGACAAGAGCTACGATTTATTTGGCTCTGGCGGTGGTACTAGGACTGCCGAAGAGTTGAAAATTCCCATGCTAGGTTGTGTTCCTCTAGAGATAGCCTTACGAGAAGGAGGCGATAACGGAACTCCTATCGTAGTAGCCGATCCTGATTCGGCATCAGCAAAAGCTTTAATGGCGATCGCAGAACAAATTGCTGCCAAGGTTTCTGTTGCTGCATTGGCTTGACATTGACCATTTATCAGTGAACATTAAACATTTGATTCAAGTCGCGCAGTTATCAATCGTAGGGTGGGCATTTTTAGAAGTACAAAGGATAACGAAACTATTGAACTAGAAATGCCCACCGAAATCAATTATTTGCTAGCTAACTTTTTACGATTCCCCTAAATCCCCCGCCCCTCCGAAGGTGCGCTTTCCAACTTTGGGGAGGGAACAAATGGTCTCCCCAAAGCTTGGGGGAGATTAGAGGAGGCTGAGACTTTTAAAAGTCGCACCGGGCGTAGATATTCAAGTTTTGTATTAGATTAAATATTAATAATGAGTACAAATAGAATTTTTAGCCCTCAACCTACAGAAGACGGTTCGTATACATTCTATTCACAAGAGTTTCAAGAAGCATTTCACTCCTCTTTTGGCGCAAAACAGGAAGCGGAAGTTCGATATATCGAACCCTGCAAAATTAAACAATTAGCAACCAAAAAATCTCATATTCGGCTATTGGACATTTGCTATGGTTTGGGTTACAACAGTGCAGCGGCATTAGAAGCTATTTGGTCAGTCAATCCAGAATGCAAAGTAGAGTTGATTGCTTTAGAAATATCTGCTGATGTTCCTCGTCAAGCAATAAAACATCATCTTTTAGACCAGTGGCGATCGCCTGTTCCTATTTTACTATCTCAATTAGGAAATAAATCTGTGATTAGAGACAAATATTTAGTAGCAGAACTACTATTAGGAGATGCAAGACATACAATTCAATCTGTGGTCAAAAAAGGTTGGCAAGCAGATGCTATATTCTTAGATCCTTTTTCTCCACGCAAATGTCCTCAACTATGGACAGTGGAATTTATTGGTTTGATTGGTAAGTGCCTTATTAGTACTGGAAGGTTGGCGACGTACTCTTGTTCGGCTGCGGTACGTACTGCTCTAATTGTTAACAACTTTCAAATTTCTTCTATAACTGGTGCTGGCAGAAAATCGCCTGGAACTCTCGCCCAGCTTGAGTATAAAACATCACATTTGCTGTCGCAAAAGGAAAATGAACACTTACAAACTCGCGCTGCAATTCCCTATCGCGATCGCAATTTAAACTTATCAGCAAAAGAAATTATCTCAAAAAGGAATAAAGAGCAACATGTAAGTAATTTAGAATCTACTTCTCAGTGGCGAAAACGTTGGTTAGAGTCACATATTTAGCTCTTAGAACACCGTAGCTTTACTTAAAACTGACTTCAAAAGTCTAAATAAACTATTAAGATTAAGCACAAACTCCGTATTATGCCCGATAACAAACATTTGATTAACATTCATAATATTATCAATGGCAATTTCCAAAACTTTGTATCAACTTTGTCATTAAACTAAGAAATCCGAGCTAGGCTGGGATCAATAACTAACATATCTTATATACTATGCTCTTGCTAAATTTGGGGCTTACAGGATAGATAATAGATATAGGTTATTGGGTATTTTATTAAAAATCTTCAATCTTCAAATAAAATAATAATGAAAAGAGTTGGCGAGTTTCCTTTAACGACTATTAGGGGTCATAAAGTGGGTAACAATTCCAATATTACAACCGCTAAAATTTTAATCGTTGATGATAATCCTTTGAGTCGTATGACGGCAGTCGATCTCTTGTCTTTAGATGGTTATAAAGTATTAGAAGCGGATAACAAATCGACGATATTAAACAACATAGCAGAGCAGCAACCAGATTTAATTCTTCTAGATGTGATGATGCGAGATGTTGATAGCTTTGCTCTTTGCCGTCAATTAAAAGCAAATTATAGTACCGCAAATATTCCTATTGTCTTGACAACCCTTACAGATAGTCGAGAGCATCGAATTAAAGTTATGGAAGCTGGTGGAGACGACATATTACTCAAACCTCTCAACAGAATTGAGTTAGCTACTAGAGTAAAGTCTTTAATTAACCAAAAGCGTCTTAATGATGGATTGGATCAGACAGAACAAGTGCTATTTACGATCGCTAAAGCCGTTGATAGCCGCTCAGTTAATAGCGGTGGTAGCGTGCGCGTCGCTTCTTTGGTGAGATCTTTTGCAGAATATCTTGATTTGAGTCCAGAAGAAATTGATAATCTGTGTTTTGCTGCTCATTTGCATGATATTGGAACAATTGCTATTCCCGATGCGGTCATGCTAAAAACAGAAGAGTCGAAGAAAAAGATTATTTCAGACAGCATGTTTTAAATGGAGAAAAGATTTGTCATACATTACGAAATCGAAGCGGAGTTATGCCTATAATTCGCAATCATCACGAACGTTGGGATGGTACGGGGTATCCTGATGGGCTTTCTGGCATAAATATTCCTTATTTGGCGCAAATATTTCAAATAATTGATATTTATGATGCTTTAACTAGCGATCGCCCTCATAAGAAAGCCTATAGTCCAGCAGAAGCATTAAAAATTATTTTAGATGAAACTAAAAAAGGCTGGCGCAATCCAGAACTTGTCGATGCTTTTACCTCTTTTATTCGTTCCAAAGAACAGTAAATAGCTTAGGTATTACTATCAACCTTAAAAAAGCGATCGCTTTTTTGAAAGTTATTACTATTCAAGCGATTGCATATAAATCAAGGTGACTCTGGAAAGGATACAGTTAGCTATGATAACTGTATTTAACTGCCTCAAATATGTTTGAACATCTCAAGCCACAGTATGTAACCATCGATCGCAAGCGTCATTATAGTTTTGAAGGGGTTGCTTATCCCTCGGTGACTGGCATCCTATCGGCTACAAAACCAGCTAGAGATCGTCAGGCTTTGCAGAATTGGCGCAGACGAGTTGGCTATCAGCAAGCACAAAAAATTACTACTAAAGCAGCTAAACGAGGAACGTCAGTACATTCGGCAATTAAATATTATCTACGACAGCAACCAGTACCAGAAGATATTGACGATAATCCTTTTTGGCATTCTATTTTACCAGTATTGGATCGTATAGATCGGGTTCATTTGGTAGAGTCTGCTATTTATCATTCAGAAGAAGGCTATGCTGGCTGTTACGACTGTTTGGGAGAATGGCAGGGAAAACTTTGTGTCATAGACTGGAAAACAGCTAGCAAACACAAAAAACAAGAATGGATTGTCGATTATTGTTTACAGGTTGCTGCTTATATTAGTGCCGTAAACCATTTTTATCGAGTCAACATTCAACAGGGCATAGTAGCGATCGCACTCGATTCTCAACCCGCACAGTTATTTGTCCTAGAAGCTGAAGATTTGGCTGATTATCAACAACAATTTTTAAACCGCTTGCGTTTGTTTTCAGTTCAGCATGATAAATATTAATCTTTGAATCTCTACCTCGCGATCGTTATTTTAAAATAGATATTATCAAAGTTTTTATTTAATTAATTCCGCGAGCGATTACGTGCTTGAATAACACAATTCGCTGATTCTGCAATTAGAGCAATAGAACCTGCAAGTCCTACTACATTTGCTGCACCTTCTGCTGTTTCTTCTGTGTCGGAAACTATACCAACCAAAAATGCAAAGATAAAAACATATCCGAGAATTTTAAGAGAATTTACGCCTCGATTGAGATAAATCATGCCGACAGGCAGTAATAAAAATGTTAGAAGTCCTGCTACTACATGATTTTTTTTTGATAATTCTTCGGTTCTTTGAATATCTCTTTTAGTCGGTAAAAAAGGATTCCACGGATTGTGTTCTTTAACCTGGAAATTAGACATGATTTTATTTTTGCTTAAAATATTTCATTAAGCATATTTCATTGATATGCTTTCAATATGCGATCGAGATTTCTTTTAAAAGTGATTGCAAAAACTTTCACTTCGCTTATTAAATATAGTAAAGTTCAACACTATAAAAAAAGGATAAATAGGAAGAAGGATTAAGCGATTGAAAACAATCTTGAATTTAAAATAAAAAAAGGTAGGCTGAACCTACCCTTATTTTTTTCTACTATCTATTACTCAATCATAATCCGTCAAGAACCAGAAGCTAAACAATAGAAATTACTAATCTATGAAACGTAACTTTAACTTGTTGAGATTACTTATTGGGTTGAGGAGTCATGCGTAAATAAGGCTTAATCTCTTCAACACCTTTGGGGAATTTCTTCTTAGCATCTTCTGTAGAAATAGCAGGAGAAACAACTACATCTTCGCCATCTTTCCAGTTAACAGGAGTTGCCACAGAATAGTTATCAGTAAGCTGTAAAGAATCAATTACGCGCAAAATTTCGGGGAAATTACGTCCAGTGCTAGGAGGATAAGTCAAAGTTAGACGCAACTTTTTGTTGGGGTCAATGATAAACACTGAACGAACTGTTACCTTAGCATCCGCATTGGGGTGAATCATATCATAAAGGTCGGAAACCTTCTTGTCTGCATCCGCCAAAATGGGATAGTCAACTTTTGTACTTTGAGTTTCATCGATATCGCACACCCAACCTTTGTGGGAGTCTGCATCATCAATACTTAACGCAATAGTTTTGACGTTGCGCTTGTCAAATTCCGATCGCAGTTTAGCCACTTCACCCAATTCAGTTGTACATACGGGGGTATAGTCAGCGGGGTGAGAGAAAAGAACTACCCAGCTATCTCCAGCCCACTCATGAAAGGAAATTTCACCCATACTAGAATCTTGAGTAAAATCAGGAACAGTATCACCTAATCTAAGATGAGCCATTGGTCAAACCTCGAATATAATTTCTTAAAATTGCAGTTTTTTATCTTCCCATGAAATGCTTGCAATTCGATCGCCTCTTAATTGTTCTTGATAACAGTTTGAATTACTAAGCAAAGTCATAGAACTCTGTCGTAAAAAGACCGAACCTTCTGTGATCGTTGGTTAACTTTTACTGATTTTTTTAGGAACTGTTTTTCTGTTCTTGCCATATGATAAAATGAACGATCTCGACTAGCTTAAATAGTAAGGACTACTTCATGGAAGACAAGCAAATGCTAATGATTCCTGGGCCTACTCCAGTCCCAGAAAAGGTATTAAAGGCTTTAGGTACTCACCCCATAGGACACCGCAGTGGTGACTTTAGCAAGATTATTGCTGAGATTAACGATAATTTGAAATGGCTACATCAAACTAAAAACGAAGTACTCTCCCTCAACGTATCAGGCACGGGAGCAATGGAAGCAGGAATGATCAATTTCTTGAGTCCTGGCGATCGCGTTTTAGTAGGTGTCAATGGTAAATTTGGCGATCGCTGGGCGCAAATTTGCGAAGTATTCGGGATGCAAACCGAACGCTTTACTTCTGTCTGGGGTACACCTCTAAACCCTGATGAATTTTAGGCATAACTAGATGCTGATACTAATAAAGAAATCAAGGCAGTTGTCATTACCCACTCTGAGACTTCTGCGGGGGTACTTAACGACCTAGAAACTATCAATGGATATGTAAAAGCTCACGGCGAAGCTTTGATTATTGTTGATGCGGTAACTAGTTTGGGTGCATACAACGTACCCGTAGATGATTGGGGTTTAGACGTGGTTGCTTCTGGCTCACAAAAAGGCTACATGATTCCTCCTGGTTTGGGTTTTATTTCCGTAAGCGATAAGGCATGGAAAGCCTATGAAACCAGCAAGTTTCCTCGCTTCTATATGGACTTGGGTAAATACAAAAAAGCCAACGCTAAAAACAGTACTCCCTTTACGCCTCCCATCAACTTGATGTTTGGCTTGCAGACAGCTTTACAAATGATGCGAAGAGAAGGTAGAACTACGATGCGCGAGAAATACGATATTGCCTTGGCAGGGGGACAAGATCACCTCAAAGGTAAAATCTTCCGCGTTGGTCATCTCGGCTTTATCAGCGATCGCGATGTTATTATGACTATTGGTTGTTTGGAGGCTGCCTTAACCGAACTAGGTCATGATTTTGAACCTAAATCTGGCACAAAAGCAGCCGCTGCCGCTTTAGTGTAATAGCTTTTATCGGGTTAGGAATTTTCCTAACCTGATAGTAAATTAGCTGCTAATTCTGCAACTGCCAAATTTTGATAGTTTTGTCTGCACTAACACTGACAATAGTCGAAGCATTAGAATTTACAGCAACACTGGCAATCATGTCATCATGTCCTTCCAAGGAAGCAAGAGGTTCATAATTTTCTAGACTCCAAACTCTAATGATTCTGTCATCACTACCGCTGGCTACTTTTTTCCCATCTGGGCTAATAACTACACTATTAACCCATCCTTCAGGAGAGTCAAAAGTATGTTTCAATTCCCATGATTGCCAATTCCAGATTTTGACAGTTTCATCATCACTGCCACTAGCAACAGTTGCTCCATCAGAACTAATTGCAACACTATTAACTACATCAGTATGACCTTGTAGGGTACGCTCTAGCTTACCGCTATTCAAATTCCAAACTCTAACAGTTTCGTCACTGCTACCGCTGACTACTGTCTGTCCATCACTACTAATAGCAACACTGTTAATCCAGTCTTCATGTCCTGTAAGAGTAAGGTCTGATTTACCAGTGTCCAAATTCCAAACCCTTAGAGTTTCATCATCACTAGCACTTACTGCTGTTTTACCGTCGGGACTAATAGCAACGCTATTGACTACATCATTGTGACCAGTTAATGTTTGTCTCGATTCTCCTGTTTGTAGATTCCAAACCTTGAGATTTGTATCGTCGCTGGCACTTACAAGAGTGTTGCCATCAGAGCTAATGGCGATACTGTTTACCAAACTGTCATGTCCCACTAGGGTTTTTTCCAATTGACCAGTCTGAGCATTCCAAATTTTAATTGTATTATCCCAGCTACCCGTTACTACTCGCTGATTATCAGAGCTTAAAACTACGCTATGAATAATATCTTCATGACCTTCCAAATCACCAGATATTAAATATTGAGTAGGAAAATCATTGGGAGGTAATGCCGCTATTTGATTGCTTTGTTCGGCTTCAAGTTCAATTTCTGCTGCTTGAAGTTCTAGTTCTCTTTCTTGTGCAGCTTTTCTTTCCTGGGCATCTAATTCAGCTTTTTCTTCTGCTGCCTCTAGTTCAGTTTGGCGTTGCTCTTCGGCAATTTCTGCTCTAATTCTAGCTTCCTCGGCTGCAATACGCTTTTCTTCGGCAATACGTTCTTTCTCTGCTTCGGCTATTTCATTTTCTTGAGCTAATGCTTCCATTGCAGATAGATAGATATTAATGGGAATACCTCGACTAATATCTCTACCTGTGGTGGGATCTCTTTCTGCTTCTCCGTTAATTGCCACCAACATGCCATCTTCATCTACTACCGCTCCGCCACTACTTCCTGGCAAAGTCTGGTTAGAATAAATAAGAGCATAGCCTTCATCTTCTTCTGGATTAATCAGCACATCTTCTCGAATACTTCTAACTTGACCAGAAACTAGATCGAGGTCGTTTTGAATAGCGGGAAAACCAGCCACAAAAATTGTTTGCAAAGGAACAACTTCATCAGAATTGCCCAGATCAGCAATAGTATATTGATCCTGGCTATCAAAAGTAAGAATCATTAAATCTAAACCAGGTAATTCTTGCTTAGAAATTACGGGATGCTTTGTCCCATCAGGGGTTTGAACCCGATATACTCCATCTTCTCCTGCAACATGATAGTTGGTTAACACCGAATATGAACTATCCTGACGTTCAATAATTACCCCAGATCCGTTGTTACCTGTTTGGGCTTGAATTACTTTAACAGTAATATCTCTGGCAATAGTACTGATCTCTCTAGCACTTAAGGCAAGGGCTTTCATTGGCTGCAACAACAGTACTGCGGTGCTAGAGATCGCGATAAAAAGTTGTTTTTGAAAACTCATAGATTTTATAAATATAAGATTTGAAATTTATTAAACAAGTATTTTTAATATCAAAAATTTAGTCTCCAACCATCTTGCATTGAGAGACTCGAACAGTAATCTTGTTTATGTTACTTATCTACAACAGTACTGCTGCCAATTTTTATTATTTGTTGTTCCAATTAAGAAATAACTCCATATTGACATAGGTAGTTCCATCCACTTGAGAAATTACCGATTCTTCTCCAGGAGCAACAGAGCCACTACTATCCAACTCGATTGTTTCTCTTGCTGCCCATACCCGCTGATCTAATAGCTTAATCAAAGTGTCATTGGCATCTGTACCTGGTTTAAATGTAACGAGCAGTCCATCAGGCAAACATCCGCCTCCTACATAGGCTGCTACGCAAAGTGCGGGAAGGTTGTTAACTGTATCTGCCTTGATGTATTTGAGTGTTCCATTGTTATCAAACTTCTGGAATCTCTCGGAAACAATTTTACAGCGTTGTTCGGGAGTAAAAGGGGGTGGAAAAGAACGATCTATCCAGCGAATCAGAGGAAGGGAGCCTCTTTCCGTATTGACTGTAGTGTAAAGACCATTTTGATCGCAAAAAAAGCGTTCTTGGGTATTACCAGCTTTGACGCTAGTCAAAAAACTAATAAGTATAATGCCGAATCCAGATAAGGCTGAAATGGATAAATTGGTTTTGCTCATAGTCTCATAGTCATCTGTGAAGAATAGATCGGAATTATCGATTTAAATTTTTACAATTTTATATTTACATCGAGGTAGACATAAACAACACATAAATTACTATACACAATACTTAAAATTCTAGAGTGTAATTGGTTAAAGGTTTAAGTGAATTTCAATTTATTGCTAAAGTTGTTAATACTAGTTTAAAAATATATTTGTAATAACTCAAGTTTCTGATAAGAATTCAAGATTTACCTTAGCTTCCATCAGCTTACATCGAGCTAAAACACTCTATATATATCGCGATTTTTTGTTATTGTTTGTAACAATGACTAATTTAAACCCAAATCTAGATTGATGAGCAATATCTTAATTAGCAACGATGATGGTATTTTCGCTTTGGGTGTTCGTACTTTAGCTAATACTTTGGCACAGGCTGGTCATCAGGTAACGGTTGTCTGTCCAGATCGCGAACGCTCTGCTACTGGACATGGGTTAACTCTGCATCACCCTATTAGAGCGGAAGAGGTAAATTCTGTTTTTGACAGTAATGTTGTTGCTTGGTCTTGTTCGGGTACTCCCGCAGACTGCGTAAAATTTGCTCTTAGTGCTGTAATGGACACTCGTCCCGATTTTGTATTTTCAGGTATCAATCATGGGCCTAATTTGGGAACAGATGTTTTGTATTCAGGTACGGTATCGGCAGCGATGGAGGGAGTTTTAGAGGGAATTCCAAGTGTGGCATTTAGTTTGGCTAGTTTTTCAGCAGAGGAGTTTCAACCCGCGGCAGATTTTGCTTTAAAGCTGTTGCAAAAATTGTCTGATGTAGAAAATGATAGCTATCCCAAGCCGCCTTTGTTGAGTGTTAATGTTCCACCTGTGGAAACATCTGAAGTAAAGGGCGTTGTGGTTACTCGTCAGGGTTTGCGTCGTTATATCGAAAAATTTGCTAAAAGATTCGATCCTCGTGGCAAAAGCTATTATTGGCTGGAAGGAGAAATTATTGAAGATATAGAGCAGCCAAAAGATATTAATTTGCCGCCTCATATTCTGACTGACGTTCAAGCAATCCGCGATCGCTTTATTACTATTACGCCTCTACAGTATAATCTCACCGATGGAGCGATCGTTAAGCATCTTTATGACCAAGACTTGTTTAAAGAATAGTCGCTAACTAATGTCTCGATCTCTAATGCTTTGATAGCGGTAGAAATTAAGCATGTCGAGCAGGATACCAACAACACTCGCTGTAGCACCTAGGGTAATAATTCCTTGAAGGGGTTTTCCGCTGCCAAATACGGCTAAGAAATCCCAAATATAGTGTGTCATTTGATTGCCAAGTTCCCAAAAACCAGGAATGTAGCCAATTATATTAAACAATGCGATCGCACATCCAATAAGAGTTACAGGAACAGCAAAACTCATAAAGGCAGCAAGAAACAGGGATATAAATGGATTAGACACAACTTCTAGGCGATTTATTATGAGAATTTTCAATCAACAAGAACTCTTAAACAAATTGTTCTTATTTAAATCTACGATATAAGCAAAATTTAACTTTGGAAGATAATTTTAAAAATCTTAAATAACCACAAAAAATCTTGGTTAACATTGATTGCTACGGGGCTTTTTGTATAAAAGAAGACGGAATAAGTTGTCTTTGGATACAATTTTGTTAATAAATTCTTGACTAGGTAAAGTTTGAATAAAACTTAAAGGAATAGTTTATGTTTTCATAGAGCGTATTTAATAATCAAAAACATTTCTTGACATTAATGATCGCACTATTATAATTTTCTATATGATTTTTTAATATAGGCGATCGCCAATAGACGAAATTTGTTATTTCGCCTTGTTTATTTTGTAATTATGAGCAATGACCGCGGTCTGAAAAAGATTAAGTCAATTGTTTTTTATCTAATGAACTAACATTCAAACTATATTTTGCTCTTAGTCTATTACCGCAGGACCTTGAATTACTTTTCCATCGCAGGTAAAACGTCCACCATGACAGGGGCAGTCCCAACTTTTCTCGGCACTATTCCAGTTTACAATGCAGGCTAGATGAGGACAGGTGGCATTTACCGCAGTTACTTTACCCCCTTTGTCTTAGTACACTCCCACCTTTTCTCCTTGGAGAGTAATAATTTTACCTTCTCCTGGCTGAACATCATCGACAGACCATTTTTCAATGCCCTTGAGTCTTTTAGCTATCATTTTGCACCAAAGT
>ERZ1740059.295-NODE-295-length-27828-cov-5.404602_pt1 | contig 27828 bp, 30 predicted proteins | sample MGYA00581744_ERZ1740059 | MGnify/ENA primary metagenome ERZ1740059 (study PRJEB43018, sample SAMN04849738) | marine metagenome | isolation source: floating plastic debris | place: Pacific Ocean | collected 2008-08-28 | study: EMG produced TPA metagenomics assembly... | reverse complement strand
CGGCTTTTGATCGGTCGCACCGGGTAGCGGCACTTTCTTGCAGTCGGCTGTTTCGGTCTTCCAATAGGTGTCGACTTTCGTGCTGAGGCCCTCACCGACGGTATGATAGTACCATTCCCAAGCCTCTGGATTGATCGGCTCGCCAACCGACCCCAGCAGGCGGAGGGTCGAGCGGGATGTCGATTTCACCGGGCCCTCGCCTTCGCGCATCAGCGCACGGATCGCGGTTGGCGCGGTGTAGAAGATGGTCACGCCATGCTTGTCACAGGCCTGCCAGAACCGGCTCGCATCTGGATAGGTTGGCACACCTTCAAACATCATGCTGGTCGCGCCATTCGCGAGCGGGCCATAGACGATATAGCTATGCCCGGTGACCCAGCCGACATCGGCGCTGCACCAGTACACATCGTCTTCTTTGAGATCGAAGACATATTCATGTGTCATCGAGGCCCAGACCAGATAACCGCCAGTCGTATGAAGCACGCCCTTTGGTTTGCCGGTTGAGCCGGACGTATAGAGGATGAAAAGCGGGTCTTCGGCATTCATTGGCTCGGGCGGGCACTCATGACTGAGCTGCGCGCCGGCCTCGTGCAGCCAGATGTCCCGGCCCTCTGCCATGTTTACTGGATTGCCGGTGCGGCGCACGACGAGGACTTTCTCGACCATCCCGCCGGCCAGCTCACACGCCGCATCGGCATTCTTCTTCAGCGGCACAATCCGGCCGCCGCGAATGCCTTCATCGGCGGTGATCATGAACTGGCTATCGCAATCGGTAATCCGGCCTGCCAGCGCCTCTGGGCTAAACCCGCCAAACACAATCGAGTGCACCGCGCCGATCCGGGCGCAGGCGAGCATGGCATAGGCTGCCTCGAGGATCATCGGCATATAGATGGTCACCCGGTCGCCTTTTTGGACGCCCATGTCTTTGAGGACATTAGCGAAACGACAGACCGCGCTGTGCAGCTGTTTATAGGTCACGGTCGCCGCATCGGCTGGGTCATCGCCTTCCCAGATCAGCGCGACTTTATCGCCGCGGGTCGCCAAATGCCGGTCGATGCAATTGACCGAGACATTGAGCTCACCATCACTGAACCATTTTACATGCAGGTCCGACTTGTCCCAGGAGACGTCTTTCACCTTGGAATAAGGCTTCGACCAGTCGAGCCGCTTGCCCTGCTCGCCCCAGAACCCTTCAGGATCAGCGATCGAGGCGGCATACATTTCCTTGTACTGTTCAGGGCTGAGATTGGCCTTTGATGCAAAGTCTGAAGGGACGGGATAGATTTGGGTATCGGTGTCAGTCATATGAGTTCATTCAACGAGCCAAGCCTTCAGGCTATCGCCAGTTCTTTCGTTTTGAAGTCTTACCGATTCCAGGATTTAGGCTGTTGGTGGGATCGAGTTCTTTGTAGAATGCCGCGAGATCGGGTTTGGCGAGATACAGATGTCCAACATTGTGCTCGGCAGGACACTGTGCTCCTTCTTGTTCTAGACAAGCAATCAGGTCTGCTTCGAATTCGTGGCCGTCAACGCCTTCATTGACGACGAAATCAAGGTGAAACACGTTGCAGAAAAAATGACCGTAAACGAAAAGCTTCTTGACGTTTTCCATTAGGCGCGGCGGAACCAGTTCATGCCAGTTTTCGTCGTTTCGACGCAAAGCAACATCAATTGCTACTAACCTCGATTGCTCTTTGTATGTTAGCGCATCATACCTGATCGCGGCGCCAGCGGAGACAAAACGGTGCAGAAACACGTCTTCGGCTTCTTTTTCAGAACATTCCAAATACTCAAAATCTTCTGACATGGTTAGCGTTGAGAGCTCGTTTCTCACGTGATCCAGGTGGCGTCGATCAATTTTCAAAAGCAGTGTGTGAGCGTGTTTGGACCCTTGTGACTTGATGGACTTGCTCAATGAATAGGGAAAAACTGATGCAAAATATTGCAGAGTTTTGTCGCTAAAATGCGCGACAGGAAGTCTGATCCGGCGGCACCACCGATCCAACGTGCTTTTTAGATTATAGAGAAGCGGAAGACGTTTCGTTCCCATCCACTTTATGGCCAGAAATGTGTCTTTGGCATATGCCATAGCCGCGCAAAATATGGTTTGATCCATATATTCACCCGCGATCGGCACTATACCGTGATCAACGAGTAGGCTTCGCTTTATGCCGGATAACACAGACGGAGCATTGCTACTGATCACGAACACATGGCTCGATTTTGGTTTCTCAAAGCTATCCAGCCGCAATGCAAAGACGATTACCCGACCTGCGCTGCCAGAAGCCTCAAACAAACTTCGTGGATCGGCATTGAAGCGCGCGGGAGTCGCTTCATCCAGCTTGCAAACGTGAGACTGATAGTCGGTAGAAGAGCATTTACGGTCTTTCGCGCTGCTTGGATCGATCTTGAAATTTCCAGACTCGAGATTGTTGAGAATCTCTTCGGGTGTTTTCCCGAGATCGATGCCCAGGTGATTGATGAGATGCAATTCTCCATTTGCATCAACCTGCGCAAATACTGCCGCTTCAGTGTAGGCAGGACCACGTTGAACAAGCGCCCCCCCAGAATTGTTGCAGACTCCTCCAAAAACGGAGGCCCCGATACACGACGACCCGATTTCTGAGTGTGGACTTCGATTGTAAGGGCGAAGTTGGTCCTCGAGTTCATACAACGTTGCGCCCGGCATACACACGACTTGCTTGCCGTTCAAAATTGGGCGAACGCCTTTCAAACGTAGAGTGTTCACAACGACCACGTCACGATCATATTCACCGAAAGGCGTTGAGCCTCCGGTCAAACCTGTATTCGCTGCTTGCATGATTAAGATCTTATCGGCTCTCATGCACGAAAGAGCGATTTGCCAGAGTTGAAAAAGTGATCCGGGCAATACGGCTGCAACCGCGTCGCCCGAACCAGTTCTGTGGCCAACGGTAAACCGGAGGAGAGCGTCACTACCCGTCAGCACATAGCGGCGCCCAACAATGTCGCACAATTGCTCCAAAAATCTTTCGTTTCGCGCGAACTCGGTTTCACTTTCAGCAGACCGCTCAATCACGGCAGATTTTGAGCCAAACTTGCTCATCTGGTCCACGCGCTACGCGTTCGTAGAAGCTTGCTCAAGAGATGCTTCCCAAACTGCTTGAGCAGCCTGCCAAGTTACCAAGGCAAGCGTTTGACCATTTTCTCCATCGACCATGTTCAGCGGACCGAGAAACGTCATGTAAAATTCGCTGGCGACAGGGAAAAATGTTCGGCCGTGATAGGCTTGGCATGGCTCATATCCATAAGCGGGCGCTGTGACGGTCTCACCGCCATCATTTTCGCCGCCGCGGACTTCCATTCGCCCTTTTGTTAAAAAGTACTCGCCTGGTCCAATATGATGGTGACTGGCGAAACTTGATCCCGCTGGACAATCGAAAATTGCGGCCCAAGAACCGAGCTCTGGCGCCACGTTTAAGAGCTTCCATCGAATTCCGCCGTCGCTGAAAGCTTCCGGGAATGGCACCCATGGCAGGTCATCCAATTCCACCGCGCGCCCTTCAACCGGATCGTAATGGTTTGGCATTTTGGACATATCGATTTTTCTCCTTATTGTTTGTTTTGGTGAATTACCGCTGTTCATCGCAGCCGCTCTTTCTTTTCTTTTGAAAAGCCCCATATCTCAGCGCCCTTCATCTTCTTCTGATTGCGGAATTGCGCCGGCATCACGGCAAAGCCTGGTCAGGCTCGAGGCCTCCAAATTTTCGATCCATTAACCGTCCGGGTCTTGAATGAAGGCCAGGCCTTTCATGCTGCCCTCGTCCGGACGCTTTACGAAAGTCACACCTTCCCGTTCAAACCGCTCGCAGGCGCGTTCTACATTCGGAACGGATAGCCCGATGTGGCCAAAGCCTCGTGGATCAGTATTTCCATTATGATAGACTTCGCGTTCCTCTGCTTCGGTACCCCAATTGTGTGTCAACTCGAGCATCGCGCGTTGCTTAAACACAAACTCTGTTCGACCGGCCGCTGTCTTTGGAAGTGGCCCGTCTTCTGGAGCTAAATACCCCAAGAAAAAAAGCGTGAATTCCATCTCGGGGAAATCGAGCTGCTTGAGCAAGACCATCCCCAGGACATCTTGGTAGAAACGCAATGATCGCTCCGGGTGTTTAACTCGCAGCATCGTTTGATTGAAAACAAACCCGTCAGTTTCATTCTCTTCATTGATTACGCTTGATGCGAGTTCGTAGTTGCGGGGTATCACGAGATCTCCACTCCCTAAGAGACGCCCAGCCATGAATGGCTGAGCGTAGGTTTAGTTAAAATTCACCCTTGACTGACCCGATCACGCGCCGTGGCTGCTCAAGCGTTCCAATAATGATCTGCCCTGGCCCACCAGGGATCAGTCCACCCGCGAAGTTCGGAAATTCTTGCACGTCGATATAGTACTCTTCGTCGAATAGGTTCTCGACATAGAGGTCCACCGAGACATTTCCGAACGAGTATCCGGCGCTCACATCCACGACCGTAAAACTTGGGTTGGTGAATTCGGGGAAGTCATCTCCTGGGGCATCGAAGAACTGTGCGTTGGTCGACGATTCTCCTTTGTAACGGGCTTGCACTCGAGCGAAGAGCTCAGAGTCGTTGCCAACAGGCTTGGAGAAGTCGAGCGCAGCCGAACCACTCCATTCAGTCGCGTTTGGAGGCTGACGCCCCGAAAGATCGAGACCCGTTACCGGAGAAATCGTACCATCATCCCATTCGGCATCAAGATAGCCAAGCCCACCAGAGAATGTGAAATAATCTGAAAGTAGCCACGTCAAATCTGCTTCGAAGCCAATTTGTTGCGAGTCACCGACATTGACGATCCCTTCCACAAAGCCGCCCGTATCAGGATCAGTCGCCTGCAATTCAAACTGACGATCCTTATAATCGATGAGGAGCCCAGCGGCCGTGAGGCTCATACGCCCATCGAGCAGTTGACCCTAGTAACCCAACTCGAACTGGGTCGCTGTCTCCTTATCGAAACCCAGAAGCGTGGTAGCGTTTGCAAAGTTGTTGAGGCCGAAATCCGCTGGCTCGAAACCTTGCGAGACAGAGCCATACAATAGCGTCGATCCATCGTCGCTCTTCCATGACAAGGCCCCACGACCTAGGATGACAGTTTCAGAATTCTCACCCGAAACCCCCGTGTCTAAATTGGCTCGTTTCGTCTCTGTGTCATCAACCCTAATTCCACCACCTATTTCCCAGTTGCCAATCGTGTAGTTAGCGTTTGCGAATAGAGCCTGCTGCGTGCGGCTACGCCTGCTGACCTCGAACGGCACCACTGCCTGGGTCACCGCATCGTCCGTGCCTGGAGGGGGCGCGCAAACACCCGGGTCTAAAAAGCAGAACCCGCCCCGAATATTAAGCACCGAATCTAAGTCTCGAGATAGATCAAGGTAGTACGCGCCAACCTGCCAATCGAGCGGGCCAGTTCCATTGGAGCTAAGTCGGAGCTCTTGCGTAACCGCTTCGAATTCTTCTGGCCGGAACAAGTCGAGCACGTACTCTTGGTCAAGATCCAAATCAGATTGACGAAACGAAGAAATCGAAGAAATAATTACGTTCGGCAACTCATATGTGAGATTGAGTGTCGCAGCGGTTGTTTCTCGATCGTGGCGAGGGTTAAAACTCGCATCAACAGTGGTCGGATATTCAAATGAACCGTCGAGTTCACGCGACCAAATGTTGTTCGGCGCGTCTAGTTCGTTATATCGCACCGAAGCGAGCGCCGTAAAGTTTTCACTAATGTCGCCCCCAAGAGCAACACGAACTCCCATCTCGTCATAGGCACGAATGTCGGGATCGTTGGTGCCTGCCAAACCATTTGACCGGACCGAGTTAGGGTTCGTCATATAAGAGTCATCGGAAACGGTAAAACCGAACACTCTTAGTGCCCAGCTATCAGATAATGGGATGTTGGTTTCTGCTTCGAGGTCAATGTATCCATTCTCCCCGCCGCGAAGCTTCGCGCGAGCGGTGTATTCACTCGGATCGGGACGAGCACTGACGAATTTTACGGCGCCGCCGATGTTCGAACCGCCATACAAAATGCCTTGCGGGCCTTTCAGGACCTCGACGCGCGCTAAGTCACCAAATCGGGAAGATGCGTCGGAAAATAATTGGACGTCATCCAAGTAGAAACCGACACCTTGTGTGTTACCAAAGCCGCCGAGCCCGCGAATTGTCACGTTTGGAAAACCATCTAGACGCGTACTCAAGAAAAGGTTCGGAACGAGCAGACCAATATCGCTCAAACCGTCAATATTTGCGTTTTCGATGTCATTCTCTGAGAACGTTGTTAGTGACTCCGGCACGTCGAGTTCGGATTCAGCTTTCTTCCGGGCTGTGACGGTTACAACTTCCAAAGTCTTGCGTTCTTGCTCTTCAACTGCTCCGCCGTCAATTTCGGTGTCAGCATCAGGACCCGATTGGGCGATTGCCGGCGAAGCGGCGCATATCATTCCGATCGAAAGCGCTGCGGCTCCTAACAGATGCGTACGGAATTTGTTGCCCGAAGACGTGCGCTCGGAAATAGATTTGTAGCGGCTGATAGACAATGATCCCAACTAAACCTCCCTTGGGTGCAGGCATTTTTGCCTTATTACCTACAGGATGGCGATCCGCGGCTGAAACGGCTTTACTCATAGCGCAAAGCGTCTTGGATATTCGTGCGAATCCGTCCGACAGCGGGCAGTGTGTGGGTCGCTAGGTCTGCCGGGGATGTTGCCATTCGGCGAGATTTGAGAACACGCAAGTATCCTTCGGCAGTCAATGAGCGGAGGCTACCAGTCTGTACATTTGGCGAATAATCTAGCAGTGTACGTGAAAATACGTACTCAAGTTTAGGCGAGTAAGGAGGATATTCGTTGGCTGTTGTTCCAGATGCCCAATCCTGGACTACAACAAATCACGTATCGCATCAGCGATACGATGCATGGGTGCATTTACTCAATGAGACGTTCGGCACTTGGGGTACACAGTCTAATTCAAACCGAGACTTCAACGCTGAAATAAAAGCGACCGATATAGGGTCGCTTAAGGTAGTCGAATGTGTTTGCGACCCGTGCGGTGGTCAACGTACTGCCCGTACAGTTCGGATCGACGATGAAGAGCGGCTCGCCATACAGCTCGTCGTCTCGGGACGTGAGCATATGCGCTTGGGCGATCAAGATGCAGTTCTTGAGGCTGGCGATGTTTTCGTTTGGGATACGACTCAGCCGATGACATTTGAAGTCCAGCAAAGGCTCCACAAAATATCTGCCGTTCTTCCTCTCCAAAGGTTCAAGGAGTGGATGCCAGACACATGGCTTTCCGTTCCAAGACATGTGAAGGCTGGTTCACCCACGTCGTCGCTCGTCGGATCATTTCTATCAAATCTGGCGTTTTCGAACATGGCGGACCGCCCCGTGAATGACACGGCTTTGATCGAAGCTGCGATCGCCTTGTTTGCAACGCGGGGCAACCTAACACCTGCCGATGTCACCCTGAGGTCTTCACAGTTGCGGCTCGTGAAATCTTCGGTGATGCGACGATTGTCCGATCCGTCTCTGTCGGTGGAGAAAATTGCTAAACAGAACGCGATGTCCGTTCGCAATCTTCATTGGCTGTTCGAGGAAAACGACGAAACCGCTTGGCGCTTTGTCGTTTCTGAACGCCTTAAACGGTGTCAACGAGACCTCTCCAATCCAACGATGCGCTCGCGGAGCATAACAGACATTGCTTTCACGTGGGGCTTCTCAGACGCAGCATATTTCAGCCGCGTCTTTAAAGAAAAGTTCGGCGCGAGCCCGTCCCAATTCCGGAACGCAAAACTTAGGCTTTGAATTTCCATTCAAGATTGTAGTTTTATACCGCAAATATCTGAAATGGGTGAAACAGCGGGCATCCTTGGCGTCCAATAACGGGAACTTTTAAATCTCAGCCGGTTGTGGGCAACGCTGTTCGGCTTCGAAACACTAAATTACGCTACGATAGGCTACGATAGGCTACGATAGGCTACGATAGGCTACGATAAACCTCGTTGGGCGACGTTGTGCTACTTTTAATTCAATGACTTATCTGAAGTCGGAGCGTTGCCAAAGTTGGGGGTGTGCGTTGGATTCTAATGTCCGGTTTAGGAATTATCTGCCGGGCGACTGCGCTCGGCTTTTCGATTATTACCCATCTGTTTTTACCAAATGACCCCACCGACTGTCATTAACTACTTGCCGCGTAACTTGCCCCACAAAGAATTCAAACCTGCGTTCCGCGAGCGCCTGTGCAGCCTCCCGCTCTCCGTCTGGCAACGGATCGGTTCGCGCCAGCCAATAAAAGACAAATTGACCAAACGCCTCCAGTGAAAGAGCGAGATCTCTTTCGACACCACCAAGCCGGTCATCAAAGCGATCCAATCTTTCTATCACATGATCCTCAAGGCGCCGCGTGCATTCGGGATTGAAGTAGCGCTCCAACGCATCTTCAAGAATCGCCGTTTTTGTCAGTCCGTAACACTCGGCGCGACGGCAAAGTTCGGCATGTAGTTTGGTGGACAGGCGCAGGTTCGCGCGAGGTTTAGACATGGGTTCTCACATATTTGGTAGAAGGCCTGGGTCAGTGCGATCCAGCGCTGCTGCTTTTCGAACAGTTTCCAAGTTCTGATCTGAAGACGCATAAGGCCCATCATCTTTTCCCATCTTAGAGACGACCTCCTGCTCTAAAGGACGATCAGGTTCGGCTTGCTTGAATTCGGTGTGGTGCTCCCCATTGGTGCCCTCCGATGCATCAGTGATTGACGCGGATGATTCACGATCAGCTGCTATACCCTGCTCTCCTTTGATTGCGGATCGACTTGATTGGGCCGGCGGGGCCTGAACGCGTTGCTGGAAGTTCCGATCTTGGTAGTATCGAAGTTTCTTGCATTCGATTGGCGGCACGCCTGAGATCATTAGAATCTGGGAGGTCCTTGGCATTTGCATTATCTCGCCCGGCGTCATGAGGGGTCGCTGGGTTTCCTGGCGCGCCACCATCATATGGCTGAGCCATGGTGCCAAGCGATGCCCCGTATAGTTCTTTTGAGATCGAAGCTCTGTTTTTGTGCCCAGTGCATCCGAAAACCGCCGTGCGGTGCGCTCATCATTCGTGCCGAATGCTATCCGAACATGACAATTGTCCAAGATAGAATGGGCCGGGCCGTATGCCTTTTCGATTTGGTTGAGCGATTGGGCGATCAGATAGGCACGCACACCATAGCCAGCCATAAAGGCAAGCGCTTCCTCAAAGAAATCCAAACGGCCGAGCGCTGGGAACTCGTCCAACATTAAGAGGACTTTGCGCGCGCTTTCTCCGGGGAGGCGCTCGGTCAACCGCCGAGCGATTTGATTCAACATAAGCCGAATCAGAGGTTTCGTGCGCGAGATGTCCGAGGGTGGAATAGACAAATAGACGGATATGGGTCGATCAGCGGGCAATAATTCTTCTATGCGCCAATCGCTTTTTGATGTCGCCTGGGCGACGACTGGATCTCGATATAACGTCAAAAGACTGATAGCGGTCGAAAGAACTCCGGAGGCTTCATTGTCTGTTTTCTTGGCCAACTCGCCCGCCGCCTGCAACACACTCGGATGTGTTCCGCCACATGGCAAGTGCGGTGTCGTTTTCATTAAATTGACCGTGTCTTTGATCGTGCGCGATGGATCAGAAAGAAACCGAACGCAGCCTGAAAGTGTTTTGTCCTCTTCGGCATAAAGCACGTGCATGATCACCCCGACAAGCAAGGCATATGCGGTTTTGTCCCAATGGTCTCGAGACTTGAGTGAGCCTTCCGGGTCGATGAGGATGTCGGCAATATTCTGAACGTCTCGTACTTCGGATGCGCCAAGACGAACCTCGGCTAATGGATTAAACCGAGCAGAGTTCAGATCGGTCGGATTAAATTTGTAGCAACGACAAAATTGGCTTCGCCATCCAGAGGTCAGCTCCCAATTCTCGCCTTTGATGTCATGGACAATTGCGCTGCCCGTCCATGAGAGGAGCGTCGGTATGACGAGCCCAACACCCTTTCCAGATCTTGTTGGCGCTATGCCAAGGACATGCTCAGGCCCATCATGCCGTAGATATTTGTTCCGCCATCGACCAAGAAATACACCTTCAGGTATTAGGAGGCCTTCTTTTGCGATATCGCGAGCGTCAGCCCAGCGCGCCGAGCCATAAGTTGTAACGCGTTTCTCCCAGCGCGAGCGCCAAATAGACCCTATGACGGCAGCAATGATGCCGAAAACTCCTCCGCTCGCTGCAATCGCGCCTGAGATTGCGAACACATCTGGTGCGTAAGCCTCGTAGGCATACCACCATTGGAAAATGCGCCACGGTTTGTAGATAGGCACGCCTTGCAGTTCAAACCAAGCGACACCGAGCGCGGGCTGATAATCCAATGAATGAGCCGCCCATTGAGTGGCGCTCCAGATTGAGGTCACAATAATTGAAAGAACAATTATAAACTGACCAACAAGAATTTTGGACGGCGACATCGCATTATTAGCCTCTCAATAAAACGCTGACACTCTGCCGGAGCCGCTTGCTCACCACCATTGTGAATGGCGGCAAAAGCCCGCAACACATTTTTATCGCGACAGCCCGCGGGTTCGCCGCCCAAGCAAAGTCCAGGAAACTTCCTGTTTACGTGCCTCAACAACCAGCGTTTGCCCGCGATAGCGCTCGATCTCTCGCCGCCATGGCGCAAGGGCAAATTCTTTGGCTTTCCCAATGAGAGCAAAACGCCCCTGCCCCACATCAATTGTGCGCTCGAACACACCTTCAAATGAAGAGGAGTTTTCTATCCGTTGAGGTATACGACCGGATCGATTGGCTTCCGTCATTTCGACATTACGTAACTCCTCGGCGTTCATTTGGGTTCGCGTTGCGGCTCTGAGATCAGTTTCATCCAAGTTTAGGCGCCCATTGTCGCGAAGGAATTGAATTCGTTTTACTTTCGCGCTCTGGACTTCGCGATCCTTAAGAGAAGCGAGTTCGCTGGCGTCCACCTGATCCAACCAAGTTTCACCCAGCGCTTGAACCTGCGCCCTTAATGATATCCATGACATCACTTTGATTTGCGCCGCGCCCTGGGCGGCTTCGTGCGCGGCTGCGCGTTCTAAAAAGTCTTGCCCCACCTTCCAACGTCCATCTTTCAGACGCTCTACAATTCCCGCTCGCCGTAGTCTCTCAACGCGACGTTTGTGGGCAAGGCGATAGGCTGCACTTGAGCTGGGCTCATGTGAGACGTGCAAGGCATCTGAGTAGAAGCCGGCTGAACGCTCAGCAATTTCAGCGATTTTTCGGTCTGATTGCCTTGGCTCGTTCATGACAGCCGCAATTTCGACAATGGCCCCGCGTGGAGGCAAAGGACCATTCTTCATCTCACCTGCCGCGACGTGCCACATATGCCCGTCAAAATCGCGCACAAGCAAGAAACGCGTATCACGCAATTCATCGCTCGGCCCCTGCCGGAAAACCACCCCAAGCAAAGGAGCCGCACTCGCCGGTCGTTCCTCTATGAATCTGACACTCTTTGGAACATGTCCCGGCTCCATTCCCGCGGCGATCGCTTTGATGATATCACCGCGTTTTCCCATCGCTTTCAGCGTCTCATCCCAGCCGCGTTGAAGTTGCCACTCAGAGTTGGGTCGCTTTTCGGCTAGCCGCAATTTCTCCAGGTGTTTCAAACGTTGCAATCTCATGTCACGTTCAAAGCGATCTTTGGCTGTCGATGCTGGTCCGATCACGACCAAGCCGTTTTCTTGAATGCCGATAATTTGTCGATCTATACTTGTGAACCGCTCCTGCTGAGTCTCCCGGGCGCGTTGACGCAATATTTCCAAATCGCGGCGCGGTCCGAGCATTTCAGTGGCAAGCATCGAAGCGCGCTTTCTGAACCCACGCCCGATATAATCTGGAGCGATAACGAGATCCTTGCGAGAAGCATCCTTCCCCCGCACCACGATGTGGGTGTGACTGCGCCCCGTATTATGGTGGTCAACCGCCACCCAATCGAGCCGAGTTCCGAGGTCACGCTCCATGATTGTCATAAGCTCGCGCGTATAGGCTTTCAGATCCTGGATCTGCGACGCATCTTCGGGAGAAACAATAAACCGAAATTGATGGCGGTCTTTCTGGCTACGCTCAGCAAACCCTTCAAGGTCCACTTCCCGGCCTTCACGCGTGTAGATCTCACCGCCGCTACCGTCCCGTTCTACTCCGTCACGCTGCAGGTAGTTGATGTGTTTAGAAAACGCTGCGGCACCGACAATTTTTCCAGGCTTGGCAATATGGGTTTTGGTCACCACGCGGCGCAGTCTGGCACTGCTATATCGACGGGTTGCAAAATCAGCGTGCGTTGAAGAGGCTTTCCCGCGCCCTAGCCGAGTGCCTGTGAATGACGATTTTTTTCCTGATCGTGCGAGCTGTTTGGCTGTGCTCGTCGCGCGCTTTCGAAGTCGCGTTCCAGCAGCGGCGCCGCGATCTCTGATTTTGCCGAGGCGCGGCGTGAAAAGGTCTTAGGTCGTCATCGGACGACGCCCTCCAATTCGATCGCCATATCTACGCCAAATTCTGTGCACCGCAATTCACTGCAAAATGCACCAAAAAAGAGATGTGCGGACAATAGATTAGGCGCCTATTGGTGCATGAGCTTTTATCTTGCCCGTTCGGATTCGCTGCATGGTTCCCATCATTCCATTGAGATCGCCTTATCGGCGCTATCGCGCCTTGCGAATAGGTCGACCTTATGCGCACGGCCCATAAGGTCGTCTTTTTGAGTTGGACCAAAATACCGCCCATCGAGACTGTCAGGATGCTTATTTAGCAAGAATACCTGATCTGCTTTCAACGCAACGCATCCTGACCAGCGCGGTAACACCCGCCCTGCTTTGTCTCTTAATTTGGCGACGCTCACGCTTTCATCATTGATTGATATCTCTGCCTGATGACGACAAATAGTGTCGCCTGAGACCGCCGAAACGCGCTTGAGAAGCGGCCAATTTCGACCAACATATCCTTGGTTTTCAGCCCATTCAGTATCAGCGCTTGTCGCTGAGACGATGACCCAATCACCCAGTTTATATGACCCATCGCTCAGCCAATATAGTCCAATAGGCGCGCTTTGCGTACGATTCCAAATGAGCTTTTCCTTTGGATTCCAGATCAAGGTCATCAAACAAACGCTAGCTGATGTAACGGCCAAAATCGCAACTCCCGTCCGCATTTTTTTAGTCTTTCAGCTTATTAGATGTAGACGACCACCGCTGACCATTTTGCCATGCAATCAGGTCCGGTTCAGCATAGGCAACACGCCATCCAAATTTGTAGAAAATAGGTCCGCCACCCTGACACCTGTAATGCGCGAGCGTGCTGTAAGACAGGTCTAGATATACTGCTGCCTCGTGCGGCGTTAGCCATTCGGCCGGATTTTTTCTCTTAGATTTGAACTTCCTTTTCGCCATCAGTTTCCTCTTATTCTTAGGTTTCTGACGATGAAGGTGCCAAGCTAGAGTCCTAATTTATAGACGTTATATCGCTTGGCGTGATTTTCCTTGGCGTGTTTATCCATATAGACTGCATTGACAGGAGCCGCGATGGATCGCTCCACCACGGCTCTTTTTCTAAAGTTTCTTCTTTAGTCGCGAGGGTTCCAGAGGATGACGTGTCGACCGTCTTGGCCTTTCAACGGGGCGAGATTTGCAAAGATTTTTCTTGGTCCAATTTGCGGATCTGCGAGCGTGATCGAGACATAATCGCGGCCCGAATTTTTAGCCTTTCTGACCCAGCCGCCACCAATTTCTGTGCTCGTTTCCCCGGCAAAAATTCGATAGTCGGGCTGGCCTTCACTTTCTTTTTCGCCGTTCCTTTCGATCCGGATCGTGGCTGAAAGGTTCATCATTGAAAGTGCGCCTTCAAACCCTGATTTCGTCTCGCTGACATATCCAAGTGCATTCGCCATAAGTATATTCCTTTTCGTTTCTTTGGCTGTCGCCTGAAGCCCCTTCGCCCCCGTCGACGCCGGACCAAAAGGCCGGCATTTGACCGGCTTGAACCGATAAGCGGGCGAAACGGAGTGAAGCACCGCTCCATCCAAGATATATGCCCCGCGAGGAGCTGCGAAGCAGCGGGGATATTTCTTGGATGGAGCGGTTTCAAGTTGAGCAAATGTCGGCCAGGTCACACGGCAAGAAGACAGGAGCGAAGTGCTTTGGCTACCGCTTACGAATAGAAAATCGAGCTCAAAAGTTGGGGTCACCTTGGGAGCTCAACGACGGAAATAGTGTTAAGAGCGCCAGGGTTCACTCGTCTACTCTGAAGTGGCGCATTAGGCAGATTGAAGCGGCCAGATGGTGATGTTCGCTAAGCCGGATCTATCCGTCGCTATTCTAAGTGCCGACATTGAAGAGACAGACCTAGCGTCCATGCTGGTGCATTCCAGTTGATGTGAGAAAAGGCAAAACCATCTTGGTCTCGCATTGGCTCTTGGTCGGTTTCGCCTTCATCATAGTCTCGAATTGTAATGATGGGCGCGCGACCATTCACCCAGATTTCAGCGACACACCCATCGCAAATGACTAAGGTCATACGGGGTCTCGGTCCGAGGCTGGCAAACACATTTTGTGACTGGATCATGATGTATCACACCTTTCCGATTTAACATTTTCTCAGCAGGAGCGAGGGTGGGAGGTGGAAAGGCCATGCCGCCGCCGGGTATCCAGGCCGGGGTGCAAGCGTTTTGGTAAAATGAAATTGAGTGCTCAGACGGACAAAGGGCCAAAGCGCTTGCAGTGCGGCTGCCCGGCGGCAGATTGGCCATCCTCCCGCCCTCGCTCAGAAAGCGAAAACGCGAAAGGCTCACTGCATGATCGAAAACTGAGCCAATAAAAGTTTTATCGTACGAGAACGCCGTGCTTGAGTTTTTCATAGGCTTGCAGCGCCTGCTCTTCGCGATCGAAGAGATGATAGCACCCATCAACCAAGAGACACCAATAACCGACATCGTCAGGTCTGAGCCCGGCATTCCGCACTGTTTCCTCGGTGAGTTTGAACGGCGATGGCTGGCTCATGACTTGACTATAAGACATGAGTCGAACCGGGTTTCGAGGTACAAATGTGTTGCCGTTCTCGGTTATGCAGCCTGCTTATTGGGACCAAGGTGACTGCCGAGCAATTCCACTCGAAATCCGCCATCGCGCAGCGCCGTCGCGCGCGAGATCAAATAGTTGACCGAGTCGCGAATACGCCCGCTTTCCCATTCATCGGTGACGCGTTCGACGCCATAGAGAACGTTGGCGATCTCCTTGCGCGTCATTCCGAGTTCCAGGCAATCCAGAGCAATCAGACCATCTCGTAGAATTTGAGTGCGCTTGGTCCATTTTGGTGTTTCGGCTGCTGGGTCATTGCCAAAGACGCGCATTCCTTCCTCATGGGCTTTGGCTTTTCGCTGGTAACTTTCGAAGTCTGGCATGCTGAGTTCCATTCTAACTGGCTCCATCCCCAAAAGGGATAATCCTCTGCACCGCGCTTGAAACAGGCAACCATTGCCGCGCGTGATCAGAAACTCCCGACCCACGGAATCGGTAAAATGCGATATCTGGCAAAGTTCGACGCTTTTGTCATAGATTTCGCAAGTCTCGCCTTTCGCGCGCGGTACAACATTGATCGCAACTTGGTCAGGATAGGCTTCCATTGTCCAGACTGCGTTCGCTTCGATGGCGCCCAGATCCGGGTCGACCATCAAGATCAGCCCCCAGCGCTCGGCAACCGATTGTGACACGCGCGACTTATAGACTTTGATACTGTGACAAACCTCCATCTCAGAGATGTCGTCAGGCGACATGGCCTTAGCATCTTCGCGATAGTCCGGGTTGCGCCGTTGATACTCCCACGCCCAACGGTCGTTCATCATACGCCAAAGGTAAGAATAGCGTTTGGTGACGCTGTTTTCTTCGAGTGTGAATTTTTTCATTATCAGTCCCCACAATTCTACCCTTAACTCTGGCAACTCGTGTGCCAAAACACCTATTTTAACCAAAACTGTATTAGATTTCGCCTTTGCTCATTGGCTTCGCACTTTGAGAAATTCTGTTTCGAATTCAAAACCATGCCAGGCACAAGGCGCGATATTTTCTGTTTGGAACATCAAAGAGCTCCATTTTACCAGCTTTTGCGACCCGTTGCCGATACTTGCCAAGACTTGCCGAGATTTGCGTGAGATTGCCGCCATTTAGAATTCCGCAGGCGCGCTCAATCGGTCACGTTCTTGAGGTCGAAAACTCGCCTCGGGAGCAACCTGATGTCCACGCCGGACACAAAACAGGAAACGAAAGCGCGCCGCACGGCAATGCTACGAACGGCGTTCTGTGAAACGGTTCGCGAGGCGCTAGAAGACCCTCAGACAATTGAGGTCATGGCCAATCCGGACGGGTCTGTCTGGATTGAGAAAGCGGGCGCCGGAATTATCGTCACAAAAGCTTCTCTAGACTCTGCAGCGCGCGAGCGGGTAATTCGCCTTGTGGCGGCAGGCGCTGGGGACGCACGCCTAAAAATTTCCTCCTCCATCGTCTCTGCGGAACTTCCCGGCGGCGGCGAGCGGTTTGAAGGGCTGCTTCCGCCTGTCGCCACAGCTCCTTGTTTTTCCATCCGCAAACCCGCGGCGAGCCCGTTTTCGCTTGATGATTACGTCGATCAAGGCGCGCTCTCGCCAGCGCTCTCTGCGGCGCTTCGAGTCGCCGTAGAGCGGCGGAACAATATCGTGATCGCGGGTGGAACCTCCTCGGGGAAAACCACTTTCACAAATGCGCTTCTGGCTGAAGCAGCTTTTGAGCAGGATCGCATTGTTATTCTTGAAGACACGCGAGAGCTAAATTGCCTCGCGCCGAACAAAGTTCAACTGAGAACCCATCCCGGGAATACTTCGCTTCAGGATCTGGTTCGCTCAACGCTTCGCTTACGTCCCGACCGGATCATCGTCGGCGAGGTTCGCGGCGGCGAGGCGCTCGACCTCTTAAAAGCGTGGAACACCGGTCACCCGGGCGGCATCACGACATTACATGCAAATTCTGCGCGCGGCGCGCTTCAGCGCCTGGAACAACTCACCATGGAAGCCACGCGCCATGTCCCGTTCGATCTTATCGCAGGCGCCGTCAATGTGGTGGTCTTTATGAGCCGGGCTGATGGAAATCGCCGCGTCGAAGATGCCGTGCGCATCCTAGAATTCGATGGCGGCGACTATGTCACCGAGCCGCTGGTATCCCGCTCTCTTTCACTTGTCACAGAAGGACAAACGTCATGACTCTTAAGTCGACTATTCGAACCGCGCTGGCGCTCGGGGGCGCCGCCCTACTCGCAGCGCCTGCATATGCCGCTGGGTCTGGCATGCCTTGGGAAGGTCCGCTTGATCAGATTTTGCAATCGATCGAAGGGCCGGTCGCCCGCATTGTTGCGGTGATTATCATCACTCTGACTGGTTTGATGCTGGCCTTTGGAGAAACATCGGGTGGAATGCGCAAGCTGATCCAGATCGTCTTTGGTCTATCCATCGCATTTGCTGCGACGAGCTTCTTCCTAACCTTCTTCAGCTTTGGTGGCGGCGCGCTGATCTAGACATGGTGACGACTGGTTTTCCGAAGGAAAATGAAACGCTCCAGTGGGGCGTTTCGAAGGAGGAACGCAATGAGCACAAGTGAATGCCAAGGTTACGAAATTCCCCTGCATCGATCTTTGACCGAGCCGATCCTGATGGCGGGCGCGCCAAGAAGCGCCGCCATTGCCATCGGCACACTGGCGGCAGCTTTAGCGCTCGGCCTCAGGCTATGGATTCCGGGGCTCCTCCTTTGGGTTCTCGGACATTCGGCGGCCGTGTTCATGGCCCGTTACGACCCAGATTTCATGACCGTCACAATCCGCTCCATGCGACACAAAGAGTATCTGAAATGCTGAATTTGCAAGAATATTCTGACACACCAAAACTTCTTGCTGATTACCTTCCCTGGGCGTGTTTGGTCGCGCCGGGTGTGGTGCTCAACAAGGATGGCAGCTTTCACACAACATTCCGGTATCGTGGTCCCGATCTCGAGAGCAGCACTCAAGAAGAACTCGTCTCGATCATGGCGCGGGTCAACAATGTGCTGCGCAGATTTGGGTCAGGCTGGGCGCTTTTTTTTGAAGCCCAGCGCTCTGAAGTCCATGACTATCCAGAATCTGAGTTTCCGATTGCGGCCGCCTGGCTGGTCGATGAAGAACGCGCGCTGCAGGCAGAGGAAGCAGGCGCTCGGTTTCAAAGCAATTACTATCTGACGCTCCTCTGGCTTCCACCAGCTGATGCCACCGGAAAAGCGGAAAAGGCGCTCATCACGAGGCCTGAAACCATTGAAGCGGAAGGTTGGCGCCAAAGGCTGGAAACGTTCCAGCAACACGCTGCCCGAGTCTACGACCTATTGAGCACATGCCTCGCTGAGATTACACCGCTCGATGATGACGGGACGCTGACATACTTGCACTCAACGGTGTCTTCCAAACGCCACCCTGTGGTAACACCTGAGCTGCCCGTCTTCTTAGATGCGATCTTAGCTGATGAGCCGTTCACTGGTGGTTTGGAGCCCATGATTGGCGAGGCGCACTTGCGTACGCTCACCATTCTAGGATTTCCCGCAAGTACGCTGCCCGGCATTCTGGACGAGCTTAATCGCCAGGGGTTTTCGTATCGCTGGGCCACGCGCTTTATCGCGATGGATAAGGCTGAAGCTGAAAAGCTCCTCTCTAAGAAACGCCGTCACTGGTTCGCCAAACGAAAGTCTGTGAGCACCGTGCTTCGCGAAACACTGTTCAATGAGCAAGCCGCTCTTGTTGATAATGATGCAGACAATAAAGCGAGTGATGCGGACGCTGCTCTTCAGGAGCTTGGCAGTGATCTCGTTTCATTCGGATATGTCACCACAACGATCACAGTTGCACACGAAGACGCCCGCATGGTCGATGAGCATCTTCGCATTGCTGAGCGTATCATAAATGGTCGCGGGTTTACGGCGATCAGGGAAACGCTCAATGCGGTCGAAGCCTGGTTAGGATCATTGCCGGGTCATGCTTATGCAAATGTTCGCCAGCCCATTCTCCATACGCTGAACCTCGCGCATATGGTGCCGCTTTCCGCGGTGTGGGCGGGTGAAGAGACGAATGATCACTTGTCTGCTCCAGCGCTTATCCAGGCACAAACGGACGGTACAACGCCTTTCCGATTGAACCTCCATGTTGGCGATGTCGGACATAGTTTGGTCGTCGGCCCAACTGGCGCTGGCAAATCTGTCCTGCTCTCCATGCTCGCCTTACAGTGGCAACGCTATGACGAGGCCCAAGTCTTCGTCTTTGACAAGGGGCGCTCAGCGCGCGCTGCAACCCTCTGCATGGGCGGGGCACATATTGATCTTGGCGGCAGCGAAGCACCAAGTCTGCAGCCCCTAAAAAATATAGACACTGAACTGGGAGCAAGTTTCGCAGCTGACTGGCTGGCGGGGCTTTGCGAAAATGAAGGCGTCACCATGACGCCAGAGTACAAAGCGGCACTTTGGGATGCGATCCAATCGCTGGCGAGTGCGCCGGAGCAGGAACGCACACTGACCGGTCTCGCGCTTCTCCTGCAAAACGAAACCCTGAAATCGGCAGTGCACCCCTTCACGCTGGATGGTCCGCACGGACGCTTGCTTGACGCTGACCATGAAAGCCTCACGCTTACCGATACGGTCTGCTTTGAGATGGAAGATTTGATGCACGCCAAGGGCGCTGCTCTCCCAGTCCTCACCTATCTCTTCCACCGGCTTGAAGAACGCTTTGATGGCAAGCCGACTTTGCTGATCCTGGACGAAGCTTGGCTATTCTTGGACGATCCAATGTTTGCCGCCCGCATTCGCGAATGGCTCAAAACGCTTCGCAAGAGAAACGTGGCTGTGGTGTTTGCGACGCAATCCTTGGCGGACATCGCTGGCTCTTCCATAGCCCCGGCGCTCATCGAAAGCTGCCCAACGAGGATCTTTCTGCCGAATGAACGCGCTCAGGAACCTCAGACCAAGGCTATTTATGAGCAGTTTGGCCTGAACGCCCGTCAGATTGAGCTGATTGCTGAGGCCACTCCCAAACGAGACTACTATTACCAATCCCCGCTCGGGTGTCGCCTGTTCGAACTAGGCCTTGGCCAAATTGCGCTCGCCATTTGCGGCGCGTCAGCGCCGACAGATCAAGCACTGATGGACCGCGTAGCCGCTGAAACCTCCGCTGAAGATTTCGCAGAATGCTGGCTGATCGAACAGGGTCTTCCCTGGGCGGCAGAGATTCTGAACCGCTGGCCGGGCACGGATGCCGGCCTTCAATCTCACGCGATCGCAGCCGAATAGGAACCTCAATGATGAAACGTTTTCTGATCTCCGCCGCTATCGCAGCTTTACCTATCTCATTGATGACGGCACCACCATCATCAGCTCAATTGTTCGGTGGCGGCATCGTCTATGACCCGGCCAATCACACGCAGAACATCCTGACGGCGGTGCGCAGCCTTCAGGAGATCAATCAGCAAATCCAGCAAATCACTAATGAGATTGAGATGCTGGAAAATATGGCCCGTAATCTTCAAACCTTGGATTTGAATGTGGCGGAAGCCATCATTCGAGATCGCATTCAGCGCATCTATGATCTGATGCGCCAGGCGGAAGGCATCGGATATGGCGTCGACGAGGTCGAACGCGAATATGAAGAGATCTACCCGGAAGACTATGGAGCGACACCGCCGGACTCTCAAATCCTGGTCCAAGATGCCCGGCGTCGCTGGCGCCAATCGCGCACCGCTTATCGCGACTCTCTCGTCACCATTGGCGCTGCGCTGGAAGACAACCAAGTTGATGCGAGCGCGATCTCAGACCTGATTGATCGCAGCCAGTCTGCGGCAGGCGCGCTCGAAGCGGCGCAAGCCGGAAATCAGATTGAGGCGATGCAGGCTCAGCAGCTCATGCAAATCGAGTCCATTTTGGCGGCCCATTACCGAGCCGAAGCTCTGGAACGCGCCCGCGAGTTGGCTGAAGCTGAGCGGGGCCGCGCCCGGACAAGGACCTTCTTGGGAGCGCCCAGCTAATGGCCGTTATCGATACGTTCCTGGCAACCTTCATTGCCTATATCGATAGCGGATTTGGCCTGCTGGCAGGCGATGTCGCCTATTTGACGACGACGCTGATCGCCATCGACATAACCCTGGCCGGTCTCTTTTGGGCACTAAGCCACAATACGGATGTGATCGCTGGGCTATTGAAGAAAGTCCTCTATGTCGGCTTCTTCGCCTTCATCATCGGCAACTTCGCCCTGCTCGCAAACATTGTCTTTGACAGTTTCGCCGAGCTTGGCGTGACGGCGGGCGGCGGGACGATGACAGCCGCTGATCTTCTCCGGCCTGGGTTTATTGCAAGCGTCGGCTTTGATGCGGCTCAGCCTCTGTTGGCCGAGATCAGCGACATGCTGGGACCAATCTCCTTCTTTCACAACTTCATCATGATCGCGATCATGTTTGTCGCCTGGGCGGTGATCATCATCGCTTTCTTCGTGCTCGCGATACAGCTCTTCATCACCATTCTGGAGTTCAAGCTCACCACGTTGGCGGGCTTTATTCTCGTGCCCTTCGCCCTCTGGAATAAGACCACGTTTCTTGCTGAGCGCGTACTTGGAAATGTCATCACGTCCGGCGTCAAGCTGATGGTTTTAGCCGTCATTATCGGGATTGGTTCAACCCTGTTCGCCTCAGTCACTGCAGCTTTTAGAACCGGCGCCGATGTCACGCTCGCGCAAGTCATGGGCACCGTGCTTGCCGCACTTGTCTTCCTTTGGATGGGGATCTTCTCACCTGGTATTGCGAGCGGTCTAATAACTGGCGCGCCTCAGCTTGGCGCGGGCTCAGCGGTAGGCACGGTCGCGGGCGCCTCAGCAGGCGCTTACGTGGGCGGCATGGGCGTCCGCGCAGCGGCAGGCGGAGTCTCGTCAGCTGTCCGAGCCGGTGCCTCGATGGCGGGCGCGGCCAAGACGTCTTATGCCATGGGCTCTGTCGCATCAGGCAAAAAGGGTTTTGCAGGCGCCGCGGCGGGATTAGCCGGGGTCGCACGCGCAGGCGGCGATGCGGCCCGGCGCCTCGCAGGCCGTCCCTTCTCCGGCATTCGAAACGCTTATCAAAGCGGAACGCAAAAGGCCTGGGAAATGACAGGTGGCTCGAGTGTTTCTGCCGCGGCTTCAAGTTCAAACGCGCCCACGGCTTGGGCTCGTAGATTTCAAACTGAGCAACGCGTCAGCCAGGCCGGCAGCATGGCGGTCCACTCTGTCCGCGACGGCGACCGCGGATCCGGCGGCGCAGCCCCGCAGCTCAACACGAAGGACGAATAGATGTTTAAACGATCAGTGACTGATTATGGGGCGAGCCCATATCCAGAAACGCCTTATCAGAAGGCAGGCCAGGTCTGGGATGAGCGTATTGGTTCGGCCCGCGTCCAGGCAAAGAATTGGCGATTGATCGCCATTGGCTGTCTCACCCTTTGCTTTGTCACGTGTGGCGCATTGGTTTGGCGGAGCCTCCAATCATCTGTGACGCCTTATATTGTCGAAGTGGACGAAACCGGCGCAGCTTTGGCCGTTGGCCCCTTGGCGGGCAGCTACACGCCATCGGACGCTCAGATCGCGCATCATCTCGCAAACTTTATCGGTGATGTGCGAAGCGTCAGTTCAGACGCTGTGGTCGTTCGAGAAAACTGGCTTCGCGCTTATAAGTTTGTGACCGACCGCGCCGCCACGACGCTCAATGAATATGCAAGCTCCAATGATCCGTTTGCCGATATTGGGCGAAGATCACGAACGGTGGATGTGGTGAGCGTTGTGCGTGTGTCGGATGACAGTTTCCAAGCTCGCTGGATTGAAAAAACTTTTGAAAACGGGGCTCTCACTGGTGCCTCAAGATATACCGGTCTTTTCTCGATCATTTCTCAAACCCCGACCGACGCGGAAACGCTGCGCGCCAATCCGCTCGGTCTTTATGTCCACGAGCTCCATTGGGGCGAGGACCTCGTCACAGGAGATACTGAATAATGACCCGTCTAATTTTTTCCGCCTCCGCGCTGGCATTGCTATCTGCGTGCGCGACCACAACAGAGCTCGAACCGTTTGAACCAGCAGACTTTGTCGCAGCAACCCCAATTGTCGAAGCCGAGGTCGTCCGACCGGTTGAGATTGTAGAGACGAGTGTGCCTCTTCCCCTACCCGGTCAGATGAAGAAAATCACGAGCAATAACGACGCCCCTCAAGTCTCCCCGCGCCAAGCCATTTATGAAGGTCGGAAAAGCGCGCTGATCGAACCATCTGTCGATGGATATGTGAACGCCATCCAGGTCTACCCCTATACTGAAGGTGCGCTCTATCGGCTTTATGCGAGCCCTGGCCAGGTCTCAGACATTGCGCTCCAATCTGGTGAAACTCTGGTGTCGGTCTCTGCCGGTGACACTGTAAGGTGGGTCGTGGGAGACACCGTTTCTGGCACCGGCCCTAATGCCCGCGCGCATGTTCTCGTTAAGCCGATCAATGCAGATATTCGCACCAATCTAATGATCGCCACAGATCGCCGGACCTATCATCTGGAATTGGAGTCGGTCCCAAGCGGCTATATGGCGGCGCTCTCCTGGCGCTATCCATCCGATGAACTTGCTGAACTCACCTCTCGCAACCGACAAGCTATTTCAACTAAGGCAAGCGTGATTGATCGCGGCTTGTCGCTGGATGGTCTCAATTTTAATTATCGCCTCTCCGGTGACAGACCGACATGGAAACCTGTTCGCGTGTTCGACGATGGTCGGCAAGTTTACATCCAGATGCCGGACAATATCGAAACCACCGACTTGCCGCCGCTCTTTGTGCTTGGAAGCGATGGCGACGCTGAACTCGTCAATTATCGCCTGCGCGGCAAGTACTATATCGTCGATAGGCTCTTTGAGGCCGCTGAACTGCGCCTAGGGACAAAATCCCAAACGGTCGTGAGAATTTCCAAGGGCGCGGAGCGAAGCGGCTTTGCGGCGCTGTTCGGGGGTTAGAGCATGAGCGAACCGATCCCTTTTGACGAGCATGCTGAGCGCCTCAAAATCCGCTCCAATCCGAAGCCAGCCACACACATCAACCGTAAGGTTCTGATCTTGTGCGCCGGGCTTGGCGTGCTCGGCCTCTTCACGGCGCTGAGTGTGGCATTACAATCGCCGAAGGCTGCACATCAGTCTGAGCGCCGTGAACTCTACAACACGACCAATACCAGGAAGCCTGAAGGCCTTGCTGCATTGCCGACAAGCTATTCTGATGTGCGGCCCGCCCCGACCATCCCGATTGGACCGCCTTTGTCAGGAGATCTTGGCTCGACCATTCTGGCGGCTGAACGAGAACTTGGCCTGCAACCGGAATTGATCAGAAGCTATGAGAGTGATTTTCGACCGAACCCAGCCGAAGAGGCTGCTCGCGCTCAGCGCATGCGGGAAGCTGCGCTCGCCGAAGAAGCTGCCAAAGCACCGGTCTTTTTCCAACTACAATCGAACTCTCCGCCGAGTGCGGCGAGTACCCGCGCGCCGCAAGAAAGTTCGGCAGCATTCGATCTCGGATCAGAACTGCTCGCTTTGGCAGGTCAGCCCGGCATTCGATCGACCTTCGGTGCGCCGGCCGACCCAAATTTGCAATCTCGTAAATCCGCTTTTGCAAGTGAGCCCGGAAATAGCGATGCTTACAATCCATACCGCTTGCAAGACCCAGCCTCGCCTTATCAGGTCATGGCAGGTACATTGATACCGGCGAGCCTCATCACGGGTATCAATTCTGATCTTCCGGGAACGATCATCGCGCAGGTGACCCAGTCGGTTTACGATACGGTGAGCGGCAACCATTTGCTCATCCCACAAGGCTCGAGACTCATCGGGCGCTATCAATCCGAGGTGTCTTTCGGCCAAAACCGCGCGCTTGTGGTTTGGGATCGTCTCATACTCACTGATGGCAGCTCGATCCAAATCAGTGAACCAGGGGCAGACCGCCAGGGCTATGCTGGTCTGTCAGACCGAACCGACCATCACTGGGACCGGGTCTTCTTCGCTGCGGGCCTCGCGACCCTACTGGGGATTGGAAGTGAGATTGGCAATGATGGTGATGACGACATAGAGCGCGCGATCAGACGCGGCACGTCCGACACAATTCATGAGGCCGGACACAAAATCGTTGATCGCAATCTCGGTATCCAACCAACCATACGCGTGCGGCCGGGTTGGCCTGTTCGCGTGATAGTCACCCGCGACATCATCTTAAGACCAACATCGGAGAGCCCTCAATGAGTTTAAGACTTACCCAACTGCCTGACCGCACACCCGTTCGGATTAGCGTTTCTGTTGATCCAGAACTCGCCTCCGCTCTGCAAGACTATGCTGAGATTTATGGCGCCACGTACGGAACGCCAGAAAAGCCCGAAACGCTAATTCCAGCCATGCTGGAGAACTTTCTCGGCTCTGATGCCGGGTTCAAACGTGCGCGCCGCGCACTCCATGCCAATAAGGGAGACTAGACCAATGGCACAGATCGGAACCTTCACCCAAAAAGATGGAAAATATACCGGAACGATCCGGACAATGACGATCAACGTCAAATCGCAGATTGTTCCAAACGTGAAGCAAGCGCATGTCGATGCGCCGGACTTTCGTGTATATGCAGGCGGCGCGGAACTCGGCGCAGCCTGGCGACAGGAAAGCAAGGACGGTGAAAAAGCCTACCTCTCAGTCAAACTGGACGATCCGAGCTTTGCATCTCCAATTCGAGCCGCGTTCTTTGAAGATCAAGAAAACGGCACCGGTGTCATGGTTTGGAACCGTAAAGCCTAAATCGCTTTAACTACGCTTCACAATGTCTGTCCCCAAAAAAGATCTGATCAAAGCTCGCCGGGTCGCTGCACAAGTGGTCCGGCAGTTGGGGGATAGATATTGGCCTATTTTTGAGATGCTGGATCAAGAAATAGAAAAAATAGATCAGCGTGATGCGAGGATCAAATCATGTTTGCACGATCCGCCGCGCGATCAGCAACACCAATAGGGGCGCAGTATTCAGCGTTCTCCGAGCGAGACGGATCGGCTTCTAAAAAATCACTCGGAGGCATCGAACAACTCAAATATTTCCGCCTTGAAAGGATGCACAATCTTTTTCATTTCGTCGCGACGATAGGAAAGTGATCCACCGTCTCCATAAGACGGACGAGAATTCGCGTGCCCCATCAGCAAACAACGCAGACCGTAGTCGATGTTTGCTTCCTGCATTCTCTTTTCAAAGGAATGTCGGAAGGAATAAATCACATGATCTGGCGAAGGGAAAAACGAGCGTGCTCTAAATGCCTTCATCATATTCGCGGAGAAAAGTTCGTTTCTGTCGTGATAGTGCGGAAATCCATTGGGCGCGCGTTTAGCCGCTTCCAGCGCTACACCGACAAGCGGAATATCTCTTATTGAAGACTCCGTCTTGATCTGCCGTTTTGTCGAAGGTTTGATCGAAATGTATGGGACCTCGTCTTCAAGGTGGATATCTTCCGGACGCAGGTTGATCAGCTCGCTAGGGCGACAGCCCGTTTCAATGAGCATGTATGTGATCAGCTGCAACTCTGGACGTAATCCCAGCAATCCACCTGGTTTGAGAATTTTGGTTCTCACCCAGTCGTCTTCAAACGCAGGCACTTCTACGCGCGACCTGGCCTTGAAGAACAGATTCCTGAACGGATTGGGTCGCTCTTCTTCGCCAATATGTGTGAAGTAAGATCGATAAAGAACCCTAATGTTCCCAATATGCCGGTTGATCGTATTTGGACTGACGGCTTTCTCGCCCTCCGCTGGAGAGAGCATCCGGTCCCTCCACCAACGTTGGTACTTGAGAGCATGCTCACGGGTAATATCAACGAGCGGTAGATCGCCCACGACATCTATAAAGTAGCTAGCTGACAGCCGCTTCACTTTCTTCCATTGATAAGCTTGTCGTTTCGACTTCCCGAGTTGGTCGTCCACTGCGATCTCATTGAAATAAACCTCGAGCGCTTCGCTCACTGTGGTCTTCGGACTGTCAACTCCGCCCAATATAGCCTCGGCTTGTCGTCGTTGGACTTCACCTTCTTCGCTTTGCTTGAGCGCCATCAGCCGCGCGACCACATCATCAATGTTATCAGGATTGGCGAGTTCCGAGACAGGCTTGTAGACGAAACCTAATGCGAGCGCTCGGGCATTTGCCGCCGCGTATCGCTTCGCCATCGCTGCTTTTTGCACTGAGTTACCCGGAGCCTCGACCGCGACGATGCGCATCGAAGCCCAGTACTCATTGTCTGCTTCCTCGAAACTGTCCCGCCGCATTCTCGCAACATCGATAGATGACGTCTTGAGTGAGAACCGAATGGTCCCCCTCGAATCGAGAAGTTCATATCGCTTCGGAACTCTTCGATAGTAATGAAACGTCGTTCCACGCTTTTTCAAAAAGCGGTCAGGATTGCGTGCATCAGCCATCCTAGTTTGTAGCACATTTTGTGCGCAATTTGTAGCACAAAATGTGCACAAAAATTTTTTGAGCAGAAGACAGCCCTCACAATCCTTTGACTTAAGGGCAATTTTTCTTTGTCATTTCAGAAGACTTGGTGCGGCCGAGAGGACTCGAACCTCCACGGGTTGCCCCACAGCGACCTCAACGCTGCGCGTCTACCAGTTCCGCCACGGCCGCACGCCGGGTAGAGCG
>ERZ1740059.294-NODE-294-length-27936-cov-7.084645_pt1 | contig 27936 bp, 19 predicted proteins | sample MGYA00581744_ERZ1740059 | MGnify/ENA primary metagenome ERZ1740059 (study PRJEB43018, sample SAMN04849738) | marine metagenome | isolation source: floating plastic debris | place: Pacific Ocean | collected 2008-08-28 | study: EMG produced TPA metagenomics assembly... | reverse complement strand
TGCATCATTTTCATTGCCTTTTTTGGTGGAAGGTATTCTACCGGAACGGTTAATGCGAGCCCGGTACCGGAAGATCCAACTGCAGATCACCTGTTCATTTTTGGATATAAGGATGCCGTAGGCAACCTTCCAGGGAACAATTTTAAGATAAAGTTTGATGGATCTTTAAGGCTTTATAATAATTCGGTAGCGCCGAAAAGAATCAATGTTGGTGACACCTCTTTTATGCTCACACCCAGAAAAAGCCATTATTTGATTGGCAATAGTCAAAACCCGGAACTGATAGTTGAAGATCGATATAAGATCTCTTCTCAAAAACCGCCTTCACTGGAAGGTTACTTTTCAATCCAAAAACAATAAGATTAATCGCTCAATTTCCAAATACGGAATCATCAAAGCAATCAGCGCCATATTGATCGTGTTGAGTGTCCAAAGCGCTTTGTCACAGACCTCAGCTAATCTTTCAGGGGAGATCATTGACGACCAAAGTCATCGGAGTGTTCCGGGTATTACCATTCAATTAATGGGAACCAACACAGGTGCTATTTCAGATGCTCAAGGGAAATATATCATAAAAGACATCCCGCCAGGAACCTACCAGATAGAAGTCTCCGGTTTAGGCTACGAAAAGCAAACGTTACAACTACGTTTCGAAAAAGGACAGGAAGTAAAACGATCAATCACTTTGAAAGAAAGCACTTCAGAACTAGATGAAGTGGTGATCGTTGCCAAATCTGAAGCCCAGAAATTAGAACTCTCCGCCAAATCCGTACAGGTAATTGAAACCAGGGAAGCAAAGCTCAAATCAGCTGACCTGGGGCAGATAATGGCGCAAACGGAAGGAGTAAACGTGCAACGTGCAGGTGGTTTAGGATCCGACACCCGTTTTGCGCTCAATGGGCTTTCTGGTGATCAGATCCGGTTTTTTTACGATGGTATCCCGCTCAATTTTAGTCCCTATGCCTTTGGCATTGCCAATGTGCCTGTGAACGTTATTGATCGGGTAGAAATTTATAAAGGGGTGGTACCTATTCAGTTCGGAGCAGATGCCTTAGGGGGTGCAGTTAATTTGGCTTCACCTGAGATTTATAATGGGCTGGCTGGGTCAGTCTCTTACCAGGTCGGATCATTCAATACCCATCGAGTAACCGGAAACATGAATTACGCAAATAATAAAACAGGCCTTTTTCTAGTAGCAGGAGGGTTTTACGATTATACCGATAACGATTATAAAATAGATGTAGCAATAGCCAACGAACAAGGGCAGCTAAAACAAGAAAGCGTAAGACGCTTTCACGATGGTTATCAAGCCTTTGGGGTAAACCTTAGGGTCGGGGTCAAAGATAGGAAATGGGCTAATGTGTTAAGCATGGAAGGTTATTATGGCGATTACGACAATGAGATACAAAACAGCCAATCCCCCGGACTTGTTGACCAGCCAAGTTTGGGAATCGACAAGGCAGTGGCCGCCAGTCCGTTTGGAGAGTTAAGATTTACCAGTGTTTCACAAGGAGCCAACCTACACTATAATGTGAACCTGTCCTCCAAATGGGAACTGGACTTAAAAGGCGGGTACAATTACAACGAAAGAGTATCCATCGATACCAGCCGAAACCTATATAACTGGTTTGGAGAAGTTGCAAGAGTACAAAATCAGCCGGGGGAATTTGAGGAGGCAGATCACTTAATCACGAAGAGTGAGAGTTGGTTTGCCCGTCAGCAACTCACGTATACCTTTTCAGATAAACACACTTTCAAGTTAGCTGTAGCACCCACCTACCAGTACCGAACAGCTGATGATCTGTTAGTAGCAGGAGAATTCGATCCGGCATTGGATAAAGGTTCTCTCTTCGATTTGGTCAGTGGCATAGAATATACCGCTGACTTTTTGAATGAGCGATTGCAAAATATTGCTTTTGTAAAAAACTACCAACAGAAAATACGTATTGAATCCATTGATCCATTGGTAGAAGGAACATTAGAAGAACGCTCTGTAAGCAACTATGGCGCAGGGAACGGTCTCAAATACAAATGGTCACCTCGCTTCTCTACCAAGTTAAGCTATGAGTATGCCTATCGTCTACCTAGGCAAGACGAGATTTTTGGAGATGGTCAACTCATCCGGGAAAACCTGGAGCTTCGCCCAGAGAGTAGTCATAATTTGAACCTGCAATGGAATTACACAAGCAAAACAGGTGCAAGCAATGATTGGCAGCTACAAGGAGATTTCTTCTTGCGCAGGATTGATGACCTGATCTTTCTTCTCGTAAATCAGGATGATTTTGGTTCATTTCAAAATGTATGGAGCGCCACTTCCCATGGTTTTGAACTAAGCGGTCGATGGAATGAGGTTATAAAAGGTCTTTCCCTCTCTGCGAATACAACATACCAGGAATACCTCAACACCTCAGAATCGGGACCATTTGAGAGGTTCGAAGGCGATCGTATTCCCAACACACCTTACCTGTTCGCAAACGGTGCAGCAGAATACGAGATCCTGGATCTCATCAAAAAACAGGACAGGCTCTCTATTTTCTGGAATGTTCGCTTCGTCAAAGCCTTTTTTGTCGGCTGGGAAAGTGCGGGATTGCAGCAATTCAAATTGGAAGTACCAAACCAAACCACCCATGTGGCTGGCTTGACCCATCGCATGAACATTAAAAATATACAAAACGCGCTCACGCTGGAAGTACAAAACCTGACCAATGCCAAGGTCTTTGACCTTTTTGGGGTTCAACGACCCGGCCGAGCATTTTATATAAAATCAACCATCCAATTTTAAATAGAACAATAATGAAAAGAATAAAAAATCAATGTAACTCCGGCCTCTCCCCCCACATTCCAACCGTCATCCCGGTTTGTGAAGCATGAGCAATACCGGGATCTCCTTCTTGGGTCAAATAAATAACATGAAGAAACAAGAATGAGATAAAACAAAAAAAACCTGCCTTGAAATACATCGGGCAAGGATGCATTTCAATGTAGCGGCAGGTCAACAATTAAAAAACTGTTAACTACAAAATAAGAAAAATGAGAATCTTAAATTCGAAAAAGACAATTAAAAATTATAAATGGGCTACCCTATTCCTGATAGGTGCTATGTCCATTGGGATCACCTCATGTAGTGATGATGACAATACAGATGTGACCTCTGGTGGTCAGGAAGTAGCCTCTGCATGGCTCACGGGATATTTTACCTCAACACCACAGGGAAGGTTATACTATATGGAGGCGAACGAAAATATCCTTGATGAAACCAATGTCTCAAATGCTGTAGAATTAGGATTTGGCTCAAGAATCACTTCTTTTGGTGAGCACCCTTATTCCTGGAACGATGATGCCGGGACAATCACGAAATGGGACGTGGATAGAACCACGCTTGAATTTTCCGTTGAGGGCATAATCAGTTTCGCATCATTGGGCATATCTGGGAACATAGGTCTGGACATAAGATTCGTATCGGAAACCAAGGCTTATGTACCATTTATTGCAGAAGGTTTAATTGTGGAGTTTAACCCAAGTGTAATGGAAATTACACAGGTAATAGAATTTGATTTCCCTTTTACTGAGCCTGTAAATGCATTTTATTTTACTAATGAACCTGTTTTTATACCAGAAACCGAAAAAATCATATATGGTATAAGCTATTTCCCAACAGGATGTTGCGATTATGATGGACCAAATGGGTTTCCAATAGCGGTTTTGGACACCAGGACAAATACCGTAGAGTTCAAGCAAGACGATAGACTGCTGTCGGCAGAATCTTTAGTACGAGGGGAAGATGGAAGTATCTACATAAATCCTGGTTTGGGCCATTCGCTTGCGGTGGAATATATGGATAACATACCGTCCGGAGTATCTGCCGAACTCAATGTTTTGAGAATCGATGAAAATGGAGATTTCGATACAGACTTCAGTTTTAACTTGAAAAGTGTCTTGCCAACGCAATTTGCTAGAGCTTTCGAAGTTCCTTCTTCAGGAGACTTGATTCCATTTATTTACGCTGATAGTACGACCTCACGATTTGGTGAAAGTTTTAATGACCGATTTACCATATTCGATGATTTCTCCGATTGGCCGGTTGCAACCGTAAATGTTGTAACAGGAAATGTCTCAATTTTTACCGATTTTGACGAATTCAATTACGTTGGCTTTGGTCATACAACTAACGGAACAAGATACTCGGTAGTAGGTTTTTTTGAGAATGATGTTGAAACATCTTGGGTTGCGGAAATAGAGAACGATTTCAGTGTAACTCGACTCACTAAGCATGTTGGGGGATCTATGCAACGGTTACATCAACTATGGTAAAAACCGAGAGCTAGATATTAGGGAATGGGGTTATGCTAAATAACCCCAATTCTTTTTCTATTCAATTTTATACTGGCTTGGACTTAGCCATTATAGAGTAATATTTCTTCTAACTATCCGTAGTATTTCGCTGTGACGGTTCTACATAATGCTAAAAAAGGTTCATGACCTTAAAAAAACTAATTGGACAGGTTCACCTCTGGCTCGGATTAACATCCGGGCTAGTGGTGATCATATTATGTATTACAGGTTGTATCCTGGTTTTTGAGGAGGAAATCAAATCCATTGTCTATTCAGATATATATTATGTTGATGCAGCACAGAATGATTCTAAACCGGTAAGTGAGCTTGTTAAGGCTGCTAAGAACAGTCTGACCAGCGACCTGCCTGTGACAGATATACGACTTCATCCTGAACAAAATCATTCCGTAAAATTTTATGCATTCAAAACAAACGCTGAAAATGGTTTTTGGTACTGGGATACCCGTGAGTTTTTTACGCTTTATATTGATCCCTTCACTTCCAACGTACTAAAAGTAAGAAACGCTGACTTTGAGTTTTTCTTTTTCATTGAGCAGCTACATTACAGTCTACTTTTGAATACCACAGTCGGTAAGCCAATCATTGGTGCCGCAACCATGATCTTCATCATCATGCTCATTACTGGTCTCATTCTTTGGTGGCCAAAAAACAAAAAAGCATTTAAGGTAAATACTTGGTTTCGATGGAATTCAGACACGAAGTGGAAACGTAAAAATTATGATCTGCACAATATTGTCGGTTTTTACAGCACGTTTCTCGTCATTTTTATTGCCATAACAGGGCTCGTCTGGGCTTTTGACTGGTTTGACAGTGGGGTGCAATGGATTGCCAATGGAGGTAAAACCATCAAAAAGGAAAAGTTAGAAGTGCTCTGTACCCCTGCTTCAATGGCTACGATGCATCCGTTAGATGCTGCACATCATTACTTGAGAGTTACCCATCCGGAAGCCAAGGTATTTTATTTGAACATCCCACAGGATGCTACAGGAACCATCAGGAGTTTTGTTGATTACACGGACAATAGAAAGGACATCATTCTTCAGTTTGACCAATATAATGGACAACTCTTGCATACGGGTGCCAGCTGGGAAGAGAAATCCAACGGTGAAAAGGTACGCGCTTATAATTATGACATTCATACAGGAGCCATCGGAGGGGTGGTCGGTAAAACCATCGCTTTTTTCTTAAGCCTTTTTTCGGCAAGTCTGCCTGTCACTGGCTTTATCATCTGGTGGAAGAAACAAGCAAGTGCGAAAAGGAAAAAAGGTTTGCGGCCAAAGGCAGTTTCAAACTATTCGAAACCGGCCGTCTCACTTTTAAAAGCAAAGAAAAGTAAGCCGGAAGAGCGTGAAAAGATACTACAGGATCAAAATTGAGATGTGGGTAATACTCAAAAATACCATCAGGAGATCAAGGATTTAAAAGTAGCTATCTTACTTGACCCGAAGTCGCGGCATCGTATTATTTTAAAAGCCATTAAGACTGCTAAATCTAAAGAACTGGGCCGGTTGATTCGAAACTACAACAAGAAGAACTTGCTTTAAAAGCGGAATTCCTACTTTACTACCCCAACGCGTTGCTGAGGGAGCCTTGTATAAGAAAGGATGGAAACCTGCTAAAGTACTAGCTACTACTAGTGATTTTGCTTTTTTGAAAAACCTTTTTCAATCTTGTTTAGTTAAATTAAATTAGTTAAATGGAGTTCATATGTCGCTTCTAGATGTCTTTAGAACCCTCAATCTTCTGTGTGCAGCCGGAATATTGATGACTACCTATCTGCTCTGGTTCAATAGAAAATCGGTTAAGAACATAAACGAAATACTGTTTTTTTCGGTAAGTCTTGTCAGTCATCTAATACTTACCGGTTATTTGAATATCAGATATACGGTACTTCATTGGGTAGTTTATGGGGGCACTTCCCTGGGACCGTTTGCCTGTTGGCTGCTTACCAGGGCGTTGACCGGAAAACCAAGGCTCAAGAATAAGTATTTACTTTCGCTGTTTTTTTTATTGCTGTGCTGCAATTATGCACTGGCCATATGGGATCGTTATTCCAGTCCGAAGTATCCGGACATATTTATAAATATTGTATCGCTAGGGTTTATGGTGCATTCCATACTTATCATCTTTCAATCCAACACCATTAAAAAGGATATATTCGAGAATAAGGAGCGTAAAATTTTCCTCTTAGGCGTGATCAGCGTAATTGTCATTTCACTGATGTCAGAACTGGCGTTAAAGCCAAATCAACTTATTTATTTATTTTTTCTGCAACGGTTGTCCATTGTGGTGTTGATGATTTATTTTTTAACTATCACTTTTTCTTTGAAAGAAGGTATAGTTAGAAAAAAGAATTTGGATAATCTTCGGAAAGATCCTGCGCTATCAGAAAAGATAGCAGACGTAGTGACGTTTGATAAACTTTTCTTACAAGAAGGCATTACGATAGCTAAGCTTTCAGAAATCATTGAAGAAAAGGAGTACAAAGTAAGGCATGCCATCATCCATGATCTCGGATTTAAAAACTTTACTGACTTCATCAATTCCTTTAGGATTAATGAGGCCTCCGAAATGTTGATAAAACCCGGTAATGAAGGATTGTCCATTCTGGAGATCGCTTTCCATGTAGGATTTAGTTCTATTGGACCGTTTAATCGAGCGTTTAAGGCGTGTACGGGTTTGACGCCCAGCCAATTTCGTCATGCGAAAAAACAGTCAGAATCAAATTTGGTTGTGGCTTAATTGAGAAGCCGACATTTTGTGACCTGCTTCATGATTGTCTATTTTTTTAAAATCGTTTTGGTAAGAAAATAGATAGTCATTCCATTCAATAAGGGAATTTGATCCGAACATTAAGAATAGTTATTAAGCCATGCTACAGCTCTTCCAAAAGCAGCTTATTGTTATTTATTGCTTTCTTATCCAGTTAATAATTATGCGTCTCAGTACAGAAACAAAACCATAATCAAACCGTCGGTTAATGGCCATCTGGATACCATAAGGGTAATCCTGAAATGTTGGTACACACAAAAAAATCCTCGCCGATTGTTAAAATCGGCTACCTATTAAAGGAATAAGAGAGATTTAGGCCAACCGTGCCTAGAGTTTTGTCGAAATTTTTTTTTGATGCGGCCAAGCCCTAAATATCTTCCTCTTTCTATTCTAATCTGTTTTGCGACAGGCATTTATGGTCAGAACAAAAAGAATTACACCATTTTAGGTAAAATTTCTGATCATCGAGGTGTCTCCCTCCCAGGCGTTACGGTTAAAATTCAAAACACGAATAAGGGTACAGTGACCAACGGTCGAGGCGAGTTCACTTTCCAGGTAATAAAGAGAGGCGCTTATACACTGGAGATATCTTCTATTGGATTTAAAAAAATAGTGAGGTCAATTGATATAAGCTCAGCGGAGACAAGACTTAATTTGCGCCTGCAAGAAGAGGTTTCTGAATTGGATGAGGTAGTGGTAACCGCCGAGTCGGAGGCTCAAAAGTTAGAGCTTTCTGCTAAGGCCGTTCAAGTCATTGAGACTCGTGAGATAAAGTTAAAGTCCGCCGATCTCGGGGAAGTCATGGCAAAGACAGAGGGGGTCAATGTGCAACGTGGCGGAGGATTGGGTTCCGGTGTCCGTTTTTCTCTCAATGGACTCTCTGGTGACCAGATCCGTTTTTTCTACAACGATATTCCCCTTCAATTTACGCCTTATGCCTTTGGTATTGCCAACGTGCCGGTAAATATGATTGATCGGGTAGAGATCTATAAGGGTGTAGTACCCATTCAGTTTGGTGCAGATGCACTGGGCGGGGCGGTTAACCTGGCCTCATCTGAATTTTATGAAGGCATCACGGGCTCAGCCTCCTACCAGGTAGGTTCGTTCAATACGCACAGGGTCACTGCAAATGTTAACTACAGTAACACTCGTGCCGGTCTCTTTGCAGCGGTTGGAGGATTTTTTGATTATACGGATAACAACTATAAAATAGATGCAAGAAGGGAAATTGAAAATGAAGACGGTTCACCAACAGGCCAGTCCACGGTTACAGAAGCCAGGCGTTTTCATGATGCTTATGATGCACACGGTGTTAATCTGATAGTTGGGTTAAGAGATAAATCATGGGCCGATCAAATTAGTTTGGAAGGGTATTATGGAGATTATTTCAACGAAGTGCAGAACAGCCAATCTCCAGGCCTGGTTGATCTTCCGCTTCTAGGTTTTGACAATATTGTATTCGGCAATCCATTTGGAGATGTTGTTTTTACGAGTAATTCGAAAGGAATTAATTTATTTTATTCCAAAACCCTGAGTGATAAGCTTACTCTGGATATTAAAACCGGCTACAATTACACCGCGCGAGTATCCGTTGACACCAGCCGGTATAGGTACAATTGGCTTGGTGAAAGAGTGGTCAAACCAAGTGGTAGCAATGAATTTACTCCGGGTGAATTTGGATTGGCCAATCATCTGGTCACTATTAATGAAAGTCTATTTGCACGTCAGCAGTTGGACTACATCGTTTCGGATGATCATGTTCTGAAATTATCTATTGCTCCCACCTATGCTTACCGTACTGGCGACGAATTGCTGATTGAAGGTGATGATGATCGCGCGTTGGACGATAGGCGCTTGTTCGATTTGGTGACGGGAATTGAATATACCTCTCACTGGCTAAACAAGCGATTGGAAAATACAGCCTTTGTTAAAAACTACCGCCAGAACATCCGCATTGAGGCTTTTGATCCAAGCGTGTCAGAAACAAGAATTGATAAACGCTCAGTGAGTAATTATGGTGCAGGAAATGGATTGAAATTCAGTTGGTCTCCACGTTTATTTACTAAGCTGAGTTATGAGTTTGCCTATCGACTGCCACGGCAGGATGAAATTTTCGGAGATGGTCAACTCATTGTACAAAATCCGGAATTACGTCCTGAGAGCAGCCATAATGTAAACCTCCAATGGCGATATTCCAATAAAAAACAGTCCCTTACATTATGGCAATTTCAGGGTAACTTCTTTTTACGCCGGATTGATGATTTGATCTTTTTACTTGTTGATCAAAACGATTTTGGGTCTTTTCAAAATGTATGGAGCGCTACCTCACAAGGTGTGGAGCTCAGTGGGAGGTGGGAAGGCTTCATAAAAGGACTCGCCATTTCGGCAAATACTACCTATCAAAGGTATTTCAATACTTCTGAAACCGGACCTTTTGTGGATTTTGAAGGAGATCGTATACCAAATACTCCCTATTTCTTTGGTAATGGAGCAGCAGAATATAAACGAGAGGATGTCTTCAAAAAGCAAGATAGGCTATCGGTTTTCTGGAATGCCCGCTACGTCCACGCGTTCTTTGTAAGCTGGGAAAGCGCCGGAGTGCAACAATTTAAAGACCAGGTACCTGATCAAACCAGTCATAACGTTGGCCTTACGCACCGTATGCCTATCAAAAAAATCCAAAACGCCCTAACCCTGGAGGTTCAAAACCTTTTCAACGCTAAGATATTCGACCTTTTTGGGGTGCAGCGACCTGGCCGGGCTTTTTATATTAAATCTACCATTCAATTCTAATCTATGAAATCAATAAAAGCTGTGCACTAATAGTATCGTCATTCCTGCGAATGCAGGAACCATTTTAACGAAGAGTATATGAAACAAAAAACTGTGAAATAAAAGAAAATCGAAAGACGCAAGCCTGCTAGGAAGTGCGTCCTCGCACGACGCACTTCCATATAGGCAGGTATGTCCACCCATGCAAAGCCGAGGTGGATGACAATTAAACAATTATCAAACACTAAATAAAAATGAAATTTTTAAAACGAATACAACGAATAAAGAAAAGACAGGTTTGGGGAACCCTACTACTGATCTCGACAATGGCCTTTGGAACGATATCATGTGACGACGATGGTTCAGAGGATGGAGTAATGTCGGTTGAGGAGGCCGAAGCCGGGTGGTTGATAGGCTATCGTACGAGAACGCCCCAGGGACTGGTCTGGTATATGGAGGTGAATGAAGAACTCCCTGCTGAAACCGATCAGGCAAGTGCGGTGGAAATAGGTTTCAATGGTAACATTTTCACTTTTGGTAGTGGCGTATGGACCTGGAATGGAGATGCGGCAACTATTACCAAGTGGGAAGTAGATCGCACCACTCTGGAATTTTCCGTGTCCGGTTTATTGAGCCTCGCCTCAGCTGGAATAGCTGGGAATGCGCCCAATGTTTTCTTTTCTGAAACGCGAGCTTTTGTTTCTTTTCTGTCAGAAGGTCTTGTAGTAGAATGGAACCCTTCCACAATGGAAATAATCACTGTACACGAGGTAGATCCTTTACCGGATTTAGGCGCGAGCTTCGGCTTTTATACCGAACAAGTTATATACGCTACTTCTGATGGGAAAATCATGATGCCTATTGTATTTCCTCCGCCGAATAGCACAACAGAGTTTCCAAATCCACCAGGGGCAATGATGGCTGTTTTTGACCCTGTTGCCAGCTCTATTGTATACAATCGTGATAATCGAATGATCGCCAATCATTCAGCACTTCTGCAAGATCCCGTAGATGGCGCTTTTTATATGGTGCCAAATTTTGCCAATTCTTACTGGGAACCCTATTTTGATTTGACAGGGCAAGGCGTTCTATATGGTGTATTAAGAATTAATGCAGACGGTAGCTTTGACCCGGATTTCCTCGTTGACTTAACGGATTTAGTGGATATCACCTTTTTAAGGAGTCAATTTTTCATCTACGATCAAAATTTTGTCTTAAGCTATTTAGATGAAGCTGATTATCAACATCCGGACGCATACAGCGATAGATTTGCCTCCTTTGGTCAAACGCCTGAACTGATCATTGTAGATCTGGTAAATGGAAATGTGACGGATTTTGCAGGATTCAATGGCAGTGGTTTCGAACAGGGCTTTTTCCTGGGCAGTGTTGAAGGTGAAAACTACTTTTCAGGCTTCAATTCGGCAACAGAACAGGGAGGATTACTCATTCAGGATGGAATTAATGCATTGACCACAGTAACGGTCCATAATGGTAACAATGATTTTCAGGCCATTGATAAGCTTTGGTAGAGGAGCTATTGGCAAGCGATCTGAAAGGTTTCGAAAACCTTAACTTGGAACCTTTCAGGTCTTTCGCATTTAAAAGAAGGCAATTAAAATTTGATCGAAGCTGTAACGTTTAAAGATTCCCCTTGGAACCTTTTCATTTTATTTTCAAAAAAATCAACAAGTGAAAAAGAGGCTAAAAAAAATTGTTGGGTTTCTTCATTTGTGGGCAGGTCTTTTGTCAGGTTTAATTATATGCATCAGCATGATGGGTGCATCCATTTTTGTTTGGCAGGAGGGGCTCACGAATTGGTACTATTCGGATATCATTTACTGCCAGGAGAAAGGTGAACATACCCTTCCTGTTAGCGAGCTGCATCGGCGTGTCACAAATGCTTATCCGGGAAAAGAATTTAACTTTTTATTCGTTGAAAATGACCCTGATAGAAACTATGCGTGGCAAAGCTATAAGGCGTCCGAAAATCCCGGTTGGACCTGGCCCTCGGGCATTGCTCATTACCTGCTGGTTTTCGTCAATCCGTACACAGGTGAAATTACGGGACATATTGATAAACGAACCGATTGGATTTCCCTGTCACGATTTTTACATCAGACACTGCTGCTAGAGTACGAATTAGGAACCGGCATCATCGGCGTTGCCGGCTTAATTATGGTTTTTATGGCGGTCAGCGGGTTGGTACTATGGTGGCCAAAAACCATTCGCTCTTTAAAACGCCGCCTACGAGTAAAATGGAAAGCACCCTTTAAGCGGATTAACTGGGATTTGCATGCTGCCGGAGGGTTTTATACTTACTTGTTCCTGTTATTTTTTGCAACTACAGGGTTGGGTTGGTCTTATTCCTGGTGGAGGGATGGAATTGTTAAATTGATGGGAGACGATCCGGAAGAAATTTTCTCCTTTAAAGAACTGCCTCAAATCGATAGTTTGACCTATTTAATGGGAATGGACATCGCCTATGAAAGTGTTTTAAACAAACGACATGATTGGGGGACGATCACGTTCGGGATTCCTTATTCTGAAAATGAAAAGGGTCGTATTTTAGCGGGTATTGCTTATGAGAGCGCAGACTCGTGGTGGTCCACCAGCGATTACTACCACTACGATCCTAAAACAGGAAAGCAATACGAGTCGTTCAGGCATGACGAGAAGTTGTTAAGTGAAAAGTGGCGCCATTCAAATTACGCGATGCACGTAGGGAGTATCTACGGACTACCTACTAAACTCGTAGCCTTTATTTGTGCTTTATTTTTTGCCCATTAGTGGGTTTTTAATTTGGTGGAAACGGAGAAATAAAGGCGCAGCTGCCAAAAAAAAGCAAGGTCCTCAGTTCAACACTGTTTCAAATAATTTAAAACCATTTCCAAAGCTCCTGGAAGTAAAGAAAGGAGGGCAAGAAAAGCTGTTCAACGATTAACGTATGCTTAACGCCCAAAAATACCGACGAGAGATTAAGGCCTTGAAGATCGATATATTACTGCATCCTGAGTCAAAGCATCGCATCATTCTTAGAGTAATAAAAAGCGCTAAAACCAAAGAGCTCGGTCGCTTGATCAGAACCTACAATAAGAGGAAGCTTCTGTAATTCAGCTCTTTCACTAAATTTATATTTATTTTCGACCCCTATCTAAGATCTGCATTTCAATATCTAACTACCTAATTCCCTTTTACTCTCTCCCATAATTCAGCCAGCAGCTTTTTACCGTCTTGTTGGTCCTTAGCTACTTCCGTTAATTCGACGCTACCCGACTCACTTTCAGAGATTTTATATTTAAAGACAAAGTCTGTCGAGCCAGCGCCGAAGGTGAGCAAGCCAAAGCGTAAATCATTAAAATACAGCGTTCCATCTTCCTTAGTAATCACGAACCATCCTTTGGAAATATGAATCATACGCTGGATACGCTCGTTTTCAATGAGCCTTCCCAACAAATGATGGTTTTTTGGATAGGCCTCGAAGGAAATGGGCTGCGTATCGAAAAAAGAGTAGTTACCCAGCAGGTACGCATCCTTAATGTCCACGTTGGCACTCCATAAAATGGTATTCATAGGGGACGGCCTGGTATCGACATCTGTGTATGAGATGTTTTGGACCTCCAACGCAGCTTTGAATTGGGCGTGTGCATAACCTTTTAATCCTAGGGTCGTGATTAAATACAAGGAACTTATGCCTAAACCTAATGTATTGTAAAACCGGCGTTTGGGATCTATGCGCTTACATGTCATGGCAAGAATCAAAAACACCAGGAAAGGAAGTGTGTAAAGCGGATCAATAACAAATACGGACTGAAATGCTAAGCGCACGTCAAGCGGCCAAAACAACTGTGTGCCCCACGTAGTGTGCGCATCTAATAACGGATGGGTAACAAAGGCCCAGAAAAACAGCTGGGTCCATCCTTTTATGTCCTTGTATTTTTCAAAGCGAGATACCAGCCATCCGCTGAGCAATCCAAATACTACAGAGAAAACAATAGAGTGTGTAAATCCTCGGTGTAGAGCCAGCGCATTTGTCGTGTCGGTTAAATTAGACGCTAACACGTCCAGATCAGGGATGGTACCGGCAATTGCGCCATAGAGCATGGCTTTATTGCCCACTTTTTTGCCTAAAACAGCCTCACCTACAGCGGCGCCAAGAACTATTTGAGTAAGAGAATCCAATGATCATAAAGGAACAGGTACGAGTCTGATTTGTTCGGGATGTTCCTAAGATAAGTTAGACATGATACTTGCGGAACTGAAAAAGATTTAGGCTAAAAATCATACTCAGCTTGTTTACTTAGAAAAGTGATCACATCGACCTCTGAATGGCCGGTATTGATTAAACGGATCATATGAGTCACTAGCTCACATATACCAAATGAACCTTTTCCCAGCCCATAGGCTGTGAATGAAGTTTCCCACTTTGTTAAATAGAATAATTGCTTGTCTGCTCTATTGTAAAATACTTTGGTAGAATCTTCAGATAAGGCAATAATGTACTTATCAGTTATTTTTTCTATGACACAAGTAGTAGTAGAAAAGTTTTTATCTGCCTGCCATTTCAGAGTGTCTTTATTGTATTCCACAGAAAGGATATACTCCCCCTTTTCTTTGTGCAATTCATATTCCTGATCGTATTCAAAGTAAGCGTTATAGGCTACATTGTCCTTATTCTGAGCAATACAGGTTGTGCTAATTAAAAGGTGAATCAATAGTAATTTTCTCATTCCGCGCTTACTGTTTCTCAATTGTTTGGCCTATCAAAAACTGCACTACATCTTTCTGCGTTGCATGATTTTCCAGCATCGTGATCATTGATTTCACACGCTTATTAACAAGTGCGTCGTCAGGACCGTATCCCCAGGTTTGATATTTATTGTTTACTAAATAAATGTAATAGATACTCTTGCTTTTAAGGTCCGCATAAACATATAGCTCATCTAAAAGCGCAACAATGTAGGATTCCGTTTTTTTTCGAATGTCACATACCGTAAACCCTTCAAAAATATTTTTTGTCCACTTTAATTTATATTCATCAAATTGAATAATCAGGCCTTGTCTATAGCCTCCGCCATAGGCGTTACAAACACCGCCCTGTTGACAATTATACCCGTTAATGAAATAGCTATTAATTCTACCCTGACTATACCCAGCGAGAGAAACAAAGCAAGTAGCAATAAGTGTTAGTAATTTCATTTACTTTCCAATTAAACAGCACAGATATGAGCCCATAGATTTTGACAAATTCAAACTTCCATTTAAAAGTATGTACATTCTGATGGGGAAATTCCTGATGAAAGCATGCCTTAGTAGCAGTCCGTCCTAATTACCCCGAGATTTTTAAAGTGTTGTACTGATTGGTTGAAATTTTTGGTAGTTATATTGTTAAGTACTTCTTCAACACCCTGCTGCATTTTAAGCGATCCACAGATCAGAACGTTGGCATCGGAACATAAGCAATCTACAATAAAATCCTCATCTGCCTTTATGATGTCTTGAACATAGCCAGGCCCTTCTTTTACTCGTGAAAAAGTCGTCCTGACTTTATGTAAATAACCTTTGTCCGCCAGCTGATCTAAAGCAGGTCTGTAAAGATTCCATGAACTTTCATTTTGGCCACCCCAATACAGTGTGATTGGGATTTTTGTTCGGTTATTTTCGATCATGCCTATGAATGGTGCGATACCGGTACCGTTGGAAATCATTATTACCTGATTCGCATTTTCAGGAAAGTGGAAAGAAGCATTTTCCTTAAAGGAAACTGATAATAGATCGCTATGGGATAAGTTGGACAAATAGTTCGAGACCAGGCCACGATCGTGTCTTTTCACGCTTAAAAGAATTGAGCGCCTGCCGGAACGGACAGTCATGGAATAGTATCTCTCGGACTGATCCTTATCTAGTTGTATCACCATTAGATCTCCCGATTGATAATTTTTCAATACACCGTTGCTTGATATTAGTTCGAGCAAAAAGGTGTCATCGGCTTTGTTTGGAGAGAAGGTTTTATTGAGGACTTTGAGTTCAGTGGTCTTCGGTTTTTCAGTAACCAGATTTACGTTTAATCGAAGGCCCATTTTATCCTCAAAATCGCTAACCCATTGGTTAAATTCATCTAAAGAGGCCTTATTGACTTTAGCCATCGGTGTTAACCTGCTGGCTTTGTCTTCGCTATTCAGCATTTGATCTACGTCTATGGCATACTTACAAAAATCGGGATAGTTGGTAGAGCCAAATCCAACGACTGAAAAGCGAAAGGGTTTTAACGATGGTTGAGCCTTTGAGAAACGTTGAACAAATTGCGTTGCACTGGCAGGAGCTTCTCCCACCCCATACGTCGAGGTAACGATGATTAAATATTGCATTTCAGGGAAATACTCAAAGGCGTTCATCTCTATAAGAAATGACTTTTTTCTTTTATCAAGCAGGGCGATATGCAAGGCTTGTGCAAAGTTTAAGGTGCCTCCCATTTCCGAACCCACGACTATAATAATATCGCTCTCTTCTTTCTTATGCGGATTGACGATAGCGGTTTTATTGGTAGTTCTTTTGAAGTAGATCTTAAAGCCTGAGAATATAAAAAAGAGTATACTGATTGAGGTTATGCCCAGTAATCCCGCCCACCAGGGCTGGCCCACACCGGTGTGTAGGTCAAAAGCAATCATGGCCAATTTTTGCGAGTTACGATAAATTATTGCACTTTCTATTTTACCGGTTTTTTGATTGATGAGTAGTTCCCGGTCATCAAGTTTTAATTCGTAAAATTCGTCTATAAAATCAGCAAATGGGAAGATGAGCTCCTGCAGGTTTTCTACGTTGTAGTTTTTGAAAGCTACAAAATTTGCGATCCCTACGTCAGGGCTTTCTTGTAAATTCTCGAAATCGATCTGGTGCTCTTGCTCCGACTTTGAGATCTCAGTAAACCGGTCTAAGAAAAGATAGCCTCCGGTTATGCTGATTATAATAATGGCCAAAATGAATAGCTTCCCAAGTTTGGTATGATAGTCTCCATAGAATTCGTTGGGTATAGTCTTCGTGAATAAAGCTTTTAATCCACCTTGTTTTTTCAGCGCTAAGGCAAATCCGGTAATGGAAATCACCAATAAAAAAACCGAAGTGAGACCTACCAAGAAGCGCCCGGTTTTTCCTACGAACAATGAGCGGTGAAGCGTGCGGCAAAAGTCAAATAGTTCAACGGATGCTATAGGTTCGCCTAAACGTTCTGCTGAAAACGGATTAACAAAAAATGTGTTTTCTCCATGATCGTCAAATATTGTAACCTGAATAAACCCGTTATGATCTCTTTTTATACTTGAAATCTCCGGGTATCTGGCAGTCAGGTTTTGCTGAAGTTTGGCAATAGTGAGCTCATCCGCCCCGGTCATGTCGTAATCGTATGATCCTTCATAGACCGGCTCAAAAGATAAGATCGCACCGGTTACCGATGCGATCAATAGAAAAATACTTGAAATAAGCGCCAGCCAGAGGTGGGTCAACCTCCAGAGAGAAATTGTCATTTAAGTTTTACTTCGTAATAATACGTACGTATCGAATATATCCATTTCCTTGAATTGTTTTGCCAAAAGCATTATCAGTCAGGTCAACTTCAATATCTTTTTCATGGTAAAGACCATCTTCTACCGAGCTTTCGAAGCGCAATTTATATCCGTTATTTAATTTGTTCGCCTCAACTTCTAACAAAGCAACTTTACGCCCCCCGCTTTTAATAGAGGCTCCCGTCACGCCGTCTATATCAGCGCTTGATTTTTCATAGAACTCGTACCAGATGGGAAGGTCCGGATACCACTCCTCATCATCACCGCCCACGAATAGCGTTTGCTCGTACTTTCCTTCAGGGTTTATTAATGAGGTAATTACATATGCTCCTTCCCCCCCATAGTTAGTTAACTGTATAAGGCACCGGTAACTGACTGTATCTACATTGTTAACGGTACTGCTCCATGAAGAAATTAAAATCACACCTAAAGCAAGTAAGCTAAATACTATTAACTTTTTCATTCTCCTCCGGGTCTTAGAAAATTAATATTTGTATTACTTTCCATTAATAACTCATTGGCCTGGGCCAGATCATAAACAGATTCATCAAATTCGGTGGTAATGCTCTTATCGGCTCCGGCAGAAATTAAGTATTTAAGCATACTTTCATCATCGGATTGCATAGCGGCATAGTGCAAAATGGTATGGCCATCCGCATCTTTGACATTAATGTCTATGCCCATATCCACTAAAAACTTGAGTAGGTCATGATCTTCCTTATTAATAGCGGCATGCAACAGTGTACTGCCGTCTTTCTGAGTTGCCATGGGATCATGTCCTAGGTTTTTGAGATACTCCAGCTTTTCTTTAAAATTCTCAAGATCACCTCTGTAAGCGTCTACAATATGGTAGACCAGATTATGACCGCTAGCGTCAATTACCTTTGTATCGGCTCCTTTAGATTCTAAAAATTTAGCTATTTCAAGTTTATTATACTTCAGCGCCCTGGTGAAACTGGAATAGCCTTCTTTATTATTGTGATTAAGGTCGCCGGTGTTCTCCACCAACAGGGCCATTATTTCCATGTCTTTTCTAGATGAGGCGTTAATAAGCGCGTTGTTACCTTCCTTATCTGTCTGGTTCGGATCAACCCCTTTGTTAAGGAAATACTTGAAAACTTCTATATTGTTAGATCGGTAAGCCAGGTTTTGTAATACCGTATTGCCCTCACCGGAGACAATTGTAGGATCGAGACCAAGACCTCCAAGGTACTCATAAAATGCTATTTCTGTTTCTTCGCCCGACCGACTGTATCTCCGGCTGGCAAATAAAATAGCATTCTCATTCGTCTTTTCATTTTTTTTAGCGCTCACGGCATAATCATTGACTAGGCGCTCCAATAGTGCTTTATTCCCTGTCATCGCAGCATAATGAAAAATGCCGTTTCCGTTTTTATCAACACTGTGAACATCCAACCCCTTATTAATGAAGTAATCGATCATATTACCCGTTTTGGTACTGCTGGCATAGGCCAACAACGAATTTCTTCCCGTTCGATCTTTTTCTTCCAAAACATCACCGCCAAGCTCAATGATATAATCATATAGTTCTTTATTTTCTTGTCCGGTAACGGCTGCAAACGTCAGAATAGAATATCCGTGTTGATCTAGGAGATCTGTCTTTGCACCTTTTGATACCAGGTACTTCATCAATTCGATATTGTCTTTGTAAGCCGCCCAGAAAATATAAGTGCGTGCATCATGCGTCAATTTATTTACGTCGTTACCCTGCTCCAATAAATATTCTATCGTTTCCAACGGAGCTTTTTCAAGAATAGCATATCCTGTGGCATCGAAGTTATAAGGAGTCAACTCCGTGGGTGAATGACCTTCCGAGATTTTAACTTTAACTTCCGCAAGCGAAGGGTTTGACTTCCAGAATTTTCTGTCAAGCAGTATATTTTCTTCCTGAGAAGATGCTGAAAAATACGGTACTAGTAGACAAAAGGTGATGATATAATACGTTGATCTTTTCATAATTAATCGTTCTTTATGATCTAACTTCAAAATTCGGCACAAAATAATTTGCATTCAATCACTAGCATTAGTGATTTTGCTTCCCTGATAAGTAACGATTGGGGCTCTTTTGTCCAAGAAAAATACCTACAACTAGGGATCCAAATTCACTATTCCTCGCGATTGACCCGGCAGTTTTATCGAACTACATTTGCCAAATATTGATAATCCATCAGTATATACTAATTCAGACAGCACAGTTTTCAAGACCTATGTTACCTCATTTGATAATTGAAAATTGTGAAATAGTTCAAACGTAGTAATCCTCCTCTTAGCCATTGTTTTAACGCAATGGCGAGAGAAGGGTTATTAACATCCAAAGCCGTATTTTTAACATTCAGATATTGCTCGTCCGCCGAGATAATAAATAGTATTTAACGCCAGACTTCAAAAATCCGGCGTCAAACATATAAACCCCGTAAGTTAATCACTACTTCTAGTGATACCAATTCCCTACTGATGGTGATTGACCATTCACGAGACGGCATTTACTTTTGCATTGTTTAGAATAAATCTAAATAAATGTTCAAACAATTTCTTACTATATTCTTGTTTTTACCCTATCTAGTGCATGGGCAGACAGTCTTGAAATTAAAAGACTCTGCTACGGGGGATGCTATAGTAGGCGCCCAGGTCACCTTTGTAGAAGGAAAGAATATTCTTTTAGTAGCCATTTCGGATAAGAATGGACAAATAAAGGTTGAAGTAGACTTACCTGCTACCATTGAGGTATCCCATATTAGTTATATCAATAAGCGTTATTCTATTACCAAAGCGCAACAAACACTTCAATTACAGCCCGATAATATTTCTTTGGATGAGGTTGTAGTCACAGGACAATTGGTTCCTCAATCCATTGATCAGTCGGTTTACACCGTAAATACCATCGATAGGAAACGTATGGATAATCAAGCTGCCATTGACCTTGCCGATGTGTTGAGTAATAATTTAAATATAACGCTAACACCTAATAAAGGAGAGGGCAGGACCGGGGTGAGTATGTTAGGTCTTGGAGGAGAGTATGTAAAAGTGCTGGTCGATGGCGTACCTTTTGTAAGTATTGATGGTAACGGGAACAACGTTGATTTCACTCAAATTAATCTCAATTCTATTGAGCGGGTTGAGATTGTGGAGGGGCCGATGTCCGTCAGTTATGGTTCCAACGCCGTAGCGGGCGTCATTAACATCATTACTACCCGAGATGTGATGAATCAGGTTTTTATACAAGAAGAAACCGTGGGTTCTGAATATGGTATTAGAAAAGGCAGACATGTACAATCAGTCAGTTTAGGTAAGCGTTTAGGAGATAATATAATTGTTCAGGGTAGTTTACTCAGAAATGATTTCAGAGGATTTTTTAATGGCTTCGAAGGACAAGATCATACTTTACAAGACGGGCGCAGAGGACATGATTGGTTGCCTAAAATCCAGTATAACGGAAATGCTTCTGTAAGTTTCGACAATAACAACTTCTTTGCCCGCTACCGTTTTGATTATTTTACTCAGCGATTAGACCGGTATGATAAAGATGTATTCGAGCTCCCACACGAATCCGGGATTACTACTTTCTATGGACGAGATGATGAGTTTGAAACTGAACGCTTTGCGCATAATTTAATTCTTGAGGGTAATCTGAGAGGGGTTTCTTATAACATAGTCTCTTCCGTGAGTAAGGTAGAGAGAAATGATCGGTTGTCATTATACAATATCACTGCAGGAACGACGGATTCATTAATTCATCGAAAATCTCGCTTTTTTACGAGCGCTTTAAGTCGTGGTACTTTTACAAACTTTCTTTCCAGCAGTAAACTGGGGCTAGAAATAGGTTATGAATATACTTATGAAGATTTTAAAAACCCCGATGTTAATAATACCGAACTTCCGACAGACTTACTAGAATCCGGTTTAGGTCGAGAGCGAGCGCATTTACACAATATCGCCGGATTTACTAATTTAGAATGGAAAGTAAATGACGACTTTGTTCTTCGTCCAGGGTTTAGGATTTTGTATAACGATCTGTATGCTGAGTCTCCCATTATTTATAATCTTCATGCAAAATATACCCTCCCCAAGGAGTTTGACATCAGATTTACGGTAGGACGATCTTATCGTACTCCAAGTATTCTGGAGTTATATGATCATTTTGTAGACGCTAACCATCATTTTGTCGGCAATCCTGAGCTTACACCTGAAGATGGTATTGGTTATTCGCTCGATCTTAAAAAGAGATACCAGATCGCTTCTGGCAATCTGAGTAGCTCGCTCAAAGTATTTTATAATCGTATTGAAGATAAAATAAGCTCCGAACAATTCAGTCAGGAACCACCAAAATTCAGATTATTAAATGTAGATCTTTTCCAGACTAAGGGGATAACATTACGCAACGAGTTGAGATTCAACAAAATTTCGGGTGCACTAGGCTTTTCTTACATAGGGCGTTACAATGAAATGCTTAATGATACTGAAGATCTGCCGGAAGAGTTCTTTTACTCCCCTGAAGTAAATGCATCAGTGACCTATACCTGGGACAGTCCTAATATCTCTCTATCGACATTCTATAAATATACCGGAAGAGAGCAACGCTATGTAAGTAGAGGCGGTGACGCTGTACTGGGTGAAATAGATGCATTCAACTGGTGGGACGCTAATGTAACATGGCGACTAAACAAGAACTTGTCATTCCAATTCGGAGTGAAAAACATCTTAAATGTAACGGATGTAAATTCTACAGCGCAGGCGGAAGGAGGACATTCTGCGGCGGCGACTAGCGTAGGGTTAACGTATGGGCGTTCCTATTTCTTAAAAGCAACTTTTGATTTCTAACTTATAAATGAGATGCTCGATTACTCGACATCAATACAAACGGACTTTAACTATGAAACATATTGATACTATTCTTTTGAGCCGCATTAAGGCCTATTTAGCCCTTATATTGTTTACTATTCTTGTTTTTTCACTTTCGAGTTGTGGTGATGATGACGATCCTCTTCCCGTATTAGGAGTCTCTTTTGAAACCACTGGGGTAGGTATTTCAGATGATTCTGACGAAGCTACTATTAGTATAACCTTTAGCAGGGCTACCTCTGTAGAAAGCTCCATTAGAATTGAAGTATTGGAAACCGGAGTTGCTAATCAAACAGAGTATTCTACCACACCGGGAATATCAAACGGAGAGCTATTGCTGGACGTTCCCGTAGGTCAGGAATCGGCTTCCTTCACTGTGCGCAGATTAGTTGACTTCATTCCATCAGGCGCCTCAGTAACATTTACGATCGCAGAAATAGTGGGGGAGCCTGAAACTCAAATTTCCGGTAATGTGGAAATACAGGTAAGCTTCGAGGCTATAGCGGCGCCTGGCTCAACAGAAGAGCCTCTCATTGGCGGCGCTGCCCAGCCGAATCAGGTATACTTTGACCTAAGTTTGAACGAAGAAGTAACAGTAGAGCGCCTTTCCTGGGATCTGGGCTTTTTCTCAGGAGCTAGTGACAAAGTAATTATCAATTATTCCACTTACGCGCTTGCACAAGCCATCGATAAAACCGATATGAACAGCGTTACATCGCAAGATACTGTCGGATTTTCAGGACAACAAACTATAGGATCTGATGAGTCTCAAGGATTAAGAGTTAATCCAGACAGTGATATTCAGAGTTTGCTCATAGCTGATTACACTGCGATGGACTCAGAGAATCAGGTGTATATTATAAATAGAGGGGCCGGTCCCGGTTCGGGAAATGTTAATCCTGGAAGTCAAGATGTTGGAACGGTAGATTTAGATTGGAAAAAGATTCGAATTCTAAAGGATGGTAATGATTATATCGTTCAGTATGCCGACATTGATGCCACCTCTTTTTCGGAAACCAGGATAACTAAAGACCCTACTTTCAATTTTAATTACTTCAGTTTTGAAAATGGCGCTGTTACAGTTGAGCCTGAAAAAGACCGCTGGGATATTGTGTTTACTGTATCTTCCAATGTCATAGATTTTGGCGGTGGCCTTGGCGCTTATGGTTTTAGCGATTTTGTGTTATCCAACAGGCAGGCAGGCGTAGAGGTAGCATGTATAGGCGTAAAAAGGGCTGTATTCGGCGCTGTGATTGATCCAGGACCAGGTGTTGTTTACGATGATTTCACAGCGGATGACCTAGACGCTGACTATGTAGATTTTTCTGCCGATGGCAATACTATTGGTAGCGTATGGAGATCGGTATTGGGTTTTCCTCTTGCTTACGACGATATTTTCTTTGTAATTCGAGACACAGAAGGTAACATATATAAAGTGCAGTTTTTAGCGATTACGGATGAAAATGGAATTCGGGGCAACACATCGTTCAAATATGAACTATTGCAATAAAAGCTCTTTAAAATATTAAGGCCTAGTGAAAGTTAATATGTTTACATTGAAATAATAAATATTATGAAATATCTACTAGTCATTATGAGTGTGTTTGTGATAGGTAATGCACAGGCACAGAAGAAAAAAAAGCAGGACATAGAAGCCATAAAGTCCATGTGCGGCTGCTATGATGTGTCTTTTAATTTTGCCGAAACGTTTGCTCCTGAAAAGGATTATGAATTTCATAAAAACTATTATTCCGGGGCGTTGGAATATGCGATGTTAGTAGAAGATTCGAAGGACAAAGTAGTCATACAGCACCTACTCGTAATTGGTGATAGCATGATCATTAAACACTGGCGCCAGGACTGGATCTATGAAAACACCGATTTCCATATGTTCGATAAAGATAACACCTGGAAATACGTAAGCATGCCGGCGGATAAGGTCAAAGGTCAATGGACACAAAAAGTTTATCAGGTGGATGACAGCCCCAGGTATGAGGGTACGGCTACCTGGGTGCATGTAGACGGGCGAAGTTTTTGGGAAAGTACAACCGATGCGCCGCTGCCAAGAAGAGAATACAGTAAGCGCAGCGATTACAATGTAATGGTGCGGGGAAACCGGCAGGAAATAACAGATTATGGCTGGGTGCACGACCAGGATAATAGCAAAGTTCTGCGCAAGGGTGAAGACAAGGAGATCGCACGAGAGAAAGGGTGGAATACTTACAAGAAGGTAGATGGGAGCAAATGCCAACCCGCAATAGATTGGTGGAACGATAAGCAAGCCTATTGGAGCGACGTTCGAACCGTGTGGGATGAATTGTTTGCCCAAAAGCAAACCGTGCAATTAGAAAAACAAAAAGACGGGCAAGTATTATTTATGCGACTTTTCGGTCTGGAAGGCGAAATGCTTGAAGGAGGGTATGATAGCGCCAAGGCACAGACAAAGATCAAAGAAACAATTAATTCTTACCTGAAGGGGGACCTTTCACTAGCTATGAATTGATTGAGGAAACTTATGTGTACTACTGCCGAACATATAATACTTACTGAGAACGAACATGGGCAGGTGAGCTGGTGTAAGGTATGTAAGAGCTATTCTATTATTTTTAACACTTGTTGCCTATCCTTTACGCATTACGAAATGGTAGAATTTAAGAATATGCTGGGCCAATTGGATAGACCTGATTTTACTTACGAGTTTAATGGAAAGTCACATGCTATCATACAAAATTCCACAGCCTATATGGGGCTGTGTCTTACGCACCGCCAGACCGAGAGCTTAAAAAGCATGATCCATGAAGCGTTGGCGGTAAATGAGGTATTTAGTATCATTTATAATCCATGATACAGAAATTACCAAGTCCTGCTCTCTGTCCTTTCACTTCTTCTTTATATAGTGATTTTTAGTTAACATATATAAAAGGCAGAGGCAGGCGCTAATTTCTTTATTTTTTTAAAATCAGACAGAAGAAATGAGCTTAATGTTTGCGTGGGTACTATGAAGGATGTTGAATTATTTGAAAACGAACGTGCAATCGATTATGACCGCTTTGTTTCCAAATGGATCCCCGGTTATTCATTTCTGATTCAAATCATCCCTAATCTTTTAACTCGTTTAGCGCATATGCCTTGCGACCGGTTATTGGTTGCCGGATGTGGTACAGGTAATGAGATTGTGGCATTAAAAAAATCAGGTTTTGGCGGAACAATATTGGGCATTGACCCTTCTCCGGATATGATCCGTCAAGCGCGGGAGAAGACGTCAGATCTATCAAAAACAGAGCTTTTCTGTGGAGTGTTGGATGATCTGCCTCCTAGCAAAACTTACGATGCCGCCACTTTGATTTTAGTCATGCACTTCTTGAAAGACAACGGGGCTAAGCAGTCGCTGCTGGAAGAAATCGCTGCTCGATTGAATCCAAATGCCCCTTTTATATTGGTAGATATTTTTGGTGATAAAAGTCAAATGAGAGAACAGATTGATGTGCTTAGAAATTTGCTTCCTGAAGATATTGACCCTGAGCAGGTAGAGGAGCGGCTGTTACGAATACAAGAACACATTCAATACATTTCTGAGGACCGCCTTTTTGAACTTTTTAAGGTTGCAGGTTTCGAGCCACCCGTCAGGTTTTTCCACAGCGCTGTGTACGGGGGTTGGTACACCCGAAAAAGAGCAGTTTGAAGACTTTTTGGCAATACATCTGTAGTAGGCAAGACAAACCGAGTTAAGAAAAATCCCATCCGGGAGAGCCGCCACTCCATAAGTTCTACAGTAGGTTGTTTCAACACTTTTAGAATGTTAAAAGATAAAAAAGCTTTTGTATCTCCTCCATCTTGGCTGTGAAAATTCATACAGCTTCGGGATTTACAAGATGACGAAAGCCGGGTAATAGCTACGCTATCGGAAAGATCGGCTACATCATCAACACTGTTGAAAGCTTTAAACTCACTGGTTAGGGGGACACACATCCAAAAGTATTTTTCCAACTGATGATACTGTCATTATCTCTTCTTAAGAAAGATTAAGAAAAATGGTAAAATACAATTTTGGAATTGAGCGCTAACACTAAACTTATTACATTTCGTAGTTGGTGTAAAACTTAAGTCCCTGCAAACTTTGGGAGGCTGACGGTTTAAGTAAAAAATTCTTGAGGGGGCGTGGCAAATTAACTCTTCATACGGCGATGAATGTAAAATGCGAGGCGATTGATAAGAGTGTCTATTTCTAGCTTGTAAAAGCTTAGTTCATCTTTTGACTTTGAAATGTGCGAGAAAGGTAGTTTAAGTGTTCTTATGCAGAGATCGAAGAATTACTTTTATTTTTTCTAAAAAAAACATTTTAATCATTATGTATTATTAATATTGTTATACATAAAATATATACAAGTTAATTAACCATAAACTGATGAGTAAAATTTATCTTTTCATTTTTTTGCTGTTTTCAACTACAGTCAGTTGGGGGCAGTCCTCTCTGCAGGATGCAGCGTATGTGCCTGATGAGGTTATCATTAGACTAAAAGCAAGCGCTACCAGGCAAATGAATCTTGGCGTTGCTTCTGGTGCACCAAGTATACTTGGAGTAGCCAGGGTGGATACAGTCAGTCGTAAATTGGGTGTGTTGAAAGCTGATCGTTTGTTCAGGCGAGGCTTTAAAAACCTTAGGAAAGCACAAGAACTTCACCTGGACCGGTATTTTACCATTAAACTACCGGCAGGTTCCAACATCGAAGAGGTGATGGCGAAATACCTGGCATTGGACGAGGTAGAACTAGTAGAACTGAACTACATTGGTAAATTGCAAACCGTGCCTAACGATCCACTTTACGGAGAGCAGTGGGGGTTAAACAACACAGGTAACGCCCAAGAGTATGGCACTACTAATTTGGTAGGTACTCCGGGAGCGGATATCAATGCGGAGGCTGCCTGGGACCTACATACCGGAACGAGCGATGTGACGATAGCCATTATCGATTCGGGCGTGGATTATACACATCCGGAATTTAGCGGAAGGATCGTTCCGGGATATGATTTTTCCGATGATGACAGTGATCCTTTCGATGGAAATGTATCGGGATCACATGGAACCGCATGCGCCGGTATTGCTGCTGCAGCGGGAAACAATGGAATTGGTATGGCAGGGGTCAACTGGGGGGCATCTATTATGCCGATTCGTGTAGCTGATCAAAATGGTAATTTTCAGGCCAGCCATGTTGCCGATGGAATTTATTTTGCTGTGGACTCTGGAGCTCATGTGATCTCCTTAAGCGTGAGTTTAAGTCAGGGTACTACATATTTAGAACAGGCGATAACCTATGCACACCTGAGCGATGTGCTTATTTTCGCTGCTCGGGGAAATGATGATGACACGGTAGATTTGTATCCTTCTTCTTATTCTGATGTGATTTCCGTAGGAGGCTTGAGCCCATGTGACACCAGAAAAACCTATACGTCATGTGATGGAGAACAATGGGGATCCAGCTATGGTGGTGGACAAAATAAGATGGATTTTGTTGCCCCGTCGGCAAGTATTACGACAACAGCTATCGGAGGTTACACCTTCAACTTTAATGGGACTTCTGCTGCTTGTCCCTTTGCGGCAGGTTTAGGCGCGCTCATAAGGTCG
>ERZ1740059.293-NODE-293-length-28000-cov-4.356736_pt1 | contig 28000 bp, 19 predicted proteins | sample MGYA00581744_ERZ1740059 | MGnify/ENA primary metagenome ERZ1740059 (study PRJEB43018, sample SAMN04849738) | marine metagenome | isolation source: floating plastic debris | place: Pacific Ocean | collected 2008-08-28 | study: EMG produced TPA metagenomics assembly... | reverse complement strand
CATCATCCGCGTGACCTGCGTCAACGACAAGCTCACTCAGATCAACGCCAACCTGCGGACGCTGGAACAGCGCCTCCAGAACCTCCGGGACGCGGTCGACTCCGACGCCCGGTCTCGCTCGGGTCATGAGTTCACCGTCGTCACGGTGCTCTCTCAGAAGTTCCAGGTGCTGAGCCGCGAGGCGAATCAGTGCGTGGGGCAGGACCTCTACGAGACCGGCTCGACGGTGGTCGAGAGCACCGTGGACGCTAACGTTCCGACCGAAGACCCCGCTCTGGTGGTGGACGCTCCTCCTTTCTCCGTCCCCATCTTCGTTCCGCCCGGCAGTGGCGTGAGCTGACGAAAGTACATCGCGCATGCATCGCCTTCGAATCGCTGGCGCGCTCGCGCTGGCGCTCGCGACCTTGGCTGGCGTTCCCGCCTCCGCCGCCGCCCAGGGGTGGCTGAGCGACCGGGACACCGCACAAGGGCCTGGCGTCCGAATCGGGAACTTCGTGCTCCACCCCGGCTTCGGGATCGAGGGTGGATACGACACGAACCTCTTCCGCGAAGACAACGGGGTCACAGGCGCCGCGCTGCTCCGGATGACGGCGCATGCCTTTCTCGAGAACTTGCGGCCGAGCCTTACGCCCTCGGGTGTCGAGGACGGGGCCTCCGAATCCGCAAGTGGTCAGCGCCGCGTTCACTTTCGGTTGGGCGGCTCCGCCAGCTACCTCGTGTTCTTCGAGGACCGGGCGGACAATAACCTTGCAGCTACGGGTGAGTTCCTTCTCACCTACAATCCCGAGGGTCGGCTCTCGGCAACGCTCGAAAACCTCTACACCAGGACCGTCCGCCCCTTCGTCGACGCGACGACCGTGGATGCGGCGCCTTCCTTCGCGAGGAACATCAACGAGACCGAAGCCAGATTCATCCTCGGCTCCCGGGGCCGAGTCTTTCAGTCGACCCTCGGCTACCGCTTCCGGGTCGACTTCTTCGAAGACCAGGTCTTCGACTACGCCAACAGCTTCACCCATCGGCCTTACCTGAACTTCAGCTATCGCTTCCTCCCGCAGACGGCGGTGGTTGCGGAGACCACCGTGCGCTATCGGACGTACCCGAGCGCGGCTGGTGCTCCAACGGTCCTGCCCGACGGGACACTGCTGACCACGCGGGTGGGACTCAACGGTGCGCTCTCCAACCGGGTCTCGTTCTCCCTCGTGGCGGGCTACTCCGCAGGCTTCTTCGACGCCCTCGACGACTTCGATTCACCGAACGTGAGGGCAGAGCTCCGCTGGCGACCACGACCTTCGCTCGCCTTTGCCACCGGCTACGACCGGCGCTTCACGCCGTCGTTCGTGGGCAGCTTCGTACGCACCGACGACCTCTATGCGTCGGTCCGCATTCTCGCGTTCGGCTCCTTCCTCCTCCAGTCGCGGCTGAGCGTGAGCTTCAACGAGACGGGCCTTGCCATCTCCGGGACGGGCGACGCACTCGGAACGCAGAACCGCAGGCAGGACACGCGGGTAAGCTCGACGACCTACACCGAGTACCGCTTCACGGATTGGCTAGCGGTCACCGCCTCGCTCAACGTCCTGGTGGACATCACCGACTTTCAGTTCATCGAGCCCCCCGACGGAACGGTGTTCCCCGACCCTGCGGGGGGCTTCGTATCCATCGAAGCCCTCGCGGGGCTACGGGTCTTTTACTGAACGTGCGACGGAGAGCGAGCCGTGTCTGCCTCGTCGCCTTCGTGTTGCTAGCTGCCGCCGGCTGTCGGTCGTCGGGAGCAGGAACGACACCTCCGCCTGACCCAGCGGGGGGTGCGGACGGGGGCGAGCTTGGCATCGGCGACGTCTTCGTCGTTCGAGTCTACGGTGAGGACGACCTGAGCGACGAGTACCGGGTCGCGACGGATGGGTCCATCGATTTTCCTCTGCTCGGTCGCGTGGCAGTCGACGGGCTCGACTCGACCGAGCTCGCGGAACTTCTGGAACAGCGCCTGCGTACGGGCGGGATCCTCGTCTCGCCCCACGTCTCGGTGTTGGTTCGCGAGGTCAACTCCAAGCGTGTGACCGTGGTGGGCGCCGTGGCTCGCCCCGGGACCTTTCCTTTCGGTTCCGACATGAGCGTCGTGCAGGCCATCACGATCGCAGGCGGCTTTACGCCACTTGCGAGCCGAAACGACACTGTCGTGACGCGCCGCATCGAAGGTGAGCTCCAGCGTTACCGGGTACGCGTGGACGATGTCGCGCGTGGACGTCGGCCCGACTTCCCGCTTCGCTCGGGCGATATCGTGTTCGTGCCCCAGCGGGCTTTCTAGGCGCGCGGAGACGCGAGGAGGACGTTGCGATGACGACGACCCGGGAGGAAGCCGCGCCGCACGGCTACTTCGAGACGGAGTTCGGAGACCAGATTCGCTTGCAGCCGGAGGTAGAGCGGGTTCTGACGCCGAAGTCGGACCGCGACCGTGCGTACTACGAAAAGCACCTCGCGACCTACTACGCCACGGAGTCGGGCGCGCAGTCGACCTCCGGGACCCCCGTTTCGATCAAGCAGATCGAGAATGACGTCCAGACCTTCGCCCTCCTGGTCGACTTCCTCGAGGAGCTCCGGGTCATCCCGTCCGAGGGCTTTGGTCGTGTGCTCGACGTCGGAGGCGCCGAAGGTGTCCATGCCGCGCTCTTCCGCGGGCTCTTCGCTCGTCATGCGGAGGTAGCAGACCTCCGAGACGGACGCGATCCGGCGCTCTCGAGGAAGCTCCTGAGCGCTCTCGCGCGGCGCTTTCCTCTGCACGCTGCCGACTTGGTCTTCGACCGATTGCCGCCCATCGAGAGCTTGGTGACCCGCTTGACGGGTAAGCGCCTGCCCAGGCGCAACTCCTTCAAGCGAATCAATGCGCCTTCTCTGCGGAATTACTATCGCTATGGTTTTCGTCGCGAACCCACCGTCGACTCGTTTCATGTGGGAGACTGGAGGCAGACCGTCGATGGAACCTACGACGTCGTACTCAGCTTCCAGAGTTTCTGGCTCTTCGAGCATCGTGCCGCGTTCCGACGCATCGCTGGCCTGCTCCGGCCCGGCGGTCTCTTTGCTGCGCTAGTGCCGTATTGCTGGTGTGGGCGCTCCACCGGGGACGCCAGGGCGATCCTAGGTGGAGCCGTTCCCTGCTTCGAGCAGCGCCTAACACGCCGCGACATCGAGCGGTATTACCAGCAATACAAGCCGGACCGAGCAGAGTATGTAGGTCCGGCGTACGACGCCTTCGATCCTGGCCGGCCGAGCATCAGGAATTACGTAGACGCGGGCCTCGACGCCGGTCTCGCGCTAGTGGGGTATAAACGCCTCGCCTTCAAGCAACCCTACGCATTGACCCACAAGGGGCGTATCGTTGCGCCCGAGAGTGCCAATGCCGGCGCAACCGGCATCACGGTCGATGTGGACGAGCTCCTTGGGAACATTCGTCGCTTTCGGCAGGATATCGCGTTCGAAGACCTGCTGACCCGAAGCGTCCTGCTCGTGCTTCGAAGGGTAGAGACGATGGAATCCAACCTTGGATAGGTTCGGAAGACAGTGCTCTTCAACAGCCTTGACTTCCTCGTATTCTTTCCAGTCGTAACGCTTCTTTATTTCGCGCTTCGACAGCGCCACCGATGGCCGCTTCTTCTGGTCGCAAGCTGTGTATTCTACATGGCTTTCGTCCCGGAGTATATTCTCCTTCTCGGGTTCGCCGGCGGTGTAGACTACGTCGCGGGAGTCCTGCTCGGACGGACGTCGTCCCCGGCCTCACGGCGTTGGGTGCTGGGGATCGCGCTTGGTGCGAACCTCAGCGTCCTCGTACTCTTCAAGTACTACAACTTTCTCGCGCAGACGGTTATCGACGTCGCGGGACTCGGTGGGGTGGCGCTTTCCGCTCCGGCTCTTCAGCTCGCTCTTCCCATTGGGCTCTCTTTCCATACGTTTCAGGGCATGAGCTATGTGATTGAGGTGTTTCTGCGCAAACAGGAACCCGAGCGTCACCTCGGCATCTTCTCTGTTTACGTGATGTTCTTCCCGCAGCTCGTCGCGGGGCCCATCGAGCGGCCGCAGAGTCTGCTGCCCCAGTTTCGCGAGGCCCACCGCTTCAACCTCCAGGACGCCGTCGTGGGCAGTCGGCTCATGCTGGTTGGCTTCGTGAAGAAGGTCGTGGTCGCCGACCGGCTCGCCATCCTGGTAGACCGAGTCTACGCCGACCCCCATGCCTATGCGGCGCCGGTCTTGGCGCTGGCCACGGTGTGCTTTGCCTTTCAGATCTACTGCGACTTTTCCGGGTATACGGACATTGCGCGTGGCGCGGCCCAGATGGTCGAGTTCTGGCGACGCTGGCACATCTCGCTGTCAACGTGGTTGCGTGACTTCGTCTACATCCCATTCGGCGGGAACCGCAGCGGTTTCGCGCGCACTCAGACCAATCTCCTGCTGACCTTCATGATCAGTGGCCTGTGGCATGGTGCGAACTGGACCTTCGTGGTCTGGGGATTGCTCAACGGGTTGTATGTGGTCGTGGAAAATCGGCTCGGCCATCGACGAGTGCTTCCGAGTCCAGACCGTACATCGAGCTCGAATCGTGCCCGAAGCGTGGTGTCGGTTGCCATGGTGTTCTTCCTCAGTTGCGTCGCTTGGACCTTCTTCCGTGCGAGCTCGTTGGGGGACGCCTGGTTCGTACTGAGCGAGATCGCCTCCAACCCTACGGAGCTCGTGGACGTCCGCGTCATTGCGGACGCCTTTGCAATGGTGGGAATGTCGCAGCGTTCCATCGTGCTCTGTGTGCTGCTTTGCGTGGGCACGTTCCTCTTCGATGCCGTCGTAGAGCACCGCATTGATGCGAAGCGCTTCACGGAGTGGCCCCGATGGTTGCGATGGAGCACCTACTACGCCTCCCTGGCCATGTTGCTGCTCCTCGGTAAGTACGGTGAAGAGCAGTTTATCTACTTCCAGTTCTGACTACTCATGCAGGTGGAGACGGAGAGGCGCGACGCGCGAAGGTACCTTACACGGCTGATCATCTTCGTGGCGCCCGTGCTTCTGTTGTTCACGCCACCACTGGCAGTACTCCAGCTGGGCGGAGAAGTGGCGGGTTTGGACGTCGAGCAGGTTGTAGTCGACCAGCGCGAGAGCTCTGGTCGGCGAGAGACCCTTTACGGTCTCGCGTACAGCGAGTGCGCAGTCTCCTATAAGCGAGCGTCGCTCGCCATCCGCACCCCCGAGGTGCTGGTGCTGGGGACCTCTCGCGTGCTCCAGTTTCGCTCTGAGTTCTTCCGCGACCCTAGCGTTGTCTATAATGCGGGACGCGCCATCCGGCGGTTGCGGCATCTGCAGCAATTTCTCGATGCCGTGCCAGAGTCCGCGTGGCCGAGACTGCTAATACTGGGGCTGGATCAGAACTTCTTCAACCCAGCTTGGGACGCGGGTGGAGATGATATCTACCGGCGAGAGCTTCGCGGATGTGGCGATACACTCGAGTTGCTGCAGCGGTCATGGAGGTCCATTTACGGCGATTTCACGGCGGGCAAGCTGCCTATCGATGAGCTCGTTACTTCCGATATTGGCCGCATCGGCTTGACCGCACGACTGCGTAACGGTGGCTTCCGCGCCGACGGTTCCTATCAGTACGATGCCGAGAGGATCGACCGTTACGCGTCCGGACACCCTCACTTCGAGTTCGCCGATACGATGGCACGTATTGCGGGCCGTCGGTCACGCTTCAAGCCTGCCGTCCGAACCAGTGGCCACTCGGCGAGTACCCTGCGCGCGTTGGGCGATCGCTTGGCCGCGGCTGGGGTCCACGTCGTTGCGTTTCTTCCGCCTTTTCCGCCGTCCGTGGTCGAGGCTCTGTCGGCTACAGGTGACTATGGTTACCTGACTCAGCTCCCCAGCGTCGTGCGGGAAGCGCTGCCGGCGGCGACCTTCGTCGACTATACGGACATTAGTGACTGGGGTGCGACGGATGATGATGACGTCGACGGCATTCACTGCTCAGAGCGCACCTACTCACGCCTTCTCGGCGACCTCGCACGACGCGATGTGCGTCTCGGGGCGCACGTAGATGTGCCGCACCTGGTACGGATCATCGCGCGGGGCGAGCATCCGATGCTCGTCTTACCGAGAGACGACTAGGTCCCGGACCACTTCGACCACGCGGTCGAGGTCTGTTGGCCGTAGGAAGGATGAGCTCGGCAGACAGATGCCGCGCCGGAAAAGGTCTTCCGAAACGTGCATCGTGAGTCGCGGGGCATCTGAGTAAAGCGGCTGGAGGTGCATGGGCTTCCAGACCGGTCGCGCATCGATGTTTGCGGCGAAGAGCGCTTCGATGACTGCGTCGCGCCCTATTCCGAGCGTCTTCTCGTCGAGGAGGAATACGCTAAGCCAGTTGGTATGGCGACCCTCGGGATGTTGAGGCATGCGGCGAATCCCGGGGATGTCAGCAAACGCCTGTTCGTAGTATTCGGCGTTCGCGCGGCGCTGCGCGACACGCTCCTCGAGCACGCGCAGCTGACCGCGACCGCCGGCGGCCAGGACGTTGCTGAGGCGGTAGTTGTATACGAGCCGACTGTGCTCGTAGGCGATGCCCGGCTCGCGCGCCTGCTGCGCAAGGTTGCGGGCTTCTCGGATGAGAGCCTCGTTCTTCGACACGAGAGCGCCACCGCTCGTACAGGTGATGATCTTGTTGCCGTTGAAGGAGAAGGCGCCAGCGTGGCCGAAGGCACCGACCTGGCGTCCTCGGTATTGGGTCCCCAACGCCTCGGCCGCGTCCTCGAAGACCGGAACGCCGTAGCGCTCGCCAAGTGCGAGAATGGGGTCGAGCTGCGCGCTTTGCCCATAGAGGTGAACGACCTCGATGGCCTTTACCTTGGGCCGCGTTCGAAGGGCGTGCTCGACTTGGTCAGGGTCGAGGTTCCAGGTGTCTCGCTCGGAGTCGACGAATACGGGCGTCGCAGCGAGGTAGCGAAGAGGGTTCACGCTGGCGACGAAGGTCAGCGTGGGAACGAGCACCTCGTCACCGGGACCGATGCCCAAGAGGCGAAGCCCGAGGTGAATGGCTGCGGTCCCACTCGCCAGGGCGCAGCAGTGGGCCCCCGCGAGGTCGCCGAGCTCGGCCTCGAAGGCGTCGAGCTGCGGCCCCACGGTGGAGAGCCAGCCGGAGGCGAAGGCCTCCTGCACGAGCGTGAGCTCGTCACCTCCCATATGAGGCGCAGACAGCCAGAGCTTCCCGCTCATCGACCGTGATAGCTCCGGTACCACTCCGTGAAGTGAACCACGCCCTCTTCGAAGGGCGTCTTGGGAGCGTACCCCACGGCCTGTTGGATGGCATCGATGTCGGCGTTCGTGGAGCGCACGTCGCCCGGCTGCATCGGGAGCATCTCCTTCTGCGCTTTGCGGCCTAGCGCGTCTTCCAGAAGCTCGACCATTCGGAGCAGCTTCACGGGGCGCCCATGGCCGTTGTTGTCTACGCGTAACGGCTCTTGCTTGGGGCCGGGGTGGGCGGGGGCGGCCCCTGGCGTCGGGGGGTGGTCGAGGACCCTCACCACACCATCGACGATGTCGGCGACGTACGTGAAGTCGCGCTCCATGTCGCCGTGGTTGAAGACCTTGATGGGCTTGTCGGAGAGGATGGCGTCCGCGAAAAGGAAGAGCGCCATGTCAGGACGTCCCCACGGACCGTAGACCGTGAAGAAGCGGAGCCCCGTCGTTGGCAGGCCGTAGAGGTCGCTGTAGCTATGAGCCATGAGCTCGTTTGCCTTCTTCGTTGCGGCGTAGAGGCTCAGCGGATGGTCCACCGAATCACGCACGCTGAAAGGAGCCTTGCGGTTGGCACCGTACACGCTGCTGGAGGAGGCGTAGACAAGGTGGCCTACTTCGTGATGGCGGCACGCTTCCAGGATGTGGAGAAAGCCCTGGACGTTGCTCTCGATATAGACGTGAGGGTGCGTCAGCGAGTGCCGAACGCCCGCCTGGGCCGCGAGGTTGACGACTCCATCGAAGTCGTGTTCCGAAAAGACCGCGTCGACGGCAGCCCGGTCCGAGAGGTCGATATGTGCGAAACGGAAGGAGTTGCCGTGCGCGCGAAGTCGCTCGAGTCGCGCATGCTTGAGGGCGACGTCGTAGTAACCGTTGAGGTTGTCGAGGCCGACGACTTTGTCGCCGCGTGCCAAGAGCACTTCGCTCAAGGAATAACCGATGAAGCCGGCGGCGCCGGTAACCAGGACACGTGCCATGAAACGTCGTCTTCTGTTCTCAGAGGGACCAATATTCGAAGTCTGGTGGGACGTCCGAGGGTCGAAGCACGGCCTTCACATCGGCCAGAGCGCCCCCGGGTACCAGCCGTTCGCACAGACCTCCGACCGAGGCTTCCTTGTACTCCGCGTGCGCTACGGCAAGGACTACTCCATGGAGCTCTACCAAGCGCTCCTGCGGTACCAGTTCGATGCCGTACTCGTGGCGCGCCTCCTCGGTATCCGCCAGCGGGTCCGTGACCAGAACTTCGCACCCGAACTCCTTGAGCTCTTGGACGATGTCTGGCACGCGGCTGTTGCGGAGGTCGGGCACGTCCTCCTTGAAGGTCAGCCCGAAGATGCCGACGCGGGCGCCCCGCACGGGGTGGCCACGCTTGATCAGCATCTTGACCATGCGTTGCGCGACGAAGGGGCCCATGCCGTCATTGATTCGGCGTCCCGCCAGGATCACCTGCGGGTGATAGCCAACGGCCTCGGCCATGGAGGTGAGGTAGTAGGGGTCGACACCGATGCAGTGGCCGCCCACGAGGCCGGGATGGAAGCGCAGGAAGTTCCACTTCGTACCCGCCGCCTCGAGCACGTCCTTCGTGCGGAGTCCGATTCGGTCGAAGATTAGCGCCAGTTCGTTCATGAGGGCGATATTCAGATCGCGCTGCGTATTCTCGATGACCTTCGCGGCCTCTGCGACGCGAATCGAAGCGGCACGGAAGGTGCCCGCATCGATGATGCGGTCGTAGACACGCGCCACACGGTCCAGCGTCTCTGGCGAGTCTCCGGCGACTACCTTGATCGTACGCTGGAGCGTGTGCTCCCGGTCCCCGGGATTGATGCGCTCGGGCGAGTAGCCGAGAAAGAAGTCCTCACCGGCGACGAGACCCGAGGCTTCTTCGAGAATCGGTCCGCAGACTTCTTCCGTGACACCGGGGTAGACGGTGCTTTCGTACACGACGACGGTTCCGGCGCTCAATCGGTCGCCTACGGTCTTCGATGCAGAGCGTAGAGGCCGGAGATCGGGCCGCCGGTCGATGTCGATGGGCGTCGGCACGGTCACGACGATGAACGTAGCTTCCCGGAGACACTCCGGATCGTCGGTGAGCTGAAGCGTGGACTCCGCGAGCTGCGTTGGATCAGCCTCTCGGGTCCGGTCCAATCCCGAGCGAAGCTCTTCCACCCGGGCCGTCGAGATGTCTAGCCCGACGCAGGTTTCGTAGGCATCGGCGAGGGCGAGGGCGACGGGCAAGCCCACGTAGCCGAGACCCACGACGACGACCCTCTCTTCGTTTGAACGTGCTGTCACAGTCGTCAGCCTCTCCCGAGGGACACTAGGCGGCGCCCTTCGTCACGTCGGCATCCTCGTCCTGGTAGTAGCCTTCGCGACGATAGTAGTGATAGTAGGTGCCGTAGCGGGTACCGCCGGCGCTTGCGTCGATGTCGTTCACCACGGTTCCCAGTAGGTTCGCCTCGACGTCGCCGAGTTGTCGGATGCAGGAGCGAAGGCCGTCTCGCGTCGTCTGGCCGGCCTTGACGACGAGTAGTGCGCCGTCGAGTTGAGGTGCGATCACCGCCGCGTCGGACACCGCGCCTAGCGGCGGCGAATCGAAGATCACGCGGTCGAACTGTGAGCGAGCAGTGCGGATGAATTCGCCGAAGCGCTTCGTGTGGAGAAGTTCAGAAGGGTTGGGAGGAATGGGGCCGCAGATAGCAAGGCTCAGGTTGTCGACTTCAGTGTCGACGAGGGTGTCGGAGAAGGAGCCGTCCCCCACCAAGAAGTTGGTGATGCCTACGCCGCTTTCGACCGAGAAGGAGCGGTGCAGCCGCGGTCGTCGTAGATCCGTGTCGACGAGGAGCACGCGAAGCCCACTCTGGGCGAGGCTGATGGCCAGATTGCTGGCCACGGTGGTCTTGCCCTCACGCGGTGTCGGGCTGGTGACCAGGAACGCGCCGAGGTTGCGATGCGCCGACATGAACGTGAGATTGGTTCGAATCGTCCGGCAGCTTTCCGCCACCGACGACATCGGGTTTAGGTGAACGAAGCGGTCGCGTTCACGGAGGGGCAGTGACTCCGCGCGGCGCTTTCGGCCCTCCGCTCCCTCGCTCTCCATGTGAGGCAGCATGCCGAGCACCGTGACTCCCGTCGCCTCGACTTGCGCGGGACCACGAATCCGCTGGTCGAAGCGCTGCAGCGCCAGAGCGAGCATCACTCCGAGCAAGAACCCCACGAGGCTCCCACCCGCCAGGCTCGAGGCGAAGTTGGGAGAGACCGGGTCGCGTTCGGTCGTCCCGGCATCGACAGGGCGGACGTGGCTCGTGTTGAGCATGCGGGTCAGATTGGTCTCGGTGGCTCGTTCGAGGACGTGCTGGTACAGCTTCTCCCTGTTCTCCCTCTCGCGTACCAGGCGCTGATATTCGATCTCGCGAAGATTCAGCTCCATTCCGGCTTCTTGATTCCTCTGGAGCGCGCCCCGCAAGCCCCGCTCAATCTGACGCGTCTCCGCAAGCCGGGCGCGTCCAGCTTCGACCATTCCGTTGAGCTCGAGCGTGATCTGCTCCCTCAGGTTGGCGACCTCGGTGGTGAGCGCATTCATTTCAGGATGCTCGGGCCCGTATCGGACGCTGAGCCGCTCGAGCTCGGCGGTCTTTTCCCGGAGACGGTTTCGTAGCTGAGCGATGACGTCCGCGCCGCCATCGTCGCCGTCGACGGGCAAGTTACGCTCCTGAACCGTACGAAGGCGGTCGACGTGGGCTTCCTGCCGAATCCGCTCTTGCTGGATGGTCGAGATGGCCGCGCTCAGGCTGCCCATCTCATGAGCCACGATATTCTGTCGGTCTTCCATGGAGACCGACAGCACGTTGTGTTGCTCCTTGAACTCGTGAAGTGAAAGCTCGGATTCTTCGAGCTCAGTTCGAAGCTTGTCCAGTTGCTCCACCAGCCAATCGAGCGCCTTTACCGTCGACGCGAGGCGATCTTCGAGGCTCTTTTCGATGAAGACGTCCACCAGCGTGTCGGCAATGAGCTTCGCGCGACGAGGTGACGGATCACGCACCGTAACGTCCGCGAGGCGCGTGTTCGTCACGGGTTCGATCATGATGCGTCCGCGCAGCACATCGACCGCCGTGTCGATGTCGCGCGCTTCGAAGCCAGCCTCGTCCTCGCCAAAGAAGCCAGCGTTGGCCTCGAGCCCCAGGCGTTCGACGACCCGAGTCACGACGTTGCGGCTCGCCATCACCCGGTTCTGGGTCTCGAGGAGCTCTCGTGTGGAGAGATAGTCGCCCACTGGGTCGGCCACGTCCTCGACGTCGTTGCCCAATGGTCGCATCGGGTTGGGGACGTACTCGATGGTGGCCACCGAGCGGTAGATGGGCGTCTGCTGGGTAGTCCAGAGGTAGGCTCCAGCGAGTCCCACCACACAGCAGAGAAGCAGCAACCATCGAAAGCGGAGCAGCGCGCGGCCGTATTCGGCGAGGTCGCCGTCGCTCGGTTCCACCGGTTCGGTGCGGCTGCCGTTCATCGAATTCCGGACATTCCAGGCGCAGGTTGGGTTTGCAAGCGGTCAGCTCCGGTGGAGGCCTCGCGTGTCGGTCGGTTGCGGACGGACCTCCCCTCGTTCGTGCGTTGCCGAAGGCTTCGGAGCAACCGTCGCGTGTGCGCGTCGCCCTCTGCTGGGTGCACCTCGGCTGCCCGAACCGCGAGGCGGAGCGCACGACCGATCTCCCCCGACGCCTCGGCGAGCTCGGCTTCGAAGCGTAGCTGATCGCTCCGCGTGTACACGTCTTCGGCGCTCAGTCCGCGTAGGCGTCGGAGGAGCCTTTGCAGGACCTCGTCCTCGCCGCGTTGCGCGTGTGCGCGGGCCTTGACCCGAAGTGCCGCGACGTCGCGTGCTTCGGGAGGGAGAAGCGCGAGCGCCGCGTCGCTACGTCCGGAGCGGACCAGCACGCCTGCTCTGAGGATGGGCAACGCTCGCGGCGGCGCGTAGTCGAGGAGAGCCTCGGCGCGGGTGTCGTCTCCGGCGGCGAGCGCACGCTGCGCGAGACGTTCGATGGCGACGACGTCGCCACGCTCCACACGAAGCTCGTCGACGCGCAGCGCGTCGTCCGCACTCAAACACCGCCGGATGCGCTCGAGGAGAATTCGGCTCTCCTCCGTGAAGGTGGCGTCCACCGGCACGAGTCGCAGGACCCCGGTCGGCGACCATCCACCAGCGACGAGTGAACACGCGGCTCGGACCGACGCCCCGGCGACCTTCGACTCCGCGATACCCAGCTCCAACCATGCCTGGTCACGCGCCCCGAGACGTGAGAGCCAGCGCGCCGTGAGCAGGTGGGGCGCGGCCCATCGCGCCGCGAGGCGCTGGGAGTGGTTGAGCCAACGTCCAGCGTCGGGTTCGCCCGCCTCGATCTTCGCCGCGGCAACGGCGAGTGCGAGCTCGGGCTCGAGGGGATGCGCCCTCAAGAGCCCCGTGGCCACGGCGCCGTCCACGGGACCTTGCGTCCGGTCGTAGCGAGGTGGGAGCGCGAGGACCAGGGCGGCGGCGCAGGCCACGACGAACGAGGCGGCGCCGACCACGTCCTTCGTGGCTCGGCGTCCTCGTCGTTCGGGCAACCGATCGCGGTGGGGCAGGGCGCCCGCGATCGCGGCTGCGAGCACGCCGACTCCCGCCATCTCCAGCGAGAAGTCGAAGAGATCGTGCGCTCCTAACGCCAGGAGGGCGCTCGCCATGGCCGCCTCGGTCGCCGAGCGCGCTCGGAGCCATGCGAGCCCGACGAAACGTGCGGCGAAGGTCAGGAGCGCGAGCCCGACGATGCCCAGCTCCACGGCCCACTGGACGACCACGTTTTCAGGGTGCGTGAAACGGAGCGCGTCACTGGCGGATGCCGCGTAGGCGACGCTGAAGGCCCCCCTGCCGACGCCGAGCAGGGGCCCCTCGCGAAAGAGCGAGAGCGAGTCGGCCGCGACCACCAGCTTGTCGAAGCCCCCCTCCGCGAAGAAGGCGCGGATCGCTGGGTGAGCGCCCGAGAGGGCCGCGGCCAGCGCAAGACCGCCGAGCGCGGCGCCGTGCCGGCTTCGATTCGCGACGTCGCCACGCACGGCTTGCCAGAGCAGCACGCCGCCCGGGCCCAGAGCTAGCGAGAGCACCCCACCACGCGACTGGGTGGCGAGCGCTGCCAGGCTCAGCAGTCCGGCCAAGGTGAGCCATCGGGGGCGCGGCTCCGTTCGGGCGTCGAAGGCGAGGCCCAGAGCGAGCGTCGCGCCGAGCGCGGCCACCGCGGCCTGGTGATTTCTGTTCATCAGGGGCCCAAGGGCCCCTGGAGAGGTGAAGCGCGGCGTGTGTACGCCGTAGACGGCATCCGCATCGAGCACGCCGTGAACGACGTGCACGCAGGCGGTCAGTCCGATGGCGGCCGTCAGGAGGGCGATCAGCCGGCTGCGCGCGCGACCGCGCGCCAGCGTTGCACTCGTGAGAGCGGCACAGGTAGCCGCGGCCCCGGCCATCGTGGCCGTACGTGTTCCGCCCGGGTCACGCGTCAGGGGGAGCCAACCGTCTCCAAGGCCCAGGAGTGCTCGTGTCGCCCGGACGTCCTCCGCCCGCTCGAGGCCTAGCAGCGCGCCGACGACATCCGGGAGCGGCACCAGCTGCAGGGAGCTCACGAGCGTCGCGGTCGCGGTCACGAGCAGCACGGGATGTTGGAGTCGCCGGGCGCCCCGCCCCCGAGTGGTGAGCTGTGCTGCGAGCGCTGCCGATGCGACGAGGGCGAGCAGCCAAGGCACCGTCCAGGCAAAGGCCCCACCGAAGAGGAGGAGCGACCCGAGCACGGCGAGGGCGAAACCCCACCGAGCCGCCGCCTCGTCAGGTCGCGGCAGGAGGCGTTCCAAGAACGAGCGCATCGTGCTTTCGCGCGGGCTCGGGCCGGGGGGCCTTTCGGGCGTACTCGGGCACCAGCCGTCGGATGGCCTCTGGCGCGCCTTCCTCGCCACGCTCCGCTCGCTCGAGGAGTGCCGTGACCGCCTTCTTGGCGTCGTGCCACTGGGCAGCCCAGGCGGGCCGGTGCGAGCGGCCGATGAAGATCTTGGGGTGCCGGGTCTTCGTGGCGCCCTCCTTCTCGCTCGAAAGCTCTTCGAAGAGCTTTTCGCCCGGACGCGACCCCGTGAAGACGATTTCGATGTCTTCCCCCTCGCGCAGCCCCGACAGGCCGATGAGGTCGCGCGCCAGGTCCACGATCTTCACGGGCTTGCCCATGTCCAGGACGAAGATCTCTCCACCGGCGCCCATGGAGCCCGCCTGGAGAACGAGCTGGCACGCCTCCGGGATGGTCATGAAATAGCGACGCATCTCGGGGTCGGTGACCGTGACGGGTCCTCCGCGGCTGATCTGCTCTTTGAAGATGGGCACGACGCTGCCGTTCGAGCCGAGGACGTTGCCGAACCTCACGGTGACGAAGCGTGTGGCGCTGCGTTCGCCGAGGCATTGCACGTAGAGCTCGGCGAGGCGCTTGGTGGCGCCCATCACCGAAGTGGGGTTCACCGCCTTGTCGGTGCTGACCATCACGAAGGCGTCGCAGCCGTGCCGGTGCGCCGCGTCGGCCACGCATATGGAGCCGCCGACGTTGTTCTTGATCGCCTCGTTCGGGTTCCACTCCATCATCGGGACGTGCTTGTGCGCCGCGGCGTGGAGAATGATGGAGGGTCGATGCGCGGAGACGACCTGGTCGAGCCGCGCGGCGTCACACACGTCCGCGACGACGGGCACGACGAGGAGACCGGAGCGAGCCGTGAGCTCCCGATGGACCTCGAAGAGCGAGTTCTCCGCTTGCTCGACGAGGACCAGCTCACGAGGAGCGAACTGCAGCACCTGCCGGCACAGCTCCGAGCCGATGCTGCCACCCGCTCCGGTGACCATCACGACCCGGTTGCGAAGGAAGCTCGCGAGCGACTCCTCGTCGAGGGTCACGGGGTCTCTCCGAAGGAGGTCCTCGATGGCGACCTCCCGAATGCGGGACAGGTTCACCCGCCCCCCGACGATGTCATAGAGACCGGGAAGCACCTTCATAGGCATCTCGGCTGCGTCGCACTCCGCGCGGAGGTCACGCATGCGACTGCCGGGAAGTCGGCTGATGGCGATGAGCACCTGCTTGGCGCCGTGTGCTCGGCAGAGCGCGGAGAGGTCCTTGGTCGTCCCGAGGACCGGGTGTCCATGAACGGTCATACCGACCTTCGCGGGGTCGTCGTCGAGGAAGCCGACGGGACGCAGTCCGGCGCCAGGGTTCCGTGCCATCTCCTGGGCTACGAGGTGTCCCGCCTGGCCCGCGCCGACGATCATGGTGGGGACGCTGGTGTGTGGACCGGTCGAGGCGCGGTGCTCCCGTCGTTCGCCGAGGAGCCGGCGAAAGCCGCGGACCCCGCAGATGCCGAGGACGGCCAGAACGTAGTTGGCGGCGACCGCGCCCAAAGGCAGCACCCCGTGTCGGAGGACCGGCCACTCGAACTGAAGCCGCCCGAGGAGCAGGCGTGTCGCGACCAGCACCATGGTGGCGACGCCGAGCGAGGCGGCGATGCGAACGGTCTCGCGGAGTCCGATGTAGCGCCAAGAGAATCGGTGTACGCCGAACGCGACAAGCACCAGGTACTCGAGTAGCACCACATAGGGAAGGGTCAGCACGAGGCGGGCCAGCATCTCCACGGGAGGCGCCCAGTCGAAGCGGAGCAGCAGTGCGACGGCCAACGCCGCGACCAGCACAGTCAGGTCGATTCCAAGCTGCGTCAGCCTCGTGAGTGTTCGCCTCATGGGTCCTCGCCTCGGTCCTTGGCCCCCGCGTCGGGTGGCAGAGGAAGGGTGTCTCCGCCGGGGCTCGGCGGCTCGCGCAAGCCACGCCCGAACCACTCGATGCACCGCGGTCCCCCCTCATTCAACCGCGGTGACGCAGATTTCAGGAATTTACGGGCAACGACCGCTGGCTGAATGTCCTGAACCGTCGACGCTACAAAAACGCGTCGGGTGCCCGTTTCCGAGGTGTGACCGGAGCGTACGTCGTGGCTTCCGGCCCGCCGGGGCGCAACGTTGACGCCTTCCGGTCGTACCTTCAGTCTCCACCCGCAGCGTACGCTCGACCCGAGGAAGAACTTGCATCGCTTGGCCGTGGCTCATCCGCTCGTGTTGCTCTTCGCCTCCGCGCTCGCGCGCGCCGGCTGCGGCGAAGATGCGGGCTACTTCTCACCGATGGACGGTGCCGTCGGCAGCTCGACCGCGGCGCTCTCGCGCTGCCTGGGCGGCACCAACGGCGACAACGACTTCTGCTCGCCGGGCTGCACGTGTGCCGCCGGGCAGGGGGACTGCGACGGGAACTCCACATGCGACGTGGGTCTCGTGTGCACGCAGGGCGTGGGCGCCATCTACGGCCTCGGGAACGTCGACGTATGTACGACGCCCGCCTGTGGCAACCGCGTATGGGACGCGGACGAGTGCGGTGTCGACTGCGGCGGCACCAGCGCGTGCGGTGGCTGCGTTCCGACCCGGCTCACGAAGGGCATCTGCGGTGGCACCAACGGTGGCGCGGACTTCTGCATCAACCCCAACGAGCCTTGCGAAGAGGGCGAAGGCGACTGCGACAACGACGGTCAGTGCGCGGCGGGGCTCATCTGTGAGCGCGGTGCCGGCGTTCGCTTTGGTCTGGGCAGCGTCGACGTGTGCGTCGACCCCGTCGATACTTGCACCAACGGGGTGTGGGACGTGGACGAGTGTGGCGTCGACTGTGGCGGTACCAGCGCCTGCGGCGCGTGCCCAGGTGGCGACGACCTCACGAAGAACTGCGCCGGCACGAACGGTGGTAGCCGGTTCTGCAACAACCCCAACTTCCCCTGCGCCATCGGGGAGGGCGATTGCGACTTCGACTCCCAGTGTGAGGCGGGGCTCGTCTGCGAGCGGACCGCGGGCGGTCGCTTCGGGCTGCCTCCCAACACCGACGTCTGCGTCGATCCGGCGGACGACTGCACGAACGGAGTGTGGGACGTCAATGAGTGCGGCGTCGACTGCGGGGGGACGTCCTCGTGCGGCATGTGCATCGACATGCTCGAGACCAAGAACTGCGATGCTGCGCCCGGCGACCCTTCGTTCTGTCGCAACCCGAACTTCCCTTGCCTGAGCGGCGAGGGTGATTGTGACGACGACAGCCAGTGCGCAGTGGGCTTGACCTGTCTGCGCGGCGTCGGGGTGGCGTTTGGCTTCACCTCCGCCATCGACGTATGCGCCCCGGCGACCTGCGACAACGACGTGCAGGACGGGATGGAGACGGGCGTGGATTGTGGCGGACCCGACTGTGGCGCTTGCCCGTCGGGCGGCGGGGCGGCGGCGTTTCAGGTGAGCGCGGGTAGCACCGGCAACGACCAGGGACGCGCAATCGCGACGGACGCATCCGGCAACATCTACGTGACGGGGACCTTCCGCGAGACCGTCGACTTCGGGGGCGGCAACGTCGTGTCGGCCGGAGGCTCCGACATCTTCGTGGCGAGCTACGACTCCACCGGTGCGCACCGCTGGAGCAACGGGGTGGGCGACGTCCGCGGCAACCAAATCGGGCTGGGCGTCACGGTCGACAGCATGGGCGACGTCATCGTCGTCGGGTACTTCCAAGGCACGGTGAACTTCGGCGGCACCGATCTGGTGAGCGCCATCAACACGACGGACATCTTCGTCGTGAAGTACACCTCGGCGGGGGCACACGTGTGGAGTCGCTCCTTCGGTACGGCCGCGGAGAACGATCAGGGTTGGGGCGTGGCGACCGACGGCGCCGACAACGTGGTGGTGACGGGCCTCTACCGCGGGGCACCCGACTTTGGTGGCGGCGCGCTTCCTGCGACCACGTCGAGCTTCAACATCTTCCTCCTTCAGCTCAACTCCTCGGGCACTCACGTGTGGAGCGCTGGCTACGGTGATGCGGGGACCGGCGACTTCGCGCGTGATGTCGACATCGACTCCAACGACAACATCTACGTCACCGGGTCCTTCGAGAACTCGGTCGACTTCGGTGGGGGTGCGCTGACCAACGCAGGCGACGACGACGGCTTCGTCGCTTCGTTCACCTCGGGCGGCGCACATCGATGGAGCTCTGCGCTCGGCGACGCGTCGGAGCAGCAGCCCCGCGAGATCGCGATCACGAGCTTCGACGAAGTGGTCATTGGCGGCTGGTACCAGGGCTCGATCACCACCGCGGGCTGCGGGACGATCACGTCCAGTGGTGGACGCGACGTCTTCATTCAGCGCTACACGTCCAGCGGTTCGTGTTCCCTCGCTCGCGGCTATGGCGGGACCGGGAACGAGCTCGGCTTCGGCGTCGAGGTCGACTCCGCGAATCGCATCTACGTCGGCGGCTACTTCGACGCCACGACGAACTTCGGCGTGAACACCTTGACGAACCAGGGCGGTCGGGACGCTTTCATCATCGCGCTCCAGCCGAACGGGTCGCCGCTTTGGACGCGCGGGTACGGTAGTGGGGAAGACCAGATCGTATATGCCCTCACCACGACACCGTCCTCCGAGGTCGCGGTTTCGGGCGCGTACCGAAACCGCATTCGGTTCGTGTCGCCGGCTATCGTCTCGGCGGGCGCCCAAGACATCTTCGTTGCCCAGGTCACGCCCTGAGCCCGCGCAGTTGAGGCACGCCGGACGCGGCGCTACGAGCTGACGGCGTGTGCGGGATCTGCGGGGTTTGGGAACTGAGCGAAGCGGACGCGCCGAGCGCCGCTGCCTTCGTGCGTGCCGGCCTGGAGGTTCTGCGACCACGCGGCCCGGACGACTCCGGCGTCGCGGCGGGTGGTCCCGGCGCGCCCATCCTCGGTCATCGCCGTCTCGCGATTCTCGACCTCTCCGTTGCTGGGGCTCAGCCAATGGCCTCGCGCAGCGATCGCTACGTGCTCAGCTACAACGGAGAGATCTACAACTTCCGGGAGCTGCGGCGTGAGCTCGAAGGACCGTGGCGCGGCGAGAGCGACACCGAGGTGCTCCTCGCGGCGATCGAGCGTTGGGGGCTCGTCCCGGCGCTCGGCCGGGTCAACGGAATGTTCGCGCTCGCGCTTTGGGACCGGTGCGAGCGACGTCTCCACCTCGCGCGGGATCGGGTGGGCAGCAAGCCGCTGGTGTGGGGCCGTGCCCGCGGAGCGCTCCTCTTCGCCTCGACCCTTGCGGCGATGCAAGAGCACCCGCACTTCGATCGCGAGATCGACCGAAGCGCGCTGGCGACTTACCTCCGGCTGAGCTGCATTCCGGCGCCGCACACGGTGTTCCGCAGAGCGTTCAAGGTGCTGCCCGGAGAGGTGCTGAGCTTCGAGGCGCCCGACGCCGAGCCGCGACGGCTCCGCTTCTGGGATGCACGCGAACGAGCGCTCGACGCCCACCACGACGTGTGGCGGGGGACGGACGACGAGGCGTTGGATGCGCTCGAACACGAGCTCCAGGAGGCCGTGCGACGGCGCTTGGGGGCGGACGTGCCCGTAGGGGCGTTCCTCTCCGGGGGAATCGACTCCTCCTCCGTGGTCGCATCGATGACGCGCGTCTCCTCCGGCGCCGCGCATACCTTCGCCATCGGGAACACCGATCTCGCCTACGACGAGGGGCCCGCAGCCGCGGCCGTGGCGCGACACCTCGGTACGAAGCACGTGACGCGAGAGGTCAGCGCCGAGGACGCGCTACGCCTCGTCCCTGAACTTCCGACCATTGCGGACGAGCCCTTCGCAGACTCCTCGCTCCTACCGACGTCTCTCGTGTGTCAGCTGGCGCGCGAACACGCCACAGTCGCGCTTTCGGGAGATGGCGGGGACGAGGTCTTCGGTGGGTACAACCGTCACGTGTGGAGCGAACGCGTGGGGCACGTGCTCGCTTGGGCGCCCCGGCGCCTTCGGGTGCTGGTCGGAGACACGCTTCGTCGGGTGAGCACCCGGACGTACGATCATCTCTGGAGCGTTGCATCTCCGCCGCTTCCCGACCTTCGCTTGCCGGGGGACAAGGTCCACAAGTTGGCGCGCGTGCTGGGCGTGAAGGACGCGGGGGCCCTTCATCTCGCTCTGCAGAGCGCGTGGCACGAGCCGCTCCAGCTACTCCCCGACGTTCAGTACGAAGCGGAACGGCCGAGCCGCTCCCTGTCTCGTTTGCCCCTCGTCGAGGAGATGATGCTCGAAGATCTCGTGGGTTACCTGCCCGACGACATCCTCACGAAAGTCGACCGCGCGAGCATGGCCGTCTCTCTCGAGGTGCGGGTGCCGCTCCTCGACCATCGGGTATTGGAGTTGGCATGGCGCCTACCGCGACGCCTCAAGGTGGAAGGCGGAGTTGGCAAGCGAGCACTTCGTTCGGTGCTCCGGCGGCACGTCCCGGACAGTCTCGTGAACCGGCCCAAGCTCGGTTTCGGCGTCCCCGTCGGCCGGTGGCTGCGGGGCCCGCTGCGTGACTGGGCGGAGGCCCATCTCACGGAGGAACGCCTCTCGTCCACCTTCGACCCGAGGCCGATTCGCCGCCGGTGGCACGATCACCTCGCCGGACGCGGCGAGCACCAGCATGCTCTCTGGTCGGTGCTGATGTTTCAGGCCTGGCGGGAGGCCTCGCCCACGTCATGACGCCTCGTGCCTTGGTTGCGATGCTCGGCATCGCCATCTCTGCGGCGCTGGTGCTCGCCATGCAGCGTCGTCGCTACGACGCCCGGGAGACGGGTTGGGTCATCGCAGCCTTCATCGCCCATCTCATCAGCGCCGTCCTGCAGGTGCTGGTCACGACGCGCTTCTACCGCGGAGGCGACGTGACGCTCTACCAGTACACGGGTCGTCAGATCGCCCGTCTGATCGACTTCGACCCGGGGCTCTTCCTACCGCGGACGCTCGGCCTGGTGTTTCAGACGGGCGATCACGTCTTTCCCTTCGACGTGATCGGAGCGGGGGCGTCGACGGGGACGATGCAGGGCATCGCCGCCCTCATCATCTGGTCGTTGGGCGACTCGCTCTACGTCTCGGGGCTCGTCGCGAGCCTGGGGGCCTTCTTCGGCCAGCTCGCCCTCTATCGCGTGTTCCGTGCACACGTCCCCCTGGAACAGCGTCGGACGGTGCTCCTGGCGGCCTTGCTCGTGCCATCCGTCGTCTTCTGGTCGAGCGCGCTGCTTAAGGAGTCCGTCGCGATGGCGGGCCTGGGCTGGGTGCTCGTCGCCATGGATCGCTTCTTTCGCGGCGAACGACTTCGCTCGCTCCCGGTCTTGTTCGCAGGCGCGACGCCGATCGCTCTCGTGAAGCCGTATGTTCTCTTCGCGCTGGTCCTCTCGAGCGTCGTCTGGTGGTACTGGCATCGGGAGCTCCATGTGGCGCGGCGACCTCGGGTTCGCCTACGCCCGGGTTATGTCGTGCTGGCGGGGGTCGGTGCGGTGGTCGCGATGGTTCTGCTGGGCCAGGTCTTCCCACGCTACGCGTTCGACAACGTCATCGACGAAGCGAGCCGCCTCCAGGCCGTCGGCGCACAGGTCAGCGGGGGCTCGAACTACGCTCTCGCCGAGAACGTGCGGGGCTCCCCGATCGGGCAGCTCGGCTTTGCGCCGCTCGCCCTTTTCACGGCGCTCTTTCGGCCGTTGATCTTCGAGGCGCGGAACGCGCCGATGTTCGTCAACGCGCTCGAGATGACACTCCTGCTCTTGCTCTTTCTGCGGGCCCTTTGGGAGCACTCATGGCGGTCGCTCTGGAGCCGCCTCGGGAGGAGTCCGCTCTTCGTGTTCGCGATCGCCTTCGTCGCCGTGTTCGGCGTGGCTGTCGGCCTCGCCTCCACCAATCTGGGGACACTGTCGCGCTATCGGGTGCCGCTCGTCCCCTTCTTCGCGGCCGTCGTGCTTCTGCTCGCTCGAGGCGGGCCGCTTCCGGTATGGACCGAGGAGGAGCCCGGGGAGAAGGCGTCGGGACTCCCGAGCAGCCGCCTGAGAAGCGCTTCGTAGCGAGCCACGCCCGCTTCGAGACTGAAATGCGACGCTGCCTCACGGCGAGCCTGTTCCAGGGAGCCGCGGTCGAGGGAATGGGCCGCGATGTGATCGGCGGCGGCCTGCAGCGAGGCAGCGTCCTTTCCGACGAGCGCCAGACCGGAGCCCGTGCGAGACACCCAGTCCCGGACCTCGCGGTTGCAGCCGAGCTGGATCGGGCGCACGCCCGCACCGAAGAACTCACCGAGCTTCGTCGGCATGCTTCCGCGCTTGGCAAAGGGCTCCGTGAGAAGCAGCAACCCCCAGTCGGCAAGACGAAGCCAGGCCGCCACTTCGTGCTGGTCCACGCTGACGATCGTCCGACTCGAGGCCGGTATGCCGGCCTCGTCCGCTGCGGCACTCAGGGCCTCCCGTTGAAGCGTGAGTCCGAGGAAGTGCACGTCCTCCCGGCGCTCAGCGAGCAAGCGCACCAGCTCGAGGGATGCGTCCACTTCGTAGAAGGGGTTGATTGAGCCGCAGTAGGCGACGACCAACTTGTCGCTGAGCGCCTCGCGGAAGTCGGCAGGAACGACGTCGTCCGAGCCGTCGAGCCGAAACTCATCGAAGTCGGCGACCGTGGTGATGGTCTCCACGGGTCGGTCGGAGGGCCAGGACCCGAGCACGCCCTCGCGAAAGTCGCCGGCCGCGAGGTCCGTCAACGTCACCGCGGCGCTCGCGTCCGCGACGAGGCGCCGCTCGAGGAGCTTGGCGGCGCGGAACGGCCCGCTGCGGCTGAGGAGACCTCGAGAGCTCTGTCGCTCCTCGAGCCAGTACCCACGGAAGTCGAAGAGGTACGGCACCCCCGCCGTTCTCGAGAGAATCCACGCCAGGGCGGTCGGGGGGTGCGACCGCGCGTGGAGGAGGCCGACGTCTCCCTCGGCGAGCGCACGTCGAGCAAGCCGCAGCACGTTGGTGGCGTTGAGCGCACCTCGCTGATGACCGGTCGTCGCGTACTCCGCGTGATGCCACGGCACGCCCGCGCGGCGAAGCCGGGTTCGTGTGTCTCGAAGCCGTCCCGCTTCGGCCAACCTTGCAGACTTCTCGAGGCTCACGATGGCGTAGGGGATTCCCCGTGATGCGAGCTCGACCACCGGCCGAAGCACCTGCGAGGTCCCGAGAGGGTCGAGAATCCCGTCGTAGGTGAGGTACAGCACCCGGCGCACGGGCCGTTCCGTAGCAGTTGCACCGGGAAGACGGCAAGACTCGGGCGAGCTGTGAACTCGGCCCAATGCTCGTGCATCGAAAGGTCGAACCCGCTGCTCCTCGGCGTCTCGACTCCGTCACTCACATCGCCCAGCATCCCCGCGATGCGTTCGCTTCTCACCGACTTCGCCATCCTCCTGCCGGGACGTGCAAGGCGCTCAGCACTGCTGTTGCTGGTGCTGCTGACGGTCGGCGCCGGGCTGGAAGCGCTGGGAATCGGCTTGATCTTGCCTTTTCTGGCGATTCTCGGTGATGGTGGAGAGTCGCGGGGGCGCGGCATCTTGGATGCTCTTCAGCGGACGACCGGAGTCGATGACAAGGACTCGCTCCTCGTGATCAGTGCCGCCGCCTTGCTTGCGATGTACGTTCTCAAGAACGTGTATCTAGGACTCTTGAAGTACTATCAGTTTCGCTTCGTTTTCGGAAGACAGGTGGATGTCGCACGGCGATTGATGGCCGTATACATGGCAAGCCCCTACGAGTTCCATCTCGGAACCAACTCGGCGCAGCTCTTGCGAAACGTCACGGACGAGGTTCGTCACGTGTTCGCCAACGTAGCGGCAGCCATGGCCAACGCCACGTCCGAGATTCTTGTGATCCTTGTGATCGCAGGGCTGTTGATTTGGGCAGAGCCGATGGCAGCACTCTTTTCCATCGGAGTGCTTGCCGGTGTGAGCGGCCTCTTCTACGCGTCCGTTCGGCGCACCACGGCTCGCCTCGGACGTGAGAAGCAGGAAGCGACCGAGGAGCACATTCGCAGCGTCAACGAGGGCCTCGGTTCGATCAAGGAGCTCAAGGTCCTGGGGCGTGAGGCCGCGTTCCTACATCGTTTCGATCGCGCCGGACGGACCTATGCGCGAGCGCAGCGTTTTCATCGGACCGTCCGCGAGCTTCCGCGACTCTTCATCGAGACCATCGGAATCGGGGCCATCCTGCTGGTGGTGCTCGCAGCCTTGCTCCAGGGCGATCGGCGGGGCTTGGACGGCATTTTACCAATCCTCGGGCTCTTCGCGCTGGCCGCGGTTCGGCTCATGCCTTCGTTGAATCGGCTCATCGGCGCGGGCACGACGATTCGACTGTTCCGGCCCGCCGTACGCGTCGTCGCACGTGATCTCGAACGCTACGAGCTTGTGCGGTCGCAACGTTCCCAGGCTCGAACGGAGATGGAGCTTCGGGAGGCATTGCGCCTCGATGGCGTTCGCTATCGCTATCCGGGAGCAGCGGTCGAAGCGCTTCGCGGATTGGATCTCACGATTCGGCAAGGGGAGTCGGTCGCCTTCGTGGGAAGCTCTGGTGCCGGGAAGACCACCGTCGTGGACCTTCTACTCGGCCTCCTCGAACCGAGTGATGGGGCCGTCCTCGTCGATGGCCGAGACATCCAAAGCGACCTTTCGGGATGGCAGTCGCAGATTGGCTAGGTGCCACAGCCCGTGTACCTCCTCGACGGCACGGTGCGAGAGAACGTGGCCTTTGGAGTCGCAGGCGAGGACATCGACGAGGCCGCCGTCTGGCGCGCTCTCGAACGCGCGGCGCTTCGGGCCTTCGTCGAGTCCCTGGGGGACGGGCTCGACACGCGTATCGGTGAGCTCGGCGCGCGCTTCTCCGGTGGTCAACGCCAGCGCCTGGGCATCGCGCGTGCACTCTATCGTGACCCGCCCGTGCTCGTCCTGGACGAGGCCACCAGCGCCCTCGACAATGAGACGGAGCGCGAGATCACCGCGGCCATCGAGCGGCTTAGCGGCGACAAGACCGTCATCACGATCGCCCACCGTCTTTCGACCATCGAAGCCTGCGACGTGCTCTTCCTGCTCTCGCAGGGCGAGCTCGTCGCCAGCGCGACCTACGACGAGCTCATGTCGACCAACGAGGACTTCCGCCGGCTGGCCGCCGCGGAGCGGACCTCGCCTTGACTTGCTACCACCCCAACGCTGACATGCGCGTCCCGTGAAAACCGTCGCGATCATCCCCTCCCGCTTCGACTCGAACCGGCTTCCGGGCAAGGCCATGCGGCCGATGGCCGGCGTTCCCATGCTCGGACGTCTGCTCGAACGCGTGATGAAGGCGCCCTCCCTCGACGAGGTCGTCGTCGCGACCACGACGCTCCCGAGTGACGACAAGATCGTGGCCCTGGCTGAACGGTACGGGGCGCGCTTTTTCCGCGGGGCCGAGCGAGACGTGCTGGGACGTATCGTGGGGGCCGCGCGGGACGCCAAGGCGGACGTCGTGGTGGAGATCATGGGCGACAGCCCCCTCGTGCATCGAGAGCTCATCGACGACGTAGTGGCGTTTCGCGCCGCAAAGGAAGTCGACTTCGCCTGCTCGTACACGCAGACCGTGAGGCTGCCGGAGCACGGCGCCGGCTACCGCGAGTTCCCCGTGGGCATCTGGGTGGAGTGCTTTCCCACGGAGGTCATGGCGCAAACCGAGCGCGACCGGTCCGACGTCTACGCGCGCGAGCACTCGACGACGAGTATGTACAAGCATCCCGAGCTCTTCCGCTTGGATTATCTGGAAGCGACGGGGAAGTGGGCGGAGGCCAACGTCCCAGAGCTCTTTCTCGCGGTGAACTTCCAGGAGCACTACGATCTCGTGTCGGCGGTCTTCGAACGCCTGTACCCCGAGGACCCCGACTTTGGTGTCCTCGAGGCGGTCCGGGTCGCGAAGCAGCTCGCCGCGGAGGGCGGATAGTGCGCATCGAGAAGCTCCGGACCTACCGCTTCCAGATGGACCTCGACGAGCCCATCGCGGACGCACGGAACACGATACGACGACGCGGTTGCGTGCTCGTCCGGCTCGAGCTTGAAGGCGGGCTGGTGGGCTGGGGGGAGGCCGCGGCCTTCGCCGGCTGCGAGGAGCTCGTCGTCGCGACGCTCCGCTTCTTGGGCGAGAAGATCGAGGGCTGGGACGGGTCCGAGGTCGCCTCCGTGCACGACCGACTCATGCACGAGACGCAGCATTTCGGGCGTCGAGGTGTGGTGGTCAGCGCCATCAGCGCCATCGATTGCGCGCTCTGGGATGCGCTCGGCAAGGCCGCGGGCTTGCCGGTGTACAAGTTGCTCGGTGCGTGCCGCAGCGCCATTCGGACGTATTGGAACGCGGGCTACTACCCCGGGGACGATGCCCACGCACGGGCGGCGCTCCGTGCCTCCATCGAGCGCGTGGTAGAGCGGGGCGCCCTGGGCGCGAAGATCAAGATTGGCCGCTTCGATGCAAAGGACGATGCCGAGCGCATCCGCATCGCCCGTGAGCTGCTCGGCGCGGAGCGAGACTTGATGGTGGATGCCAACGCCTGCCTCCATCGGCGCGCGCTGCACACGCTCGACCGGGCGTGCCTCGCACACGACGTCCGCTGGATCGAAGAACCCGTGCCGCTGGCGCGGCTCGCGACGCTTCGGGAAGTCCGTGAACGGACGACGACGCCCATCGCGGGCTACGAGCTGGAGATGACCCTTCCAGGGTACGCCGAGCTCATCGAGGAGCGCGTGGTGGACGTGGTGCAGCCCGACACCATCTGGTCGGGTGGCATCACCACGTGCATGCGCGTGGCAGCGGTCGCGGCGGCGCACGCCACGGAGCTCGTGCCGCACAACTTCGCGTCGGTCGTGGCGCTGGCATCCAACGCCCATCTCGTCGCCGCAACGCCTACGGGGGGGTGGCTCGAGCTCGACTCGAACGACAATCCCTTCCTTTGGGATCTGGATCCGACCGGGAGATGGGTCCCCGACCAAGGTCGGATCGACCTGCCGGACCTTCCGGGCCTCGGGGTGGAACCCGACGTCGCGCGGCTTGCGGGCTACGAGGTGCGTTGAGCATGGGGCACGCCACCGCCGCTTCCCTACGTGCCTTCGCCGAGTCACTGCTCGCGGCTCTCGGCGCCCATCCGGTCGTCGCGCGGGACGTGGCGTGGGCGACCACGGAGGCGTCGCTCGATGGCGTCGACACGCACGGGCTCACGCTGCTCCCTCGCATCGTGAAGAGGGTCGACGCCGGGCGCGCACAGATGAGCGAGCCTGCACGTGCGCGCGACATCGAGGCTGCCGTCGACGTCGTGGACGCGGCACTCACCCCCGGACAACACGCGACGATGGTTGCCGTTCGCGCGGCCGTCGAGCGCGCCAAGCGCCATGGAGTTGGCTACGTCAGCGTTTTGCAGTCGACCCATTTCGGGGCCTGCGCACCCTTCCTGCGCGCCCTGGAGTCCGAGGGCTTGGCGGGCATGGTCGGGTCCAACAGCCTGCGCAGCATGGCCGCGTTCGGGCTCGAACGAGCCAACCTCGGCAACAACCCCTTCGGCTTCGTGATACCGGCCGAGCCGGGGCCGGCCTTTCTCTTCGACGCGTCGGCCGCGGTCATGTCCTTCGGACGGCGCCGCCAGCTCCTCGACGCGGGCGAAGCGCTCCCAGCAGAAGCCTGGGTAGTGCCCCAGGGAGAGGTCGAGGACCTCGGCGTTTGCGAGATCGCGGATTCTCTCGACCACCTGGCCGTTCCCTTCGGTGGGTACAAGGGCGCGTCGGTGGCGGTCTTCGTCGAGCTCCTGGCCGGGCTCCTCGCGGGCGGTCACGTCGGGGCTGAAACGG
>ERZ1740059.292-NODE-292-length-28165-cov-9.485663_pt1 | contig 28165 bp, 22 predicted proteins | sample MGYA00581744_ERZ1740059 | MGnify/ENA primary metagenome ERZ1740059 (study PRJEB43018, sample SAMN04849738) | marine metagenome | isolation source: floating plastic debris | place: Pacific Ocean | collected 2008-08-28 | study: EMG produced TPA metagenomics assembly... | reverse complement strand
TTTGGTTAGCAGGGGTACAAGTAAATTGGTACGGTTTTTATGCAGAGGAAAAACGGCAGCGTATTCCCTTACCTACATACCCCTTTGAACGTCAGCGTTATTGGATTGAGCCACAAAAAATAAATGACACTATTGATAACCAAGCTATAGGCAAAAAACAAAATATTGCTGATTGGTTTTATCTTCCTAGCTGGAAACAAGTTAATTTACTTGAACCCTTTAAACCAAGAAAAATAGAAGAGCCAAAGCTATGCTATCTAGTTTTTGTTGACTCATGTAATTTCGGTTTACAAATTGCTCAAGAATTAGAACAAAAAGGTCAAGAAGTCATAACTGTAACTGTGGGAGAGAAATTTACCCAACTTAGCGATCGCGCTTATGCAATCAACCCAGAACAGGAAGATGACTATGACGTTTTATTCCAAACATTAGGTGAAATAGATAAAGTACCACAAACTATTGCTCATTTTTGGGGTGTCACAGCCAATACTCAAAGCTTGAGTCAAACTTTCTCCGAACAGATACAATCAGCAATCTCAAGCTTTCAACAGTGTCAGAATTTCGGCTTCTACAGTACACTATTCATAGCTAAAGCGTTATCTAAACAAAATGTCACCAAACCCTTGGAATTAGTAGTTGTAAGCAACAAAGTTCATAATACCAGCGGACTAGAAGAATTAATTCCAGAAAAAGGAACGGTTTTAGGAGCTTGTAAGGTAATTCCCCAAGAATATCCAAATATTACCTGCCGTAACATCGATATCATCATTTCTGAACCAAAGAATTCTTCAGAAACACAAATAATAAACCAAATCATGGCAGAGCTAACAACTCAGCCGTCTGACTTGGTTGTTGCTTACCGTAGTAGTCATCGATGGGTACAAACCACTGAGCCAAAGCAATTAAAACAAGTGGAAGAAGAAACAACTAGACTTAGGGAAGGAGGAATTTATCTAATTGCAGGAGATTTTATTGGCAGTCTTGGCTTAGTTTTTGCAGAATATTTAGCTCAAACATTACAAGCTAAACTCATTTTGATTGGTAATATAGGGCTTCCTCCAAGGGATGAATGGTCACAATGGCTGACAAATCATGCAGAACAGGATATTGTTAGTAGGTACATCAAGAAAATACTTGCATTAGAAGAGTCTGGTACAGAGTTACTCATGATTGAAGCTGACCCTGCAAATATCGAACAAATGCAAACAGCAATCAATCAAGCATACGAATCTTTTGAGCGGATTCATGGTGTATTTTACGTCACCCCCATGAGTGATGAAAAGTCAAGTTTCTCGATTCAAGAAATTGGTCGAGATGAAAGCGAGTTACAATTTAAATCGAAAATTTACGGACTCTATGTACTAGAAAAACTTTTGCAAGATAGAGAATTAGATTTTTGTTTATTGCAATCTTCTTTATCATCTATTGTAGGAGGTCTTGGACTGGTTGCTGATTCGGCAGCGAATCTGTTTATTGATAGTTTTCTTGTTAAAATAAATCGAAAAAGTAATGTTCCTTGGTTTTGTATCAACTGGGATGCGGTACAACACCAACGAGAAGAGACACAAAGTAGTGTGCTTGAAACAAGAATAACTGACTTAACAATGACACCAAATGAAGTGTGGGAGGTATGCCAGCGCGTTTTAGCAATAGCTTCAGCAAGTCAATTTATTGTTTCGCCAGGAGATTTACAAGCTAGAATTAACACACGGATCGAGGGCAAATCTCTACACAAGACGAATAATTACCAAGAAGGCTTACTTTCACAACACTCCAGACCAAGTTTACAAACCGCTTACATAGTTCCTAGTAACGAAATTGAACAAAAAATAGCAAAAATCTGGCAAGAAATTTTTGGTATTGAGCAGATTGGTGTTAATGATAATTTCTTTGAATTGGGAGGAGACTCCTTGCTAGCAGTTCAAGTAACCTCGCGTTTACAAGAGATTTTTGAAGTAGAATTACCCCTTAAAATTATTCTTTTTGATGCTCCTACTATAGCTGGAATCGCTAACGTGATTATCGACAAACAAAGAAATCAAGAAGATGAAGAAATGCAAGAAACTGCTGCTTTATTGGAAGAAATAAGGAATCTTTCATCTGAAGAAATTCAACAAGAACTAGCAACCAATTCAGAGTAATTTTCATTACAATAAAAATCGAGAAGTTGAAATAGTTTATTTTAAACCAGCTACCTAATTATGCTAGTTATCCTGACTATTTTAAAATCGTTGAAATTACATTAAGTAAGTCGGCGTTAAAAAATCAAGGTATGTCCGCAGCGAGTCGAACGAAGTGAAACGAAGCAATCCCAAGGCTTTAAAGCTGATTTACATTTTGTTACATAGTTTGGTTTATTTGTGCCGACCTACTTAAAATCGATCAAATGTTTTTTACAAATTATGGGGTAAAGACATGGAGTTTAGCCTATTCTATTTTTCTGGGGATGGTGCAAAAACTAACAAAAATAAGTACCATTTGTTAATAGAAAGTGCAAAATTTGCAGACCAAAATAATTTTTCTGCCGTTTGGACTCCAGAAAGACATTTTCATCCGTTTGGAGGACTTTATCCCAATCCATCCTTAACTTCTATGGCATTGGCAATGATTACTAAGCAAATTCAATTACGTGCTGGAAGTATTGTTATGCCACTTCATAGCCCTGTACGAGTAGCTGAAGAATGGTCTGTAGTTGACAATTTTTCAAATGGCAGAGTTGGTCTTACTTTTGCATCAGGTTGGACGATGGATGACTTTGTACTTTCTAGCGAAAGCCATGCTAACCGTAAAAAAACGATGTGGAAAGGAATTCAGATCGTTCAAAAGCTTTGGGAAGGGAACGAGGTAGAACTCAAAGATGCTACAGGAAATACTTTTAACGTAAGAACTTTTCCACGACCAATACAATCTAAATTACCAACTTGGATCGTGTGCGAATCTTCAGCAACATTCATTGAAGCTGGTAAGCTTGGTGCTAATATTCTTACTTCTCTATTAGGAGGAACTCTAGAAGAAGTTGCTCCAAAAATATTGCAATACCGTCAATCTTTAAAACAAAATGGCTACGATCCTAAAGCTGGGAAAGTAGCAATAATGATACATACGTTTGTGGGAGAAAATGACAATGTGGTAAAAGAAGCGGCGAGAGAACCCTTATATAACTATCTAAAAACCCATATTAATCTACTCAAAAATTTAGCAAAAGATGGTGGAATCGAAGTAAATTTAGATAAATTTACAGAAGCAGATACCCATAGTCTTTTACAGTTTGCTTATGAAGGTTGGCTGAATGGAAGAACCTTAATTGGATCAAAAATAACCTGTATGAAAATGATAGAACGTTTAAACAAAGCTGGAATCGATGAAGTTGCTTGTTTAATTGACTTTAATGATAATTTTGATGCTGTAATGAAAAATTTACCTCATCTTAAAGATTTGAAGAATATGTGTAATCTGAAAAAAGAAGTAGCATTTCCAAGTTAGTTTTTATTAATCGAATTATTTAATTAAATTCAAGTCGTTGTAGATATATTCTCATGAATAATTTTTCCGAACAAATAGCTGCTTTGTCTCCAGAGCAACGGATGATATTTGAAAAACGCCGTAGGCAAAAAAGAGCGAATAAAGTAAGAAAACAAGAAATATTTAAAATTGAGCCTTTTCCGCGTGCAGATATCCTCCCTCTTCCTTTTATCGTACAAAGCCTGTGGTTTTTCGCTCTACTAGAACCAGACAGTTGTGTATACAATATGTCTAGTGGGATTCACCTCCAAGGAAAACTCAACCTAGAAGCATTACAACAAAGCTTTAAGGAAATTATTGCTCGTCATGAAACACTGCGAACTAACTTCATCACTGAAGACGGCGAAGCAGTAGCGATTATCTCTGAAGTTGAGTTTTCAATTATTCCCCTGCTCGATCTCAGTTGTTTACCAGCAGAGGAAAAGCAGACACAAATCCAACAACAAATTGAGACTGAAGCACAACAACCATTCGACATTAGCAGCGACCAACTAATCAGAATCAAACTCCTCCGACTAGGAGTTGAAGAACATATAATGCTACTGACCGTGCACCACATTATCTACGATGATTGGTCATCCACTATCTTATTCAGAGAATTATCTACTCTTTATCAAGCTTTCAGCAACGGGAAACCCTCACCACTAGCCAAGTTACCAGTCCAATATGTAGACTTCGCAGCCTGGCAAAGACAATGGCTGCAAGGAGAAGTATTAGAAACTCAAATATCCTATTGGCTTAAACAGTTAGAAAATGCCCCTAAAATCTTGGAATTACCTACAGACTATCCAAGACCATCATTTCGATCTTTTAGAGGTTCGGAATACCCGTTTCAGTTATCTCAAGAATTAAGCATCGCCCTCAATGAACTGAGTCAGCAACAGGGAACTACATTGTTTATGACCCTGTTAGCAGCATTCCAAACACTACTGTGGCGTTATACAGCCCAAGAAGATATTGTTATTGGTTCGCCCATAGCCAATCGGAATCGAGCAGAAATAAAAGGGTTGATTGGTTTTCTCGTTACTCTTTCAGCCTTAAGAACTGACTTAACAGGAAATCCTAGCTTTGAAGAACTATTAAAGCGAGTTAGAGAAACGACATTAGGAGCTTATGCTCATAAAGATATACCCTTTGAATTATTAGTCAAACAACTACAATCAGAGCGAGATTTAAGTCATACACCACTATTTCAAGTGATGTTTATATATGCACCACCTAGGATGTCTGCTTTGGAGTTATCTGGATTGACTTTGAGTAGATTGAAAAGTGAAAACGGAACTGCTGAGTTTGATTTAACTCTCTATATCCTCGAAAGCGAGTCGAAGTTAGAAGGCTATTTTGAATACAATACTGATTTGTTTAAGCCTGCAACTATTGCGCGGATGGTAGGACATCTCAAGACATTGCTCGAAGCAATTGTGACAAGTCCCCAGCAGCGTTTATCGGAATTAGCGTTATTAACAGAACCCGAACAGCAACAGTTGTTATTCGAGTGGAATGATACAAAAGTAGATTATCCTCAAGATCGATGCATCCATCAATTGTTTGAAGCACAGGTGGAAAAAACACCCAATGCTGTAGCAGTAGTGTTTGGTCAGGAGCAGCTTACTTATCGGCAGTTAAACCAAAGAGCAAATCAACTAGCACATTACCTTCAACAACTAGGAGTCAAACCCGAAGTTAAGGTAGGAATTTGTGTCGAACGCTCAGTAGAGATGGTCATCGGGCTGTTGGCTATCCTCAAAGCTGGTGGTGCGTATATCCCTCTTGACCCGAATTATCCACAAGAACGATTGACTTATATGTTAAAAGACTCTCAACCAGGAGTATTGCTAACACAACATCACTTATCAGAAAGTCTACCAAATCACCAAGTTCAAGTAGTTTGTATCGATACCGACTGGCAACAAATTACTGACAAAAGCACACAAAACCCTGCAACCCAGATTACAATTGATAACCTAGCATATGTTATCTATACCTCTGGTTCTACAGGCAAGCCTAAAGGTGTTCTGGGTCTTCATCAAGGTGCAGTCAACCATTTTTATTGGATGTGGGAAAACTATCCCTTTACTCAAGGTGAAGTTTGTTGCCAAAAGACATCTTTGAACTTTGTAGATTCGGTTTGGGAAATCTTTGGACCTTTACTTCGAGGGATTTCAACGGTAATTATACCCGATACAGTTGTTAAAGGTCCCGAACAATTTGTGGAAATATTAGCAGCCAATGAAATTACACGTTTAGTACTTGTGCCTTCATTGTTGCGTGTACTATTGGATACTTGTAGCGATCTGCAAAAACGATTGTCTAAATTAAAACTTTGGGTAATTAGTGGAGAAGCACTTTCCCTTGACCTATTACAGAACTTTCGCCAAATTATCCCAGAAAGTACGCTCTTAAACCTTTACGGTTGTTCAGAAGTTTCTGCTAATGTGACCTGCTCCCGCATTAACCCAACACAGACTCCTTCGCGTGTTACGATTGGTCGTCCAATTGCGAATACGCAAATTTACATCCTAGACCAATATAGTCAATTAGTTCCTGTAGGTGTAGTGGGTGAATTGTGTATCGGTGGACAAGGACTTGCAAGGGGTTACTTCAACCGTCCCGACTTGAGTGCAGAAAAATTTATCCCCAATCCCTTTAGTACAGAAGCAACACGTCTGTATAAAACCGGAGACTTAGCACGCTATCTACCGAGTGGAGATATTGAATATATTGGTCGGATTGATAACCAGGTCAAGGTACGTGGCTTCCGCATCGAACTGGGAGAAATTGAAGCAGTTGTTAGCAAACACCCAGCAGTGCGAGAAGCTGTAGTACTAGTCAGAGAAGACTCAGTAAATTGTCAACAAATAGTCGCTTATGTAGTTGCTCAAAAAGAGCAAACACTAACAATTACCGAACTACGGGAATTTTTAGAATCAAAGTTACCAAACTACATGATTCCAAATGCTTTACTTTCATTAGAAAAATTACCATTAACACCTAATGGCAAAATTGACCGCAAAGCACTACCTATACCTGACCAAGTACGCCCTGAACTAGAAGCGGTTTATCTACCACCTCAAACTGAGGTAGAAAAAACTATTGCTAATATTTGGCAAGAAGTTCTTCGTATTGAAGAAGTTGGTATTCATGATAATTTCTTTGAACTAGGCGGTCATTCATTGCTTTTGGTTCAAGTTCATAATAAATTGCAAAAAAGATTTCAGCAACTTTCTTTAGTTGATATTTTTCAATATCGAACAATCAACTATTTAGCCAAATATTTAACTAAGTTACAGGAGAAACAACAATTTGTTCGAGAAAATGTTCGTCAAAACAAAACTCGCACAGCTTCAATGAATCGTCGGAAACAATCTCGACAAAATTACCGAACTGCAAAGCATAAATCTAATTAACAATAAAGGCTATTCAGTCATTTTATCAAATGCGCTGCTCTTAGACTATGAAAGTTCAAGGGGTGACAAGCACCCCAAAACCTTTCTCAAACAAGGGCTAAGAGTTTTAACTGGAGGGGAGCAACGCAATGCAGGTGAACTTAAACCCAAATACCGTGATCGTTAATAAAAAAATCCAGTATTTTTTAATAAAAAATACTTTAAATGTAAGTATAAATACAGTTAGTATATATGGTTGGCGTTCGTAGTGCCAACTACGCTGGCGAACGCCGTTCCCCTGGAAGGCGCTTCTGGGGGATTGTGGCGGTAACTGTGAGGGAGTCGAGCAGTTGCAAGAGTCACTATTTTTTCGATTAACTCGAATTACCGAAAAGGATAAATATTGATAATTATCTTGGATACTCGCCCAATCTATCTCAGATAAAATTTTCTAAGCGGGTGATTATGGTGGATAATAACACATATATATCAACACAAATGCTGGTAATTGGATGCCTAAGCCAGGAAGTCACCCCCCCCTGACTCGGCTACAAGGATTTGAAGATTAATAACCGCCAATTCCCCATTCCCCATCGCCCTGCCGTCGCCCCCTTCATAGCCTTCGCTCCCTTCATGCCCGTGCCATAGCCCCAGCGTTTGTTGTGTTGGGGTTTTTGGTTTGTTGGTGGTGCGATCGCAATACAACACTTCAGTAATCCCCATCCCCATCGCCGCTGCCGGGGCATTTGATTTTGAAAGCCAGAGAGAAGATTTGAGGCTTGTTTCCTACAGTAGATAAACAAATAGAAAAAATAGCAACCGAAAAACTAACTAACTTCTTTGTATTCGATAAAACAAAAACGTCAACCAGAGTTTGCAATATGTTTAACAAAAGCACTTCCGGAAGATACTGGAGGTGCCTTAGTCGAAAAAATGTTTAGAAAACGCATATATGCATTCTGAATTAGATGTGGTGGACAATGTAAAATCCGAACATACGTACTTGCTCCTTATTCTTCGCTAAAAAATAATAGAAGGAAGTATCGTGATTCAAACGCATCTACTTACTGTGGAAATCAATTTAAGTTCCCTTCCCTGGCAGCCACTAAAAGCAAAGAGCTGCTTACCGAAAAGTCCTGGAGTTTATTTTGCTCTTACTCCCGAAAACCAACCTTTATATATCGGACAAAGCGAGGAACTGAAAACTCGATGGAATGGACATAAGCAATTAAGACATCTTAAATTAATTGCAGATGTAAAGCTTGCGTACCATTTGGCTGAAAAATCAGAACTACATAATCTTGAAGCAGAGTTAATTAAACGATATAACCCGCCCCTAAATACTAACAAAGGTCGCTTTCGACCTACAGACGAACAAAAGAAAAAATACTTTAAAGAAAAGTTTTTACGACAGGAACAGTTTAAAAAATTATCCCTACTTGAAAATCTTCGATATTTGCTTGATACAACTTCCGTAATAAAACAAATTGCAGTAGAATTAGGAAAAAAAGTTTTAAGCAAACATGCAAGCGAATCTGAAATTTGGCTGTTCTCTGGGTTCGCAGAATTATCCGTGATGAGTGATTGTATGACCGATTTTGTAAAAGCTAATTTTTCCTGTAGCCGATTTTTATTCAAAAACCAAATAAAGTACGAAGAAATCGACTATTATCGTGAAGTATCAGAAATTCCGACTCCTCCCGAATTAGCGATCGCAATCGCAGATTTTGTTTCTGAAATCTCAAATTTTCAGGAATATTCACCCAAAATCTCAAACCTACTATTCTTGGATTACGACAGCTTCAACTGCAAAGCACTTGTTTGTTGATTTCGATAGAGTGTCTACTTGGAAAATACTCCTGGAATCAGCTTTAGGATCGCAACCTACGATCATGATACGTTGTCCCATCTCAGCCATTGCTGCAAGAGTATTCTGAGATGTGGTGGACTTACCGATACCACCTTTGCCGTAGAACAGTATTTCTATAATTTATCAAAGTCTTACCAATAAAGCTTTTCAATTCCTTTTCTCAAAATTGACACTATTTTTTCCCTAAATAAACCATCTCAAATTAATAAATTGTCGATAAAAAAATAATTTTTATTGCTTTTTCTACACTAATTATTCCCTTAAAATAAACGTAAATAGAAATATGATTAATCCTATACAAAATGTAGTATAAAAATGAGATATATATGCTAAAAAAATAACAAATAAAAAGTAGACGTTTATAGCCTACTTTTTATAAAATCTATAGAGAATGGGAAAAGTAAATTACATTATTTCTTCAAATTTATATCTGGCTAATTGAGTTTCTAATTCGGTTATGCGTTTTTTGAGATATACGACTTCATCTTTTAATTTATCAACTTCGTTATTATTCTCAGCAGTTTGTTGAAAGGCTTTACGTCGATTTTCTAAACCAAACCATCTTTGATATACTTTTGTATGTATATCAACTGAATGACCTAAATTATCGGATGCTGCTTTAATCGGAACTCCCTGCAAATGTGCCCGAATAGCACAAGCATGTCTTAAGTCATATGGTGTAAATTGTAGCCCTATATTTGCAAAAAATTTTGAAAGATTAGTTACCATTCCTCCTAAAGCAGACGGTGTTATTTGTCTTTCTACATAATCTTTTAAAAGATTAATATGTTCTTGATTTTTGATATCAAAAAATTCAATCCATTCTGCCACAAAGGGAAATACTTCTCTGTGTCCAGTTTTATTCGATTCGTGAACTTTAAAAGTGCTATGTTCGTTCTCAGATGAAACTAACCAGTTTAAATCGGGTTGATTCATTATTTCTCTAGGTCGCAATCCATACACGGCGATTAAGCCATATATTAATTTGTAAATTTTATTGCTTTTAATACTTTTAGGTTTAACTGCTTTGATTTTCTCTAAATGTAGATCAAAATGAAGATATCCCATCGTGATATCTTTGTCCGATGGGATATTACGTTTATTTTTTTCTATCTTTAATTTAAGAACTTTAAAATTAATTTTCAAGTTAAATTTTTTAGCAATTATGTATCCCAGTTTGATTGCATGTTCCCTGGTGTAAGGAGTTTTAGAAGTTAAAATGCAATTTATTAAATTTTCTGAATTGATTGGTATATCTTGTAAAAAATGTCTTCTGTAACATCTGATGACACCTTGATAAGTATTTTCGCTTTTTAAGTTACGCTTCCTAGTTGAAAAATAAAAGCTTTCAAATTGCTCGTAAAACTCTCTAAAAGTAATGCTTTCTTTCTTATACGCTTTAATTCCTAAGTATTTATTATTCCATGTAAAAGTTTGACGAGCAATTAACTTTCCTAATTCCTGTGCTTCCTCTCGAGCAGTTATTAATCCGTCGAAACTAGCTGGTATACCGAGACTTATCGTGTACTGTTTTTTCTTTTTTCCTTTTGGATGTACATCGTTTGGTTTCAATGGGAGAGTAGCACGTAATTGAATAGTTCCTTTCCTCGAATGAATGGTTACTTTAGTCTGGCTTGCTTTTAATCTCTCGTTTATATGTACTATTTCTTCTTCAAGCTTCATTTGCAAATGCTTTTGGGTTGCTAATTGTACTTTTTGCCTTCCTACAAAACTTCCGTCAGTGGTAGTTGGTGCTTCAAAGTCACTAAAAACTTCACCCTGTATATCTTTCATTTTTACACTAAAAGTACACTAATTTTTATTCTGTTTATTGCGAACAGTCTACAAGCTATAACTGTTATAAATAAACATATCATGAGATATTGTACTTCTAGTTAACAAATGCTGTAGAACGCTATCTGTCTGATATTTTCGTCAGTCATTAATTTTCTCCTGCAATTAATTGGTTTATTGAGTGGGTGCAGTGGTTGTTGGAACCTTGTACTCTTATTGGAAGAGTAACTTGCTTATAGAACGTCGCAGGTGGCGCACGCTCTACAGCATTTTCTGATAGAGTTGAATTTATCATTAAGTTAGTTATTAGTTGTTAGTTTTTCTACTAACTGTTCACTGTTAACTGTTCACTGTTAACTGTTAACTGTTAACCGCTTCAACTACAAGGTTATTACTAATGCGTTCGCGTAATTTAGCTTCGATAGCGCCCTTGAGAGTCGCAAAGCTGCTAGAACAAGAGCCGCAAGCACCTTGAAGTATCACTCTGATACTATCGCCTTCTACATCGTAAAGTTCTACATCTCCCCCATCGGCGATTAGAATGGGTCTTATTTCTTCGTCTAATACTTTTTGTATAAGTGCTATTTTTTGCACTGGTGTCAGCGGTTTATCGCTAATCTGACCTTTATTGCTATTATTATTGGATGTTGTACTTGCTTCATAAGTGAAGTTTCTTTGCATATCGATGATTATGTCATCAATACTTGCGAGGCAAGTTCCACATCCGCCACCGGCTTTTATAAAGTTTGTAACTTCTTCTGCGGTTGTAAGCTTGTTTTCTTCTACTATGCGTCGGACTTTTGGTTCGGTGATGGCAAAGCAGGTGCAGATTATCGCTCCTTCGTCATCATCATCGTGAGCCGCAAGTGGAACACCTTTGTAATTAGATATTGCTGCTTCTAAGGCTTCTTGTCCCATTACAGAGCAGTGCATCTTTTCTTGAGGTAAGCCGCCAAGGTACTCAGCAATATCTTTATTAGAAATATCGAGGGCTTCTTCTATTGTCTTGCCCTTTACTAATTCTACCAGAGCTTCGGAAGATGCGATCGCACTTGTGCAACCAAATGTTTGAAAGCGAGCGTCAAGAATTTTATTTGTATTTTCGTCTACTTTGATATGCAGTCGCAAAGCATCGCCGCAAGCAATACTACCTACTTCTCCAACAGCAACTTTGACTCCTGTTTCGCCCTTGTCTTCCAAAATGCCCTGATTTTTTGGATTATAAAAGAATTCTAATACTTTATCTGTGTAGTCCCACATAGCCTTTTGAGTGATGAGTGATGAGTTATGGGTTATAAGTTATGAGTTATGAGTTATGAGTTATGAGTTATGAGTTATAAATAATAAGCTCAGCAAATAAGAAAGCAAGTCATTAAAAAAACTAGTTAAACTTTAACTTCTAACTCCTCACTCCTAACTCCTAACTACTTAATGTTGAGCTAATGCTTGTTCTTGATCTTTGAGCCAAGCTGCATCATCATTTTTGAAGGGTGAAAGTTCGCGTAAGCGGCCGATGATGGCGGGTAGTACCGTTAAAACTTCATCAATATCGGCATCTGTATTGTAGCGAGAGAGACTAAAGCGAATGGAGCCGTGCAAAGTTGTATAAGGTACTCCCATTGCTCGTAGAATGTGAGAAGGTTCTAGCGAACCAGAACTGCAAGCAGAACCGCTAGATGCACAAATACCGTGCTGGTTGAGTAATAATAAGATTGCTTCGCCTTCGATATATTTGAAACCAATGTTTGTAGTATTGGGCAACCTCTCTGTTGCACCACCGTTGATTTCACATTGTCCAACTTTTTCTATTATAGTACTTTCTAGGCGATCGCGTAAACTTTTTTGTTTTTTACTTGCTGATTCTAAATGTAGTAATTCGAGTTCGCAAGCTTTACCTAAGGCGATTATTCCTGGAACGTTTTCGGTTCCCGCACGCCTTCCACGCTCTTGCCCACCGCCAATTACCAAAGGACGAAATCGAACTCCGCGTCGCACGTATAATGCTCCAATTCCTTTAGGTGCATGAATTTTGTGGCCGGAGATACTTAACATGTCAACGGTGCTATTCTTCATGTTGACAGGTATTTTGCCTACAGCTTGAACTCCATCAACATGAAAGAGTGCGCCATATTCTTTAGCTCGTTTGCCAATTTCCTCGATTGGGAATATAACGCCGGTTTCGTTATTGGCATACATAACGCTAACCAAAGCAGTCTCGTGAGTTAGTGCGGCTTCTAATTCAGCTAAATCTAACTCTCCCTGACTATTTACTGAAAGATAGGTAACTTTGTAGCCCTGTTTTTGCAGTTGTTTGCAAACATTGAGTACTGCTGGGTGTTCTACCTGAGTGGTAATAATGTGTCGTTTGCTAGGCTGTGCTTGGGTAGCTGCCCGAATAGCAGCATTATCACCTTCTGTTCCACCACTATTGAAAACGATTTCTGAGGTTTCGGCACCAAGAATGGCTGCAACATTTTCTCTAGCTTGTTTTACTGCTTTACCGACTTGCCCCCCAAAGCTGTGCATACTAGAAGGATTGCCGTAGTATTCGCTTAAGTAGGGCAACATTGCCTCTACAACTTCTGGGTCAACTTTGGTAGTAGCGTTATTATCTAAGTAAATACAGTCTTTTTGCATTTCTTTCAATTTCTCTAAAAGTACTTCAGAATTAATGGTGTTTTTTTTACTATTTTTAGAATCATTAGCACATAGAAGATCGAGTAGGGAAAAAGGAGACAAGAGCAGATAATTATTAACACCGAACTCCTAATTCCTAACTCTCAATTTTTCAGTATTTTCTATACTGCTTGACGAGATCTCTGTTGTAATTGCTCGGAATATTTTTGGGAATAAATATTAAACCAGTTTTCCCAGTAGTCTGTTTTATTAGTGAGTTGTGATATTAAACCTTTGTAAGTGTCAAACCAGTTTTCCCAGTAGTCTTCTGATGTTTCTTTTACGCAGCCGTCGTATGTGGGACAACCTGCTTTACATTGAGGAACTGAGTAAATACTATCAACGCAATTTGTACAAAGTTCGGGGTCAATCCATGGATGGTTATCAACTATTTTAATGGCATTGGTGGGACATACATTTTTGCACAAGTCGCAGGAAATACAATTGCTCGTAATTTTGTAAGCCATTTTTTTCCACCTTTATTTACGTTTTTGAATTGAGGTAATGGCACTGGGTAATGAATAATTTTAGATTTGAGGTTGCCACGCAACCCTGGCAATGCTAAGCAATTTTAGATTTTAGATTGATTTATAGTCTTGCCAATTAATTTGTGTAGTGGGAGTATCTTGCTCCCTAGTAAAGAAGTTGCTCCCACTCCCACTACTATCAAAAATCTAAAATGTCTATTGAATAATTATTGATTAATTGCTTGCCCGAAAAACTCTAAAGCAACTTTATCAATTACGTCGTAAGCTTCAACAGTCTGTATTCCTGCTTTGTGCAGTTTTTCTTTGGGACATTCCCCAATCTTGGAAACCAATACTGCTTTGCAATCAGAAAGTGCTTTAATGATATTTTCTAAAGTGGCTTCCTCACCGTATCCACCTTGACAGAAATGGTCAACTTTACGATGACCGATAAATTTTACTTCTTTTCCGTCTACTTCATAAATTTGAAATTCTTTAGCATGTCCAAAGTGTTGGTTAACTAAACCACCACCTTTAGTTGCTACGGCTAGTAGCATTGTTTCGCCGGTAATTTCTAATTCAAGGGATTGAACCTCAAGTTTTGCTGCTTCAAGTTCAATTCTTGCTTGTTCGATGCCTTGGTGAACTTCTTGGCGCTGTTCTAAATTATATTCTGGAGCCATTTCCATGAATTTATCTTTAGTAAATTCTTGGCTGCGGTCTTCTCCTAATAATCCTACTGCATCAGCACGACATTGGCGACAGTGACGCATCATTTTCATGTTACCAGAACATTTGTCTTGTACTTCCTTCAATTCTTTGGAAGTCGGGCCACGTTGTCCATTAAGTCCAAAGTGGGTACCGTGTTCTGGAGCACTAATCAAGGGCATAATATTGTGAATAAATGCACCTCGTTCGCGGATGGCTTTGTTTACCTCCGGAAGGTGATGGTCGTTAATTCCGGGAATTAATACGGAGTTAACTTTACACAGTATATCTGCATCTCGAAGAGCTTCTAAACCTTCCATCTGCTTTTCATGCAGAATTCTAGCTCCTTCAACTCCTCTATAGCGCTTGCGCTTGTAGTGAACCCAAGAATAAATATTGGCTCCGATTTCCGGATCTACCATGTTAATTGTTATAGTTACATGGTCAACATTTAATTCTTTAATCCGGTCTACATATTCCGGTAGCATCAAACCATTGGTTGATAGACACAGTTTAATGTCTGGTGCTTGAGAAGCAATCAACTCAAAGGTACGGAAAGTCTTTTCTGGATTTGCTAAGGGATCGCCAGGACCTGCAATTCCCAACACTGTCATCTGGGGAATCTTACCTGCAACCACCAGAACTTTTTGTGCTGCTTCTTCTGGTGAGAGCAATTCGCTAACTACTCCGGGACGACTTTCGTTAGCACAATCGTATTTGCGATTAATACCATTTGAATAAATACTCACTAAAGGCTTAAAATGTTCACAGGCAACAGTTTACTTCAACAAATTGTTATCTGTGAACATTTAGTTTTTTAGTCAAAATTTAGTCAAAAAATGGATGACATACAGGGTAAAGTTTTTAATGATTTTAAAGTTCCTAGTACTTCGGACGGAAGTTATAGAGGTAAGATGAAAATCGTTAAAGAGCAGAAAGAACACTTCAATATGAAGCTCAAGGAAAAACTTGCAGAGGTGAATCAAAGGCTGAAGGAGAGTAAAACTAAAGTCGCCATAGAAATCAGTTTGGGTTCTATACAATTAAGAGCAACTTTACCCTTAAAACCAGAAGATGTATCAAAAAATGGTAAGCAGACAAAACAGTATAAAATCAGCTTGGGTATTCCAGCGAACTTCGATGGTTTAAAAACTGCTGAAGAGGAAGCATATGAGTTGGGAAAATTAATCGCACGTAAAACTTTTGTTTGGAACGATAAATATTTAGGAATTCAAGCTAGTTCTAAAAATAAAATAACTTACAACGAGTTCTACAAGACTCTTGAAAAGAGATATTTCAGCACTAGAAAGAGAACGATTAAGAGCGAACATACTTTTATGATCGTCAAAAGATTTTTCAAGAGGTATTTTTTAAAGGACAGCATTATATCTGCTGAAACAATGACAGATATAGTTAAAGATATTCCCCTTGCGACTATACGCAATAAGGTTATATCTTTATGCTCTTTTATCTGTGAAGAATTAGGAATAGAAGTAAATCTGAATAATCTAAAACTTGAATACAAATTGAAAGAACGTAGCGTACCATGTGATAGGGAAATAGTAGAAAGTATTGATTTATTTAGAATCCGCTATTCAAATCATATGGTTAAAACCAGAGCTAATCGAGACAATTGGATTGTCTATAAACAAATTTACGGCTTAATGGCTACCTATGGTTTACGTCCTAGGGAAGTCATTAATAAGCCTGATTTAGATTGGTTGGTATCAAAAGAAAATATTCACAATACTTTTAAAGTTCATGATGACAATAAAACAGGTTCGAGAGAAGTATTTCCTTTTGTTCCCGAATGGATTGATTTATTTGATTTAAAATCGCAAGTTCAAGTAAAATATTTAAAGGAATTTGCAGAATCTTGGAATGATGTAAATCAATTAGAAAGTAGAATTGTCAAAATTGCTGCTAATTTTAGACGTGCTGGAATTAAATTTAAACCCTATGATTTACGTCATGCTTGTGCTATTCGGGCACATTTACAAAAGGTACCAATTAAAGCAGCAGCAGATAATTTAGGTCATACTGTTGAAATACATACTAAAACTTATCAAAAATGGTTTTCATTGGAAAATAGAAGAATAGCTTTTGATACCGCTTTTGAAAAAGAAAAAGAAAATGAAGAGTTAAAAGCTGAAATTGTTGCTTTAAACAAAAAAATATTTGAATTAGAGACAGAGTTGGCCACATTGAAGAAAATTTAGAACCCCGATCAAAAAATTGGGTTTATAGTATTTCAATATCTATTCAAAATCAAAATACGATGATTTAAAAATTTTCATTGTATTTTGATTTTTTATAGGTCATTATTAGGATAATATATGATATTTGATTTCGACAAATGTAATCATATTTACGAAATATTGAAATAGTCATTTTTTAGTCAAAGTATTTGCGATATGAATTTGATATTTCAACCTTTGATTAATATGATTAATATGATTTTGGTCAATATTTAGTCAATTATTAATCTACATATTTTGCAATCTATATAAATAACAGCTTTTTGGGAATTTCAAAATATTTGCGATTACAGTAGTTACATTGAATGTTGCAAGCAGGAGCTACGGCAACGTGCATTCTTGCATAGTGATATAAAATAATTTTTAAACTTAATAGATTAGTGTTTTGCTTCTATTAATTAATTCAGTTATCTAAAAGTTATCTTCTATTAATTACTGATAATCTTGTGATTCTTACTAAAACAGTAAATTATTTTTATCAGTTGGTTTACTAAGAGTTTGCTAAATCATAATAATTCTATAAATAATGTAGATGACTATACAAAATCATAAAATAAAAAGCAGCGATATAATTTAAATTTGCTGCTCATAGAACATGATTATTTTTTATATTGTAATATGTAAACTGCATCTAGCAAGTTTATCTTTTAATTGTGCTATACGTTTTTTTAATCGAGAATTTTCTTCTTTCAAAGCATCAATCTCATTAACTTCTTCAAAAGTCTGCTCAAAAGCTTTACGCGTATTTTCCAAACTAAACCATTGCTGATACACCTTAGTATGCATTTGTATGCTATGACCTAAATTATTCGCAGCAGCCTTGATTGGAATTCCTTGTAAGTGGGCTCTAATAGCACAAGCATGTCTCAAATCATATGGTGTAAATGGAACCTTAGCATATCTAAAATTATTAGCTATTGTAGCCACCCGATCTTTCAGTTGATTAGCGGTTTTCCAGGAACTAGAAAACACTCTCAGTTTTTCAATATTCTCCTGATTTTTTAAATCAAAAATTTCAATCCACTCGGGTACAAATGGGAAAACTTCTCTGTATCCAGTTTTATTTGATTCATGAACTTTAAAAGTGTTGTGCTTATTTTCAGATGATATTAACCAATCTAAGTCTGGATTGTTAATTACTTCTCTAGGTCGCAGTCCATAAATTGCTAATAAAGCATATATTGTTTGATAAATTCTCCAATTCTCCCTGTAGCTAGGACTCATTTTAGAAATGCTAAGATAATGATTTTTAAATAATGAGATAGAATTAGATATCTGTTCGTCACTGGGGATATTCCTTTTCTTTGGCTTGTAAGATATTTTTAAATCGGAGAAATTAGCTTCAATATTTAGCATTTTGCATAAAATATTAGCTAAACTTATTGCAGACATCCTATTGACAGAAGAGTCTATTCTTTCTATTTTTTCTCTTAAACTAGACACTGTTATAGCTTCTTTACCAGCAAAATAGTATCTTAAATTCCTTTGTTGAGTATTAAAGGTATTTTCACTTTTTATCGTTCGTTTTCTTGTTTCAAAGTATCTTTTTTCAAACTGTTGGTAAAACTCGTCAAAAGTAATATTGTTCTTTTTTCTAGCTTGTTGTCCTAAATATTTATCATTCCAAACAAAAGTTTGACGAGCAATTAATTTTCCTAACTCATATGCTTCCTCTTCAGCAGTTCTCAAACCATCAAAACTAGCTGGTATACCCAGACTTATCGTGTACTGCTTTTTATCTCTACTCTGTTTATGAGTATCATTTGGTTTAAGTGGGAGTGTAGCTCGAAGTTGTATACCTCCCTTTTTCGCTTGTAAACTAACCTTAGTCTTACTAGATTTCAGTCTTTGATTAACTTTAAGTAACTCTTGTTCAAACTTCATATCGTAATGCTTTTGAGTCTCTCTTACATGATGCATTACCCCTAGGTGACTTCCATCAGTAGTTGCAGGTGGTTCAAAGTCACTAAAAACCTTATTTTGTATATCTTCCATTAGTTCCCTTAAAGTTAACTAAAAAAAATGCTCTAGTTAAACAACTAATTAAGCTAAAAAGTCTGTAGAGAACATTTTATAGAAAAATACAAACCTTAGTCAACTACTACTCTTGCATAATGATGGTGAGCTTCTTCACTATAACAAGGATGTTTCGCAATCCGCTCTTTTGTTCTCTCATCGATTTCGATGCTAGTGCTGCTATTATCATTGCAGCCACTACCGCAACCACCTTTTTTAGCTTTAACTGGTATAGTTATAGATTCGCTTTCGGAAGGGGTGAAGATTCCTGTTGAAGTAGACGGTGATGTCATTGAATTTCGCGTTCAGTCACTGGACAAATTACCAAGTGGGAGATGCCATCGTTGCTGCTTTTACCCAGGAATCGAAGTCACGGCAGGGTTACGTCTTATCCGAAAAACTCGAACTGTTTCGAGTGTGAGTTAATCGGGGGGTGTTACTCTGGTTTCTCGGCTGGTGTGTCAACGCTTGAGATCGCCAAGAGGTTACCTTTTCAGACGCTGAGTGCCGCAACTTCTATTTACAGGGCATGGTGCTATCTCATTACTAAGCTAAGTTCTCAAAAGTCCTATATAGCAATGCTTTTGGTTTTTCACTCTCTCAAATCTACTAAAAGTTGACTAGATAGGGCTTATTTTTATTTATCAAAATAAAAATAAATTACTAATTTAATTGACATTTAGAAGTTGACTAAATATTTACTATTTATAGAAACGATCCTGATGGTATGACTCTTACTGTTAATGGTGGAAAACGAAGAATTATCTACTTTCGTTCACAACAAACAACACATTTATTTTCCGTGGGCTTCGGCTAGTTGTCCGGTGGAAAGGTCGGTAATTTCTCGGGTTATGTAAGGTCGGTTATCTTTGAATGTGTTGGTTAATGTGTAAGATAAATAATGGTCTGGGAAATTACTGCTGAGGAGTTGTTGGAGCGGTATGCTGATGGGGAACGTAACTTCGCTGGAATCGAATTGATTCAATCCGACGGTGTTCCTCTTGATAATGTGATTAATCTCGAAGGGGCTGTTCTGAAGGGCATCAACTTGCGTGGAGCTTATCTGAGACAAGCCGATTTGCGTCGTGCTGATTTGACTGGATCTGATTTGTTTGGTGTTTCCTTGGAACTCGCTGAGTTGGATTACGCCATTGTGCGGGATGCTAATTTGTATTCCGCTAACTTGAGTTGGTGTCGTCTTCCTGAAGCCGATTTGAGCGGAACCAGCCTCGATCATATGAATGCTAGCAGCACTCTCTTCCGTGGCGCTAATGTCGGTGGTTTTGAATATGCCATGCTTATTAATACTGATTTCCGAGATGCTTACATCGCTCCAAACGTCATCTGGAGTTATGGAAATTTTGTTTAAATATTCTTATGCCCGATGGTAGCATCATGAGGGGTCCTCTTATCGGACAATTCTAATTCATCATCTAGCTCAGCCATAAGGGGAGCAGATTTAACTACTTTTAGAATTTCATTTACCTTACGACTTTCAATCACATTCTGGATTTCTGTAGGAATATTAGAAAAGAAGTCATATTTAGTTAATTCTTCTATCCTGTCTATATTAAATCAACTGTACTCTATATTTTTTCCGTTAACAGAAACGTTCAGGATATGGATTCATAAATTTTGATAATTTTAAAGCTAGATGTTTACTTAATTGGAATTTCAGTTATTAGTTCGGCATACTAAGTACTGAAGAACCAAAATAAATTCTAATCATATTCGGAAATAATAACCTATGTGTAAGTTTTTCGCGCTTTGCTTAAATCATACGAGGAAAATATATCTCAACCTCGTATGATTTAATTATGTTCAGTAACTAAATTAGAACATTTTGCAACCTCAACCGCATTACTTCGGCTTCTAATTCAGCTATTCTCTTTCTAGCTTCAGCAAGCTGTTTTTCGCATTGTTCTAGCTTGCTTTTCTCATCAAAAGCACTATCAAAAGCTTTTCTTCTATTTTCAAGTCCGAACCATTGCTGATAAACCTTAGTATGTATCTCAACTGTGTGTCCTAAATTATCAGCCGCAGCTTTAATGGGAATTCCCTGTAAGTGCGCTCTAATGGCGCAAGCATGTCTCAAGTCGTATGGTGTAAATGAAAGTTTATATGACTTAAAAAAATCTCCTAATTTACTAACTTTATAATGTAAGTCAATTGCGGTTTGTTCTTCTAAAATATACTTTTTCAGCAAATTGATATTGTCTTGATTTTTGACATCAAATAATTCAATCCATTCAGTTACAAAAGGAAAGACTTCTCTATATCCAGTTTTATTTGATTGATGAACTTTGAAAGTATTATGTTTATTTTTAGATGACATAAACCAATCTAATTCTGGTTGATTAAATATCTCTCTAGGACGTAAACCATAAATAGCTATTAATCCAAAAATTAATTTATTACGCTTGCAAACTTTTGAAGATTTTTCTCTATTGCAAGGTTTTATTTTTTCTAAATACGAATCAATTAAATTCATTGAATTAACTATTGTTTTATCATCTGGTATCTTTCTATGTTTAACTTCTCTTTTGATTTTCAATTCCGAAAAATCGTGTTTTATATCAAGTGATTTACAAATAAAATGAGCGATTATTATCGCAATACGTCTGGTATTAAATGTGTTAGTTTGTTTTATTTTTGCATTCAAAGATTCTACCGTAATCACATCATCAGAGTAAAAAGATCTTTTAAACTTTCTTTGATAATCCAGAAAACTGTGTTCGCTTCTAATTGTTCTTTTGCGAGTTTGAAAATATATTTTCTCAAACTGCTCGTAAAAGTCTTTAAAAGTAATACTGTTCTTTTTTTTAGCTTGTTGTCCTAAATATTTATCATTCCAAACAAAAATTTTACGAGCTATTAGTTTTCCTAGCTCATAGGCTTCTTCTTCAGCAGTCTTTAAACCATCAAAATTTGCTGGGATACCTAAAGATATCTTGTATTGCTTTCTATCCTTCCCTTGCTTATGAGTATCACCTGGTTTAAGGGGAAGTGTAGCTCTAAGCTGTATTCCACCTTTGCTTGCCTCAATAGATACTTTCGCTTTACTAGATTTCAGTCGCTGATTCACTTTTATTAGCTCTTGCTCAAATTTCATATTGTGATGTTCTTTTGTCGCATCTACTATCTTCTTCCTACCCCTATAACTTCCATCAGAAGTAGCAGGTACATCAAAATCACTGAAAACCTTACCCTGTATATCTTCCATTAGTTGACTAAAAGTTGACTAATTTTTTGACTGTTTAACTTGAACAATTGCTTGAATCAAAGTGTTCATATGAAACAGTTTAGGAGATATCAAGGGTTGAAGTAAAGATAGTAATATCTCATCCCTCCACTCACCAATCGTGTCGAAAGTTTATTTGACTCGTTTGGTGTTTGGCGATGTTTAAGTTATATCAGTCGCTTTCCCCTAAGCTTTTAAACTCTTTCGGCTAAGATTTATTAAGTTTATTAATTTTGTACTCAAATCCTACAATCTCTGTAGTGGAAGGGTTATAAAGTTATAAAAATTTTTTTCCGGGTTGGGGTACTAGTATTATTCGACTGAGGTACTAGCATTTACGTTCACAGGTACTTGAATTATTGCACTCTGGTCAAAAGTAATTCTACAAAGAGTTTCACCTATTTCCGGCATGGGTTTCGTCACTCACCGCAATGTACTCGAAACCGTCTTAGTTAATGTTTCAAACACTTCTATCTGTTATCGGACATCAGATAAAGGCTAAAGGGGTAAAAACTGGAGCAGGGCTACCGCAAACTACTCCAGTCATTCGCGAAATTCAATTCTGTAACTAAGATATCATTTTTTTTTGCACAGAAGACGCAAATAAGGTTTTCTTAATTTTTACTTCATAATGTATTTCCATGAGGCTGGAAATGCAGTCATATCAGGACTAAAGTCTAATCTCTCCTTTGAAATTAATGAGAATAATTTGCTATAAGTTGGGATTTCTTCTTATATTGCCACAGTCTGCTGATTATTGCAATTACTGTAGTTCTCAGGTAATAAGGAAAAAATTTGAGTTATATGTCTGGGGAGGGATGCAATCCGTTATATTGACGTTGTTGCTGTCAAACTAAGTAAGAAGTAAACAACGAGCGGGTGCTGGGAGAAAATTTATGAAGGCGATGGTAATCCGAAAATACGGTAGTGCTAATGTCTTTGAATATGAAGAAGTAGAAGCACCAAAAATAAAACCTTCAGAGTTATTGGTGAAAGTTCATGCTGCGGGGGTTAATCCGGTTGATTGGAAAATTCGCAAAGGAATGCTCAAAATCATCACCGGCAATAAATTTCCGATGATTTTGGGGTTTGATTTGGCGGGAGTTGTTTTGGAAGTCGGATCTCAAGTCTCTGACTTTCAAGTGGGAGATGAAATTTATGGCTCCCTTGGTGTACCTGGAGGTGCTTATGCCGAGCTAGCAGTCATACCGCAAACAGTTGCTGCCCTAAAACCAACAAATATCAGCTTTGAGGAAGCAGCAGCTTTACCAGTGGCAGCTCTGACGGCTTTACAATCCCTACGAGAAAAAGCCAATATTCAACGATCGCAAAGCGTACTTATTAATGGAGCTTCCGGTGGCGTAGGTATTTTTGCAGTTCAAATAGCTAAAGCTTTGGGAGCAGAAGTCACGGGAGTTTGCAGCAGCAAAAACCTTGATTTTGTTAAGTCATTGGGAGCGGATTCTCTCATAGACTACACCCAGCAAGACTTTACCCAAATAAGAGCGCAGTACGACATTATTCTCGATGCAGTTGGTAAGCAAACTTTTGATAATTGTAAAAAAATTCTCAAGCCTAAGGGAGTTTACGTCACAACCCTACCTACTCTCTCAAATCTTGTGCCAATTGTATTAACAAATTTATTTGGCACTAAAAGAGCTAAATTCATTCTTGCTCAACCCAACACGGCTGACTTGCTTTATCTCAACGAGTTAATTGAAACGGGTAAACTTCGAGTGGTTATTGACTGCATTTATCCCTTACAAGAATTAGCCACTGCTCATACATATAGTGAAACCGAACGAGCAAAAGGCAAGATAGTAATTCGTACTATTGTTTAAATGGCGTTGCCGATTTTATATGAAACGAATTTGTGAAATAAACGAAACCCGTGTAGAGACGTAGCATTGCTACGTCTCCAAATTTCTCCTAATTTTCAAGAACTAATTTTCAAGAGTGTATTTACCTACACAGAAAAAATCTAAAAAAAACATAAATAAGTTGCTTACCCTAACGATCTTAGCAATACAATAATTCGTAGCTACATATACAAAAGTTTGCTCGTTTGGCTTAAATGTCTAGGATTTTGAGTACGTATTTAAGCTATTCTTGTGCGGAAATTTTTTTGATGAAAATCGCTTCAAAATACTGCGATTTAAAGTTTTTTCAGTGAGTACATTAATAATTAGACCTTTACCCAATAAATACTAGAACCCATTACCTATAAATACTAGTCCCCTCACCCCTTGAAAAAGTTAGAGCCTTCTTACAGTATTGGTTTGAGGCTATTGAGTACATATTTAATAAAATTCAATAAATCCAATGGATAGTAAAGAAGTGGGTGTTGATAATGCCATCTGATATAAGCAGACAATAGCACATCGCTTAAATAATTAAGACATTACCGATGCTACAATCGGATGAGCATATCCGCAATTATAAATTTGCAAAAAACACAGATGGTGCAAACACCTCTGTCCAGGAAAATCAACCCAGAGCGAATTTTATTCAGCTTCTACTAAAAGATTTTCGCATTATTTTCGATCGCGATCCAGCAGCACGTAATTGGTTAGAAGTTTTACTCTGCTACCCTGGATTTCACGCACTATGTTTGCATCGTCTAGCCCATTGGTTGTACCGTCGCAAAATTGCTTTGATTCCCCGCTTAATTTCCCATTTTGGCAGATTATTGAGTGGAATTGAAATTCATCCTGGTGCACAAATTGGTGAAGGCGTGTTTATAGATCATGGTATGGGAGTTGTTATTGGTGAAACCGCTTTTGTGGGAGATTACACGCTGATTTATCAAGGTGTTACTCTTGGCGGTACTGGTAAAGAATCTGGTAAACGTCATCCAACTATCGGTAAACACGTTGTCGTAGGAGCCGGTGCTTCCATTTTAGGCAATATTGAAATAGGCGATCGCTCACGGGTTGGTGCCGGCTCGGTTGTGTTGCGAGATGTTCCTCCTAGTTGCACAGTGGTAGGAATACCAGGGCGGCCAATTTCTCGCAAGCAGGATGTTCGTCTTTCACCTTTGGAACATGGAAAGCTTCCAGATCTAGAAGCTACCGTAATTTGTTCCTTACTGCAACGAGTGGAACAACTAGAAAAACAATTGGAAAACCTAAATATTGATGCACCTCAAAAGGAAATTTTGAGGAAACAAGGTTAATAATGTTACCGCCACCTAGTTCTAATGTCCTGTATCAAATTGTGCAGATTCCTTACTTCCTACGCTGGCAAATTTACCATCGCTTGCAAGAGTTAGGAATTAAGAGTTGTTGTCGGGAAGATGGTTCTTTGCTGGTACAAGTAAATAGTTGGATTGCGGCAATTTTGCTTCGTTCGATCGTAATTCAATTCACAGCATCACGCAGATCGTTAATCGATTGGTTGGAAAGATGTTGGCAGCTTTAATAACTTTGTACCTACCTAATTTCTATTGTTTTAAGCATAAATAAACAATCTGGAAACAGTAATTGTGTATTCATTAAGGTTTCCTGAGAAATAAAAGGTAGGTAACAAGGCTTCCATTTAGGATAAAATTTGTCAGTTAAACTAAGCGGTATTTCTTTATAAATAAATAGGTTATTTGTTATATGATGCTAACACCTCACAGCGATACCAAATTCATTAACTTCTTGCAAAAGGAGCTTTTACTTAGTAGTTGTGATATTGCTGTGGCGGTGCGAAAAAGTAGGTTAAACAAAGGACCACTACCAATGCTACTTTGGCAGTATGGATTAGTTGATATAGAGCAGTTAGAAAAAATTTTTGATTGGCTAGATGCTCAATGCTGAGATATTTTTAACTTTATTTAGTAGTGTATTTACCATACAATTATCATAAATAATTAAGATTTTAAAGTAGTTAGAGAAGCTTTTTTAGAAGTCAATTTTCCAAGCATGTAATTTTACTTCTAAACATAAGTATTTTAGCCATGGACTCAAAACTGTATTTTTAATTAAAAAAATAACCAAGAGGCTCCCTATGTTTATTACCTTAATTTCTGGTATTAGTCTATTAATTTTTTCTACATTAGCTAACACCTATATGATATCTATGTTACTTGAAGAAGTTCAGGATATTTCTGGTGAAGAGAATTATTAATTTATACACAAATCTAGTTCTTTGTCATACAGAAAATCCTTGTTTATCGGGTAAGAATAATTAAGGATGAATATGGAATTATCAAGACGATAATCAAAGTTTTTCGTAATTCATAATTTATCAAAAATGATTCATTCCTTACTATTGCTGTTACCGAAACTTTACTGGTAATCAAAACCACAATCATTCAGGGGTATTAACAACAATCCCATAGAGGTATTTTTGGAGATGAATCAACCACCTGTCTTAATTAATGACACAACACTGCGTGATGGCGAACAAGCTGCGGGTGTTGCTTTCAAATTAGAAGAAAAAGTAGCGATCGCCAGGTTTCTTGATGCTGTTGGAGTACACGAAATAGAAGTCGGTATTCCGGCAATGGGCGAAGAAGAAACGCGAGCTATTAAAGCGATCGCTAATTTGAATTTGCAAGCAAAACTCCTAGCTTGGAATCGCGCTGTAATCTCAGATATACAAGCTTCTATGGCTTGTGGATTGAAGCGGGTACATATTTGCATTCCTGTTTCTGGAGTACAAATTAGCACTAAGTTTCAGGGACAATGGCGTATTACTTTACAACAGCTTAGAGACAGTGTTAACTTTGCTTTGGATAACGGGCTCTGGGTTTCAGTCGGTGGAGAGGATGCTTCGAGGGCTGATAAAAATTTTCTGTTGGATGTAGCTTTATATGCTCAAGAGTTAGGTGCTTCTAGATTCCGCTTCTGCGATACGGTAGGAATTCTCGATCCTTTCGCCACTTATCATCGGGTAAGAAAACTAGTAGAAGCATTATCGATTCCCGTGGAAATCCATACCCACAATGATTTTGGTTTAGCGACAGCCAATGCTCTTGCAGGTATTGAAGCAGGCTGTTTAACAGCGAATACAACAGTAAATGGTTTGGGAGAAAGGGCTGGAAATGCGGCTTTGGAAGAAGTTGTCATGGCTTTAAAACGCATTTATAGCTTGGATGTAGGTATCGATACTCCAAAGTTATTAGATTTATCTCGATTGGTAGCAGATGCATCTCGTTGTCATGTACCACCTTGGAAAGCAATTGTAGGTGAAAATACTTTTGCACATGAATCTGGTATTCATGCTCATAGCGTGCTACAAAATCCCATGACTTACGAGCCATTCAGCCCTGAAGAAGTCGGTTGGGAAAGACGCTTGGTAGTAGGTAAACATTCTGGCAGACACTTAGTATCTCAAGTATTAGAAAAACATGGCATCAGTCTCAATTCAGAGGAGACTAAGTCTGTTTTAGATGCGGTGCGCCAAGAGTCGGTACAGAAAAAACGCAGTCTTAGTACTCAAGAAGTTTTGGATTTAGTACAACAGGGTAGATATTCCCATGCCGTCAGATGAATTAGAACTGGATTTGCCACCAATTTTCGATATTGGCGATAAGGTTAGAATTTGTAGCCTAATTAAAAATGACGGTACTTATCCCGGCACAAAATTAGGAGAAGTTTTAATCAATATTGGAGAAGTTGGTTATGTCGTAAGTATAGGTACATATTTACAAAGAGCTTATATTTATGCAATTCGTTTCATGGAAAAGGATATTGTCGTCGGTTGTCGTAAAGCAGAATTAGAACTTATAGAAAGAGCGGAACAAATATGAAAGTAATGTTACGTAAAAATGGTGTTGGTACTTTGGTAGTATATGTTCCGAAAAAAGACTTAGAAGAAGAAGTTATTAAACAAGCAGATGGGGAAGCTGGTAAAGTTTTGACTTTAGCAAATGGTTGGGAATTAGAGTTTCCTAATATGCCAGATGCACAAGATTTACCCAAAACTGTAGAAGCAAAAAGATTATCTTAAAAAATTAGCCGTACCCTTTAGGTTAAAAGCAATTATCCAATACAAAATAAATAACCGGTAGAGGATGGTTTAAAAATCTCTGGAAGTTTAGATCGAAATGCGATGGAGATATAAGGAGATTCGTCGGACTTGGTTATTTTTTTTTACTGCGGATTTATAAAGCTCTCTGAAGGGTGCTCGGATTTATCCCTACAGATCAATTTTAACTATATTCTGTTTAAGCCCCTCAATTAATTCGTGGGGCATTAATTGCCAATTGCATTTACTGCTTTATCGCAATAGTTTTG
>ERZ1740059.291-NODE-291-length-28167-cov-11.247297_pt1 | contig 28167 bp, 24 predicted proteins | sample MGYA00581744_ERZ1740059 | MGnify/ENA primary metagenome ERZ1740059 (study PRJEB43018, sample SAMN04849738) | marine metagenome | isolation source: floating plastic debris | place: Pacific Ocean | collected 2008-08-28 | study: EMG produced TPA metagenomics... | reverse complement strand
CTTGTTGCTCTCCTAGAGGTAAATCTTTAATTATAGATTTATGATTTTGATGTAAGTGACGACTCTTTTTCCCACAACGGAAATACTTTCATTCTTAATTGATTCGATTTGTAATATTATTCCAACACCTTTGTATTGATGGTGTGAGATAACTCTTATTTCTGACAAATCCAGCAGTTGTGTTAATATTTTGATATCTTTTTTTGAATTCATTATAGTAATATATACCCTGTTTTATAACTTTATTTTATAACTAGTAGCACGAAGCTAATTGTTTTTTTATTTTTAGTAATTATTTGATATAGTTATTTACATCTAAGAATTGAACTATGATTCAATTAGCGTAGCGGCGTTGAGGCGGGCTATCAGTATTTAGGGTTTTTACGAGTTAATTTTATGCCCGTCTCAAGGCAATTGAATCAAGCGCAGCGGTAGTTCAATTCGCCGCCCCAACGAGTCAATTTGCGCTATTTGACCTTTTCTTTCACTTTTTTTAATGTATTTTTAGCATACTAAGTGTTGAAGAACCAAAATTATAAATCTTCCGAACAAACTATAGTTAGAGGATTTTTCCTGACTAATTATGCCTAAAGATAGATTTTTATGCCTGTCTTCAAAATTACTAAAAAAGGTAGTTAATATATTCTTTGAAATCGATATTCATCAACGATATTTTTTTGTGATGAATCATACATCGCTAGAGTCAGAAAAAAACAAGAAAGACCAAGCTACTTAAAGAAAAAGGAGAGATGAAAGCTTCTCATAAGCCAAGAGTAGTAATAATCGGTGCTGGTTTTGCTGGTGTAGAAGCTGCAAAAAAGTTAGGTAAACATGGAGTCAATGTTTTACTAATTGACCGTCATAATTATCACACCTTTATTCCCATGCTCTACCAAGTTGCCACCAACCTACTTTATCCCCATCAAATCATTTACTCCTTACGTCGTTTGTTTAGGGGTTTACCAACGGTAAATTTTTTGCTTGCGGATGTAAAAAAAGTTGATTTCCACAATCAAATTGTTCATAGCAAAGATGTAGTAATTGATTATGATTATTTAGTTATTGCTACGGGTAGTAAATCTCAATATCTTGGCGTGACGGGAGCACCAGTAAATAGTTTTCCTATGAGAACTTTATCTGAGGCGATCGCAATTCGCAATCAAGTCTTAACTCGTTTTGAAATGGCATCAAAAGTCACCGATGAAAATGAAAAAACACGGTTACTAACTTTTGTCATAGTCGGTGGTGGTGCAACTGGTGTGGAGTTAGCTGGCAGTTTAAATGAATTAATTTATAGCGCTTTCAAAAAAGATTATCCCAGTTTACACCGGAATCAAGCACAAGTTATACTCCTACAATCGGCAGAACAGTTATTGGGCAGCTATTCTCAAGAACTAGGAAAATACACTGAAAAATGGTTGCGTCGTCACGGAGTTAAGGTACATCTTAATTCTAAAGTAAGTAGAGTCACTCCCCATGCCGTTTATCTTGAAGATGGCACAGCTATATTTACAGATACAGTAATTTGGACTGCCGGAGTATTAGCTGCGACACCGGAAACAAAACAATCGTTAAAAACTGCTAAAAAAGATAAAATTATAGTCGAGCAAACCTTACAACTTTACGAACATGAAAATGTTTATGGTGTAGGGGATGTTTCCTATATTGAGATTCTTGAAGCTTCATTCAACGGAGTCGCACAAGAGGCAATTCAGCAAGGAAAAACAGCAGCTGATAACATTTTGCGACAAATTAACGGTAAATCTCCCAAGAAATTTAATTATTTCAACAAAGGACGTTTAGCAATTATTGGAAAACACGCAGGAGTAGGTAAAATTGGTAAGTTCGCAATTAAAGGTTTTATTGCTTGGTTTCTGTGGCTAGAAGTTCATCTTGTCTACCTCCCGGGAATTCGCAACCGTCTGGGAGTACTTTTCAATTGGCTTAAGTGCTATTTTACAGGCGAAGGTGCATCACGAAATATTCAACAATGAGCAGTGAGCAGTGAGCAGTTAACAGTCAACAGTGAGCAGTGAACAGTAAGTAAGGGATAAGGTAGAGGGAGTAGATATTAACAACTAACAACCATCAACTAACAACCATTAACTAACAATTAACAATTAACTTAATTATGGGTTTTCAAAAGTATTTTCCGTTAATAGGTAGAGCTTTTCTAGCAGCTATTTTTCTTAAAGCTGCGGTTTCTAATACTCTTGGTTTTCAAGGAATCGTGGGAATGATGACTCAACGGGCTTTACCCGTACCGCCTTTGTTACTCATCGGTAATATTTTTTGTACTTTGGTAGGCGGGATTTCCATTTTACTGGGCTTTAAAGCACGTTTAGGGGCCATCTTATTAATTATATTTTTGATTCCCACAACTTTTGTTTTTCATAATCCCTTTGCCGATCCTGGCGAATGGAATGCTTTTCTGAAAAACTTCGGTTTAGTTGGTGCAATGCTATTTATATATTACTACGGTACTGGACCTGTTAGCTTAGATGCAAGTTCGGCCACCAATGACTATGATGATACCCAAATTTCGGATTCTGATAGAGCAAATGTATAACCCAAAAATTCAGTTGCGTAACTCTGATATCGTTCTAGCTTATACGTTTTTACGGCTAGTTTTCGGTATAAATATGTTTGTACATGGCTTAGTCAGAATTGGCAATATTCAGGGTTTTGTTAATTCTCAGGTAGGACTTTACAAAGATATTGCTATTCCTCCATTATTAGTTGCAGTACCGGCATATCTAATTCCTATTGTAGAATTTGCTGTTGGTTTACTATTAATATTAGGGCTACAAACTCGCAAAGCTTTGATAGCCAATTTTCTGTTGATGATGACTTTAATGTTTGGGGTTTGTTTGCTACAGAAATGGGATATTGCAGGCTCACAATTAATCTACAATATTATCTTGTTTATTTTACTAGCGGGCTGTAGTTTCAATTTAATTTCGGTTGATAATTGGTTAAATCGTAAGAAAAGATAAGATAATATTTTTCATGACTTTTCACTACAAAGTTACGAAGGTGCATACTATGTATTTGTGGGATATACAATATCAATGGTTATTAATTGCTGCTCTTATTTAGTTACTTAATGCATATCCATGTAGCTAGCTGAATTATAAAACCATTTACTGAAATAAAATCCTGGGATGGAAAGCATTCAAAGCTTGGTTAACTTTGGTAGTCAGTGAATATTTTCTGGCAAAGTTAAACAAGCTTCTATAAAACGAGTATAGAATTTTGAATATTCTTTGGCGAATTATGTAATTGCTTGATTATTGCCAAAACTGTACCATGTAGTCATGAATGTAAGAAGGTGGGGAAAGTTAGAATAACGAAAGGATAAAAAAGGCGCAAAAAAGCGCATACTCCCGAAAACTGCCATATCTGACAAAATTGATATTTTTTGTTCGTTAACAAAATAATCAGTTCTTGAATGGGAATAATAAGGCTACACCGAAAGATTAATATCAAGGGTAGCTAGTATTATATGCCACAGATAAGAATAATTAGGGCAGCGTTACGGGAAATTCAGAAACTTCCCTATTCTGGCTGTGAGAAAGTTTATGAAATCCTGCGTCGTTTAAGTTTAGGAGAAACAACAGATACTAAACCTCTTCGAGGATATAACAAGATTTTACGAACTAGGCTAGGCAATTGGAGAGTCATCTGGCTAAGAGTTGATGTCGATAATATTGTAGTAATCAAAGCAGGCTTACGGAGCAGTGTTTATGATGATGAATTTGAACGGCGAGACTGTGAAAATCCACAGATAATAGAAGAATTACTTAATCCGCAACGAATAGAAGTTACAGAACATCCATCTTACCAATGGAATTATCATATAAACTCAGATTGGTATAAATTTGTATTTAGCAGTTATCGTTATTCACCTGTAAGGACTGATTATCAAAAAGAAGTACTACAAAAGGTTTTCAACACTTTTTCTACATACAGATACAGTCGCGACAGCGAAGAATTAAGTCATAAACCTTGTATAATTCAAAGCGCTCCAGGAACTGGAAAAACTCTATGTGCAACTTTATTCGCTTGTGAAATTCATCAGCAAAATCAATGGAACATTATGTTAATAGTTCCAGATGCATTAAAAAAAGATATTAGTAAATATTCTGAAATACAACAAGCTACATTACAAGATAACTTTTGGTTAGTAACTTTTCGAGAATGGTTATGTCAAATTAATCCTGAATTTAAAAATCAGTTAGCCTCACCAGAAGAAGAATTAAAAGCTTTACAGTCAGCAGCAAAACATACTCACAGAAAATTTGCTAAACCAGAAGCAATTAGTTATAGAGATGTTATACTCTACCAGTCTTTTGTTGTAGATAGAGAAAATAAAAAGCAAATTAGAAATTCTGTTTTTCAAGAGAATCGATCGCAAATTGAAAAATTAAAAAAAATTGATCGACGATTTTGGTTAAAGGGTTTATCCAGTAAAAAATCTCGTATAGATGTTGCCAGTGAATTAATAGAAAATCCGTCATTGGCTACTTTAATACCAGGTAATACCCTTGTGATAGTTGATGAAGCACAAGATTTAATGCTTTGTGAGTTGGAAGCTTTAGTGGCTACTTGCAAAGCATGGGAAAAAGAAAATCCAGAAAATCAAATATATTTATGGTTATTAGGAGATTTAAATCAACGTATAGTACCCACAGATTTTGATTGGGGACAGTTAAATCTGGGAGAAATAACTAGTTTAAAGCGAAATTACCGAAATTCATGTTATATCATCGAATTTGCAAATCAATTTTGGCATTTAGCAAAAAATATAAATAAACAATTTAAAGGAAGAAGTTTACCTCAGCCTGTTAATCGGGAGGATGCTTTTGAATCCGGAGAAAAGGTACGTTTTTTAAAGTGTAATTCAAAAGATGATGCTTTAAATTTTTTACAACAACTTGCTCAACAATGTAAATCTGGAGAAAATCAATTTTATTTACTCCAAGATTTAGCTAATGCTGTCAAAGTAATGTCCAATAAAAATTTAAATATATCCGAAGATAACTTGGTAATTCTTAATACTGAAGATGCCAAAGGTAGAGAATTTGAAGCTTGTATTGCTTTTGGTTTATTTGAAGGAAGTGGTAAACCATCATTAGAAGAAGCTTTTCAATGGTACACGCTCTTAACTCGCGCTCGAACTCGATTATTGATAGTAATAACTCCGGAAGAATTAAATCGTCTAAATAACAACGAACGCAATTATTTTGAAAATTGCCTTAGTATTAGTTCGGGAAAGGCAATAAATTGGATTACTGAATTAGCTAGCGATGTTGATGTTAGTAGAGTTTATGATATCAAAGAGCGTCTACTTAAACGATGTAAAACTGGATTGTTGTACAGAGATACTTATTTAGCTTTGCAGCTAGCAGAAATAGAAGGAGTTGAATTATACCAGTGGGAGCAAAAAGCAATTTCTCGTTTAAAAAAACATTCTCATAAGTTTTTGAAAGAGGAATTAAATAATATTCACAGCATTTCCTTGCGTTGTTTGTTATTGAGAACAATGGACTTTTATTGGCAAGCTGTTATGGAAGCGACTCAACTAGAAAATACAGATTTTAATGAATACAAACGTTTGTTAAAAAGTATTGCTCAAGATTTAAAAATGAAAGAATTTTCTTATAAAACTGCAGGAGTAAAAGCACGTCTTGTTCAAGATCGTAATACCACTATTCCTTTTTGCAAAGAAATAGGTCAAAACCTTAAGACTTCTCAAACTTCAGTCACATTACTATGTAAAGCCTTTGCATCTCGAATTAACAATATTCTCGAACAAAAGGAAATAAATTCACCTTCGAGTAAACTTCTGAGTAAAAACCTAAAATATTGAATAACTTAGTATAGATTTGTGACAAGTTCACAAAAATCTAGCTAATGAATTAATGCCAAATCTCCAAGCGGTAACAGATATATTTCATGTGATTATGTATTTAGATATTTTGGCATTTATAACTTTTATTTAAATTGTGAAAATAGGTTCATGTAGGGTGTGTTATGGCTCGAAAAATTGTGATTATATTTGATTTATTTTGAGGATGCCATAACGCACCATTTTACAATCAAAATTGTTAAAGCAACCAGATGATTTTGGTGGAAGTAAATCTATTGATAATGCGAATATTTGGCGCTACGGTAATATTGAATTTCATTTTATAGAAGACAAATTGGAAAGCATTTTTTGTGTGACTTAGGCAACCGGCACATTTTCTTCTAGGATGCTTGTACACTCACTGATTCAGAAGTTAATAATAAGGCTTTTAATGTCACGCACCATCCGATTTTTGTGACAATTGGGTAAGTCCTGATTTTATTGAAGATATGGATAAAAATGATTTTTTAAAATTAGATATGTCTTTTTTTGACACTCTACAATCTTTGTCCTGTACTTCGGAAAAATTTAATTTATGAATATTTTTGAACTTTTATATCTTTAAAGAATAAAACTGTGGGTTTATTAGAATATTAACTATGTAAATTACAATTGATCGTCAGACAAATGCAAAATTCAGATTTGAATCAGAAACAAGTTCCTACTGTGGGAAACCTTGGGACAATTAAGGGAATTAAATGGGAAGACATTAACAGGAATGGGGTTAGAGATAGGAAGGTTGTTTCTGAAGAAATTGAATTAGTAAATAATCTGACACAGGGTTACTACAATAGTGCAATTGGAGATTTGTATCCTGGTAATCCTTCCGATCCATTAGCAAGCTACTTCACAGGACCAAATATATCAACTGGAGCGCCAACGGCTGACTTTAGTATTGAACCCGATTTAAGCTCAATAAATGAGTTAGAAAATTGGCTAAATGACCCAGAATCAGCTATTGAAAATGGATTTTGGAGTAATTTACAATCTATACCACGAACATGGTCTGTTAATACAGAAACGGCAATTATTTACGAAGTAGATGGTGGAGAATTTGGCGTTGAAAATCTAATTGCTGACTTTGTTGTTGATAACAGTATTCTGGTTTGGGTTAACGGAGAATACCAATTTGGTATCGGTAATCCTCCTGGTTTTAGAGCAAATGATGTTTCTTTAGGAAATCTCAATCCTGGTAAAAATTACATTCAAATTATACGGTCTGATTATGGTTTAGCAACAAACTATAGTGTCAATATTACTGGTGATTTAATTGAAAAAGGAGAAATCGAAGAACCTGGTTTATCAGGAATTAGCATTTACCTCGATAGTAATAAGAATGGGGTACTCGATAATAGAGAACTAGTTCAAGTAACAGCAGAAGACGATCCCACTACCCCCAATATGGTTTTAAAGAAAGAATTGAAAACTGTACCGTAACCCAACATTATCTATAGTTGTTTTAAATCCCTCATGTTCGGTTACGACACCATTCAAATTAACCGTTTACAATCAAATTGATTTTTGTGTCTAAGCCAACTTACTGAGTCAAATAATGAAATTCAATCATAAAATTAAAATCAATATTCAAGAATTTATCACTTCAGGAAAATTTGATTATATCGAAATAGGACAAGCTAAAGATTGGATTTTAAATAATTTTCCCTGGATGATTTTGGTGGAGGTAAATCTATTGATAATGCGAATATTTGGCGCTACGGTAATATTGAATTTCATTTTATAGAAGATAAATTGGAAATGATTTTTTGCGATTATATTGAAGAGATGAATGGAGGTGATTCTTTAGAATTAGATGTGTCTTTTTTGCATAATCTTAAAAATTTAACCTTGAATTCTATTTCAAAAGAACTAATATCTCTAAAAGTCAATTACTCAGTTAAACATGAATTATCGCTAAATAAATTAACTTTAAAAGTTACTGAAAGTAACATTTAAATCAGCTTTACTGGAATGAATGATTCTAATGATTTTAGATTATTTGCATTATTTAAAAACTGATTAGATAAGGCATAAATTAATTGGTGCGTGACGGCATTCGATAATAATTCAATTATGTAATAAATTTTTCAATACCGTCACACACCCTACAAATATTATGTTTTCAAGTCCGAATTACTAATACCAAATATTTATAAAGATGCGCTTAATTTAGTCCACGCAGGTGGGCTTCTTCTGTGTAGCTCCAGCCTTTTAGGCTGAGAGCGATTTAGCGCAGCCTCATACAGAATTGGTATAAAAAGATAAATTAAAGGTGTGTTATAGATTTCTCCTAACACACCCGACAAAAAATTAATTCTTAACAACTATCTACTAACTACTAACTCCTAATTCCTAACTTTCCTAAAACCGATTAATTATCGCTTCAGCAAACTCGGAACATTTCAAAGGTTCAACTTTTGGTTCCATCAATCTTGCTAAATCGTAGGTGACTTCACCATTAGCGATTGCCTCTCCCAAACCTTTCTTAATCAAGTCAGCGGCTTCTTGCCAACCCATAAATTCCAGCATCATTACGCCGGATAGTATCACAGAACCGGGGTTAATTCGATCTAAACCGGCGTGTTTGGGTGCTGTACCGTGAGTAGCTTCAAATATCGCTGCCTCATCGCCAATATTAGCACCTGGCCCCATTCCCAATCCGCCAACTATCGCCGCAGCCGCATCTGACAAATAATCGCCGTTAAGGTTCATTGTTGCCAAAATGGAATACTCATCGGGCCGAGTTTGGATTTGTTGGAAAATACTATCGGCGATGCGATCGTTCACCATGATTTTATCTTTCCACTTGTCGTTACCGTGAGTTTCCCAAATTGAGTTAAGAACTGTTTCAACTTCCTTGACAATTTCTTCTTTCTTCTCCGGTGTCAGGGAATCATAACCGGGATCGATCTTGCGAGCATTTTCTTCGAGGGAAATATCGGATTTACTTTCTTTATTGCTCAAAATCCAAGATTCCCGTTCGGTAACGCACTCGTTGCGAAATTCTGAAGTGGCTAATTCATAACCCCAATCGCGGAAAGCACCTTCGGTGTATTTCATAATGTTGCCCTTATGCACCAAAGTCACCTGCTGCTTTTCCTTGGGCAATTGTAAGGCTTGTTTGATCGCACGACGTACCAAACGCTGGGAACCATTTTTGCTAATAGGTTTGATGCCAATGCCAGAATCTACAGGAATTTGCTTTTTACCGTGTTCGGGAGTACCGGGAATCAGTTCTTCATTAAGCAGTTTGATCAGTTTATTGCCAATTTGATCTCCTTGCTTCCACTCAATCCCTAAATAAATATCCTCTGTATTTTCTCGATAGACTATTACATCGAGTTTTTCGGGATTTTTGTGAGGTGAAGGCGTGCCGGGGTAGTATCGACAAGGGCGTACGCAGGCATAAAGTTGAAAAATCTGTCGTAGCGCCACATTTAGGGAACGAATACCACCACCGACGGGAGTTGTCAAAGGTCCCTTGATAGCTACACCATACTCTTTAATGGCTGTCAGCGTATCTTGAGGTAAATACTGATAAGTACCGTATAAATCGCAAGCTTCATCACCGGCGTAAACCTTGAACCAGTTAATTTTCTTCTTACCTTTGTACGCCTTTTCCACGGCAGCATCCAGCACCTTTTGCGTAGCAGGCCAAATATCGATACCCGTACCATCACCACGAATAAAAGGAATTATGGGATTATCGGGGACTTGGGCTTCGCCATTGGCAAAAGTAATCTTTTCTCCACTTTGGGGAGGTTTAATTTTTTCGTACATTAGAGGCTCCATTAGGTTTTAGCAGCAAGAGTTTCAGCTTAGTTATTTTCTACCTGAAAAAAAAATTCAAGTTAAAAAGACTAGCTAATTTTGTCTTGTCTTGCTTTTATTAAACTAGGAGATGCAATTTCTAAGTTGATCAGATTGCACTAATGTAGATGTTAATAGGTGCTTCACTCCTTGAATATACAGCAAAAAAGGAATTGCACCCTAAGAAATTAGAAAACTACTCAGCAAAAAGCTGCACGAGGGAAAAAGTCGTGAGCATAAATTATCAGTTCATGAGAAAATGTTCCACTAGACGGGCTAGATGCACCTAGGCTGTAGCATAAAAGTATTTTTCACAGAGGCGCTCTGTAGCCCTCTACCACTTGGCTACCAGTTCAAAAATCGTCTAAGTTTATTTAAAATAGCTATTTGCTTTTTCAATTGCGTTTAACGAGTAACGGCATGACAGACCCAATCATTCAAGATGGCACTACTAACAGTGATATTGACTCCCTTCGCCAAGCGTTAATGACAGGGTCTGAAAAAAACCAGAAGGAATTAGTGGAAAAGCTAGCTACTTTTGGTACTGAAGGATTAAAGGTATTAATGGAGTTTTTATCGAAGCGTCGAGATGTTATAGCAAATATAGTAGATGGGAAAGTCTATCAAGTTCTTTATCAATCGGATCTTACTGAAAGTAAAGAATTTTTACAATCTAATTTTCCTCAAGGAATTATACCGCTCAAATCCGATCGCAATATTGATTATACCGAGTTGCAAAAGCTATTAGCAAAACAAGATTTCCAAGAAGCCGACCGTTTGACGCTGCAAAAAATGTGCGAACTTGCAGGAAACGAAGCCGTAAAAAGAAAATGGCTTTATTTTTCTGAAGTGGAAAAGTTTCCTATAACTGATTTGCAAACAATTAATAGTTTATGGTTAGTTCATTCAGAAGGTAAATTTGGCTTTTCCGTACAGCGGGAAATGTGGATGGGTTTAAGAAAAAATTGGGAAAACCTTTGGGTAAAAATTGGTTGGAAAAAAGGTAATAATTGGACGCGTTATCCTAATGAATTTATCTGGAATTTGGATGCACCTAGAGGTCATTTACCTTTGTCAAATCAGTTACGCGGTGTGAGAGCTATTTCGTCTTTATTGTCTCATCCTGCTTGGGAGAAGTAATTGAGGTTAGGAGTTAGGAGTAATAAGTTAGGAGTTAGGAGTAATAAGTTAGGAGTTAGGAGTTAGGAGTTAGGAGTTAGGAGTTAGGAGTAATAAATAGGATCGACAATCCAAAATCCAAAATATCAAATTGAAAAATGGCAAGCGTTATTCTCGAAGGCATTAAGGGTAAATTTAACAACGTCACCGCCATAGTTGATCCCAAAATCATTAGCGCACTCACTTTCTGTGGAATATTTACTCGAACGTAAACCCAAGCAACTTTCTGGGGGAGAGCAACAATGGGTAGCTTTGCTTGGGGCGATCGCACGTCAACCACAGGTATTTTTATTTTTGTTTGATTCAGTTAGTGGGGATACAGGGCAAACGCCGAACTGTCATTAATTCGGCTATATTGTCAATAAAGTCTGAAATACTCCCATTATTCATTACTTCTTACTTCTTACTCATTACTTCTTACTCATTACTTCTTACTCCTTACTCAGCCTATACTCTAAATTTAGATGCGTTTGCCCTGAGTGGGGATAAATTGTATCGGTAAGTTGGGGCATGGGTGAGGCATGAAAAGTTAAGAGTTAAGAGTTAGTAGTTAAGAGTGATTTAACCTTTAAATTTTGACTTTTATATTTGTATTTTATGGACTTGCATTTGATAAGTCCTATATTTAAGGTTTTGTTATTCAGTTGTTAGTGAAAATTTACTACTAACTATTTACAACTCACTACTTACTTAACTCCAATGCAGCCCAAACCTCATAATTTTCTCAAGTTTGTTCCTTTCGTTGGCGGTATTATTGTAATTTCTACTGCTTTATTAGCTTACAATTTTTATTCTAAAAGCGAAAAGAAAAGTGATTTACCAACTTTTTTAAGAATGACAGCATCTCCTTTAAATTTGGAGCAGTTTTGTCAAAAGTATCAAAGTATAGGTAGAAATTTGCAGCCTTGGAATCAGGAAAGTTTATCTGAAGAAAAAGTATTGGTAAAAACTCAATTCGATGCTGATGTTCCTCTTTCTCTAAATGCTGTACCTATACCAAATATTAACGACGAAGCGAGAAAAGCCAAAATACCTGTGATGATGTATCACGATATTCTACCGAAAAAAGAAGTATTTTTTGATGTTACTCCGGAAGAATTAGAAGCTGATTTTGAATTAATTAAATCTAAGGGTGTAACTCCTATAAGTTTAGATCAATTAGTCATTCATTTACGTACCGGAAGTCCATTACCAGAAAAACCAATTTTACTGACTTTTGACGATGGTTATGGCGGTCATTATGAATACGTTTATCCACTACTCAAAAAGTACAATTACCCAGCAGTTTTCTCAGTTTATACGAAAAATATGGGTATTAATACAGGTCGCTCCCATGTAACATGGGAGCAACTTAAAACTATGGCTACAGATCCTTTAGTAACTATAGCCGGTCATAGTAAAACTCATCCACCAGATTTAACTAAGTTATCTGATGAAGAGCTTATACCTGAAATAGTTGAATCCAAAGAATTACTAGAGAAAAATTTGGGCGAATCAATCCTCTACTTCACTTATCCGGTTGGTAAAAACGATGCACGAGTTAGGAAATTTGTCGAGGAAGCGGGATATTTAGCGGCTTTAGCCATGGATGTAAATGTCGCTGATGAAAGCTTTGCTGGAGAGTCGGAGAATTTGTTCGTTATTAAACGCTTTGGACAATCTCGCTTAGAAAGATTGGTGAATCGAGCTTCGGGAGGAAAGGAATTAACTTGTTCCGAACAAAATTTAAAGCCAATCCCGGAAAGCTGATACTTCATCAACACCAATTTCAAAAAAGGTTGCTTTACCAGGAGGAGGATTTACGCGAATTCTGGCGCTGGAAGCAAGGGGTTCGAGTTTCATCCCCAATTGAACAATATTGCTGACTATATGCCAATAGGTTACTATATCTGGGCAGTGAATGACTAATGTCAGATATTCAGCGTCAATGGTAAGATACCAAAAACAATTTGACAGCAATGCTTGCGTGATACTATCACAAGCTTCATAGAAACATTTTCCGGTAGACCTTTCTAGTTCTAGAAGTAACATCTTGTCGCGTTTCGTTACTTCTTTTGGTGGTAAATCATCACCATGAAGGAAGGTTTTATTCATAATACAAGCCCTCTGTGTCTAATCTCAACGCCGGTTAATTGGGCAACGATAGACTTATGGATTTTTAGAAATCAAAAGTTGGGGATTTTTTTATTATCCATCATACTCTTGATTAATCTCAGTGTCTAAATCAAAATAGCTTTGAGTTGGAGAGATAATTATGACCTAGTATTTTTTCAGAGTTTTAGCTCTAATGAATTTGGTCATAAACAATTAGCAATATCGCCAAAAATGAATTTATAAGGAATAACATTTGACCACCATTACCCCGATCGGGTTCTGTTAAGAAAATTTATCTGTGAAGTTAAGCGGAACGAACCAGAGAACCAAAAATCTAGCTTCCAAAAAACTCCATTTTGATCTACTATCCCTGGAATTAAGCTCCTGGATACCTCAGTAATTTTTCTATTTTGAAACCCACTGTAAATCCAGCCACATACGCGGGTCAGATTGCTTTATTTTTGACATTGGGTCTCGTAACAAACGCGAAGCATTACGAAATACAACCTGGACTAATCCCATATTTTCTGCGACATCTGTAAGTTTTTGTTTATGAGTTTGTACATAAGATATGATTTCTTCGGGACAATAAATTCCTAGATGTCGCAAACGTTTAGGAGGTCTTCCGCAATAAGTTGTCACAACTTTCACGTAACAGCCATCAAGCATTTCTCCTACTTTTGGATAATACTCATTAATGACTCGAATATATTCCTTAGCAAAAGCTTCTTCGCTAATCATTTTTCAACATATTTCTGTAGATTATAAGACATTAGTAATATAACACGTTAGAACTTATAAAAAATACGACTATTGAATGATTTTTTATTTTACAATTATTATTTTTAAGTCATTAGGCATAATTTTATCTATTCATTAATACTATTTTTAAAGTTATATTTATGGAATTTTAGATTGAGATAACTAACTTACAGTTAGGAATGGCCGCAACTGGCATATTTTTTTGTAGGGTGCTTGTACACTGACTAATTGTTTACGCAATAATAAGGCAATCAGTGTACGGCACCATCCAAGTCTTGTGACACGCAGCCTTAGTCCTGACAGTATTTATGATACACGGAGTAATATCTAATAAAAAAAGGTTTACTTACTAAAAGTAAACCTGATGAATTATACAAATATAAATATTTAATTGGATTCATACAAAGCTGTAAATAAGCCATATGAGGTTCACTTTTATGTGTTCCTATAGGGTCTTACTAATTATGATATCAAGCACCATGGTGTAAATACATCATATTATCGAGAATTGCGTTCGCAAACTAAGACTTCAGCAACTAATTCAGGTATCTCGGTAAGATCGGTATATCCTTCACAACCGCGAATCGGGGATATAAATGTATAGTTAGGATCGCATTCTCCCGTATCGTAAACTTGAAGATACCAACGATCGGGAAATCCAGCTACAGCAACTTCAACAATATACCAACTTTGACCAATGAGGCGACAATCAATTACTGTAAACCAGTCTCTATATTCATTTGCAATATTCCACTCATTAATCAGAAATTCTAAAGCAATTAGTTGTGCCTCATTCGCCGTCAATAGCATTTTTACTCCTTGTTTATAACTTCAGGGTAAAATCCTAATTGTTTAGACAATTCTCGTGCAACATGTATTAAAAACTTTGCACCGTCTTCATTTCCATTATGTGCAAATGCTGTTGCAACTTGCATCATTAATTTGATTAACTCAGCATCTAATAATTCCGTATTTGCTTCGATAAGCTCAGGCTCTTTACCATTAGGACATTTGAGTAATTGGTCAATCAAACTGTAATACTGATTTTGACGTTCTTCTGATGACATAATCATATTTTTTTAAACTAAATTTACTACTTTTCAAAACTTTGTTGCCATAATTTTTCTAACATTTCTACTTGTTTTTGAAAAAGTTTAGCACGATAAACTAAATACCTGTCGTATAAGTAAATTACAAGGATCGGGAAAAATGGCATGAACAAAAATAACCATCTCCGTGAATGATTAATTTTATATCCATCTGATATTTTTATATTGGTTTCACTTGAATTTAAATACAATTTAGAACAATCTTCCTTTCTCGGAGAGTTTATTTGTAGCATCAGCGCAGAACATTCTGTGTTCATATTCTGACGGGGGGTAGAGATATTCTGCTGATGTTCTACAAATTCTATATGTTTCTCCCATACCACACCAAACATTATTAGGCTGGGAAAAAGTACTGCTAAAGTAATTAAACAAACAGCAAATACATTTACAAGCTTTGAGTTCATTGTGGCTTTTATTTATTATATGATGTGAAGCCAGTGAAAAAGTATATAACGATAGTTTTTATATACTTCTATAAAATTTTTTTTAATTAATATCTAATATTGAAGTCAATTATATAGAAGATTTAAGAAGCCCCCCCGAAGAACGGGGGGGTAGAGGGGAATCTCTGCGTAAATCCTATAACTGTTATATCAGTCAGCAAAATAGTAAGGACTCAAAGTTCTCATTCTTGAAATTATTAGATTAATTAATATTGTACTCAAGCACTTACATATCAATAATGATAAGGATTTCAGATTTTTTTGGGGGTATAGGTTCTAGCATTTTTAGGTCGGGGTGCTAGTCTTTATTGAGTGGGGTTCTATTCTTTTTGTACTCACTCTGCCAAAAATAAAGTTAATTAAAAAAAATGCAATCGCTTTACAGTACAGGGTTTTGATCGTTAACAATAAATTTGAAAACATAATATGTATTCGTTTTAGCAGAATAAAAAATAATTATTAGTCAACAGAAAATGCTATATGCCGGATAATCGAAATGGAAAAATATTGCTTTTTTTAGGTATTTGTTTTCGGTTTATTGACATTGACTTCAAGGCGGTTTTATATGACTCACAGGAATGGCCGCAACTGGCACATTTCTGCTGTAGGGTGCTCGTACACTCACTAATATTGAACGTAATAATAAGGCAATCAGTGTACGGCACCACCCGAGTCGTGTGACAATAGCGGCCATTCCTAACTCAGTAAAAATTTCCCAATATATCAGCCTTAATGGGAACTTGTTCAGATTTATTGTGGCTCAGTTCAGGTATCGAAAAGATGCATATTAGCCTCTTCAAAGCGCTTCACTGACGGCGCAACATTCGCCACGGATGAATATTCCCTATTTCCCTTTTCCTCTACTTCTTGAAAGATTTCTCCACTGCTGATTAATCAATTAGAAATTTAAGGCATTCTTAAGAAAGCAAGGTTTGGGAGAACTCCTAGATACGACTAAACAATGTATCAGTGACGAGATATACATTTGTATTGAAAAATTTATAATTTTTATTTTTTCGCTAAATTCCATAAAATATAGTGGAAAAAATCTTTGGCAATTGAAAAGAAGATCATTTAGTGGTTAAAATATATTTTTAGTCACTGAGACTTTTAATTAGATTGCTTTAGTATCTTAAGTATGATAAGTAAGATAAAAGCAAAGTAAGGAATATTTATTTTATGACTTAAAATAAATTAATATTTAAGTTGTAATTATAAAAATAAAATAGAGAATTTTCTTTTTACAAGATAAATATTTTATTTTCGATTGAAAAAAGGATTGAAAGAGATGAAAATTGCTCGTAATGTGACAGAACTGATCGGTAAAACACCGTTAGTTGAACTTAACAAAATCCCTCAGCAAGCAGGATGCGTTGCCAGAATTGTGGTCAAGTTGGAGGGAATGAACCCCGCAGCTTCGGTGAAAGATCGGATTGCTGCAAATATGGTAAAGACAGCAGAGGAAGAAGGATTAATCCAACCGGGTAAAAGCATCTTGGTAGAACCCACATCCGGTAATACGGGTATTGGATTGGCAATGGTGGCGGCGGCGCTTGGCTACCGTTTAATTTTGACAATGCCTGAAAGCATGAGTTTAGAAAGAAGGGCAATGCTCAAAGCTTACGGCGCTTCTTTGGAGTTAACACCTGCTTCAGGGGGAATGCGTGGAGCAATTTCTAAAGCAGAAGAAATCGCGGCGAATACCCCTAATGCCTATATGTTGCAACAGTTCCGTAACCCAGCTAATCCGCAAATTCACAGAGAAACGACTGCTGAAGAGATTTGGGAAGACACCGATGGAAAAGTGGATTTTTTGATTGCTGGTGTTGGTACCGGCGGAACGATTACCGGAATTGCTGAAGTAATTAAGCAACGTAAGCCAAGTTTTCAGGTAATTGCGGTAGAACCTAAAAACAGTCCCGTCTTGAGCGGCGGACAAGCGGGACCTCATAAAATACAAGGTATAGGTGCCGGATTTGTCCCAGATGTTTTGCGTACAGATGCGATTGATGAAGTGGTTACCGTTAGCGATGAAGATGCCATGGTCATGGGAAGACGTTTAGCAAAAGAGGAAGGAATATTATCTGGTATTTCCACCGGTGCGGCTTTGTGTGGAGCAATTGAAATAGGGAAGCGTGCGGAAAACAAGGGGCGTTTAATTGTGATGGTTCAGCCTTCCTTTGGGGAAAGATATTTGAGTACGCCCATGTTTCAAGATTTAGGTAGAGAAGTTGCTGCGGTTGGTTGATTTTTTCTAGCGATCGCCATAATAAATTCAAAAGCCTCTCCCTTCAAGAGGTGAGAGGTACTCTACGAGAAGACTTCGTCAAGGCTCCCTGCCAAATTTTTTCTCCTAAAAAATTCTCATGGGTACCCGTCAATGGAGAGGGGTTTAGCAAAAAAAATCCCCTTTAAAAGGGGAAAGCATATGTAAAAAAAAAGACTTTTCGATCAAAAGTCTTTTTTATTGAATAATTTCAGCATTTGAAGACTGACGCTTACGCTTTAAGGAAGAAGCAACTAAACCGCTTACAGCAACTAAGCCCAAGATAGAAGTAGGTTCGGGAACTTTTTTCTTCGCAAATTTTAATCCTCGCCGAGCGTAATTGAATCCAGTTACCGCGCCACTTCCAGATAACTTAACATGGAATTCTGTAATTCTTTTATCACCGAAATCGAAATTGTATTCTCTGAGTGAATTTTCATCTGTCTTTACACCATTTTTTGTACCCCTCTGACGCGTCATTTCAGTGATATAGTTTGAATTTTCAAGCGTCAATGTTTCAGTATTGCCTTCGGAAGTTGTTGACACATTTTGACTCTTTTCATCAAATTTAAACCAGTTGGTTAGATTATCTTCACCAAAAAACTTAACTTGGAATTGTGGTAGTTTATGTTCATCGAGGTCTAATAACCCAATGCTATTGAAATCAACACCAAGTTCATCGGTGAAATTGAATTTTATAGTGCCTCCTATGTTGTCATCTGGCCTGCCAGTTTCATTTTCTTGAATTATTAGAACTCTACCCTGTTTATCAGTGTCGTATTTTATCGTCTTGCCTTTATCAATATATTCACCTTTTCCAGTAGCTAAATCTTCGTCACCGCCAGTACAATTTTCTCCTGGTTTACAGTTACTGTTGTACAGCCATAATTTGCTCTCCTTACCATCCTTACGGGTACTGGACATTTCTAAACCATAATCATTCTCCCAAAGTTTCTCAATTTCGTTCTTAGCCTTTAAAAATGGATTGCTATTCTTACCGAGCCTAACCTTAACTTTGTCCCCATTATTCTTTTCAAAAACCTTTTCATCAAAGTCTATAGTTACTTCTTTATCTTGAGTTACCAATCTTTGAACATTTATATATTCATCAGCCGCTTGAGCGGGATTTGCAGCAACAGTAACAGCAGTAGCTAATAATGTACCAACACTCAACCTAGAAAATATTTTATTAATTCTCATTCCTTTATTCCCTTATCTTAAATTTTGAGATTTCTTAAGCCCTACATCATTTCTAAGAGATTTAGAGAATAAATAGGTTAGGCAGGAGTAAATACTCTCTCAAAATTGAGGATTTTTTATTCAAAGTAGAAGTAAAGCCGATCGGTTGAAATACTAATATTCTTTTTTATATAAATGAATTTACTTAACTTTTGAAATTTTATGGACTTAGAAAGTAAATTTTTTTGCGTATTATTAGGTAGTAGTAACCCTAGAATAAAAGAAAAACCCCCTTTATAGGAGGTTAGTGAATAAAGAAAAAGGATTTTGTTAAAAGAGCTTATTATATGGAAATCGAATATTATTTTTCTGATGAGCGCTTGCGTTTAACTGAGGCAATCACGACACTTCCGAAGAATAAACCTAAGATAGAAGTAGGTTCAGGAACTTTTCTTTTTAGCGTACGTTGGAAATCTAAGTAAGTTATGGCTCCACTTCCAGGTAAGGTAATATCAAGTTGTTTAATATTTTGTGAAAAATCAAACTCGTAATTTCTTAAGGAGTTATCACCTTTGAGAGCATTACCGTCACCATCTTTGCTTAATACAGTAACCCCTGAGTTTTCTTTATCATCAGCATCTAATCCAAACTGAATTTCTTCAGTAGTATCATCAAAAAATGTAAAATTGAAAATTGGTTGACCTGGATCGTCAAAGTCTAATAAACCTATATTATTGAAATCAACACCATTTTCATCGGTAAATTTGAATATAATTGTACCGGGATTACTACGATTTGCATAATCGTCTGGTGCGCCGTTATTTTCCTGAATTATTAATACTTCTCCTTGTAGGGGAGAATCGTATTCAATATTACGGTATTCACCCTCTCCGGTTGCTAAATCTGGATCGCCGCCAGTACATTTATTCGTAAATCCATCATCAGATATTCCATTTTTAGTCGGTTTACAGTTACTGTTATAAAGCCATAATTCACTTGTTCCTTCACCTATATCATTTTGAAGACGTGAATCTAACTGTAAGCCATAACGAGACCAAAGATTATCAAGTTTGGTTCCACCATTTAGTGGATTGCTGCCAACACCAACGTTTTCATCAAAATCAACTATGACATCTTTCTGAACTGTTATATATTCATCTTTCAAGCTTGCTGCTTGTGCGGAGTTATTTACTACGCTACTGAGTACAGCTATTAAAGCTCCAGTAAATGCAATTGATAATTTCTTTATATTTGGCATCCTGTTTTTATCTGTGAAAAGTGAATAAGTAAATTAGATTTGTTTCTCTATATCAGTGATAAGTGATTTCCTCATTCAGTAGTTAAACTGACAGCAAATCTTCTATCAATAAATCAGTAGAATTAATTGAAGTTCCGATGAGGATTATCAGTATTAGTACTTAGATGAATTAGCAAGCCCCTCTACCAAGCAAAGAGGTAAGGAATAGTATTTACTCCCGAACAGCGATACCCGTAACTCTCATTGATTGAGGGGAGCAGAAGAGCAGGAGAAAAAATAAAGAAGTAGAAAAAGAAAATTTTTTGTTGCCAAATTGAGATATAAAAAACTATAGCGCTATAGTTTATGGTTTAGATGATTGGAACCCAAGAAGCATCTCATCTCTTGAAAATTTGCACTCAACGAGTACGAAGACTACTCAAAGAAGGCAGAATTTTAGGAGCAAAGAAGGTTGACAGAGTTTGGCAGATTCCTTTATTTAATGGGATTCCCAAAGTCGAAGAAGGTAGTAGAGGTCCCAAACCAAATTGGAGAAAGCGAATTTCAAAGTCATTAACTCGCATTCATGTTAACCAGCATCGGATCAGAAGTAATCAGAAAAATGGTACAAACATACCTGTAGTAAAAGTTCAATCAGGCAACTATAGCCATTATTATCATGATCTGAAAATCCATGGAAGTTGTAGGATAGTGTACCGTCCCCATAATCCTCTTAGTTGTAATGCCAGACTGTGGATTGAAGTAGAACCCCATGTGATAATAGAACCTCTATAGAAAAACAAGTAAAGGATATTTCAAGACGAACGAAATAAAACCCTTCCACGAAGTTCTTCGTCGTTGATTTTGGCGTAAACTCGCAGACAAGCGGAGACTTCTCCGGGTGTACCGCCGATATCTATTTGCAAGTCGTCTTTTGAGAAGGAGTAAATATCGGCATAGGTTCCCCATAAAGGGCGAATCTGTATTTGATAACCTGCTTGACGGGCTTGTTGTACTGCTGCTTCTAAGGTGCGACGCGCTTCTTGTTGCAGTTTTCCCCACCAGGAAAAACGATCGACGCATGGTAAATAAACTAATGAATGTATGGCTTCATCTAAGTCAAGTCTGGCACGTAGAGATATTAAAGCATCTGTATTAAAGGTCACTTTAACTCTATTGAAACGCTCTATTAATGCGGCAATATACTTAGGTTTATCTGCTGAAGTGAGGGAACGAACGCCGAATCGATCGACACTTCTTAAGGTATGGTGTAAATGCGGATCGATTTCGATAAATTTGAGACAAGTAGAAACGATCGCTGCAAGGATATCTAATTCGCTACCGCTTCTTTGGATTTGGAGTCGCTCATCAAAATTTATGGTACTGGAAAAACACAACCCCGAAGCTTGAATATTGCCTTTCAAACCAGAGTAGATATGTTTGTGGTTGGGAAATGGAATTTGTTGTAAAGAAACTTTATCCTCCATCGCACCCAATGTAATTACCTGGTTGAAAATTTGCGATCGCCATATTTCGGCTTTTTTTTGAGGTACTCGCAATAGTAATCGTTGCATTTCGTTCCATAATCCGCCATCATCGCTACTGTGAAACTGATATTCGCCGATGTATTGAGATAATTTTTTGTCGGAAAGTAAGGTTTGGATAATTGGTTTCAGTTTGGGTTGAGTAGGAGTTTGCAATAATTGTCGGTTATTATCAAGTTGATTTACGATGGGTTCTAAAACATCTTCCCAAGAAGAATTATCTTCTGTACGATCGCTTTGATTTTGAGATTCTAAAATTACATCTAATTCCTGCAAAAGTTCCTGACAAATATCTTTCCCAGGATCAAATTCCTCTGTTTTCAAAGCTTCCCGTAACTCGGTTTGCAGCCCTAATAGTTTTAACCGCAGTAACCAAGCTAACTTTGAGTTTCTAGTATTTAATAACTTGTTTAGGTTGGGCATGAGGAATTATTAGATTTGAGGGCTGAATTACTCACAGATTGTAAGGCTGAGCTTATAGGAAGGAAACCCGCCTGCACGGGGTAAAATTCGTTTTTTTTATACAAAAACGCTATGGTATCTTATTTTTTTATCTTTCCTACTCAGCTATTAACAATTAATGACTAACTTTTTAGTTTTACAGATTTTATATGTGGATTACCGCAAATAATATCGATATCGTCATAATTTCGCAATCGGTGTGTAATGCTACAACTTTAATTTTCAGTAGATTATTTACCCAACCATCAAACAAGGGGAATAAGGGGGTTTAGTTGATCCACACTATGTTTTTTTCCCTAGGTTGATTAATAATTCCAATGCCTAAGTAGGTACGTGGAAAAAATTATTGTTATGACGGGCACCCTTTAGGAGGGAGTAGTGAGTAGTGAGATTGAATAAGCTAAGATAGCTCATTTACATTCTTTTAGATAGTTCGGTTTATGTATGCCTACCTACCTAAGTAGTACTAAAGTCTTCCATAAAGAAGCTAAAGATTTATATTTGCTCTAATTTCCAAAGAGTCGCGGGAGATGAAGTTTCCCAAATAGTACCTTTACGGTGATAATCTTGGAACACGGGTTTGAAAGAAAGTTGTTGTTTCTCTTCAAGTTGGGAACGTAATTTAACTGAAGATTGCCATAAAAACACATCACTAAAACCATCAGGAATTGTTGTTTCCTTGGATTCAGATATTAATATAAGTTTCACATGAGGTGCTAGTCTAAAGTTTAAGGTCATTACACCAAAAATGATATCATTATCTGATATTACGATTGGGTTTGGTGCTTGGTTAATGATACGAGATGATTGAATAATAAAGTCATTCATCCCATTCCATGCCTCTGTTTGAGAACTAAGGGAGTTAGATAAAACTCCAGCAGAAATTATTAAAATTGTAATTATTTGCCAAATTCTTATACCTATAGAATTTAAAGATGTAGAGGTAAGTTTAGTACCAAGTAAATAGGCAAATGCTAATTGAATACCCAAAACACTAGGAAATAAGTATCGACCTAAAGCTGAGCGACGACCACCAAAAACTAAATCTGCTAATACTAAAGCTAATGATGATACAGCAGTTAAAGTCAAAATAAATAGCCATACTCTCTGTGGAGTACGCTGCAATAAAAAGTAAAATGAGTATAGTAATAAGACTAAAAGGAATATACCAACAACAAAAGTAAACGTATTTTCAGAAATAAATAACTTCTTTTGAAATTCATAATGCCAGAATATAAAAATATCACATAAATTTTTTAACCATGCTTGTACTAACCTAAAAAATAATGCGGACTTCCCCGTCCATGATGTCATTTTATTTGCAGTATTGAAATTAGTAATAATTACAAATAACCAAGGACTAAAACTTAAAAATATCAGTGATGAAGTTAATAAATAGTTAGTTATGGTCTTTGTTTTACGAAAACGTTCAATTATTAAAATATAAATGGTATGTGCAATAAAAACGAATGAAGAAAATAAGAATGTATAAAGGCTTAATGCCATTGTAATTCCATAGAGCAGCCAATTTGACTTTTTATTGTGTCTTATTGCTCGTAGAAATGCTGCACTAGATATCAAGATTGTCAAAATCCAAAGACTGTACGGCCTAGAATTCTGAGCTTGAAAAATGTGAACGGGTGATACAGTCATTAAAGCTACAGCAATCCACCCTACATGTGGCGATTGAAATAGTTCTATAGATAACCAATAAATAGCAGGAAATGCTAATAAGCTAATTAAAGCTGTTAAACTCCTCATGACAATTACAGAGTCACCAAAGATCTGCACCCAAATCCTAGTTAATAGAAAATATAATGGTGTATGTTGAGGTGCCATTTCTGCGGTGACTTCTATTGTATTAAGTAAATTTTTACCCGATTTATTTACGCGCTGAAATTTTTTTATTTCTTCAGGAGTAATTACTTGATTTCTGGGAATTAAATCATTTACTTCCTGATGCCTAAATCCAGCGACTCTGACTGTAGTTATACATTCATCTCCATGAAATAATTTTTGTTCGATATTCACAAACCGAAAGAATATACCCAGTATTAACAGAATCCCAATTACAAAAACCAACTTATTTCGAGGTAATTGATAATTTTTTATCATTATTTATAATCAATTTATCTTATAAAAATCATATATCATCTTAAGTACCGATGATGCAAAATTATGATATAAAAAGATGGGCTGTAATCTCGGAAGCCCATCCTACAATAATATATTGAGTATATGTGGATGAATTTAACTATGCTCAATGCTCCATGCCTAATTCCCTAATCCTTAAACCGAAATTTCATCATCACGGGTAAATGATCGGAAGCTTGTTTTACTTCATCAACTATTCGCCATTCGATTAATTCTATATTTTTGGGAGTATAGAAGATGTAATCGAGTTTATATACGGGTTTATCGGAAGGGAAGGTGGCGATTTGGGGATTATTTAATGCTGAATCTGGAAAAGCCGATTTAATTGAAGGGGTTTTCAGCAAAATATCTATAGTTGGTTGGGGATTTTCGGGTATGGGAGGAACTGTACTATTGAAATCACCCATTAACAGCACTGGATACTTATCGACGTATTCGGAGAGAAGTTTTTGTACATATTCGGTTTGTTTACGACGAGTCGGTGCATCGAAGGCTTCTAAATGCACGTTAATAACGATGACGGAACGATTATTAATTTTGATTTCGGTTATTTGTGCGACTCTATCTAAATAAAGAGCGTTGTAGAAAAAAGGTTTGCTGGCGACTTTATCTAATACTATGCGTTGGTTATCAGTGATGGGATAGCGACTTAATAGGGCTTGTGCTGATAAAACTCTGCCAAAATGGGTAGAAAATGAAAAGTAGGGAAATGGTACGTAATTTTTATCCCAGTTAATGGCAATCGCACCATGGTTAAATGAGAGTTGCTCGGCTAATTCTAAAACTTGATTGACTTTAAAGGAACGTTTGGAAGCTAAATCTATTTCTTGAAAGCCAATAATATCTGCCTTGAGTGGTTTGAGTGCATCAACAACAGTTTTAAGATTATCGTCGAAAAGTTTTTGTTCTCTACTGACGGCTTTATTGTTCGTTAATCCAGAAAGATAACCAATATTATAAGTAATAAGCGTAAATTCATCTTTATCAGTTGGCGCTGAAGCTCGATAATCTACAACTTCCGCATAGTTTTTACGAGGATAACCACCGGAGCTAGCCCAGAAATAGAAGATAACAATGGCTAATATAAAAACTCCAAAGGTGATTCCACCGATTTTCAGCAGCGTTGCGAGAACATTTTTCATAATCAATTATCGATGAACAATAATCAATTTTCACCTAAAGGGTGCGGATCGTAAATGAAAATGTGACGAGATATAAAATCCGAACAAAGAAAAATGAGAATTAGGCAATTCATAGGTAATACAAATCTGTAAATTGATTTTTTGAAATAAGTGTAATTTCCATCGATGTAATTAGATATCAGATAAAATCTCACCCTTAATCTCTCTCCTTACTAAAACGATGTTTGAAAAGTATCGTTTTTTGCCCAGTTTTCGGATTATCCCCCCTTTCCACGCCACTTGCTACAACGTGTTCCTCCGCAACGCAGTAGCTCTCCTTAAAAAAAGGGGGGTTAAAGTCCCCCTTTTTAAGGGGGATTTAGGGGGATCTTAAAATTTACAAGTTTTATTTATAACTTATTAAACATTTCCTTAGATTAAAAAGGGGGTAATTATGGTTGCAAAAAATCTGACGGTGTTGTTTCGTAACCGCCAAATTCTTCTAAATATGCCAGAATAGAAGTACCAAAAGGGTCTTGAGATACTTTACCATTCACTAATAAATCTACAACTTTATCGGGACCTTTTAAATGAGCCGCTGCAATGATTCCAGAAAGAGTAATTTTTACTGTTCTAGGATTTCCTTGCTCGTTAAAAGTCTTTATTTGAGATAAATAAGAATCAATTGATTTTCCTCTTTTATTCATCAAGTAGTTTATATCTTGCCAATAAACACCAAAAGCTTCACGAATTGCCATTTCTTGAGCCTCCGGAGAATTAAGAAACTCGACTTTGCTATTAATGCCATTTTTACTCGTCCAAGTTCCTCGCCAGTAATTTTTATTCGCACCATTGCCAAAGTAGACTTTAGCTTTATAGTAACCAAGACGAATTAACAAAATTTCTGCAAATTGGTATTTACCAAGAAAATATAGTTGTGGATTAACAAAGTTATATTGTCTTGAATCTCCAGATATAAAGCCGGTTTCACGCTCTCCTAATGCCTCCAGCATATCGTGGAAGTTTCCCTGATTTTCTTGAAATTGATTTTGAGAATAAAGGTTAACTACTGTTTGTGATTGATGGTGTTTTGATCGATCGATTGCAAAGCCATCATTAGATAATATCTCAGATAATAAAATGAATTCTGTATACATATATTGTTGATTTATTAATTGAATTAATTTCAATTCAAGTTTAACAATACAAGTAATATATTTATCTATTATTTTTTTGTTTTTACAGTAAAATTATTGAGACTTTACGATCTAAAGATAACTTGATATCAAAGCATCAAACAATTATGATTACCACTGTACTTAATGTGCTAAAAACACAATTCAAAAAGTAAAACTAATTCCGAACTGCTGTTCTTTCTTCCACCACACACTCAGTAAACTCCCGCTTCAAAGCCGAAAACACAGGGCAAGGTGCTTGTTTTTGTAAATTATTGGGTTTACTCCAGGTAAAAGGCGCTTCCTTCGCTGCCGATAACCATAACAAACGTTTTGCTCGCGTCATCGCAACATAAAGTAAACGGTATTCTTCAGCTATTTTCAAATGCTTCGCTTGTTCCCATGCTTCAATTACATCGGGTAAGGTTGTTTTTCCATGAAGAGAGGCACGAATTTGAGCGCGAGCAACTTCCGATAAAGTAAAGTCTCCCAAGAATTTTCTTTGGGGTGGAACCCAAAATTTACCTGGTATTAAGTTTTCATGTAAAAAAGGTAAAAATACGTAGTCCCAATCTAAACCCTTGGCTTTATGCATGGTGATAATTGTCAATTGGTTGCGACGGGTATAACGCGCTTCTGAGTCTTCAGTATCTACGGGTTCAAAGCGTTCGGAACTAACTATTTCACTAAGTGTGCCCAGCATTCTCTCCATTGAAATGTTACCGAGAATTTGCTGATTGATTCGTTCTGAAAGTTTATCGGCGGTGGCTAATTCTGCTTGTTGATAATCTAGTTTTAAGGCAATGAAAGAAATTAGTTGATAAAGAGGTAATTCTAAACGGGCATTGAGCAAGTCGCGACAAAAATCGGCGGCTTTGATTACGACTTTGGTTTGAGTGGCAGCTAGGGGAGAAGGATATAAAAATTCCTCAGGTAAGGAAGCTAAGGCATTTAAATCTTGAGGCTCAATTAATCGGCGTTTAACTAAAACTCCCAATGCAGCTTTGAGGAAATCCGGAGAATGAGGGCTCGAGCAAAATTGTAGAATTGCCAATATTTCTTCTGGTACGTGGGAATGCCGATCTTGTTCGCCTACATCGTAAAGTAAGATACTATGTTTTTTACAAATTGGTTTGATTGCTTGGCTTAACCAAGTTCCCTGACGGTTTTCTCTCACTAATATTGCTGCACTACCGTTTTCTTCGTCTTTAGGAAATAATTCGATAATTCTTTTTGACAGTAATTCAACGGTATTATGGATATCACTTGGAGTGTAAATTTCTACTCCTCTTCCTACTGCCGCAGGGTTTGCATTCGGTTGTGGATCGTTGAATTCAACCGGAAGTATTCTTTGATTGCGGAAGGGGAGGGGAGGGGGAGAGGAGCCACTGCGTTGCGGAGGTTCCCTCCGTTGTAGCAAGTGGCGTGGGGAAGAGGGGGGAGAGGGGGGAGAGGGGGAGGAAGATTTTTTTTGGTAGAGATTATTTACCCATTCGAGAGCAAAGTTTGCAGCTTCAATAATTATTCTACTACTACGGCCAGCCCTGTCCATAGTCGCCAAAAGTCCTTGAGAATCGCATTCCTGGCAAAACTGACGAAAATAAATCGGATCTGCTGGCGTAAAAGTAGAGTTAATCGCTTGATTGGGATCGCCAACCCGAATTAAATTAACTTGAGAATTGGATTTCTCCCCATCTCCCCATCTCCCCATCTCCCCATCTCCC
>ERZ1740059.290-NODE-290-length-28179-cov-6.386396_pt1 | contig 28179 bp, 19 predicted proteins | sample MGYA00581744_ERZ1740059 | MGnify/ENA primary metagenome ERZ1740059 (study PRJEB43018, sample SAMN04849738) | marine metagenome | isolation source: floating plastic debris | place: Pacific Ocean | collected 2008-08-28 | study: EMG produced TPA metagenomics assembly... | reverse complement strand
AGTAATACGCTAAGACTTAATAAAACCACTTTTTTAAAGACCTCAGTTGGAGTTAGTACCAACTATAACCAGTACCTGCAAGACAACTTTGTTAACGATGCTGACGGGAATCAAATTACAAAATTTAGGGCCGTCAATGCCACCAATAGAGAAAACAGGGTAACGTTATCTTCTACATTAAACAAAAAGTTTAATGCTAAATGGAACATGCGAGCGGGGATACTATCAGAACGGTATCTGCCTGATTTCAGTAATGAGGATCGCGATGATAGAATTAGTATTCCTGATGAAAATGGTGATGGTGTTCCCGATTACTTCCTGACCAATACTGATCTCGATGATTCTTATTCGGTACATCAGGCTTTTTTGCAGGCTGAGCGCAAGATCACGGATGAATTTAGCGTGACTGCGGGTTTGCATACTCAGTACCACAGCTATACTGAAGATCAGGTCATAGAACCTCGCGCAGCCGTAAGTTGGCAAGTGCGTCCGAATCAACGATTTAGTTTGGCATATGGCCTGCATGCCCAGGCGATTCCATCACCTATTCTTTTTTATGAAGAGGAAGTATCGCCCCAACAATTTGCCAGAACGAATGACAATCTCGATTTCATGAAGAGCCATCATTTTGTGCTGGCGTATGATAGAAGCTTGGGTGATTCATGGAGGTTAAAAGCAGAAACCTACTACCAAAGCCTTTTCGATGTTCCGGTGGAAGGCTTTCCATCCAGTTATTCTATTCTCAATGAAGGGTCTGACTTTGATTTCGAAGAGAAAGGTAGTCTTGTTAACGAGGGTGTTGGTACGAACTATGGTATAGAGCTTACCCTTGAGAAATTCTTCAGTAAAGGCTATTACATGTTGATGACCACTTCGATTTATGAATCTACTTATGAAGGCAGCGACGGTATTGAACGAAACACTGCGTTTAACAACAGCGCCGTTTTCAACCTGCTGTTCGGTAAAGAATGGAAGTTTGGCGACGGAGGAAAAAATGCGTGGACACTTGATACAAAGTTTACTACCGCTGGCGGGCAGAGATTTACACCAATCGATCTTGAAGGTACGCGAGCCAATGCTGGTCGGGAGGTTCGTTTTGATGATATCGCATTCTCAGAACAATATGATCCTTATTTAAGATGGGATGTTAAGTTTGGCGTTCGTATCAACGGCAGAAAAAAGAATATCTCACATCAATTTTTTGTTGACTTCCAAAATGTAACCAATAGAGAAAATGAATTTGTAAGAAGATATAATGAAGTGACGGATGAGATTAACCTGGTGGAACAGATTGGCTTTTTTCCGGACGTAATGTATCGAATTCAGTTTTAACAGACCAACCTACAGGACAATGAATGTGTCATACAATAAAGTACTTATTACCGGAGGGTCATCAGGAATTGGTTTGGCCCTGGCAATAAAGCTTAAGTCTTTGAACAATTATGTAATTATCACAGGCAGAGACCGTGCAAAACTAGAGAAAATGGCTTACCAATATAAACTGGACACCTACCAATGCGACCTGGCTGATCAAGGCGGGGTGCAGTCATTGATAAAGGCAGTTCATGATCAGCATCCGGACATCAATATAATTATCAATAATGCTGGCATGCAATACAATTATGATTTCATAAATAACGTTTCATTTGAGAAGATAGAGTATGAGGTGGAGGTAAATTTTAATGCAGTAGCAAAATTAAGTTCGGCATTCTTACCTATGCTTCTGGGTAACAAGGAAGCTGCCATTGTAAATGTTTCTTCCGGTCTGGCATTAAGCCCGAAGAAGTCAGCCCCGGTGTATTGTGCTACTAAGGCTGGCGTACACATGTTTACAAAGGCGCTTCGCTATCAGATGGAAGGGACTAACGTTAAGGTTTTTGAGGTACTTCCTCCATTGGTAGATACTCCTATGACAGCAGGAAATGGAAAGGATAAAATATCTCCGGAAGCGGTGGCTGAGGAGTTTATCCTGGGATTCGAGAAAAATAAATTTGAAATAAACATTGGCAAGGTGAAGTTGTTGAAAATGATACATCGAATATCACCGGTAATAGCAGACAGTATATTAAAAAACAATTAGCATGATTGAGATATTTGCGACAAACATTCAAAGCATCAGGGATGCGCGTATTGTTCAGGGATTAATTAGTATCGTATTTCCGGGGTTAAATGTCAACTTCGACCTTGACGACAGAGATAGAATTTTAAGAGTGCAATCAACTGCACCAATAGACGCTAATTCTATTGTTGGCTACATAAGGAACCTGGGTTTTGCAGCAAAAGTGATTGATTAGAAGACTAGATCTTTATTGACCCAATAAGCGGGTATGTGCAGTACAGTAGACTTAAATATTCCTTTGGTTTCAAGTACCACCACCACGGTTAAATCCCTTAATAGGGAGTTTCCTTTGCAGCAACCTTTATGAACGCATCAGAAGTTTTTCAGATTGTAAATACACTAGCGCTTCCGGCATGGATCATTCTGCTGATTGCACCAAAGAAAAAATGGAGAAATCCATGGATTTACGGCTTTGCAGCAGTCATGGCATCCGTTTATGCATTTTACGTACTTACTGGTTTGAACAACTTCGACCCTGCGGCATTCGGAAGTTTGGCAGGGGTAAAGAGGTTGTTTACCAATGATGAAGCCGTATTGGCGGGTTGGGTACACTATCTTGTTTTTGATCTCTTGATTGGCAATTGGATAGTGAATCAATCTGTGAAGCATGGGATCAAGCATTATTTAATTATTCCATGCCTCTTTTTAAGCTTTATGTTCGGCCCCGTAGGTTATCTGTTGTTTACCATTATTAAAATTTCAAAAGCGAAAACCATTGCTTGATCATCTTTCCAGCCTTTACCAGGCCAATAAGATACTGATGATCGGATCATTGGTATTCTTAATAATTTCTGCGGTTTTAGCCTTACTCCTGCCCTTTGAATCCAGGCAGGTTTTAGGTATTAACCTCTGGATAAAGCCATTGAAGTTTGCTATATCCATCGGTATTTTTCTTTATACAAGTGTCTACCTGTTACAACCGCTGGATTATTCTACGGGCAAGCTTAATCTTTTAAGCTGGACACTGCTTGGAACGATGCTCATTGAAATATTTTGCATCATTTTCCAGGCAAGCCGTGGCCAGCTTTCGCATTTTAATACTACAGATCCCATTGGTAGAATAATGTTTCCCCTTATGGGAACGGCCATCACCGTAGCCTACCTTGTTTATGCGCTCATGCTTGTGGATTACTTTCGCCTGGAGACTAACCTCACTCCGGCTATGCTGTGGGCGATTCGAATTGGAATAGTCATCTTTCTTTTTGGAGCGATCTCCGGGTTTTCTATGGGAGGCGCCCTGAAGCACACAGTAGGCATGGCCGATGGTGGACCTGGTTTGCCTTTCACCAATTGGAGTACGGTAGCCGGTGACCTTCGCGTATCGCATTTCATTAGTATCCATGCTATCCAAATATTACCTCTACTTGCTTTGGTAATGATGCAATTGGATTTAAGTTCCTCGAAAGGGTTGAGCGCCGTCGTAGTGTTTGGAACGCTGTACGGACTATTTTGTGTACTGAATTTGGTGCAAGCTATGCAGGGACGGCCATTTATCAGAATTTAAAACCACTTACCTGGTTTTCATCATTTTTCTGTAATAAAGGTATCTGTGGTGTTTACTAACCGGGTGAATTCAAGATACGGCAGATATTACTTCATATTGACTTAAACCATTAGGAAAATGAAAAAAGAGATATTGACATTATTCAAAAAAGGACTGATTAAGGCGCTGGTGTTTGCGGCGAGTTTTACATTAGGAATGTTCATAGCGAGACAGGCAAAAGCGCAGAACGAAGCCTCATCGCTGCTCTGGAAGGTTGAGGGTAAGAAGTTAGATAAGCCCTCCTATGTGTTTGGAACTATTCATCTTATCTGCCCGGATGACTTCTTTCTGCCTGAGTCAGTTAAAAATACAGTAAGTTCTGTAGACCAGGTAGTTATGGAGCTGGACATGGATGACCCACAGTTAATGCCTAAAATGCAGCAGCTGTCTATGAACCCGGGGATGAAGAATTTTAGCGCAGATCTGACTGAAGGTCAGGCCAATGCGATCAATGGTTTCTTTACGAAACATTATGGCGCTAACTTGACTCAGCTAGGCATTATGAAACCCTTTGCATTGATGTCTATGATGCTTGTAAAAAGCATTGGGTGCGATCAGCCGGCATCTTACGAGCAGAGTTTGGTTAAGGAGGCAAAAACAAATGAAATAGAAGTGTTTGGCCTTGAAACGGTTGAGTTTCAATTCAGCGTTTTTGACAATGCCAGCTTTGAAGAACAAGTGTCCTGGTTGGTAGATTATGCCGAAGATGAAGAAGCTATGAAGAACGAGTTCGAAATGCTGGTGCAATCGTATAAAAAACAAGATGTAGATGCCATGCACGATTTAATGATAAGTTCGCCTCAATTCCAAAGTTTGATCGATGAGCTTCTGTACAAGCGAAACCAAAACTGGATTAGCAAGATAGAGGAATATGCCTCAGAGAAGCCTACGTTCTTTGCGGTAGGTGCCGGACATCTGGGTTCCGATAAAGGGGTTTTAGCTTTGTTGAGGAAAGAAGGATATAAGGTTACGCCCGTTTTACAATAAGATAAGAAAGTTGCCGGGCTTGACCCGGCATCCCGAAGTTCTTTGGATTGTGGATGGAACCATATGGAAAACGAGGCCCCGGCTCCCTGGCCGGGGACCTGCGTCATCAGTCAACACAAACAACAAAAAACTAATCTTCACCGAGCTTTACAAAGCGCTCAATATCATTATGTATAGAAAGCGTTAAAAGGGTTGTAGCCGTACAGAATACCGGGCTTGTAATGCAATGATGCCCATTCCAGCTACCATCGTTATTTTGAATAGAGATCAAGCGGTTAGCCGTATTAGCGTACCATTTCTCCCATTCCTCATCTTGATTGATGATCAATGATTCACCGGTTTGCAAATAGCTCAGAAACTCCTCACCGCCATTATTTCCAAAACCGCTCATGACCCCGTCCTCCTGGGCTTTGTTTTTAGATGACTCATAAACCTGGTAAGAAGTATTGTATTTCACTGCTTCATCACGGGTATACCCAATTTCCATTAAGTTTTCGACGGACACTTCTTCTTCAGGCGCCAGGGCTCCGGTTTCCTTAGCTTTTTTCATTTCAGCCTTAACTTTACGCGCAGCCTTAGCACTGGAACGCACGGAGCCGGATACAGAATAGAGGACTATCCCGGCGCCTTTGTCTGTTTTTACATCACCCGTTTCGGCATTGTAGTTTCCCTTTTGATATTCTCTGGCCTTTTCTAAAACGTCTTCATCTACCTCTATACCTTGATGGTCCGCGGCTTCCAGCGCCGTAGTTGCCAACGAAGATTGCAGAACTCCAGCCCAACCGGAACCTTTGATGCTGCCATCCAAATCTTGCGCTCTTTGAATTTTATTCACGCATGTTTTGAGCGCTTTCTCAACTCTCTCCTTAAGGGGATTATCTTCTTCTATCTTATCCAACATGTTTGCTAAAAACTGAGCTGTAAGCGCCGCATCTATATTATCTCCCAGTTTAGTTTGAATTTGGGTCCCGGAGAGATCAGTGATCTTTATTTGGCTAACAGGCGTGGATTCCACAGTGGTTAAAATGAAATTAAGCGCTTTATTCAGGTGATGTGAAAATTCTCCTTCACTGAGGGTATTCCTCGTTCTGAGAAGCGCCATTGCTACCATGGACGTGGTGGCTGGGTCCGCAGGCACGGCATGCGGATCAAGAACATCTTGCCGCCGGTGGGAACCGGCGCCCCAGCCACCGTTCGGGTGTTGCGCCTGTGATATCCAGGTTAATCCTTTATCTATTGATCCATTTGCTTCTTCAGGAACGATAAAACCAGATGAAAATGTATCTGTTTCCTCACCAAAGAGTGTTTTGAAAACACATCCTTTTGGAGTCATGCAAACGGTTATGTTAGAAGTTAAAGCGCCCAATTCTGAAGTGCTGGTTTTTGGTGATGATAAAAGCAAGGCTCCTCCGGTAAGCAGCGCCAATCCCGATGTTTTTAACAATGTCATAATGTATCTATTTTGGTTCAACTGCTCATAGGATGCAGCTGCAGACTGAATTCCATAAATGCCTCAAAAAAATTTTCATAATTGTCGAGAGTTATAATCACGCACATTCGAATAGATTGCGTATCGCATTAAAAAAATGAATCTTTGCTTCTTCTCGGAAAGTCGTTATGGCAAAAGCAAAAGAGGTAAAAGAAACTCCACTTATGAAGCAATACAACGCCATAAAGGCGAAGTATCCTGGCGCTCTATTACTTTTCCGGGTTGGAGATTTTTATGAAACTTTTGGCGAAGACGCGATCAAGGCTAGCAAGGTACTCGACATTGTTCTAACAAAAAGGGCAAATGGCGCCGCTTCGCATATTGAGCTGGCCGGTTTTCCGCATCATTCACTTGATACTTATCTCCCAAAGCTGGTGAGAGCTGGAAATAGGGTAGCCATCTGCGATCAGTTGGAAGACCCTAAATCTGTAAAAGGGATTGTTAAGCGTGGGGTAACCGAGCTGGTGACGCCAGGCCTTTCGTTTAACGACAATGTGCTTGACCGAAAAACGAATAATTTTCTCGCTTCTATATTTTTTGGAGGCCAAAAGGTAGGAGCTGCTTTTTTGGACCTGTCCACCGGGGAGTTCATGACCGCCAGGGGATCAAGAGAATACATTGCTAAACTTTTTCAAGGCTTTAATCCCTCTGAAGTAATATTAAGTAAGGGCCATCGAACTGAATTGGGGACTCTCATGGGTGATGAATACCTTACCCATGCCATAGACGAGTGGGTTTATGGTTCAACCTTCGGATACGAAAAGCTCATTAATCACTTCAAAACGAATTCGCTTAAAGGGTTTGGTATCGAAGGTATGCATGAGGCTATAACCGCTGCGGGAGCGGTACTTCATTATCTTGAGGAAACCGAGCACAAGGAGATGGGCCATATCCTGTCGATTTCGCGAATTGACGAGGACAGGTACGTATGGCTAGATAAATTCACCATAAGAAACCTGGAACTCGTCTATGCTCAACATGATGGAGGTGTTCCGCTCATTGACATTTTGGATGAGACCATCACGCCAATGGGTTCAAGGTTACTGAAAAAATGGGTGGTGCTTCCCTTAAAAGCAGTAAGTGCCATACAAGATCGACTGGCCATGGTGCGGGCGTTCTTTGATAACCAAGAGCTGCTGGATGAGGTAAGAAGCTACTTGAAGCCCATAGGTGATGTAGAACGACTTATATCAAAGGTAGCGGTTGGCCGGATCAACCCAAGAGAAATGGTGCAGCTAAAAAAGGCGCTGGCGAATATTGCTCCCGTACAAGATTTACTTGTTAAGTCCGGCTTACCGGAGTTAAAGAAACTAGCTGATCAAATCAACCCATGCGGCCCTTTATTAGATAAAATTGATGCTACGTTAAAAGAGGATGTCCCCATTGTCGCTAATCAAGGGAACATAATCAATGACGGGGTAAATGAGGAGTTGGATGATCTTCGCAAGATCGCTTTTTCAGGTAAGGATTACCTGGTGCAGATCCAACAACGTGAAATAGAACGTACCGGTATCCCTTCACTTAAAATTGCTTATAATAAAGTATTTGGCTACTACCTGGAAGTAAGCAACGCGCATAAGGCTAAGGTACCGCAAGAGTGGATAAGAAAACAGACTTTGGTAAATGCCGAGCGCTACATTACGGAAGAGCTAAAAGTTTACGAGGAAAAAATTCTCAATGCTGAAGACCAGTTAGTCATTATTGAGCAAAGGTTATTCAATTCATTGGTCACAGAGGCTGCCGAATATGTTACGCACATCCAGCAGAATGCTAAGGTCCTGGCTGCCCTGGATTGCCTGAGTGCGTTTGCACTGATTGCCAGACAAAATGATTATGTAGAGCCTGAGGTAAATGAGAGTACCACGTTGGATATCAAAGAAGGACGCCATCCGGTAATTGAGCGACAGTTGCCTCCAGGAGAATCTTACGTGCCTAATGATGTATTCCTAGATACCGAACGCCAACAGATAATTATTATTACCGGACCCAATATGGCTGGTAAATCCGCCTTGCTACGACAGACTGCGCTTATTGTACTTATGGCTCAAATGGGCTCGTTTGTGCCGGCCAAAAGGGCTTATTTAGGGTTAGTAGATAAAGTTTTTACCCGAGTAGGAGCATCTGATAATCTTTCAAAGGGAGAGTCCACGTTCATGGTGGAAATGACAGAAACTGCTAGTATCCTTAATAACCTTTCAAATAGAAGTCTTGTACTCATGGACGAGATCGGGCGTGGTACCAGCACCTACGATGGCGTATCCATTGCGTGGTCTATTGTAGAGTTCATTCACAATCACATGGATTTTAGCGTCAAAACCTTATTTGCTACGCACTACCATGAGCTAAATCAGTTGACCGAAGACTTTCCTCGAATTAAAAACTTCAATGTGTCTGTAAAGGAGGTCGGGGATAAGATCCTTTTCATGCGTAAACTCAAAGAAGGGGGCAGTGAGCATAGCTTTGGGATCCACGTAGCACAATTGGCGGGCATGCCAAACAAAGTCGTCATTCGTGCTAATGAGGTTTTACATTTTCTGGAAAAGGATAAGCATAAGAATAATACTTCCAAGAGGTTAAAAGAAGTGCCCAAAGCCAATTATCAGATGAGTCTGTTTGAGGCCGACCCAAGATACAAAGAAGTGCAGGCGCTGATTGAAGCTTTGGATATCAATACTATTTCTCCGGTAGAGGCTTTACTGAAGCTAAATGAGATTAAAACTATCCTGACAAAAGTCAGCCAACCTTCCTAACGCTCGTTATTGAAATCTAAATAGAATTAATCGGTACCTTTGCCTCCTAATTATAAGCGGCATGGCAAAAGAAGCAGTACTATTAGAAGATCGAAGGAAGCCGATACTTAAACAAGAGATCGCGTTTGCTATCGTTCACTTATTACCCTTAACGGCAATTTGGACCGGTGTTACCCTGTTCGACTGGATCGTTTGTGCATTTCTCTATTTTTTCAGAATGTTCTGGATCACAGGGGGATACCACAGGTATTTTGCTCATAAATCATACAAAACTTCAAGGTGGTTTCAGTTCGTTATTGCCTTTATGGCGCAAACCTCTGCACAGAAAGGTGCGTTATGGTGGGCGGCCCATCACAGACACCATCATCGCCATAGTGATACGCCATCAGATCCACATTCAATGAAACTATATGGCTTTTGGTATTCCCATGTAGGTTGGATCATTGGGCCTGATTATAAGGAGACTGATTTTAAGACTATCGGTGATTATGCTAAATATCCTGAGTTGGTTTGGTTAAATAAGCGCTACCTAGTACCACCAGTCACTCTAGCGCTCATTGTTACGGCCTTGGGAGCCTGGGTAAATGGTGGCAGCTTGTTACTGATGTTCACACATCACGGGCTTTCTACCTTGTTTATTGGGTTTTTTCTGAGCACGGTTATCACTTATCATGGTACATTCTCCATTAACTCCATAATGCATAAGTTTGGTCGGCAGCGTTATGAATCTGGCGATGAGTCTAAGAACAGCTTATGGTTAGCATTACTCACCTTGGGCGAAGGTTGGCACAATAATCATCATTACTATGAAGTTGCCGCCAGGCAGGGATTCTTCTGGTGGGAGATTGATATCACTTTTTATGGTTTGAAGCTTTTAAGCTGGCTAGGACTGATTCATGATTTAAAAGGTGTTCCTAATCATATTAAGTACTCCAAAAATAAAGAGCAGGCGAAAACTCTGGCTGCTAAGTTGAAGAATAAAGAAATGTCGTTGACTGAGCTACAAAAGTCGGCCTAGTTTAGTTTATAACTATCCGCTTAAGGTCATCTGTTGTCAGGTATCTAGTAGTTATATTTCTTAGATCGGAAGGACGAAAAGACGCAATCGTATCAAATAGCTTGTCATAATAAGAGTAATCAAGGCCATGGAGATGGATGGATTTAAATCGATCCATTATAGCAAATGGTGAATTCAACTCAGCCTGGAAGCTTCCGACCATATGTGTCTTAGCTGTTTCCAGTTCTTCTTCATTGTTAAATTCAGTTAGTCGCTCAATCTCATAATGAATTTCTTTGAGAGCGAGGTCAACATTGTCTGTATTTACTTCCGCACCTATGACCCAATAAGCGCTTTCTTGCAAAGGAACAAGACTGGAGCTAATGCCGTAGGTAAGTCCTTTATCTTCCCTAATGTTTTTCATCAGTCTGGAACCGAAAAAGCCTCCCAGAAGATGATTTGTGATTAAAAGAGAAAGATAATCCTGGTCTTCTTTTCGCAAGGTCTTTTTCCCCATTCGGATAGACGCTTGAACAGATTCATTAGAGGGTGTTTCAAATGGTAAGGAGGGTACTAGAATACTTTCCTCTTTATGTTGCGCAAGATTTTTAGCTGAAAAGAAATCTTTAATGACCTTTAATGTGTTTTCCGAAGGCCGACCTGAAACCAGCACTTCAAAACTATTCTTTGAACGGCCCCAAAAGTTCCTTAAATGCTCAGGGGTAAACGTTTTTATATCTTGCTCGGAGTTAATCCTTCCATACGGATGATCGAATCCAAAAATGGCCTGCCGAATGCTCTTACTTGCTAAGATATTATTCTTCTTGTTTTGTACCTGAAGCTGAGCTGTTTGTAGTTCTTTTTGCAACTCCAGCTCATTTTCGTCAAATGAGGGATAGTCAATCATTTCAAAAAGTATTGAACTAATTTGCTCAAAGTGTTTGTCCAGGCAATAGATACTGACGCTTGCATTATCAAAACCTGGATTAATCTCAATATACGCCCCAAGTCTGGAAAACAGATTAGTGATTTGAACGGAAGTATATGAAGTGGTTCCCTCTTTTAGCATACGAACCGCCATTGAGGCCTGCCCCTTCAAATTTTCAAAACGATTTCCAGCTGCCGTAAAAACAACCTCAAGCTTGACCACAGGCTGGTCGCCTGCAACAATCGAGGACATAGTTGCTCCGTTCGTTAACTGCTCTTGATCAACATGTTGGAAATTTACCCGGGAAACCTTTTGGATATCGGGGGCAAGAGAGCGGTTCAGCATTAATCAGTTACTGATTCTTCCTCTTGTTCACTCTTATCAAAATTAAAAAAGAGTGAAAAACGTAAAGTTTCAGCAAGTGGATGCTCCTGTTCCTGGGGGACCAGATAGGCAAAGTCTACACCAAATTTTTGATACCTAAAACCAACACCGGCGGTCAGGTATTTCCTGTTTCCTTTGTCCTCTGCTTCCAGAAAATAACCCACACGAACAGCAAACGTGTTATTGTACCAATACTCAGCCCCTATTGATAATGTAATTTCCTGTAACTCTTCGCTTAAGCCATCTTCTGCATCGGTAAACGATCCAAACATTCCGCTAAGCAGAGACTTTTCATTTTGAGTGCTGTCCAGGGTTGGGCTTGGTACCATAAGTTTGTTAAGGTCCAAAGCAAAAGTGATTTTGTTATAGGGATCCAAATCCGTGGTTAGGGCAGAACCAATCCTGAGATTAGTTGGAATAAAATCTCTATTTTCATCATCAGAGTACGTGAGCTTAGATCCAATATTAGAAATATTAGCTCCTAAAGCCAAGTTAGAATTACTTCCTCCAATTGAAATATCCTTATTGTAATACACAGCTAAATCTGCTGACACGCTTTGGCCAGGCCGAGCTTCAACTCCCCCTGAAGAAAAGCTTCCTGTCAGGTTAGAGTGTATGTATCTACCTGTTATACCAATTCCTAAATTTTGACTTAATTTTCTTGAATAAGTAGCGTCTATGGCTAATTCTCTTGGATTGAAGTCCCCTAATTCACCTCCTTGGTCATCGGTGAAAAAGATCTCTCCAAGATCGAAATATTTCATACTAATAGCTACTGCCTCTTCTTTGCTCAATTTATAGTATCCGGAAAGATAAGCAATAGACATGTCGTTGATTATTTTACCTAGCCAAGGTGTGTAGCTCAAAGAAAACCCAATATCTGTATCGATAAAAGCAAGTTTGGCAGGGTTCCAGTGTACGGAATTAGCATCTGCCGAAGTAGCTACACCAGCATCACCCATTGCACCGGCTCGCGCATCCGGGGTTATTGTTAAGAAAGGAACGGCTGTTGTAATAACCCTACGGGTGGAGTCCTGGCCCTGCAACTGAGCCATGGCAGAAGTAGAAATAAATAAAATTCCTAGGAAAATAAGCTGAACAAGCCTTTTCATATTTTTTGATTTAGCCAACAAATATAACTATTTAATGAGAATAAGTTTTTGGAATTCCTGACCTTTTGCACCATCCTGCAAAGAACGAACGCTGACACGATATAAGTATATGCCTTGTGTTAATTTTTCATTATTAACACCTGACCCGTCCCACTCATACAAATCTACCATAGGCGAGCTGTCATTCACTTTAAAATCAATATCCCTCACCAGTTCGCCCATACTGGATATAATCTGCAGGCTAACTTCCAGATCATCGCCAGCTCTGTTATGGTTAAATGATATGCTTGTATGAGCATAAACGGGATTTGGAGAGTTTTTCAGTTTACTGATCAAAATGGTATTGGGATCGGCAACGAAAAAAGTAAACCTTTCCGTCTGAATGTTATTATACGTGTCCGCTGCTCTTACTTCAATAGTATGTTCTCCCACACCAAGATCATCAATAGGAAAAGCCACCCAACCTTTTGTAAAATCGTCTTTATCCGCCTGGTAAAAATCATTTAACAGAAAAACTTCATCGTCATCTAAGGTAGCCGTAATGCTGTTTGCGATCCCGAATCCTGAAATGTTAATACCGCTTTCATCACTTAGTCTTGTAAAAAGAGTGGTATTATGGCTTATTCCTGAGTTTTTAAGTGAAAGCGTATCATCCAGGTAGATTTCTATCGTGGGGGGCCGTGTATCAATTTCCGGGCTTGAAGCTGTCCCTCCTATTTTTATCGAAACCTCTGCGCCATTAGCATCAGCCATAGTTGAACTCTGGCTTGCATAAAGACTAATTTTCCCCTCTCCAAATTGTTGAGAAATATTTTTAGGAACTACAAAGTTAACTTCAAATTGCCCGTTTACAACAGAAACGGATCCTTTAAACAGCTTATTCTCCTTAGCTGAGAAAGTAAAAGGCTGATTTTCATTTCCTAAAGTTGTCTTAAGTATTTCATTGTCAAATACTGTAACGTCAAGTGTGCCTTTGAAATCAGAAAGTACTGCATTACTTGGTGATCGAACTTCTCCTTTGATCTTAGTTTTTGCTAAGGCGCGTAGTGTATCAGTCAAACTACTATTCTCAAGGATGTCAGTAATCACAATGCTATTTTCCGGGTAAGCCAGTCTTAAAGATGGATCTCCCAGCAAGGCAAAGTTCCTGTTTCCAACTTTTCTGGTATCAGTAGCCAGGTCTACGCTTCCATTTTTGGTTAACCTGAAAATATCTCCGAGTCGCAGGAATTCACCATTCTCCTGATGAAAAATATGATTAAAAAATTCCTTGTTTAGTGCAAAATTTGAGTTGCTTCTTACCGGCCTGCTGGTACTTACTATTGCAATTCCGCCTCCACGCTCGCTAGTCACCGTTAATTCCCCTCCACTTGCCCGTTTAGGATCATCGTGTCTTGTAAATTCGCAGGTGGCTGTAACGAATAAGGACAGTTTATTTCTGTTTTGCAGGTCGTCTATTAAAAATAAGTCCAGCACTTGCTCATCCATCCATCCTATTTCACCGCCATGACCGGTAAAGTTTATGACGAGCGCGCCCTTTTCGATGGCGTCTTCCAGCGCTTTTCTTGCTTTTGGCGAGGTCTGTCCGTTTGGTCGTGATACTTGTGGGAACTCATCAAGATACAACTTATTCGAATTGAAATCACTAAATGTGGTATCAACAAAGCGGGTAAGGTCATTGGCCTGGCGTTGATGTATATTGACGTCACCATCGTCAGCAACAAAGACAATTTCATTTCTCCAGGCTCCCAAAGACCTGGCGTCTGAATCATATCGGATAGCCTTATCTACCACCGCCCTAGCTTCATCACCGGTAGTGACCGGAAACCGGCCTACGCCAATATCCATTGTGTGGTTCCCTCCTCTTATCTCCTCCCAGCGGCCTTCATCATCTTCTAAAAATCCGTAGTAATCATCAGAAGCGTAGGTATCCAGAGGATCTAAAGAGTTGTATGACTCATAAATAGGCACAAAGTTTTTATTATTTGAAAGCACATTCTTGTAATCATAGGAGCCCTTGCCAAAAAGTAAAAGGTAGCGTACCGTACCGTATCTGTCGTAATGGTATTTTGTAAAGTCTCGGATTGCCGTTACGTCTTGTTTGCCACTTGAGAACTCGTTGAAAACCTGATCCGTGGTGACAACACTTACTGTAAGGCCGTCATTGCTTCTTCTAAAAGCCGCCAGGCGTTCAGACTCTGAAAGGAAGTCGGGATGTGCAACAATTAATAATTCCGACGAGGGCAAACCTTTTAGATCCTGATTTTCGATAGCAGTTATTGATGTAGGCGCAGGCACGGTCTGAGGGTCGAAAACCACATATTCATTTAACTCTGTGCCTTCTTCTCCAAATCTCGCTGTGCTTCCAGTTAATTCGAAAAGTTGACGTTCAGGAATTTCTTTAGAAGTTATATTCCAGATTTGAACAGAGGCACTCGCATTACTTATGTTATAAGTAGAATTACCACTTTCGAGGCTCTGCAAGGATCGAAATATGGTTTGATCACTATAAAGCGCCAGGTCTCTTTTTATCTGAACATCTATGAAATTCAGATAACCAATAGACCTTTGAGTACCCCCTTTATTGTACGACAATCCTATTTCTACAGCGTTATCACTATTTATTTGATTGGCGTCTATGGCATACTCTTTTTTGCTTGTTCTGCCCTTAATACTATATCTATTAGGGTTATTGCTTAAGGGATTAAGGAAATCCGGCACACTTACCAGACTTTGAGAACCTACATTGATACCATTAATTGAAACATCGAAGGAAGACGTTTGAAAGGACTGCGTCATCACATCTACGGTTACCTTTATTTCTCCGTCAGAACTTAATCCTTCGAAGTCAAAAGTAAAGTCCTGTTCTGTAGTAAGATCAAATCGCTCTCCATACCATTCTCTACCTGAAATCAATAAGTTCGTTTCTTCTATTTCATAATGTTCAAAGTCATCGAAAGTATTGACAACCGGAAAATTCGAGCCTTTGTTTTCAATGTTTTGAATCCGCTTTCCATCAGTTCCTTCATAGCTAATGAAGTAGTAATTCAAGTCGCTGTAAATGTTATACTCATATACAAAAGTGGCTCCATTATAAGCATAACTATGTGGGCCGTGACCATAAAATAAGACATAATCACCGTTGTCAAATGAGCCATCATCTTCACCGGTTACCAGTATTGAATTCTCTATCAGCCCGAAAGGTCGATGCGCATCGTTGGCCTGGGGTAGCATGCCTCCGGAGTTGCCAAAGACTTTGATTTTGCGTGGATCCAGGTCTTCTACCGGAAGTCCGGCAGATCTTAAAAATTCATAGGATAATTTATATACTCCGTTTTCCTCAACAGGAACCTTATACCAATTACCACTGAGTAAAACAGAGTTTTGAGAATATCCGAAAGCGGATATTAACAGTAAAAAGGTGGTAATAAATTTAAATCTCCTCTCCATATCAACGTAAGCGTCCAGCTTTAACAAGCAAATAACCGGAAACGTTTCTTTTTTATATGCTGTTTTTGCTTAAAAATACCTTTTTGATAATTGACAGACATATATACGCTATGATAATAACAGGTAACGCCAGTTGCCAGAAAAGTAATATGCTAACTAGTGAGATTCCAATAAAAATATATCGCACCTCATTTCCCCGCCACCCAAAATGCTTAAACTTTAAGGCCAGCATCTCCAGTGGTGCAACTAATAAACAGGAGAATACAACAATGAGGGACAAGAGGACGGGAAGTGTTAACCACAACTGATCCACAAAAATTAGCGATGAAATAAAAAGTGTGTTGGCAGGTGTGGGTAACCCAATAAAAGAATCGGCCTGTCTTTCGTCTATGTTGAATTTTGCTAACCGTAAAGCTGAGAATATAGTTATTAGAAAACCGACATAAGGGAGCCAAATCAATGGAGTCAGGTTATTCAGTATTTGAAAACAGATCGCTGCCGGCAACAGACCAAAAGTGACCATGTCCGCTAGTGAATCCAGCTCTTTACCCATTGGAGAATGGACTTTAAGAAGGCGAGCTACAAATCCGTCTAAAAAATCGAAAATCAATGCAGCCCAAATGAGATAAGCAGCATAGTGCAGTTCATTATTGAAAACCTGAACGATACCTACACTACCGCAGACCAGATTGCAACACGTGAGTAAGTTTGGGATATGTTTTTTAAATCCCAATGTTTAGTTGACTATCGCGCAGAAAGGATTACTTGCTTTTTCTTTGCCTATGTTGGTAGAGCTTCCATGACCGGCGTAAACCATCATCTCATCTCCAAGGGGAAAGAATTTTTCATGAATGCTGTGGATCAGAACATCAAAATCACCACCTGGTAAATCCGTACGTCCTATACTACCATCGAAAAGCACGTCTCCACCTATTATAAAGCCTTCATCCTTATTGTAGAAGGCAATATGCCCCGGGGCGTGGCCAGGAACAAATAGGACACCCAGAGATGAGTTTCCAAATTCAACTTTATCACCCTCGTCTAAAAACGTATCGGCCATAGACTCCTCATAGTGTTGAAATCCATAGCTTGGAGCATATGCCTTTACAGATAGCAGTGTAGCGCTGTCATCTTTATGGATAGATAAAGGGACATTATACTTTTCTTTAACATACTGATTACCAAAGACATGATCGATATGACAATGGGTATTTAATAGCCTTACTACTTTTAACTCATTATCTTCTATGAAATCACTTAATTCCTTTTTTTCATAGTTTTCGTAACACCCGGGATCTATAATTACAGCTTCCTTAGTTTCGTCATGTAGAATATAGCTGTTTTCCATGAAAGGGTTGAAAACAAAAGACTTGATATAGATCATATTTTATTAGTACGCTTTAGGCAGATTTGCAGGGCAGCAAAAATACAGCTTTTGTCGAATAATGAATGAAACAGCAGGTTGACTATATGATAGTGGGATCCGGGCTCGCAGGCGCTTCGCTGGCATGTGCGCTTTTGGATAGGGGCAAGCAAGTGCTGGTAGTCAATGATCGGCAGTTGTATAGCTCAACAAAAGTAGCCGCCGGGTTGTATATTCCTATCACCGGTCGTAAAATGGTCAATACTTGGAAGGCTGATGCTATTATCCCAGCATTGATAGCTTATTACAATAAGCTTGAAGCGCTGACTCATGCCAAATTCCTTCATGAAAGCAGAATATACCGGCCATTTGTGTCTTTTGAAGAGCAAAATGAATGGATGGGAAAGAGCGCTCAATCAGGTTATATGAATTACATTCATAAAGTACGAACATCAAGTTTTAATTCTGGCATTAACGACCCTTATGGAGGGATAGAATTAAAGATGTCAGGATTTTTAGATACTGAAACCTTTCATAAAGCTATGCAGCAGTTTTTCCAGTTAAACGAAGTTTTAATTGAGGGCAACTTTGATTTCAGACATATTCAATTTGTATCGGATAAAGCTGTTTACAAGGATATCACTGCATCAAAAATTATTTTTTGTGATGGTACCTATGTTTCCTCCAACCCCTTTTTCAATTGGTTACCTTTCAGCCCGGTGAAAGGAGAAGTACTTACCATTGAGTCGGATTTAGATATAGATGTAATTGTCAATAGAGGTGTTTTTTGTGTCCCATTGGGAGGTAGTAAGTTTCGGGTTGGATCAAACTATGACAATAACAACCTAACCTGGACACCTACTGAGAAAGGTAAACATCAGATTGAGGAAAGGTTAAAAGCGCTGATAAATACTCCTTTTACCACCGTTTATCAAAAAGCGGGTGTAAGACCGGCAACAAAAGATCGCAGGCCGTATATAGGGTTACATCCATCAAACGAAACTATTGGCATATTTAATGGGTTAGGTACAAAAGGCGTTTCCCTCTCGCCTTATTTTGGCGAGCATTTTGCTTCGTTTTTAGAGGGTGAAACAGAACTTGATAACGAGGTCAATATTAGTCGCTATTTTTCGTTATCTTAAGATTCTCAATAAAATTGAATGAGTAAGGTTATCAAATTAATTGTTCTCTTCGCGCTACTTGCGCCAGGTGTAAGTTTTGCGCAGCAAATGACACTGGAGAAGTTCGGAAGAAATCGAATTCAATATAAAGAGTTTAAATGGCGTTTTTTAAGCTCCGATAACTTTGATGTCTATTTCTATGCGGGGGGCAATAAAATAGCCAAAGAGGTTGTAGAATACCTGGAAGATGAATTTGATCGGGTCACAGATATGATCGACTACCCACCCTACTCCAAAACAAAAGTTTTTTTGTACAACTCCGTGGCGGACCTTCAGCAGAGCAATGTAGGTATTAACGACGGCACCTTCACACCCAGCGGAGAAACGCAATTTGTGAAACCGTACATCGAAATTGCCAACCCAGGAAGTATAGATGCGCTTAAGAAAGAATTAATTTACAAGGTATCTTCACTCATGGTGAATGAGATGCTTTTTGGCGGTAATCTCAAGGACATGTTCCAAAGTTCTATTTTGCTCAATTTGCCGGCGTGGTTTATTAATGGGGCATCGCTTTATGTGGCTAACGGCTGGGACGAGGAAATGGATGATTACGTCCGTGATTACATCAACAAAAAGAGACCTCAAAAATTAAGTAGGCTTACCGGAAGGGAAGCAGCGCTTGCCGGTCAGTCCGTATGGAACTTCATCGCCCAACGCTATGGGGAAAGCAATATTGGAAATATTTTGAACTATACGCGGATCATTAGAAACGAAGAAGAAAGTATAACGATAATTATTGGGACTTCTTTCGAGCAGTTTACCTATGAATGGCAGCGTTATTATTCTGAAATTGACGAGCAGGTAAACCAAAATTATCAAGCCTTTAGCGAGGAACAGCTAGTGGTCAGAGACAATAAGCATCTGAATTACCGAAACCTCAGCCTGAGTCCGGACGGGACAAAGCTTGCTTACACGGTAAATAACAATGGTCGGTTTACCGTAAAATTACGCGAGCTTGAGTCAGGTAAAGAGACGGACGTATTAAAAGGGGGATATAAGGTTATTAATCAGGAGGTAGACAATAATATGCCGCTGATTGATTGGGCAGATGAAAATACATTAGGGATAATACATGCTAAGCAAGGAGCGCTTTCATTGACACTTTACGATCAGGTCACCAACAGTAAATTACCACGAAAACTTAGGCGATTTGATCAAATAAAATCAATGGATTTTTCTGATAACGGTAGATTAATCATTGTTAGTGGCGTGGTAAATGGCAAAAACGATCTTTTCTTACTCAGTTCAAGAAGAGATAGGGTGAAGCGATTAACAGATGATCTTTATGACGACCTTTATCCTTCTTTCGTTCCTGGAACAAACTCTTTCGTTTTTAGCTCAAATAGAACATCGGATAGTTTATCTGTAAAAACCAGTGATTTTGAAGCGCTCGGCAAAACGATGAATTTGTTTATCTACAATCTGGATACAACAAAATTACTTTTACGGAGGGTCACCAATACAGTAAGCCATGATACCAGGCCACTAGCGCTGAACGCAGATGTTATTTACTATGTGAGCGATCAAAAGGGGGTAAATAATTTATTTAAGTATACACTATCGTCAGGGATATATACACAAGTAACCAACTACAGACAGAGCATCAAAAACTTTGATCTTGACTTTACCAATGGAGCGATCGCATTTATTTCTACAAACACCGGGAGAGATCAGATCTTTTACTCAAAAGACTTTAACTACAATCAGCAGATTTTCACTCCTATAACACCAAGGCAACAAATGCTGCAAGCCAAAGCTTTTAGAGAGCGAAGAAAATCTCAACCTACCGGCCTTACCATTCAGGATATTGTGGAGCAGCGTTTGGCAGAAAAAGAGAAAACAAAGAAAGAGGAGGTAGTAGAGGTAGATACAACCATTGTCAACGATCCAGAGGCCATTGATACAGACAATTATCAGTTCGAGGATGACATAGAGGAGCCGGAGGAAGAAGCAATTAATACAGATGATTACACCTTTGATAACGACCTTGTCAAACCACAGCAGGAGTCATTTTTAACGCAGTACCGTCAATTAAGGAAAGAGAACAAAATCGTTGGCCCGCTAAATTACGAGGAGCGCTTTTCAGCGGATAACATTATAACCTCCTTCGTTATAGACCCATTACGTGGTTTTGGGATACTCTTGGAAACACAAATGACAGATATGCTTGAAAATCATCGGTTCTCAGGGGGTGTTATGGCAATCACCGATCTCAGAAGCGGGGATGTCTGGGCAGAATATCAATACCTGAAAGGGCGAATCGATATTGGGGCTAAATTAGAAAGAAACGTACTCGAGTGGGAGGCAAATGGAGTTGAGGTGCAGCAGTACAGCAAGAACACTGTGATGCTTGGCGCGTCATTACCCTTCAATACGAAGACTAGGTTTAGTGTCAGTCCATTTTATACACTCACCTCTTTTGAAAGCCAACCATTCATTGCCGGGCAAAATCCGGTTTTACCTGATGGTAACACTAATCATTTTGGCGGTGTAAGCCTTGAATTGGTTTATGATAATTCGATCATTAACGGCATGAATCTAATTGAAGGAAGTAGGGCGAAGATTTCACTTCGTCATTACGAAGGACTAAATGACAAGGAAAACAGCTTTTCGAACTTCAAGGCAGATTTGCGCCATTATCAAAAAATACATCGCGAGATCGTATTGGCTACACGCGTTTTCTACGGTTCTTTCTTTGGTAGAGATCCTAAAAACTATTTGCTGGGCGGTATGGATAATTGGATAAATCAGGATGATAATTTAGAAGGTGAGAACAATCCATTGGCCCCAACTGAGAGCGTTGGTGTTGATAATAGTGAATTACTTTTTACAGAGTTTGCTACTAACGTAAGAGGCTTTGATTATGCCTCTTTGGTAGGTAACAATGCTTTGGTATTTAACGCTGAGTTGAGAATTCCCCTAATCCGCTATTTACAGGCTGGGCCAATTACGTCAAACTTTTTTAGAAATCTTCAATTTACTGGTTTCTTCGATATTGGTTCCGCCTGGACTGGCAAATCACCATTCAACGATGATAACTCAATTAGCAATCGTGTAGTCAGGGAAGGTGCATTTGTGATCGATCTTAAGAACTATAGAAACCCATGGTTATACAGTTATGGATTTGGGTTCCGGACCATGCTTCTCGGTTATTATGTAAAGCTGGATGTCGCCTATCCTATTGAGAATTACGATGTCGGCGATACTGCTTTTCACTTTACCTTAGGCTACGATTTTTAGAGAAAACAGAGGGTTCGTTCTACGGTAGAGTTAACTTAGCGTCTATGCTAAAATCAATGACAGGTTATGGTGTTGCTTCGCGCACCTTAGATATTATTACTACTACTGTTGAAATCAAGACATTAAATTCAAAATTCTTAGATGTCAATATCCGTTTGCCCAAATTACTAGCCGATCGTGAGTTGGAAATTAGGAGTATCATAACCAATAAGTTGACCAGAGGAAAGGTATCGTTAACAATAGAGGTGGACAACGACCAGGAAACTGAGATTCAGCAACACTATAATGAAGCGTTATTTTCTAAATATTTCCAGGAGCTAAAGAAACTCGCTGATAAAGTTGGCGCTGAAGACAATGAACTTTTTAAGCTTGCTCTAAACTCACCTGATGTCATCGTTTCTGATCAAAATAGTTCGTTGGATGATGAGCAGTGGAGTAAAATTAAAAGTATTATTCTTGATGCTACAAAGGCGTGCAATGGCTTTAGAGACAAGGAAGGCGCCGAGCTTAAACAAAAATTTGAGCAGTACATTTCCACCATTCTATCGGCTTTAATAAAGGTGGAAGAGCTTGATCCAGATAGAGTTGAGCGAATCCGGACACGGATAAAGGGCAACCTGAATGAATTTGTGGATCAGGAATCCTTGGACAAAAATCGGTTAGAACAAGAAATCGTTTATTACATTGAAAAGCTGGACATTACGGAAGAAAAAGTAAGGTTGAAAAGTCATTTGCAGCACTTTATGGAAGTATTGGATCACAATCAAAGCTCAGGTAAGAAGCTTGGTTTCATCAGCCAGGAAATAGGCAGGGAGATCAATACAATAGGCTCCAAGGCCAATGATGCCAACATCCAAAAACATGTGGTATCTATGAAGGAAGAACTGGAGAAGATCAAGGAGCAGCTTTTAAATGTACTTTGAACAGTATTTTACTATACGGTGATTCTATCATAATTTTTAATGTGCCATACAAGGCGCTCTCTTGATTCAATATCAAGCGCTCTTTGGCCGCTTAGCATGCCAGTAAAAAAAATCGGGCAACTCCAGCTGTCATAGAATATGGCATGGGCGCCTTTACCTTGTCTCTCTTCGATTGAAAAACTCGATGAGTTCCAAAACCAATCTCTGACTTTTGTATTAGTAACAATGATAAATTGTGGATGGATTTCTGTAAGAATCCTCCTGAAAATCTGAATCTGACCTTGAATAAAAGGAGTATCAAAATACGGGAGGATATCTTTGGCTTTAGTATGCCGAATGGCCAATAAATCGAGATGCGACCAAGAAACGGGTTTCTTCTCACCGATATTTTTGGCCATATCTTCAAAGGCGCGCCAATACCGCGGGTAGTCGTTTCCACTTTGTTGTAAACGGAAGTAGTTACCATTTCTTTCCTGTCCGTTGCTTCCGGAAGTAAATGAGGGATTTAAGCCAAGAAAGAGTAAATGTGGACCTTTTGGTAGGGCAGCAGCTAGTAGAAAATTTCTCGCTTTTAATTCCAGCAGAAATTTATCGTTAGTTTTGAGATTCTTCCAAATATCCCGGAAATCAGACCCAAATTCTTTTTTTATATCAATGCTTGTCACGGTTTTTTCTTTATAATACCTCCATTACTTTCTCCAATCCAATACTTCTGGACGCTTTGATCAGAATTAAACTGTCCTGAATGGGGTTTTGGTGCAGATGAGCTTTCAAAGCTTCACGAGTCTTAAAAAATATGGCATCTTTTAACACTTCGCTGGCAGGGTAGATCAATTCACCGCATAATAAAATTCTGTCAAGCTCCATGAGCGCTAACTGCTCGCCAAGCTTGCGATGCTCCATGTCGCTGTCATTTCCCAGCTCTTTCATGTCTCCAAGAATAACGACTTTCCTATTATTCTTCTGGATGGTCAAGTTTTCCAAAGCCACTTTCATGGAATCGGGATTGGCATTGTAGGCATCCAGAATGATCTGGTTAGAACCTTTTTGTATAAGTTGGGAGCGCATATTGTTTGGCTCGTAGGCAGCTATAGCTGCGGCTGCTTTTGAAGGCTCCACCTCGAAGAATTTTCCAATGGCTAATGCCACTGCAACATTGTCAAAATTGTATTTACCTGTTAGATTAGACTCAATTATGTTGCCTACTTCCGTTTTAATGCTCAATAAAGGCTCTGCTTCCATCAGTTCACAGTGGTGGTAATCCCCGGTATTCGGATACATCAACGGGTTTTTAAATCGCTTTGCCATATTGGAGAGCTCATGACTCTGTGAATTGATCCATACCACGCCCTCCACATCGATCAGGTGTTGATATAGTTCGCTTTTACCGCGTATTACACCCTCTATACCTCCAAACCCTTCAAGGTGTGCTTTCCCAATATTGGTAATTAGACCGTGGCTCGGTTTACATATCGAGCTTAGCAACGCAATTTCGCCAACATGGTTTGCTCCCATCTCTACAATAGCTATCTCATGCTCAGGTCGTATAGCAAGTACGGTCAGGGGCACACCGATATGATTGTTCAAATTTCCTTGAGTAGCATAGGTGTTAAATGTAGTTGAAAGCACTGCGTTTATTAATTCTTTAGTGGTGGTTTTCCCATTTGAACCCGTTAACCCGATAACCGGAATTGTCAATTGATCTCTGTGGTGTCTTGCCAGGTTCTGAAGTGTTGTAAGTGCGTCGCTCACAAGGATATATCTATCATTTGCTACTGTTTTAGGGTCATCTACCACGGCATATGAGGCTCCCTTTTTTAGCGCTTCCTTTGCGAAAGCATTGGCATCGAAGTTTGGACCTTTTAGTGCGAAGAAGACAGACCCTGATTCAATGCTACGGGTATCTGTGGATATTATCGGATACTTTAGGAACTTTTGGTAAAGAGATTCTATCATATTAAGGTGAATAAGCCCATTAATTACAACCTTTTTTCCAGCTTATTTGTCTAAATAAAAGGTGAGATATTATTTCGTGCAAAAAATAGATACTATTTTTAATAACTCCAATCCGAACTTACCGTTCCTTTTTTAGATTAGATAGATATGACTTTGCAAAGACTGCTTGCTTCCGTAATGTTAATTGTGTGTCATTTTTCGCTAGCACAGGTATATAGCGTCGAACGGTCAGTGGGAGTAATTGAAGAGGGCTCTTCGCTGGCATTTCCTTGGTCCGGGGGTTTAAATTCCGGTCAGTATAATACTATGGATGTTGACCTCGATGGACTTGAGGACTTAATCGTTTTTGATAGGTCGGCATCTAAAATCAATGTATTTAAGAATATAGGTGAAGCTTATGAACCTACCTTTGAATACGCTGATCAATTTCCGCAGAACTTAAGGAACTGGATATTGCTTCGTGACTATGACTGCGATGGCAAGAAAGATCTTTTTGTTAGTGACCCTTTAGGCATAGTTGTCTACCAAAACATAAGTGATGATGAAGGTCTTAAATGGAGAGTTTTTAATGAACGCGGTCCTCAATCGCCTTTGCAAACCATAGGTTCTTCAGGCCCCACGAACCTACAATTGAACGCCACAGATATTCCATCTATAACCGACGTAGACGGCGACGGCGATCTTGACATCTTGAATTTCAGGTTTACCGGAGCCTCTACCGTGCAGTATCACAAAAATTTAAGTATGGAGAGAACCGGTAACTGTGATTCATTGCAGCTGGAACGCATTACACAAGAATGGGGTGAATTTGAGCAGTGTTTTTGTGCACAAATAGCTTTTGTAGGAGACGTCTGCGGTACTTTAGTTGGAAGAACGAAACATCAAGGCGGTAAAGCCTTGCTGACCCTGGATATGGATAATGATGGTGACCAGGAAGCGATAGTAGGTGAAGAAGACTGTGATATTCTTAACTTTCTATTGAACGAAGGATCGGTTAATGAGGCCTTAATGAATGCTAGTTCTATTTCTTTTCCAAATACTCAAAATCCTGTTGTATTCTTCTCTTTTCCGGCAGCGTACTATGAAGATGTAGATTTTGATGGCGTAGCGGATTTACTGGTTGCGCCTAATATATCTGGAAATATTGGATTTGGGGTAAATTTTGAGCAATCAAGTTGGTTTTATAAAAATTCAGGCTCTGAAAGCAACCCTGACTTTCAATTTGTACAAAGGGATTTTTTACAGGACCAAATGTTGGATTTCGGCGAAAATGCTGTCCCGGCTTTCTATGACTATGATGCGGACGGTGACCAGGACCTTTTTGTAAGCAATAACATCGATGTAAATCTAGGCTTCATTGCTACTCTAAAACTTTATGAGAATACCGGCAGTGCAACACAGCCTTCATTTGAGTTAAAAGACGGGGACTTTTTTAATCTATCTGCGCTGAACTTTATTAATATAAAACCGGCTTTTGAAGACGTGGATAACAATGGGTCCATAGACTTAATCCTTAGCGGTACAAGTCTAAATACCGGTAATACTTCCATCGTTTACTTTAGGAATTCGTTGTCATCCGGACTTGATCTGGAGTTTGAGCAGCAAGCTCTTTATGTAATTTCTAATGGGGTCAGCTCGGAAAACTTTAAACTATTTGATATTGATGCAGATGGCCAGAAGGACTTGCTTATTGGTAGAAATAGCGGGCGATTGGAATACTACAGGAACGTTGGTACTGCGGAGTTGCCAAATTTCGGACTACAGGATGAAGAGTTTTTGGGTTTTGGCATAAGCCCATTCACCATTAACACCAGTGTAGATATCGCTGACTTAGATGCGGATGGCAATGCAGATCTGATTGCCGGTGACGACAGAGGGAATTTTACCTGGATAAGCGATTTCAGAAGCGCTATTGGCTCGGAGGCGGAGCGGCAACCTATTTTATTTGAAACTTCTACGGATCAATCTCAGGCTTCCGTGAACCTAGGTAGCCGTTTAGTTCCTAGAATTGTCAACCTTTTTAACGAAGATAAACCGGCTATTGTGGTGGGCACAGGTCAAGGCGGCCTGAATATTCTTAGAAATACAGGGGCCGAGGTTCAACCTTCACCTGAGTTAGTATCAGGCATTTATCCTAATCCGGCTGTAGGGCGCAATACCGTTCTGTTTAGAACCTCCGAAAGAACTTTTGGATATATTGTATCACTGAAAGGGCAAAGATTGACAGAGCCGCAGATTCTTGAGGCCGGGACTGATAACGTAATTGATATTAGCAGCTTGGCATCAGGTTTTTATCTGCTGGTAACCACAATGTCCGGAGATGATTTTACCTCTTTTCGATTCATAGTTGACCGCTAATGAAACTCTTCTTAACACTAACCCTTGTAGAAAATAATTTAGATATTAAACCTAAGGCCGGAGATGCACCTGATAGCTATGTCCCCTTTGATCTGGATAATTTTTCTGACAGCCTGGTGGTCGCTACGGCGCTAAAGGCTATTGAGCAGTCGGATGTAGTCCACGTACAGATCGAAGCGAAGGAAGGGGTAAAGTTAGGTGGCGTTCTAAAGGTTTTTAATTTGCTATTAAAATTCAAAGGAGATGTGAGTGTCCATTTCAATGGGTCGCATAGGCAAATCGAAAATATGACAAAGCGTTTTCCAAAGAGCTAATCGATTTCAAATTGGTCACTGTCCAAATAGGCCGGAAATTTTTTTCGGTAGTTTACGAGGTCTTCTTTTGACAGTGTAATCGTTCGGATGGCTTCATTTCCTTCTAATTCACAGATTGCATTACCCTTGGGCTCAATAACAACGGAATGGCCTAGATACTCTATTCCATTCCCATCTACACCAATTCTGTTAAGACCTATGCAGTAACTTAAGTTTTCAATCGCCCTAGCCCTTAATAATGTATCCCAGGCATTCACCCGCGGTGACGGCCAATTCGCCGTATAAATTAACACGTCAAATTCAGGTCTACCATCTACATTTTGATTCCTGCTCCAAACTGGAAATCTAAGGTCATAGCAAATTAGCGGACATATCTTCCAGCCCTTTAATGATACCACTAGCTTTTGCTTTCCTGCCGAGAAATGATCGTGCTCATCCGCCATTCGGAAAAGATGCCTTTTGTCGTAGATCTCGAAAGAACCGTCAGGTCGCATCCATAGTAACCGGTTAAAACAGCTGCCATTTTCTTTAATAATAGCGCTACCCACAACTACAGCCTTTGTTTGTTTGGCCATTTGCTTCACCCACTTAAATGTGGTGAAGTTCATGGGCTCAGCCAATCGGTCAGCCTCCATAGAAAAGCCGGTATTGAACATTTCCGGTAAAATAATGAGATCGGTAGGGTCCTCAATGCACCATATTTTCTCCTCAAACATGGCAAGATTGGCCCCGGTAGACTGCCAGTGCAGCTTTGTTTGTATCAGCGTTACATTTAAATCTTGCATAATATTTCAGCAGCTCTGGACAATGTATCTTCTCGCTTAGCGAAGCAAAACCTCAATACCTTATTATCAGTATTATCATTGTAAAACACAGAAACGGGGATGGATGCCAGGCAGTATTCTTTGGTCATTCGTGAAGCCATGTCCACATCTTTTTCCTCACTTATATTACTGTAATCCAGCAATTGAAAATAGGCGCCTGAACTTTGGACAGGTATAAACCTGGATGATTCTATTCCACTTAGAAAGAAGTTTCTTTTGCTTTCATACATTTTGGAAAGCCCTTCGTAATTTCTTGCCTCC
>ERZ1740059.289-NODE-289-length-28243-cov-8.460622_pt1 | contig 28243 bp, 17 predicted proteins | sample MGYA00581744_ERZ1740059 | MGnify/ENA primary metagenome ERZ1740059 (study PRJEB43018, sample SAMN04849738) | marine metagenome | isolation source: floating plastic debris | place: Pacific Ocean | collected 2008-08-28 | study: EMG produced TPA metagenomics assembly... | reverse complement strand
GATGTCCGATGCTGTTTTTTGCCGTTGCTGACTTAGAGGACGAACCGATCTGTGATATGTGCCATAGGACACTATCTCACAGATAAAATCATCCCGAGGATCAGCAACGCCTGTTTTTTTGAGGGGGGTCGATCAGATTGCTTACAATTGCCACCGGCACCATGGGAATCATGGGCAACAAACAAATTAGCCACTGATTCCACGTTAGGGGAGCCGTTTGAAATAGCATATTCATAACAGGCCACTGGCTAAAGGCAATCTGTAATGCAACAGCAGCAACAATGCCGACAATTAAAATCGGTGTATTGGTAATGGCAGTGGACTGACGCTTAATGTAGTTCAGCAAGCTTACCCCCAACTGACTAATGCTGATCAGATAGATAATCCGGGCAGCGACCAGGGATTGGATCGCCATGGTCCGGGCGACGGTAATCTCCCCTGTGGTAGCCTGGGCCCACTCAAAGATGCCAAAGATTAGAATCCAATTAAATAGGGAAACGGTTAAAATTCGGCGTAATAGTTTTTGGGTGATCAGCGGTTCTTTGGGGTTACGGGGCTGTTGCTGCATCAATCCATCTGACTTGGGTTCAAAGGCCAGGGGCACCGTCATGGTCAGGGAGTTGATCATATTTAGCCACAGCACCTGGAGCGAGAGAATGGGTAGATCCCTAGCCAGTAAAGCGCTGATCAAAATTGTCATCGATTCGCCGCCATTGACCGGCAGCAGAAATGCAATCGCTTTGCGTAGATTTTGGTAAACGGTGCGTCCTTCTTCTACGGCTGCTTCTATCGAGGCAAAATTGTCGTCGGTGAGTAGCATATCAGCGGCTTCGCGGGCGACTTCGGTGCCGCCTTTACCCATGGCGGTGCCAATGTCGGCCTGCTTGAGGGCGGGGGCATCGTTGACGCCATCTCCGGTCATAGCGATGATTTCGCCTTTGTGTTGTAAGGCCTCTACTAGCCGCAGCTTTTGGGTAGGGGCAACTCGGGCAAACACATCGCCGTCTGCAACCGCCTGGGAAAGCTGATTGTCGTTCATGGCCGATAGTTGTTGGCCCTCAAACGCGACAACGCTGTCTGTCTTTTGGATGCCCATACGTTTGGCAATGACGCGGGCCGTGGCAATATGGTCGCCAGTGATCATTTTGACTTGAATCCCGGCGGAACGACAGGCGTGAATGGCCGCAATTGCTTCAGGGCGCGGTGGGTCAATCATGCCCTGCAATCCAATAAAGACCAGTCCTGTTTTAATGTCGTCATGGTCCACGGCATGGCGATGGCCACTGACTTCTGTTTGGGCAAACGCCAGTACCCGCAGTCCTTGTTCTGCCATGGTATCGACCGCCTGTTCAATGGAGGCGGTTGAAAGCGGTACGATCTGGCCGTGCTGATCTAGCATGTGGGCACAGCGACTCAGGAGAGCTTCAACTGACCCTTTGACATAAATGACTCGGGGATTACCATCGTGCAGTGTTGCCATGTACTGATACTGAGACTCAAACGGAATTGAATCTAGCCGAGGTTTTGTTGCCGCTAGCTTCGACTGGCTCAGCTCGGCTTTGGCCGCAACCGTAATCAGGGCCCCTTCGGTCGGGTCCCCCACCACTGACCAGTTGTCCCCCGTCTGCTTAAGCTGGGCATCGTTACACAGCACCCCAGCCATCAGACAGGCCTCTAGGGTGGGGGGCAAACTATTCTTAAAGGGGCTGGTGGCACCGTTAATGGCTATGCCAATCTCCCCTTTGGGGCTGTAGCCGCCGCCGCTGACCTGATAAAACGCACCGGCGTAAATGGCCTGGACGGTCATTTGATTTTCCGTTAATGTTCCGGTTTTATCGGAACAGATGACCGTGGCCCCGCCTAACGCTTCTACGGCCGGTAGTTTACGGATAATGGCATGGCGACGGGCCATGCGGTTCACCCCAATGGCCAGGGTGATGGTGACAACGGCAGGCAGCCCCTCTGGAATGGCGCTGACCGCCAGGGCAACCGCCGCCTCAAACATGTAGCTCCAAGATTCTCCTTGCCCTAGTCCAATCACAAAGGTGAGGGTGGCTAGGGTTAAAATGCCATAGAGTAAGAGATGGCTAAATCTGGCAAACTTACGGGTTAGCGGTGTGCTCAGGTTGACCCGCTGCTCCATGGATTGGGAAATTTTGCCAACTTCTGTCGCATCTGCGGTGGCAACAACTATGCCAGACCCCTGACCAAAGGTGACAAAGCTGCCGGCATAGGCCATATTTATCCGCTCTGCCAGGGGGGTATCGTTCACCAGGGGTTGGCTAGATTTTGTCACGGGGACAGATTCTCCCGTGAGGGAAGACTCATCTACTTGTAAATTGCGAGTTTTTATTAACCGTAGGTCAGCGGGAACCTTGTCGCCTGAGGTCAGGAGGACGATATCCCCAGGGACCAGGTCCTGGGACAGCACACGCAACATTTGGCCCTCCCGTAGAACGGTGGTTTCTGTGGTGACGGCTTTTGCTAAGGATGCGATCGCACCTTCCGCTTTGGCTTCCTGAATATAGCCAATAATCGCATTGAGAACGGTGACGCCCCAGATAACGGCAGCATTAGTCCAAGACCCTAAAAACGCTTTGACAATTCCCGCAATTAACAGGATATAGAGAAGAGGCTGGTGGAACTGGAGAAGAAATCTGACCCAGGCAGGTTTTCCAAGTTTGATCGGGAGTTCGTTCCAGCCATAGATTTCATAACGTCTGGCTACCTCCTCGGCGGTGAGCCCTTGTTTTGAGTCACTATTAAAGCGTGTAATCACCTCATGAACAGATAGCCCATGACTGTAACAAGACTTTGATTGAGTTGGCAGCATAACGTTTAACAATCCGCGAGAAAAATCTCTCATCCCTTCGGATCGATACTAGCAAGGCAAAATGAGGATTCTCTCATTCATCCCCATGGGTTGATGCTAGCAAGGAAAAATCTTGATGCTCACCATTACATATTGAATATGCGCATTGTAACAATAGGAAAGTTAACGGGAGGTTTAACAACAGATTCTACCGTTGCTGATTTAGAGGATGAATCGGTCGGTTAGACATACTATTTGACAGTATCTTGCAGATAAAATCATCTCGAGGATCAGCAACGCTCAGTTTTGCAGCTTATAAAAAGCCCACAACGCTCAGCAGCGTTCTTTTGACCAAGGCGATGGCTAACCATAGATAAAAATCTAAGGCTTTATATTTGTAAATAGACTTGAATCTATGTAAAGTTAAATTAGCGCTAAGGAAATTGGGTCCCTAATGGGCGTTGATATTAGCCCAATATTTTCCAGCGGTCTGTAACAGTGGCGTTAGGGGAAAGTAAAGGATGTCATGGTTAATACTGCTAGCCGCCGCGTTCGTTTTTGCCATGCTGGGTCGGCGTCTGAAGCCCGCTGATGAAATCTATGGGATCGCCACTTACAGCGCCGGGCTTTTAAGCATTTTTTGGGGCTTTGCCATCGCCCCGTTTGTCGCTCAGCTCACCCTGATTGTGGTGGCGTTGGGATGGCTGCAGCTGGGTGTCCGCCGTTTGTCTTAGCCTCACGTGCCCTGCTTTGCTCAGGGCACGTGATAGAGGAAACTACTGTACGGTTTCGATGTCTACTGTCAGAGTCTCTAGCTGGGTTTGCAGGTCTGGCGATATTTCATCCTGGTAGCGTCCATCTAAATGGTTGGCAAAAAAGCGCTCTATGGCGGCCGTCATGGCTAAAATGTTGTTTTCTTTTCGGAACCCATGGCCCTCGTCCAGGGCGACCAGGTATTCTACCGGATGCTCCAACTCCCGCAAGGCAGCGACAATTTGATCTGACTCGGCCTGGGGGACCCGTGGATCGTTAGCGCCCTGTACCACCAGCAGTGGTGCCTGGATTTGGTCCGCTGAGAATAGGGGTGATTGGGCGATGAGACGGTTGCGATCGCGCGGATCATCCGGGTCCCCCACCCGCAACGTTAAGCTATCGCGAATCGGAGCCCAATAGGGGGGAATTGACCCCATCAGGGTAATTAAATTAGACGGCCCCACAATAGAGGCCCCAGCCGCATATAGCTCTGGGGTAAACGCCAGACCGGCCAGGGTGGCATACCCCCCATAGGAGAACCCTGAAATTCCCACCCGTTCTGGGTCAGCAATGCCTTGGTCAATCAGATACTGCACCCCATCAGTCACATCATGCTGCATGACACCGGTGCCCCAGGCCTGATTACCCGCATTTAGAAATGCTTTACCATAGCCTGCCGACCCCCGAAAATTGGGCTGTAGTACGGCATACCCCCGATAGGCAAAGAACTGGGCAAAGGGGCTAAAGCCCCAAAACTCCCTCCCCCACCGCCCCCCAAGGGGAAACACAATCACAGGCAGATTTTCTGGAGCGATACCCTGGGGCAGAGTCAGATAGGCGGGAATTTCTACCCCATCCCGAGCCGTATAGCGGATAGGTGCAACCGTGGCCAGGTACTCACTGGGGAGGTCTGGCCAGGCGTCATAGAGCTTTTCCAAGGTTTGGGCGCTGCGGTTATAAAGATACATCGCTCCAGGATTGACATCACTTTGGGTGCCAATTAGGGCCAGTTGCTCATCTCGAGTGATGGAATTAAGCGAAAGGTTAACCCCAGGCAGCTGCTGTTGGAGAAATGCCAAATCAGCAGCCCATTCTTCACGTTTAGGATAAATGCGACGGCGGTCGCCCACATAGGATGTGGCTATTAACTCATTGGTCTCACCGGAAAATATCGCCCCCTCCAAATCCACCTGATTTTCAGGGTCTGCTTCTACAAGCTCGCTTTGGCCAGTTTCCACATCGAGGAGTTCTAGCTGGGTTAGGTCCGTATCGCGGTTAGTTTTTAGATAGATCTGTTGCTCGTTGGCATGAAACTGAATGGGAACGCAAATTTCTTCTAGCGCACAGGTGTAAATAGTGCTTAGTTCTCCATTTTCGACGTTTAACAGCTCATTGCCGCCCGCTAGCGACTGGCGTATCGCCAGCCGTACATTACCGCCATTGTCAAACGCCCAGCCCGCAATATTCTCATTGTTTTGAATAATCAGCGATCGCTCTCCTGTTGTCAGGTTTAAGCGATACACATCATGAAATTGCGGATCGCGATCATTAAGACCAATCACAATTTCATTCGGTGTCTGCTTAGGCACCGCATAGAGCAGTGCTGTCGTATTCTCCACCGGGGTCAGGTTTCTTGCTGTGGCCAACGTGCCTGGTTCCACCGCGTAGAGATGGAAGTTTTCATTTCCCCCCTTGTCTTGAACATAGAGGATGTAACGGCCATCGGCGCTCCAAAAGTAAAATATGATCGGGCTTTCCGCATCTGCTGTAACTGGACGGGCGGCCTCGATGGGCTCATCAATACCCTTTACCCACACATTGAGCACGCCATCTAATTGTTTTTGAAAGGCGATGAAGTTGCCATCTGGAGAGAGCTGAGCCCCTGTAATGTCTGGGTCCGCCAGAAACAATTCCCGGTCAATCAGGGGGGGTAGGGTCTGCTCGCTAGGGGTTTCACGGGCCACCGCCGCCGGCCTCATCGAGGGCACCCATGTATTGTTAGGTGCAATCCCCAATAAGCTGACAGACACCATTATTACGCCCATACCCAGTTGAAATCGTTTCATAGGAATTGCTGCAAAGATTTATGGTTGGTTGAAATCTAGCAACCCTCACCTGACGCTTTCCATATCGGAACGTCATGGTGATAGATGACCTTGGTCATCAGAATTCGGAGATGGGCATGTTGGCATTGTTACCAGGGTCTGAATTTTGGCTCCGTTCAGAATAGGGGGAAAATGGTGTGGAATTTCCCATGGCTCAAACGGTTGAAACACCTCAGGGCTCTGGAGTGTATGGAGTTATTGACATATTTACTTAGGACGATAGATTAACTAAAAATTAGATCCGTCTACTCCGTCCGGATTCGTTGATGGTGACATGGATAACTAAGGCAACAACGTGTCCCCCTAGTTATTAATAAACATGTATAAGAAAAATGAGGCTAGCGGTTTTCAGTTACAAGAGCAACAAAACCTTACCCGTACAGGTTGGTTAGTGTGGCTTTTGTGCCTGATTCTGTCCACCAGCGGTTCACTGGCGTTTTTGTCTTGGGCAAAAGCTGGTTTCGAATGGCAAGCGCCTAGTCCGAGTTCGTTATTTCCTAGAAGTAACAACTAGTGCTGCAATAGCGCTTTTCCCTAACTCAGTTTTTGAGGGTGTCAAAATTTCAATGAAGAAGGCTATTAAACAACCCCCGGTACACTCTGTGCACTGGGGGTTGTTTCGTTATAAGAAGCTCTCTATAGGATGAAGAAGCAGTATGTCTGCCCTCTGTATCTACAATGGCCTAAATCCTGTTTTCGGACATCCGTTGCGCCAGCTTATTTATGGGATGTCGGACAAATGTCCCAGCAGAGACAAGCTTTAACTAAATGTGACAGACATCCTTTACTTTCCGCTTACTCCGTGTAAGTGCCTAAAAACCTCCCAACGGTGTCAAATCATCGAGGCACAATTGAGGCCCAGATACGTCTGATCTCCTGATGGAGTTAGCGGCTTCATAACGTGAGTTTGGCGTTGCTGAGCTTCGAGGCGATTTTCTCTGGGCATTGCTGCTCCTCAGGATGGCTTTATCTGCAAGATACTGTCAAATAGCATGTCTAACCGGTCGGTTCATCCTCAAAATTAGCAATGGCTGCTTTGAGAAAGTCTGATTGACTATGCCCGCTCGGTGCCATCAATCAGCAACGACGTGAATTTTAAGGTTATTCAACTTTTTATTCATGAAATCTTTACAACAAACTGTGCTCAAGCCGATGCCATCTCTCTCTCACCGCGCTTCATTGGGACTTATCCTACTGGTTGGTCTGGGTGGAATGTTGGGATGTACTCGACTGCAGTCTCCACCGACTGAGATTGTTTCTCCACCTGCCGAGCAGGCTAGTTTACGCATTAGCGTGCTGCCCACTCACAGTGAAACTGAGCAAATGCGGATGATCGCACCGCTCGATGCTCATCTGGAAAAAGTGCTGGGTCAGCCAGTTGATTTTTTGATTTCAGAAAGCTATCAAGACACTGTTGCCATGCTTGTGGATGGTCGAGCTAATGCGGCCTACACAGGGGCGGCGTCCTATCTAGAGATGGAAGAGTTGGGGCTAGAGGTGACGCCCATCGTAGCCTCCATTGATCAATTTAGCAGCCGTCCCTGGTATCGTGCTGGCATCATTGTGCGGGCTGATAGCACCATCGAGACCTTAGCGGATCTCAAAGGTAAACGGGTGGCTTTTGTAAATCCGTCTTCCACATCGGGTTATTTGATGCCTCGGGCTGCGTTGCAGCGGTTAAACATCGATCCTCAGCGCGATTTTTCTGACGTGATGTTTGGGGATACCTATGTGAATACGGAGGCACTGCTAGCGGCTGGTCGGGTGGATGCGATCGCAACTAATATTCCCGCTTACATTAAACGTCAGCATCTGGGCACCCTCACCCCCGACAACTCCAGAATTATTTGGCAATCGTCACCCGTGCCCAATTCTCCTCTGGTGGTAAAGGCCGACCTGCCACCTGACATGATTGAAAACCTCAAAGAGGCTTTTCTGACCATGCCACCGGGGCTTGAAGGTATTATTGGCGCGCAGGCGGCGGGCTACACCCTGGTAACAGCATCAGACTATGACCCCATCCGCACCATTCGAAAACAACTCGGGATAGAAATTGATAGCGTAACAGAGGTATCCGAGTGAAAATTTCCACTAAATTTATCGGCGCCTCTGTTATTCTCGTCGGGTCTATCACCCTGATTTTAGGGGGGAGTGCTTTCTGGCGTACGCAAACCGAAAAAAGGTACGTCACCCAGTACAGCCAATCTAAACGCCAGATTGAGCTGGCGATGCACGTACGCAATAATTTATTGATTGAAATCGATAGGCTAAAAGATGAGGTGCTGCTGAAAAAAAATCGAGGAGAAGACATCGCCAATGATGAGGAATTTGATCAGCTGCTTGATGAATTAGCCGGTCTTACGTCTAAACCAGAGATAGCGCATATTCGAACCAGGCGAGAAATTTTTGAGCGGCTTGAGAAGCAGTTGCATGGGGCAGTAGAACAGGATATTTCTAACACATCGTTAGCTGATACCCAACAAGATTTCCGAGCTATTAACAGCTTTGGCCGTGATATCGACTTTTTTGTCACTAAACTGATTATCCAGTCCCAGGCAGAAGCTCAACAGGCCGAGCAAGAACTCAAGGCGGTCCATGTCACTGCTAGCACTATTTCCTACAGTACCGTGGCGTTGGTTACCGCGCTCGCCCTGGGAGAGTTTTTATTGATCCTTCGGCCTGTATTACGCTCCCTACTCAAACTCCAAGCAGGGGCCCAGGCCGTCGGAGACGGTAACCTATCCTATCGATTGACTATCAGCACCGGTGATGAGATTGAGCGGGTGGCCCAAACCTTTAACCACATGGCCCGTAACTTGGCCACGTCCCAGACTACGTTAGAGCACAAGCTCAACGAGCTCCAGGTTGCAAAAAATACGGCAGATGTCGCCAACCGCGCTAAGAGTGAATTTCTGGCCAACATGAATCACGAGCTGCGCACTCCCCTCAACGGCATTCTTGGCTATACCCAAATTCTCCAGCGAGAGCCTGCTATGCAGCCTTATCAAAAGGGGCTGGGGACGATTCACCAATGTGCAACCCATCTCCTAACGTTAATTAATGACATTTTGGACTTCTCCAAGCTAGAAGTCCAAAAGATGGAGCTTTATCCCCATGATTTCCATTTGAACAATTTTTTAACGGCAACCGTAGACATCTGTCGCATTAAGGCAGAACAAAAGGACGTTGAGCTGGTTTACCAACCATCGGCCCACTTGCCAGTGGCGGTTTATGCCGATGATAAACGCCTGCGGCAGGTGCTGCTCAATCTGCTTAGCAATGCGGTGAAGTTTACTAAGCAAGGGCACGTCGTCTTTCGGGTAAAGATTGTCACATCCCCTACCAAAGCCCATGCTGTCTGGCGATTGCGCTTTGAGATTGAAGATACGGGCGTGGGCATCTCGGCGGACAAGCTAACCAAAATCTTTCTACCGTTTGAGCAGGCCGGCAAGCGCGATCGCAACGCGGAAGGAACAGGGTTAGGTCTGTCCATCAGCCGCCAGATTGTTCAAATGATGGGCGGTGACATCCAGGTTGAAAGCACCCTGAGAAAAGGCAGTCTCTTTTGGTTTGAAGCCGATTTATCCACCTCCTTAGAATGGACCAATGAGACAGGGATATCGACAGGAGCGATTACGGGCTATCGCGGCCAGCGCCGCACGATTTTGGTTGCCGATGATCACCATGCCAATTTTATATGGCCACCCCCAGAAGAGTTAAAGACACTGTACGATGCGGCGAGAAACGGATTTATGAAGGATGTGCAGCGAGAAGCTCAGCGCTTTAAACAGATAGATGACCGCTATGTGCCCCTGGCAAATACTCTTCTGGAGTTAAGCCAACAATTTGACGATGTTGCCATCCTCAAATTAATCGAACCAGCTATTTCAACCTATTAGAGAGATAAATAATATGAACATTAACGTAATTCCCCAGGAAACAACAATTTTAGTTGTAGATGATACACCAACTAATTTGCAGGTCTTATTTGAGCTATTAAATCAAGAGGGCTATCGGGTGGCCAGTGCTAAAGATGGTGCGGCGGCCCTAGCGCGTGTGGAGTCTTTTATTCCAGACTTGATTTTACTCGATATTATGATGCCAGAGATGGATGGACTGGAAGCCTGTTGTCAGCTTAAAGCCAACCCTGCTACCCAAGATATTCCCATTATCTTTATGACGGCGCTCTCTGACACCATCGATAAAGTTCAAGGTTTAGCTTTGGGGGCTGTTGATTACATTACTAAACCTATTCAACATGAAGAAGTACTTGCTCGGGTGCAGGTTCACCTACAGCTGCACCATGTTACCCAAATGCTAGAGCAGCTGATGGCGGGTATTGCCCATGACGTCCATGGCCCCATTAACTTTATACACAGCAATGTTGGGCATATGGATGGGTATGTACAGGGCTTGATAGAGATGCTGCGACTCTATCAGCGGGAATACCCTGAGCCATCACCTGCCATTGTGGCGAAGGCTAAAGAGCTGCAGCTGGACAATATTGTTGGAGATGCTGCAACCGTTATTAGCTCTATGCATTCAGACACTGAACGGATTAAGCAATCGGTCCTATCCTTAAGCCAGTTTTCAATGTTGAATAAAACACAACCGTAGCCGCTGGTTGACTAATAAAAGGCCGTTGCTGATTTAGAGAACGAACCGATTCGTCAGATAGGCCATAGGACAGGATCTCACAGATAAAATCATCCCGAGGATCAGCAACGCCAATAAAAGCTTACGAAAAGAGAAGCCAGCGATCTGTGGTCACATCAAGCTCACCTGACCACTAGCCGTGGGGTGTAACAATATCAACGGCGAGTTTTGGGCCATTGTCAGCGATAAACCCACGACCCTACAAACCTTAAAAACCTTCTGTGAGTATGGCTTAAGAGTTGGTATTAAGGCTGGCACATCTCAGAGGCGTAACTCTATCCGTAAGGGGGTTGCTAGAGTTTGGGCGCAACGCCATGTCAGGAGTGCTCGACGAATTTGCTCAACCACGGTGGGAGGTTGGGGATCTGATTTTTCCATATCTAGCATTACTCGTCTGACTCGTCCGGCTTGAATCACCAGTTCAAAGACCAGGTTGCCAGCCTGAGGGTCTATCAGCTGTACCTGTTGCAGATGTTGTTTGAGCTGTTCCAAACTATCTTCCTGCAGCCCCTCCGCTTTAATGAGCTGAATCTGTTGGGGCAATGCCGATGGCTGAGATGGCACGCTGTCTGGTGGGGGTGCAGCAGATTGGGCCATTTCAGACGATAGGATAGCTGCACTGGGCTCGTCCTCTGGTGAGGATGTGGGACTATCAAACTCATCAATCACGTCTGCAAAACCCTCTGCAAAACCCTCTGGGACAGTCGAAAAATCGGAGGCCAACCTATCCGTTGGTAATGATGAAGGGGGGATTTGAGCCCGTTGAGCCCCGGGCATTGCTCTCTTTTTAAGGGGGCTTGCGGCCATGGGGCTGGCCGGCATTGCCGGTCGCTGTCTGCGTAGCTGCCCTGGGGCTGCTGGGGCCGTTGCCCCAAACACACCACTGTGACTAATGGCCTCTGGCATCAGCACTGGCGTATTAACAGAAACAGCGTTATGGGGCTGTACAACGCGGGTCTCGTCGCTAACGGCAACAAACGCCGTATATTGCGACAATAGCTGATAGACCAACGCGGTTTCTGTCACCGCCTCCACACCCTGTGTCGTCTCGCCACTGACCATTTGAGTCATCAGCTCTTTGATCCGTGCCCGCCCCCAGGTTTGAGCAATGGCTGGGTTGCCTGATGGCTCAAATGCAACCGCAAAGGTCTTTTCAAACGGTTTGTTGCCAGCAGCCATGCCGGTAATGCGCAACTGTCCTGACTGATTGTCGTCCTTACGACCAAACAGCACCAGCGGTTGTTCTGCAAACAAATCAGGCATCGTCAGCGGATAGAAACTGGGGGCTGCTCCGGAGCCTTCCCAATGGACTGAGAGATTTCCTAGCACCGGATTGTTGAGCTGTTCAAAAAACGTATTGACCACTGAGTCAACGGCTTCATCATGGCGAACAACGTGGCTAATACCCCGTCCCAGTTCGGCCACACGGTTTAGCAAAAAGCGATTGACCGAGCTGCCTGCACCAAAACTATGGAGACGCGCTGACGCGCCCAGGGAGTGCTGTACCTCCGCAAAAATCTGGGTTTCGTTACCGATATAACCATCGGTCAACAGAACAACGTTACGAATCCGTTCCGGGTCCAGCTGGGGCAGGTTGAGGACGGTCTTAAAGCCACGCAGCATTTCGGTACCGCCCCCTGCCCGTAAGCGATCTATATAGTTCAGTGCCTGTTGGCGATGATGCGGGGTATTTTCTAAGGAGACTTTGGCCAGCTGCTGGGCTGTGTTAGCAAAGTTGACGATGTTAAAGGTGTCTTGGGGGTGGAGTCCTTCGATAAATCGGCGCATTAGTGCCTGGCACTGGGCTAGGGGCGCGCCCGACTGGGACCCGGAGGTGTCGATGAGGAACACCATGTCTTTGGGAATGTAAGCGGTGGTGTCATAGCTGACGGCGGGCACCATGTAGAGCGCAAAATGGCCACCGCGTTGATCGGACTGGGTCAGTAGGGATGTTTGGGTGGTGTCACCGGCCACCTGGTAGCGAAGGATTAGATCCTTGTTGGGTAATGTGTCGTTGGGTGCCAGGGTGATGCGGGTGGGTGACGCCTGGGTGTCTATGACGATTTGGTGAGAGGGAGACTGCAGGTTTACTATCTCAACGCCGGTTTCAATCTCTACTATGACCTGAATATCGTGACCAGATCGCTCCCCGGCTGGCAAAATAGGGCCATTTAAGCGATGGGCATCGGGGACTAAATCGGTGTCTTGGTTGAGCGTCATGGGTGCGGTGGCAGACCCCTGGGCTCTATCGGACTCGGTGATAGGATTGCCTGGTACATAGCGCGGTCCTACCACCATGGGAAAGACAAATTCATAGGCCCCTTGTTTGTAGGCCAGCTGGTGGCTGTAGCTGATCACTACCTCAATCTGTTCCCCTGGCAAAATATTGGCCAGGGACTGGGTAAAAATATTGGCCCGTTCTTGGGCTAGCAAACCGGCGGTTTGTCCTTGGTTTTTAGCTCGCTCGTAGATAGCCTGGGCCTCTTCGCGCTTTTCGATGCGCCCTTGGATGGTGCGATCGCAAAACCGAATCACCATGGTATCCACAGCCGCCTCATCGGGCAGGGGAAAGACATAGGTAGCTTCAAGGGCCGTAGTAAACGGATTCTCAAACGTTTGGGTGACCTCTACGCGGGAAATATTGCCGCTGACTTGGGCCTTGACTGCGGTATGTTTGAGCGGAAATACCAGGGGTTGCTCCTGCACATACAAACCAGCGGTTTGGGGAAGTAACGTTTGTACCATGGTGGGACCTCCAGGGGGGTGAACTGACTCCAGATTAGGCAAACCAGCCGGTAAAACATGCTCAGTTTTGGGCTCAGTTCATTGACTCACCACTGAGTCAAGAGGGTCCCTGCTAAATAAACGTCGCTCGATGAACCTCCATGATCGTGCCCCTATCATCGGCCCGCAGCTATAGATAGTGATGGAGTAGCTGATTTAAGTTTTTCAACGGGCTGGGTTTAAGGGTGGAGACCAGCTGCCATTGGTTGTCTATACGCTCCAATGTGGCAACAAAAAGAGTTGTGATGCCCTGCCACTGCGAGTCAGACAGAGATTGGTGTAATAAAACCTGTCGACTGGCACTATTCAAAAGACGCCAGAAAGCATTTTGGACATGGCTCAAATCCTGTTGTTGCGCTTCGCCACAGTCAATGTTGACAACAAAAATAAGTTTTGTGATGTCGTCAGGTAGTCTTTGCAGATTAATTAGCAGCTGTTCGTCGTCGCCGTCACCCTCACCGGTAATGCTGTCGTTGAGTAACTGGACCGCCCCAGACGCATGGCGAGGATGCCCCGCATAGATAAAGCCCTCTTTCCCGGCGGCTAATCGCCCACTAGCCGTTAGGGCTAACACAGCCATATCTAAATCGAGTTCTGTTTCAGATTGAGCATCCCAGCCGAGGCCGCACTGCAATTGAGCAACAGAGTTGGGTAACGGTTGAACAACAGAATCGGGAGTCATAGTATAGGGTGATGCACATATTAATCAAGACTATAGTATGCCTAAGGAAGGTTTTTCATATGACAAGAATCCCTGCCCTGATGTAAAAAAATGGTGCCAGGCCCTGGAGACCTAACACCTCTGTATAACTTTGCAACTTGTAGTAACCTTATCTTACACCTAAACTGATTTAAGCTACTGAAAATAATAGGTCATGTGGTGAAACCCGTTACATCCCTAATAAAGAAAGTGATTTGGGTAAGCAATTTGGATAAAGCCGGGGCTATTTCTGATCTTTTGGTGCATTGCGAACTGACAAGTCAGCGCTGGCGCGATCGCACTTTTTACAGGTCAACTTATAACCCAGCATGGCCGTTCTCCCCGCTACGGTCAGGACCCAAGGCCGTGTAGTCAAGCGATGGTCTCAGCGAGCACATTTTTCGTAGGTAATGCCAATGCTGCACGCCATTTGGTAATAGGACAGTTTCACCCGCAGTTGTTCTCCAGCCTCGGTGCTATCGGTGCCATGTTGCCAGGCAGCATACTGAATCAAGCGAGCCAATCGGACTACCGCTCTCTCTGAGACCAGGCCATGCACCTAGGACCAGCGCTATACTCAGACCAGTTATGGCAACGGATGAACGTACGGTTTTGGCTATAGGTGGGCACCATGGGGCAGTCTGTAAGGGCTTCGGAAACGGGACTTGCGATCGCAAACCAGGCCCGTCAGCGCCGGGGTTGGACCAAAACCAGCACCGCCCGCTGGTGGCAAGATGCCCACACCTCCAGGGCCACCCTGCGACGCTTCTGGCGCGGTGAGCGCATCCAGCAAGACGCCTTTATCGCCATTTGTCAGACAGTGGGTCTTGATGACTGGCAAACAATTGCCGAACCATTATCGGAGGCCAGCGATGAACCATTATCGCGGCCCCCTCTTATTGACTGGGGAGATGCCCCCGATGTGGAGCAGTTTTATGGCCGCCAGCAGGAACTACAACAGCTACGGACTTGGATTGTGCAAGACAGCGCCAAGTTAATTAATATCAGTGGCTTGGGGGGAATTGGTAAGACCGCCCTCGCCCTCGCCTTGGCGGAACAACTGCAAACAGACGTTGACCACATTATTTGGCGTTCGGCCCGCAGACCTCTCGAGGCACTGCTGACGGCGTTACTCGATGCCCCCATAGAGACCGTTGATCAGGGGCTACGACAGCTGCTCAAAACAATGCAGAGCCCCAGACTGATTATCCTTGACGATATGGATGGGGATCCGCTCCATTTAGACCTTCTCTATCAACTGTCGCGCGCGCGCCATCAAAGTTGTTTATTGGTGCTTAGCCGCCAGCCACTACCTCCCCAGTTCCATCTGTTAAATCGCGCCCAGCACCTATCTCTGTCTGGGTTATCGGCTGATGCCGCAGCTCAGCTGTTACACGGCTGTGGTGGTCACTCTTATCAGCTAAACGCATTGGCTCGCATATATGGCCATAACCCCCTAGCCCTAAAGCTAGTGACTGTGACTATTCAAACTGTTTTTAATGGCCAGACAGCTGCCTTTTTAGCGCAGGAAACGGTGATTTTACCGGAGCCAATACGGCTGCTTTTTAAGCAACAATTTGAGACCCTTGGCCCCCTAGAAAGGTCATTGATCTTTTGGCTAACCATCTGGCATGAACCGATTTCCCTATGTCGGTTGCAAACCCACGTGCTCAACCCTACGGGGGTGATTGCGGCCCTGTCTACCCTGGTGCAACGTGCCCTCGCCACCCAACATTTTCTCTCCCACGAGCCATCCTTTAGCCTGCAACCCATGGTGCAGACCTATGCCATGGATGAACTGGTCGAAACCATTATCCAAGAGATTAGTCAAGCACAGCAGCAGACTATTCAGTCTTTTCAACTTTTAAGAACCCACTGTCTCATCCGCCCTGGCACTGATGACATTCTTGGCGATCGCATTCTAACCGCACTGCGAGAAAGCTATCAAAACCAGCTAGCCCAGCCGCCACTAGCGTTGATAGAAGACTGGCTGCAACAGGCCAAAGACGACGCCCCTAGTACAGCCGGTTATCTGTCGTTTAATTTAACGATACTCAGGGACCTGTTGACCTCCCTCCTGTGAGAAAACATAGTAGGTTGAGGCCACAGATTCAACCAGCCCAAGCATCGGCAACGCTGTGTTATTTCAACGCATAGTCAACGGCCTTTTCCGCATGAATAGTAGTGCTATCAAACAGCCGGATATCCGTATCAGTTTGCTGTACCAGCATCCCGATTTCAGTACAGCCAAGGATAATGGCGTCAGCGCCGCGTCCGGCCAAATCATCCATAATCCGCAGATATTCTTTTTTAGACTTAGCCTCTACCTTACCTAAGCAAAGCTCCTGGTAAATGACCTGGTGTACGATGCGTCGATCAGCGTCATTGGGGATTAAAACCGTCAGCCCATGGTTCTCGCTGAGCCGACCGCTGTAAAAGTCCTGCTCCATGGTAAATGCGGTGCCCAGCAGCCCCACGGTTTGAATAGTCTGCTGAGTTGAGGCCTGTGCGATCGCATCTGCAATGTGCAACAGCGGTATGTCAATGGCCGCCTCTATCTGGGGGGCCACCTTATGCATGGTGTTGGTACAGATCAACAGAAAATCAGCCCCCGCTGACTGCACTCCCACCGCAGCCTCTGAGAGGATTTTTGCCATCTCATCCCAGTTACCTTCATGCTGGAGCTTTTCGATAGGGTCAAAATCTACGCTGTACAGGGCAATTTTGGCAGAATGTAAACCACCCAGCGCCTGTTTCACCCCCTGATTAATGGCACGGTAGTAATTGACCGTGCTTTCCCAGCTCATACCGCCTAAAAGACCAATCGTTTTCATCGGCATCCTGCTTAAAGAGACTATAGCGTTGCACCCATAGTTAATATCATAGGGAATCCCCCTTAGGTTAGGACGTCGTAAAATAAGGCATCCGCCATGTTTTTGGTAAACGGGCTCTGACAGCCTATGCCCGATTCAAGAAATCTATATTACGATGCGTCATGTTGTCCTAGAAAACCGTCGTTAACTTGCCACATCCCCCCTCAACCCGAGCCCCCTGGGAAAGCGATCGCTACTATGCCGCACTTAAACAGCGATATCGAAAAACGCAACAGGAACTTTTTCTAGGACTGTTAGCGCTGTTAGGTGTCATTGTCATGGGCACCCTCTGGTACTGGAAGGTGGAAGGCTGGCGTTTTACCGACGCCTTTTATATGACGGTGATTACCCTGGCCACGGTCGGGTTTACGGAAGTACAGCCCCTGGGGGATCGCGGGCGCATCTTTACGATTGTGCTGATCTTTTTAGGGATCTTTGCCGTCGGCTATATCGCCAACCGATTTACAGAAGCCGTTGTGAAAGGCTACTTTCAAGAAGGAGTGCGCCTAAACCAGCGTCGTAAACTTATGCAACAACTCTCTCATCATTATATTTTGTGCGGATTTGGGAGGACGGGTCGCCAGATTGCCGAAGAGTTTAGGCTACAGAAGATTCCGTTTGTAATTGTTGATACTGAGGAAGAATCAGTAGAACGGGCGCAGCAGCTGGGCTTTGTTGCGGTACAGGGGGATGCCACCTTAGACAATACGCTGCATTTGCTAAAAATTGAGTCGGCGGTTTGTCTGGTCTCTGCCCTAACATCGGATGCTGAAAACCTATACACCGTCCTCTCGGCGAGAACCCTTAACCCCCATGTGCGCATCATTGCTCGAGCCAGCAGTGAAGAGGCCATTCAAAAATTACAGCGAGTGGGTGCAGATGCCGTAATTTCACCCTATATTACCGGGGGCAAACGCATGGCGGCTGCCGCCCTCCGTCCCCAGGTGATGGATTTTATGGATGGCATTTTTTCAGGGGGGGATCGCACTTACTATATGGAAGAATTTCTGCTGGATCCGTTGGTCTGCTCCCAGATTGGTCAGACCCTAAGGGAATCGAGACTCCGATCTCGAACGGGGGTTTTGATTGTGGCTATTCAACGCAATCAGGGGGAGCTCATCATCGGTCCTACGGCAGAGGTGCAGCTACAGCCAAGGGATTTTCTCATTTGCCTGGGCACCGCCGAGCAGCTGCAAACCATGAACCGTATCCTGAGCCCGCTTAATCTAGAGCCCTTACAACAGCCAAATCGGGAATAACAGATTGGATATCTGTTATACGGCATGACCAATCTTGTAGGAGCCATCACCTGTGGTTAGGGGTTGTTAAAAATTAAGCTCATGGTTTTAGCTAGGAAAATAACTTGGGCGACTGGTTGGGTGTGAAAGGTGTTGCTTGGGGTCCCTCCGAGTTCCCCAAACCCCCTGGTTAGGGCCGGAACGCGGCCCTAAAACCCACCGTACTGAGTTTTCGCTAATGGCACTAAGTTTGGGATTACGGCGATGTCGATTATAAATGTTCTGGGTCGTTTTTTACAGAAGATTTAGAGTGTACAACTCAAATCATGAGGTTATTGCTTAACGGATCCTTACCCTGCGGTATCGGGGACAGGTAGCCAGGATTTCGTAACCAGCCCAGCCTATTCAGGCTAGCCTCGGCTGGGATAGGGTGATTTCAAAAATGGAGCCCCTGGGCTGGTTACTTTTGACTTGAATCTCACCTTGGTGGGCGTTGATAATCATTTTGCACAGAGCCAAACCTAACCCTATTTGAGAGACATCGGGCATTAAGGTGCCGATTTCATACTTTTCAAAAATCTTTTGCCTGAGTTCCTGGGGAACACCGGGGCCAGAGTCAATCACTTGTAGTTTGAGGGCATTCGATTGATCGTTTTCTATGGTCACAACAATGTCACTGTTTTCTGGAGCAAACTTAATCGCATTTGATAGAAGATTATCTAAGACGCGATACATTAATGTCTCATCAATGGAAATGTTATTGAGGGGGGAACTGGGAAACTGGCTAACAAGGGATTGTTTTTTCTGAGTTGCGATCGCACCAAAGTTATCCATTACCGACTGCACCAGCTCGCAAATATCCACATCCCTACGATTTAAGCGAAGATTTCCAGACTCAAGCAATGCAATCTTCAACAGATCATCAACTAAAAGCTGTACCCCCTGGGCCGACTCATAAATTTTTTCCAGCTTTTGCTGTACAGATGCCTCCACATCCATCTCCAGAAACTCTACCCCCAGCAAAACATCCGTCAGTCGATTACGTAAGTCATGCACCAACATGTGAACCATATCTTCCCTAAATTGAAGTAAGGTTTGCAGGCTGTCGTGCTGGCGTTTAATCCGCAGCATTGAGTTAACTCTGGCGCGGAGTTCTAATCCATTTAGGGGTTTACTGATAAAGTCATCAGCCCCTGCATTAAGACATTGAGCCAGGTCTTCTTTCCGTGTTAAGGCTGTTACCATGGTAATGGGTATAGCCTGCCACTGGGGAAGGGCCCTGATCTGTTTGCATAGTTCAACGCCATTGATATCTGGCATCATCACATCTAATAAAATCAAATCAGGCTGAATAATATCCAGGGAGGTAATCACCTCCTTAGCATCGGCAACGTAGTGAAGCTCATACTCTTGAGCGCTTAAAAGAATAGAAATTACATCAAAGTTATCTGGCTCGTCATCAACAATCAGAATGGTTGGTACCTTCACTTGTCAATCTCCCGATATAAAATGCATTTACGCCGTTGCTGGGTTAAGGGGATACACCGGTCGCTTGGAAATGCCACAGGCCAGCATTTTGCCGATAAAATCACCCCAAAGAGCAAGTAACATCGCATCTATAGCATTGGTCACCTTGGTTAGGACGATTGCTATCCGAGCGTTATCTACCGTAAAAAATACCTCTTTTCCCATGGTTGGCGACACCCATAATCTGGAGCCCATACAAAGCTTTACGAATTCTGTGAAAATCACGTTTACGCTTAATAGACCCAATTTAAGTGGGTGGTCTCTGTAAAAACTGTTGGACAGTATCGACTAACTGCTTTAACGTAAAGGGTTTGATGAGATAACGGCAGGTTTCAACAGAATGACAGTGCGTATGCTCATTTTTCATAGCTGCACTAGTCAGAACAATCATAGGGGTGTGGGTTAATGTTGGCTCAAAGCAGAGTTGCTGAACCACGTCTAGGCTATTTGTCCCTGATAGCTGACTATCCACCAACATTAAATCAGGTGAGTGAGCACGGCTTAGGGTCAACATCTCCTGAGCGCTTGTTACCAGCCGTATGGCATAACCTTTAGCTCTCAGATAGCTGGTGAGCGTAATGCTGCTGGCTTCTTTATCGTCGGCTAGCAAGATCAAAAAGGCTCCGACGGGTTTTGCTTGGATAGGGTTAGGGGTAAGGCATGTCGAGGGGGGCTGGGCCGGAGGAAATGAAGGCACCACGGTGCAGGGCAAATTCACAGTAAAGCAGCTACCTTTACCTACCTGACTGCTAACGTCCACGGTGCCACCGTGAAGTTCCACAATGCGTTTCACTAAGGTTAATCCTAAGCCTGTACCCGAGTATTTACGATTTAAGGCGCTATCTATTTGAATAAAGGGCTCAAACAGCTGGCCCATATGTTTGGCAGCAATACCAATGCCGGTGTCTTTGACCACAATTCGCAGGACATGTTTCGATTTCCTACGATGAAGGCTGACCCCTAGCTTCACCCGTCCCCCCTCTGGGGTAAATTTAACCGCATTGCTGAGCAGATTAATTAGAAGCTGTTGAATACGTTGCTCATCTAATTTAACGTCTGATATGTGGGCGGGAAACTGAGTCTCAACTTGAATATATTTTGTGTCAGCTTCATGTTTAATCAGGTCCAGAGCAAAATTACAAAGCGGTATGACGGCTGTTGTTTCAAGGTTTAGGTCCATTTGACCAGACTCAATCTTGGCAACGTCTAGAATGTCATTGATCAGTTCTAGTAGATGGTTGCCGCTACGTCTGATCATCTGTAGGGGCTTAATTTGATGCTCATGAATCTTGCCAAAAACCTCCTCTTGTAAACTTTCTGCCATCCCTAAAATAGCGTTGAGGGGCGTACGCAATTCATGACTCATATTGGCTAGAAATTCATCTTTAAGCCGGGTAGCCCGTACAAGTTCTTCATTGGTGAGCCGTAGCTGCATTTCCGCCTGTTTGCGTTGGGTAATGTCGCGTACAATTTTTGAGGCCCCTACCACACATCCTGTTTCATCCCTTAAGGGGGAAATAGTGGCTGAGACCTGTATCGGGGTGCCATTCTTATGAAGGTTAATGGTTTCAAAGTTCTTTATTCGTTCTCCTTGCCTAAGACGCTTCAGAAGTTGAGGTTGTATATCTAGACGATCAGGGGGAAAGAGAATGGTAACTGATTGGCCAATGGCCTCTGCTTCTGTATATCCAAATAAACGGACGGCGGCTGAATTCCAACTGGTGATCATTCCCTGGAGATTTTTGGTGATAATGGCATCATTATTGGATTCAACCACATTGACCAGCAGACGGGCGTTTTGCTGGCTCTGTTTACGCTCAGTAATATCTTGAATCAGCGAAAGCACCGTAAATAGCCCCTCTGCATCCGGCAAAACAGAGGTTAAGATAGAAATTGTTCGCCTTTGGCCATCCTTACGAACAATCACAGCTTCTTTGACGGTTGGATTTTTTTCTGTGCGTAGTTGCTCCATGTAACCAACAACGTAGGCCTCTTGCTCAATTGAATCTGGAACTAGACCTGGGATGACCCCCACATTGTTTATTTCGTTAAGGGAATAGCCAGTGATGGCCTGCATTTCTCGGTTCCAAACCGTGTGGTGTATAAACGGAAAATCATCTATTTGATGACATACACACAGTCCTTCAGCCATGTTTTCTAGAATTTTCTGGCGAAACATATTTTCTTTTTGAATAATTGCTTCAGCCAGTTTGCGTTCGCCAATATCCCTTACAAAAGAAAAACAGTATTCATCACCATCAAGATTTAGATATTTAGTGTTGATTTCAACCGGATACGTATTTCCATTTTTGGCTCGATGCTGCGACTCTACCGGAAATCCTGGATGGTGCTTAATAATTTGCCAAATCTCTTTCCATTTGTCGGGAACAATCGTGGGATTAATGTCCCACAGCTTCATTGTTGAAAATTCTTCTTGGCTGTAGCCTAACTTGTCACGGGCGGTGTTATTGACATAGTGAAAGCTCCCATCTGCACGAATCAAAAATACGCAATCAGCGGCAAGATCTACGGCTGACTGCGTCATACGCAATGCCTTTGTCCGTTCTTCGACCTTGCCTTCTAAGACTCGATTAAGGTGCTGAAGCTGCTGTTGTTCTTGCTTAAGATGAGTTACATCACGGGCAATGGCATAGATAACCCCTGCCTCTGTATCTGGAATTGAGCGCCATGACAGCCACTTATAGGAGCCGTCCTTACAGCGATAGCGGTTTTCAAAATCAAGATCGAGGATATTATTGCTTTCTTTAAAGCGATGCAGTTTATCTAACGTTGTTGGCCGATCGTCAGGATGGACAAAATTAATAAACGGAATACCGATCAACTCATTTTGCGTATATCCTAGGGTGTTTTTCCAAGCCAGGTTTACTTCTATAAACTGTCCTTCCAAACTAGCGACGCATAATAGATCGCGGGATAGGACAAAGAATCTCTCTCGTTCTTGTTTGGCCTTTTTGCGATCGCTAATATCTTGAATGATTGCCAGAGAGTAGGCATCTTGATCCGTCTGCGGACGAACAAGACATATGGTTATTTCTGCCCAGAAGATTGTTCCATCTTTGCGGCAGTAGCGTTTTTCTAACTTAAAACTCTTAGTTTGTCCTAATGACAGCTGATGTAGCTTTTGGATAGACTCTGCGACATCATCGGGGTGGGTGATGTCATTGATGGTCATCTCCAATAATTCTGTCTGGGTGTAGCCCATCATTTTACAGAAATAGGGATTCACCAAGGTGATCTGTCCGGTTTTTACATTACACTCACTAAATCCGACAGCGGCTTGCTCAAAGGCGGTTGTCGCTCGTGTTTCTCCCCGTTGGTAGATCGCCTCAATACGTTTGCGATCGCTAATATCAGTTACAAATCCCTGATAGTATCCAGGTCTTCCTTGATCATCACAGACCACCCAGCCATTTTCAGAAATCCACAATGTCGTTCCATCTTGACAATAAACTTCCGACTCAAAACCAACGACATAGCCCTGTTGGGCTATGGTCTGCTCAAAAACCTCCCGTCGCTGAGGCTCAACATAGAGCTGATGCCTAACATCATTGAGACCAGAAATCATTGCTTCGGGGGAAGCATAGCCATACATGCGAGCTAACGCCATATTCGCCATCAAATAATGGCCTGCGGGACTACGTTGATAGATGCCCTCCATCGTATTCTTATAAAGTCCTTGATAGTTTTCCTCCGTTTCCCGTAGGGTTGAACGATTTTGCCGATTGCTTAAACGAACGGTTGCGGCATTAACTTCGGTTTGTAGGATATCGGGTAAAAGCGTCAGGTTACCTTGCATCAAGTAATCATGGGCACCGGCTTTGAGCATCTCTACAGCTAAGCGTTCGCCTCCAGCGTTTGAAATAACAATAAATGGAATATCAAGCTGGCTCTGACCGACAACGCTCAAGGCTGCAAAGGCATCAAACCCAGGTAACTCATACTCTGTGATGATGGCATCCCAAGAATGAGTTATGAGTAACCTGCGCAAGGATTCGGCTGTTTTCACCCATTTCCAAACGGGCTCCAGTCCACTATTGTGTAGCTCGTGTAATATTGGAAATACATTCTGTTCTGACGCTGCAATAAATAGAATATTTAGGCGTCTATGCATGCTGACAATGCTCCAAGCAATTTGCCGAGAAACGGATAAAACTACCTTCCCTTAGGGTTGTCATCAGTTGTTAAAAACTGTAAAAAACAGCTGTCCCTCTGGATGTACGTACTTACATACTGTAAACAATAACTGTCTGGATCTATCCGCCAAGTTTATAAATTCGAGTTTATGAGTCAACATTCTCTTTAGATGGGCATGCGGTATCCTATGCCTCTAACGGTCTCAATCATATTGTTTCCCAATTTTTTACGCAGATAGCCTACATAAACATCTACAACATTTGAGCCGGGGGCATGATTATACCCCCACACACGATCAAGCAGCTGTTCACGACTGAGCACCTGCCCCGGAGAACTCATAAATGTTTCCAGCATAGTAAACTCACGGGTTGACAGATCAACAATGCGCTCCCCTACCTTGACCAACCGTGTGCGTAGATTGATCACTATCCCGTGGTGAGCGAGCATCAATTCATGCTCAGGATTAGCGGGCACCACCACCCGCAACCGAGCGCGGATGCGGGCTAATAATTCTTCAAATCGGAATGGTTTGGTGACATAGTCGTCAGCCCCTAGTTCAAACCCTGCAAGTTTATCCGTTATGGTGTCACGGGCAGTTAAAATTACGATCGGGATTTGGCACCCCTGCCCACGGAGCTCCTCAAGGACTGATAATCCTTCCCTGCCAGGTAGCCCCAGATCGAGTATGAGTAAGTCAAAGCTGCCATCTAGAGCATTGGACAGCGCGTCAGGCCCCGTGGTCGCCAGCTTGGCCATAAAGCCATTTTTCTGTAGCCCTTGCTCCAAAAAAGTGGCGATGCGAGCATTGTCTTCAGCGATCAAAATCCGTCTCATGGGCAACTTTCCTATAGGCAGGTTCTGGCTAGTGGCCGGTATATTGCATCTGTCAGGTTAGTTAGAACAATGGATACCCTAAACGCCTTAGATTGCAACCGTTAACCTGACGTGCAATCAACGTTGGCACAGCCCCTCCTTTGGAGATATACATCTGTTGACTGTTATACCTTTAGTATTAACTTAAATATTTACTTTCCCTTAAAACTTTCTTCTTAGATTAACAATTGTCCGCCAGCAGCTGGCATATCTCCGCAAATTAGTTAATCTACGTTGGCCTTAAATCATTTCTAATGAAATTAGAGTCTATGAGTAGACTCTAATATTTCATTCATGCAGATTTTAAAGATATTGGTCATAAAAAGAATAGTAGCGTTTGAACTAAGAGTTTTCTCCGTCATTAAGGCTGATTCACGCTACATAGCTAGTATCTGCTTTCGTATCCAGGACATTCAATTGTAATTTACTAGAACTATTGCTATGCGCCCTCTAATTGGACTTGTGCTAGAAACGTTTCCCAAGGTATCAGAGACATTTATCCTCAATGAGATTTTAGAATTAGAGAGGCAGGGGCTGGATGTCCATATTTTTTCCCTGAAACGTCCATCAGCACCGTTCAGTCATCCTAATGTTGCTAAAGTTAATGCTCAAGTTACCTATCTACCCTCATTGCTTCCTACGTTTGATAGGAATCAAGAGAAAGCATTAGTCAGTGCTCAGGTTGCTTTGTTTGAGCAAGATAGCACCGCCTATTTGCACACACTGAAGCGTTATCTAAATCGTGATCATGAGCAGCGATTTAATGAGTATTTGCAAGGCGGTTATTTAGCTTGGAAACTGCAGGAGCTAGGTATTAAACATCTCCATGCCCACTTTGCCGATGTAACCACGGCCACTGTGGAAATTGCCCAGGCATTCTCTGGCGTGTCATATAGCATGACAGCCCACACCAAAGATACTTATCTTAGGGATAAAGCTGTTCTCAATCGTCGTATGGCCAAGGCGGAGTTCATTTTTACCTGTAGCGAATCCAATCGCCGCTATCTAGAGCAGGTTTCTACGTCTGATACTCCTATTCACGTGGCTTACCATGGCGTAGATATTGCCAGCTTTAACCCCGCCCCTAAAATACAACCGTCGCCAGTGCCTTTAATTTTGAGCATCGGTCGTTTTTGTGAAAGTACGGGGTTTACCTATCTTCTAAAGGCGTGCCATCTAATTAAGCAAAAAGGCGTGGCCTTCAACTGTGTGATTATTGGTGATGGGCATCCTGATGCTTCTATCCGACAGCACATAAATGACCTTAACCTGGAGCAGCATATTACGTTGGTGGAAGAATGCTCCCAGCAACAGCGGATGGCGTACTATCAGCAGGCAGATCTATTTGTGTTGCCTTATTTAGTCGACGAGGCTAGCGACCATGACGGGATTCCTAATGTTCTACTGGAAGCCATGGCTATGGAGCTACCGGTGGTGACCACCAATGTTGTAGGAATTTCGGAGCTAATGCAGTCTCACTACAACGGCATTATAGTGTCTGAGAAGGATGCCCTGTGCTTAACGCAGGCCATGGAAGTATTACTCATTCAGTCCAAATTTGCTAAGACCCTTGGAAAAACGGGTCGCCTTACGGTGTTAGATAAGTTTGGTTTAGTCAGCAACGTTGGTGCTGTAAAAGATAGTCTTTTGAGGGCTGTTAAACAACCCATGCGCTCTACTTGTCAATCTCATGGGCTAGAAAATTTGATTAGATTGGCTGCTTCTTAATAGAATTAGTTAAGGAAGAATCTTCTTGTTAGTTGCTAGAGGCTAGGTCGTTCCTCGGGATTAAGTAGGTAGGCAAAATAAATTACACAAGAACTTTTCAAAGATGACACTCTTGAAAAGGCCCCCAACCCCCAATTCTGGGGGCTTCAGAAATCAAAATCCCCCAATTCTGGGGGATTTCAGGGAGCCTCCAGGATTTTAAAATTAATTGTGCTCATCTACTTAGGGGAAAAGGCGGAGCTCAATCGTTGATTGAGACTAACCACTGGGTTCTGTTGGATTTTAAAAATGACTTGCTCCAAATCTACTCACACCAGTGTGGGTTTGGAGTAGCTCTTTGTGAGAAGAGTGAGTTTTGTATGAAAAAAGCGATCTTTGAGCTTGTTTTTCATCTAGGTGCCCTGTTGATATTCGGGAGAATATTCTATGAAAACCCTACTGTTTTATTGTCGACATATTCTTGGCATTGGTCATCTGATGCGCAGCATGGCTATTGCCCATGGTTTGATGCAGGATTTTCAAGTCTACTTTGTCAATGGGGGGGAGAGCATTCAGGAGTTTCCCATACCCCAGGGCATTAATGTTATAAATTTGCCGGTGGTCAAGCCTGGGGTAGATATGGGTCGACCGCAGGTTGGCGAATGTTCTCCAGAAACGAGCCCTACCCTTGTGCGTCGTCGCGATGTGCTACTAGAACTTTGCGATCGCATCCATCCCGATGCCATCATGGTAGAGTCGTTTCCATTTGACCATTATCAGTTTGCGGCTGAGCTTATCCCCCTACTAGAGTGGGCCAAAGCCCATGGAGCAAAGACCATTTGCAGCCTGCGTGATAGTGTTGTCACTAGCCAGGGCCGCGCTAAGTATGAAGCCAGGGTCTGTCAGCTAATCAATCAGTATTTTGACCAACTGTTGATCCATAGCGATCCAAGATTTATTGCCTTAGAACATAGTTTTTCTCTTGTGGGATCGCTTACCTGTGATATACATTACACAGGCTATATCGTTCCCGATATCGACCGTGAGTTTCCCCCCAAGAAGAACAGTGACCCACCCATGATTCTGGTCAGTGTGGGCGGCGGTCGTTTTGGCCATCAGCTACTTGACTGTGTTGCCAAGGCAAGCCAGTACCTAGAAGACAAGATTCCCCATCAGATTCACATGTTTACCGGGCCATTTGTCCCCATAGGAGTTTACGATAATCTACAAAAAATGGCTGTATGCTGCTCAAACCTGACCGTAGAGCGCTACACTCCTGACTTACTGAGCTATATGGCCAAAGCCCATTTATCCATTAGCCTGACCAGTTACGACACCACATTAAACGTGCTGCAAACGGGTGTTCGCGCCATGCAGTTGCCACTCAGAAGACATCCTGACCATGAGCAGCGGCTACGCTGCAACCGGTTAGAAGAGCTTGGCATTGTTAAAGTTATTGAGCCAGCGGACCTGCAGCCCATTCTATTTTCCCTTGAAATACTGGATACCCTAAGCCGCGATCTAAACCGTATATACTTCTGTCTTCGAGGTGTTCAAATTACAGCTGCCCGGGTGAAAGCGCTCGTGACTCAAGAAGACTTTTTTACCCCTTTGACTCGTATTGTGAAACCGTTTTCTTAGCCCCCTCAAGTCAGTAGCGGCGACTAACGCCTGATCGATGAGAAAATTCTCATCAAAATTTTCATGATGAGTAAAATCTAACAGAGCTTTCATGGGGATTGTAGGCTTGGTATTTATAATGCACTTGATAGGGGCAAGCTACCCTTATTAAGGATAGAGATTGTTACCCAACCTTCTGCTGCTGATTTAGAGGATAAACCGAGTGGTCAGATACGCCGTGGACAGTATCTTATGGATAAATTCATTCCAAGGCTCAGTAACGCCTAATCTTAACTGACTTAATCAAGTGCGTAACAAAAGTAAGTAATCTTAACGGCTGTTGTGTGCTGTCTGCCTGCCATCATTAAAATGCCCTAGGAGTTCTTAGTGATGATGCTAATTAAACGCCCCTATGAAAATCCTGCTATTTTCAACGCATG
>ERZ1740059.287-NODE-287-length-28292-cov-6.606793_pt1 | contig 28292 bp, 26 predicted proteins | sample MGYA00581744_ERZ1740059 | MGnify/ENA primary metagenome ERZ1740059 (study PRJEB43018, sample SAMN04849738) | marine metagenome | isolation source: floating plastic debris | place: Pacific Ocean | collected 2008-08-28 | study: EMG produced TPA metagenomics assembly... | reverse complement strand
CTAGTTTTCTTGGCAAATTCAGGTTTCCCAATATACCCGTGGATTTTTACCAGCTCCGTTTCCACCTTGCAACTCGCCAACTGTTCCTTATAGTTTTTTGAAAACAAGCCTACAATACGTTGGCTGAGCTTACCCCCGGACAAATTGTATGTTTCCAGGTCATTTTGGTAGAGGCCGAAGCTTATCTGAGGATTAGCCAGCGCTACTCGCTGAAATTCTTCGAGGATATGCTTCATCTCTACCCCATTTGATTTTAGGAAGTTTCGTCGTGCCGGAACGTTGTAAAAAAGATTTTTTACCCCGAAGCTGGTACCTACTTCACACACTTCTGGTTCCTGAAGTTTAATCTCCGACCCTTCTACCAAAATTTTCGTACCTATTTCTGACTGCTTTGCCCTGGTTTTTAGTTCTAATTGAGAAACGGCAGCAATGGAGGCAACGGCCTCACCTCTGAACCCCATGGTGCGAATATTAAAAAGATCCTCTGACCTTGAGATCTTGGAGGTAGCATGTCTCTCAAGGCTCATTCTGGCATCGGTCTCAGACATTCCCTTTCCATTATCTATAACCTGTATCAGTTCTTTTCCTGCATCCTTGACTATTACAGAGATCTTTGTAGCCTCTGCATCAATGGCATTTTCCAGAAGTTCTTTAACAGCTGATGCTGGTCGCTGAACTACCTCACCCGCGGCTATCTGATTTGCCAGGGAGTCGGGAAGTAAGCGAATAATATCGGGCATAAATACAAATAGGGATTAAAGAATGCGCTTAAATTTCAGATATACCAGTAAAGTGGCTATCAATGCGAAGATATATAACGCCAGATTACCTATGTACAAATAGCCAAAAATAACTGAGATCAAAAGCGCCATAATTACCAGTTGCATAATAGTGGCAGAACCTGTGCTGGCAGATTTTTTCATTTTGAATGAACCGGCTATTCTGGAAGAATAAGTCGGGCGATCAATTTCATTGTTACCACTATTCAGCTCTCTTTTAATTGCTTTTGTTCGTTTGTCCATCTCTTCCTTTACAGGATCGTAGTAACGGGGCTCAACATGAAACCTTTGATATTTTGGGGTGCGAAATAGGGATGGTAATTTCATTAGAACTGTTTTACTGGAGATAACTCAATATACGTCCAAACGACACTTGGTTATGCCTATTTTATTTAACTTCGTTCATACAAATTTAATCATATTCGCACTCTATTAATAATTGGTTTAACGGCTGCATGGTAAGATTATTTTTTAGCGCCTTTCTTACGATTGTAGTTTCATATACGTCTGTAACTGCTCAAAACAAGACAATCGATCAACAAGCCCTACATTGGGCTGATAGCGTTTTGAAAACTATGAAAACTGACGAAAAAATTGGTCAGTTGTTTATGGTAGCGGCGTATTCAGGTGGCAACGAACAACACCATCACGCCATTGAGCAATTAATTAAAAGCTACCATATAGGTGGGCTAATTTTTATGCAAGGTAGCCCTGTGAGACAAGCTCATTTAACTAACAGATTCCAATCTCAATCGGATCTGCCTTTATTGATAGGAATGGACATGGAATGGGGTCTTGGTATGCGGTTAGATAGCGCTATTCATTTTCCAAAACAGATGACCCTTGGCGCCATTCAGGATAATAGCCTTATCTATGACATGGGAAAAGAGATTGGGAATCAAATGAAGCGATTAGGTGTCAATGTAGCTTTTGCTCCCGTAGTTGATATTAATAGCAACCCTTTGAACCCGGTCATAGGAATTCGTTCCTTTGGCGAAAATCAAGAGCTGGTTTCACAAAAAGCTAAAGCCTATATGAATGGCCTTCAGGATGCCGGAGTCATAGCGGTAGCCAAACATTTCCCGGGCCATGGTGATACACAAGTAGACTCACATAAGTCGCTGCCCACTATTACAGCCTCAAAAACGATGCTTTTGGAGAGGGAGATAAAACCCTACATAAGCCTTGTTCAAAATGGACTCAAGGGAATCATGACAGGCCATTTGCACGTACCTGCTTTGGAAGAGGGTGCGCTGATACCCGCCACACTATCAGAAAACATAGTTGAAAACTTTTTAAAGCAAGAAATAGGTTTCCAGGGTTTAATATTCACTGATGCGCTAAATATGAAAGCAATTTCAAGTCAACTCGATAACGGTGAAGCCGAGCTGCAGGCTTTCAGCGCAGGAAATGATATATTGTTATTTTCCACACAGATTCCTGTGGCAATAAAAAAAATAAAGAAAGCGATCAGACGTAATTCGGAATTAAAAGATAGGCTGGATAGATCCGTTCGCAAAATTTTAGCTTTTAAGTATGAGACTCTTCACGCAAACAATCCTGTAATAAATACGGATAATTTGAGCAGTTATTTGAATAATAATAAAGCTAAGGCGCTAAGGCGCAGGCTGTATCGGCAGGCCGCTATCGTAATAAAAAATAACGATAAGCAGCTCCCAGTAAAAAAATTAGATAATCGCCATTTTGCAAACCTGAACTTTGGTAAATCAAGCGATTTTAAAAAAGCTCTGGAATATTATACCTCCATGGCCAAATACGATTATCTAGCTGATCAAGAAAGTGTATTGTTCAGAAAACTGATAAACTATGAAGCTGTTGTAATTGGAGTATTTGATAGACTAACAGAAGAACAAAAAGCGTTCTTAGGCAAACTTTCAGAAAGCACGCATATCATCATTTGCCACGCCGGAAGCAGCTATAGACTAGAAGATCTAAGCATGTTTAATTCTATAGTTCATATAGAAGAGAATAATAAAACAACTCAGTATATACTTGCCGAAGCAGTATTTGGGGCAAAGGACACGACAGGGAAAATACCTGTATCAGTAGATGAAATACCTTATAGAACCGGCATCAACGTAGAAGAATCCCAAAGGCTGTCCTGGGGAGTGGCTGAAAATGTGGGCATGAGCAGCAAAGTCCTCAATAAAATAGATAACATATTGGAGGAAGCTGTGCAAGATTACGCTACCCCGGGTGGGCAGGTCCTTGTAGCAAGAAAAGGTCAAATTGTATATGAGAGCAATTTCGGTTACTACACTTACGACAGTATTAATGCAGTGTCTTCTGAAACCATCTACGACGTAGCTTCCGTTACTAAGGTAGCCGCCACACTTCAGGCTTTCATGTTTTTACATGAACGCGGAGAAATTGACCTTGAAAAAAAACTTTCTAACTATCTGCCAGAATTAAAAGGCACAAATAAGGAACACATGCTACTTTTAGATATTCTAACGCATCAAGCGGGTTTATGGCCCTATCTGCCCTTTTGGAAACAAACTTTACAGAATTCTACACTTATTAAAGGATATTTTAGTTCTGACTTAGAAGATGAATTCCAATACCATGTTGCGCCTGGCTTATACGCAACAAATGTCATAAAAGATAGCGTTTGGAACTGGGTGAAGAATTCGAAAATAATCACCAAAATAGATAAAAAACCATATGCCTACCGCTACAGTGATATGGGCTACTACTTGCTTCAACGCCTGATTGAAAAAAACTTAAATCAGAGTATGGAACAATTTTTACAGCAGAATTTTTATGGCCCCATGGGCATGTCAGCTACAGGCTATTTACCGCTATGCAACTTCCCACTTTCTCGTATAGCGCCCACTGAAGAGGATAACTATTTTAGAAATACGCTTGTTTACGGCATGGTACATGATCAAGGGGCTGCACTCATAGGAGGTGTTGCAGGCCATGCTGGTCTTTTTAGTAATGCCAGAGACTTGGCTAAGCTAATGCAAATGCATTTACAAGGCGGGACATACGGAGGACATCGATTTTTACAGCCAGGCACAATTGGTCTTTTTTCCAAACAACAATATGAATCTAACAGAAGAGGAATAGGGTGGGATAAACCTGCCACTGCACAGTGGTATGGACCTTCAAGTAGATTTGCATCTGCGAAAACTTTCGGGCACACAGGGTTTACGGGTACTGCAGCCTGGGCCGACCCCGAATTCGACCTCGTTTATATTTTTCTTTCCAATCGTATTCATCCTGATGCTTCCAACAGAAAACTCATTCAAAATAATATTCGTACAAGAATCCAGGAAGTGAGCTATGAATCCATATGGGAATACGAACAGTACGATTGTAATGAATAAACATTTGAAATAATGAAAATTGGCATAGTTTGTTACCCAACTTTCGGTGGTAGTGGTGTAGTGGCTACGGAATTAGGAAAGGCCTTGGCTAAGGCAGGTCACCAAATTCATTTTATTACCTACTCCCAACCTACAAGACTGGACTTTTTTAATGAAAACCTTTTTTATCATGAAGTAGACATTCGCACTTATCCACTCTTTGAGTACCCGCCCTATGAACTGGCATTAGCAAGTAAGATGGTGGATGTGGCAAAGTACGAGAAGCTGGATTTACTGCATGTACACTATGCCATTCCTCATGCATCTGCTGCTTATATGGCCAAACAAATATTAAAGACCGAGGGAATAGAAATACCGGTAGTAACCACCTTGCATGGCACAGATATAACGTTAGTAGGAAAAGATGCTTCCTATGAACCTGTGGTTACGTTTAGTATCAATGCTTCGGATGGTATAACTGCTGTTTCCGAAGATTTGAAAAAGGATACCTACGAGCACTTTAATATCTTAAAAGACATTCGGGTAATTCCTAACTTCATTGATCTAAGCCGTTTCAAAAAGCAGAAGAAAGAGCACTTTAAAACTGCTATTTGCCCAGATGGTGAAAAGCTTTTAGTCCATACCTCTAATTTCAGAAAAGTAAAGCGCGTAGGTGATGTAGTAAAGACCTTTTACAATTTAAGGAAAGAAATACCCGCTAAATTGTTACTGGTTGGAGACGGCCCCGAACGTAACCATATTGAGGCGTTATGTCGAGAGTTAGGTACTTGCGAAGATGTTCGTTTTCTTGGCAAATTGGAGGCTGTAGAAGAAGTACTCTCGGTAGCAGATTTATTTCTTATGCCATCAGAAAAGGAGAGTTTCGGCCTGGCAGCTCTTGAAGCCATGGCTTGTGAAGTACCTGTGATTTCGTCAAAGGCTGGTGGTCTGCCGGAACTAATAATAAATGGTGAATGCGGCTATCTGTGCAAGGTTGGAGATATAAAAGAAATGACACTAAAGGCTCTTCACATCTTAAAAGCAGAAAATCTTCCGAAGTTCAAAGCTGCTGCACTAGCACGAGCGAAAGAATTCGAAGTCAGCGCCATAATGCCAATGTATTAGCTTTATTATGAGGTCATTCTAGCTATATCCTACTATTTCCTAATCTCACATAGATTTTTTTTCTATTAAAATTGCTTTTCTAAAAAGCTCTTGAACTAACTTTGGCATTGGTTATATGTTGAAATAAGCATAGTTGAAGGATGCCCAGTAATAAAGGAACAAAAGTATTATTTAAAAATAAGTGGGTCGAGAAGTTCTCACGTACCCACATATCTGTACCCATAAGCATTTTTATTGTATACTCAGCTGGACTTATTTATTGGAGTGCGGCTAATACAACCCTGGCTTTAAGTATGACAATCGGTCTGTTTTTTACCGGGTTGCTTATCTTTACTCTTACTGAGTATGTTATGCACAGGTATTTGTTTCACATGGCTACATATACAGAATTGAGGAAAAAGCTGCAGTATGCTTTCCATGGTGTTCACCATGATTACCCAAAGGATAAAGATAGGCTTGCCATGCCTCCCATCGTCAGCATCAGCATTGCTACCATCCTACTTTTCTTATTAAGGTTAGTAATGCAGGATTTCGTCTTCGCGTTTTTGCCAGGATTTTTGACAGGTTATGCGGGATACCTATTTGTACATTATATAGTACACGCCTTTCAACCGCCAAAAAACATTTTCAAAATACTATGGGTGCACCATGGTATTCACCATTATAAAAACCACGAAAGAGCTTTCGGGGTATCATCGCCTCTTTGGGACTATATATTCAGAACTATGCCATAACTAGTGCTGATAAGACAAGGTTGATATTCTTAAAAATAAAAAAGGCGCACCAAATAATGGTGAGCCTATATATAACTAGGAAACTTTAATCTATTTAGATTCTGTTCTCTGTTTTATCTTTTTCTGTCTCCTTTGTAGGAGCTTTAGAATACGTTGGACATGTGTATTGTGCGCAAGACGACAACATGAACACACCAAACAGTAAAACCAAAATAGACTTCTTCATAACCAAGACGTTAACATTTATGACAAATAAACTGAATTTATCCGAAATTGTTGTGATAAATGTAGGTAAAAAAATTATTGCGTTTCTCTTAACCTCTTGATTAATTACGCTATTCTGAAATAGCTTATTTTATTTCAGACCTTCTTGAACAGATTATAGGCAAAATAAGTTTTATTTAAGTATTCGCAAGGGACTACTCAAATGCTTGGACACAGATTTACAGATTATATTCCGCCTCAGAATAAGGACAAAAGTGATTTCGATAAGCTTCTAGATATATTTTTGCAGCTATTGGTTATAACTTCAGGAGATGTTTCCGAAGCGCTAAATTGGCTGAATAATGTAGATAGACAATATAATCTTACCTCTAATGAATACGGCATTGGGGATTTCATTGAGGACTTAAAAGATAAAGGTTACATAACGGATGAAAATCCTGACGGCTCTTTTGAAGTCACAGCAAAAAGTGAGCAAAAGATACGTACAAGTGCACTTGAAGAAATATTTGGTAAGCTAAAGAAATCAAGAAAGGGAGATCATAAGACCTTTTTCGGCGGATTAGGCGATGAGGCCAGTACAGATAAAAGAGACTACCAATTCGGAGATACTTTGGAGCAGATCTCAGTAACAGACTCGTTAAGAAATGCTCAGATCAATCACGGTGTAGATAACTTCTTGATGACCGAGCAGGACTTGGAAATAGTCGAAAATGAGTATAAAACTCAAACCTCTACGGTACTCATGATCGATATTTCTCATAGCATGATCTTATATGGGGAAGATAGAATTACACCGGCCAAAAAAGTGGCCATGGCCCTCTCAGAGCTAATCTTAAAAAAGTATCCTAAGGACACTTTAGATATAATTGTGTTTGGCAATGATGCATGGCAGATAGAAATAAAAGACTTACCTTACTTACAAGTGGGACCTTATCACACCAATACAGTTGCAGGTTTAGAACTAGCTTTGGACTTATTAAGAAGACGAAAAAATCCTAATAAGCAGATTTTTATGATCACAGATGGTAAACCAACCTGCTTAAAGCAAGGGATCAAGTATTACAAGAATAGTTTCGGTCTGGATAAGAAAATACTGACCAGAACTTTGAATCTTGCCAAACAGTGTAGAAAAATAGGTATACCGGTTACCACATTTATGATTGCCTCAGATCCTTATCTTAAACAATTCGTGCAGAAATTCACCAAGGTAAATAACGGAAACGCCTATTACAGTAACTTAAAAGGTCTCGGACACCTCATTTTTGAGGACTATAGACAGAATAGACGTAAAAAATTATAAATAACAGATGGATCTAAAATCGATTTCAACCTTAGGGGAGTTAAAAAAATCATCATATAAAAGTTGTTCGGTAAAGGAAGAGCTCAGAGCAAACCTTATTGTTAATTTAAAGAATAAGGTCAACGTTTTCGAAGGCATTTGGGGTTACGAAGAAACCGTTATCCCAGATTTAGAACGTGCCATACTGTCTATGCACGACATCAATCTTTTAGGACTACGCGGTCAGTCAAAAACAAGGATCGCACGCATGATGGTAGAGTTACTAGATGAGTATATCCCTGCAATTAAAGGCTCAGAACTACATGATGATCCTATGAACCCTATCACCAGAACAGGCAAAGATTTAATTGAGGCCAAGGGGGATGATACGCCGATAATTTGGATACATAGAGAGGAGCGATATACAGAAAAGTTAGCCACTCCAGATGTAAGTATTGCAGATTTGATCGGTGATGTAGATCCTATAAAGGCCGCCACGTTGAAATTACCCTATTCAGACGAGCGAGTTATTCACTTTGGACTTATTCCACGATCACACCGAGGCATATTTGTAATAAATGAGTTGCCTGATTTACAGGCGAGGATACAGGTGGCTCTGTTTAATATTTTGCAAGAAGGGGATATTCAAATTCGCGGGTTTAAAATAAGAATGCCATTGGATATTCAGTTCGTATTTACGGCTAATCCTGAGGATTATACAAATCGTGGAAGTATAGTTACACCATTGAAAGATCGTATCGACAGTCAGATCATAACCCATTATCCCAAAGACATCCCAACATCAAGGAAGATTACTCATCAGGAAGCTAGAATTAAGGATGAGCAGCTGCAGATAGGGGTAAATGAATTGGCAAAAGATATGATTGAGCAGATCGCCTTTGAAGCGCGAGATAGTGAATATGTAGATGCCAAAAGTGGTGTATCGGCCCGTCTGACTATATCTGCCTTTGAAAATCTAATGAGTGGAGCTGAACGCAGAGGCCTGATAAATAATGAAAATACTTCAGTAAGGGTATCTGACCTTTATGGAGTAGTACCATCGATTACTGGTAAAGTAGAGCTTGTATATGAGGGCGAGCAAGAAGGACCCGGTATAGTCGCATTCAATCTGGTAGGGAAAGCCATTCGCACCCAGTTTCTCCACTATTTTCCGGATCCGGAAAAAATTCGAAAACAGAAAAGCCCAAACCCCTATAAAACGATCACTGACTGGTTTGGAGAAGAGAATTCAGTAGATATTCTTAATCATTTCTCAAATTCGGAATACGAAAAGGCGCTATACAGTGTCCCCGGATTAGCTGAACTGGTTAACCAACATCATCCAAAAGTTAATAATAGTCAAAAGCTCTTTCTGATGGAATTCGCGCTGCACGGATTAGCAGAATTTAGTATGTTAAGTAAGCATCAATTGGTCAGTGGATTGCAGTTCAAAGATTTACTGAGCAGTATGTTTTCCATGCCAGGTCCTGATGATGGGTTTGAGGATGAGGAACAGGTATAAAACTTATGGAATTATCACGTGCGCGAAAACTTATTGCGCAGGGTGAGGGAGAAACCATTGAATTCAAAAGAAAAGTAGCTCACCCTGACAAGATAGTCAAGGAACTGGTAGCTTTTGCTAACACGTCAGGTGGTCATTTATTTATTGGTGTGAATGACGATGGTTCCATTCCAGGAGTCAGGTTCCCTGAAGATGAAATTTTTGCCCTTAACAAGGCTATTGAACAATACTGCCGGCCAACTCCAGAATTCCAGATCGATACGGTTCACCTTTCAGAAAAAAAATCACTGGTCCGCTACTTTGTTCCTTCAGGGCAAAAAAGACTTTATACACTCTCTTCGGAGAATGAGAAACATCGGCTGGCGTATGTTCGCTATGCGGATAAAAGTATTAAGGCAAGTAGAGAAGTGCAAGAAATTCTGAGAAGACGGCATCAAAATAAAAATATTAAATTCCATTTTGGGGATAAAGAAAAGCTCTTAATGGAGTACCTGGAGCATCAAAAAATAATCACTCTCGATGAGTATAGAAAACGAGCAAATCTAAATTACTATAAAGCTTCCAAAACATTGATTATTTTGGTTTTAGCCAATGTTTTGGGGGTAATACCTAACGACAAAGGCGATCAATATTACCAAAGAAAATAAGTTTCGAAAAACAAGCCTTTGTTCTTTCCGCTTACTAAGCAGTTATTTAAATTTGATTTGTCATTTCTAATTTTTAGAACCCTCCATGGCTAAGGCGCAGAGCAAAGAGAAGAAGATATTTGTACTTGATACTTCGGTAATTATCTACGAACATAACTCAATCATGAATTTTGATGAGCATGATGTGGGCATCCCAATCACCGTTCTGGAAGAACTTGATCAGTTTAAAAAAGGTAACGATACCAAGAATTTTGAAGCACGCGAATTTACTCGTCTATTAGACAACCTTGCAAAAGGACATATGCTGCAAAATTGGAATCCATTGAATGGTAAGACAAGGGGTAACTTCAAAGTGCTCATGGACTTTAAAAGTAAAGTGGATGCCAATGAAGTTTTTGATGAAGATAAGGCAGATCATAGGATCTTAAACTCTGCTCTGCAGCTTCAACAAGATGAGAAGTCTAAAAAGGTTATTCTGGTTTCTAAGGACATTAACCTTAGATTAAAGGCCAAGTCTTTAGGGCTCCCGGCGGAAGATTACAACACGGGAAAAGTAAAGAATGTCAATTCCTTATACTCCGGAAAGGCTATTCAAGATAAAACCTCTCCTGAGAAGATCAATTTTTTATATGAAAACGGAGCTGCCGATGCCAGGGATATTCTGGGAGATAAAAAGCCTGTTAAAAACAGCTACTATATTTTTAAAAATGGCAAGAAATCAATTCTATCTTATTACAGCCCCTTCAAAGATCAAATTGAGCATGTAGAAAAAAAAGCTGTTTATGGCGTGAAGCCGAGGAATGCCGAACAAACCTTCGCTATCCACGCCATATTGAATCCGCACATTAAGCTGGTGACTATGCAGGGCGTTGCAGGCACAGGCAAAACACTGATTGCGCTGGCTGCCGCCCTTGAACAGAAAAGAGGATTCAAACAAATATACCTTGCCCGGCCAATTGTACCTTTAAGCAACAAAGATATCGGCTATTTACCAGGTGACATTAAATCAAAGCTTAACCCTTATATGGAACCGCTTTGGGATAACCTGAAGTTTATCCAGAATCAATGGCATGAAACGGATAAAGAATATTCTAAGCTAACAGAAATGGTAAATCAAGAAAAGCTGGTAATAACTCCCCTGGCATATATACGAGGAAGAAGCCTTTCAAATATTTGCTTTATTGTGGATGAAGCTCAAAATCTTACCCCTCATGAAGTAAAAACAATTATTACGCGGGCAGGCGAAAATACAAAAATCATTTTTACAGGAGATATCTACCAGATCGATACCCCATATTTGGATTCTCAAAGTAACGGACTTTCATACCTGATTGATAGGGTGAAAGACCATGACCTTTACGCTCACATAACTTTAGAAAAAGGTGAGCGTTCAGAGTTAGCTAACTTGGCTAATGAGTTACTGTAGGAGCACCTAATTCTGTCCGAAAACCCAGGCAATCTATTTTATAGAGCTGGTAGCTTTTGATCTGCAATCTTGAACCATGTTCATACAAAAGGATTATTAAAACACTTTATTTACTAGCTCCTAATGTACCATCAAGTGAGAGATCTACCTCACCGTCTATAAACAGGCTTAATTTAGCTTTGGCTCCTGACATAGCGTGCAGCCTTTTATAACATAACACCCTCATATTATGCTTATAGAATTATGCTAATATGTGTAAGATTTGTTTTAAATATTGTCTATTATCTCAAATGACAATGAAATATTAATGCACCCTAATTTAACTATAATAAAGTCTTTTTATTAAAATATTAAGATTAAATGATTTTCAATATGATTTAATTGAGTGCAGCATTGATGTAAGTAAATTTTACATGATTTCAGACGATTATCTTTTTTGTTTTTTACTCACACTCTATCATTGAAGCTCAAAATATAATTTTTAACTAAAATCTTTTACGATGAAAACACTTTCTTTATCACAAATGGAACAAGTTCAAGGTGGATGGCCTTCAACTGAGGACTGGGTATGTTATGGAATTGGATTAGCTTATGGCTTGGCTTGTTTTGTATGTGGTGCAGTTGCAGGTGCTGCATGTATGCTCGCACAGGATCACATATAATAGATCCTTTAGGATTCGAAGAGTCATTTACCTATGACTCTTCTTTATTCAACTAGTTAAACTAATGATGTGCTACTGTCTCTAATAAAATATTCGAATATTCTGTATTTCAGAAAACAGGGGGCACTGTATTATAGCAGTATAGTATTTGTTTTTATCCTAGCATTGACTGGTTCTTTGTTCTTTGCATATTATGGGTTCTTGGCAACATTGCCTGTTTTCAGTGTAATTATTCTCATGATGTATGATTTGGTTCGGCTTCAGCACTCTAATCTTTTAGATGTTCAATATTTGCTGACTGTCCCTATATCGAACAAGAGAAGAGCACTCTTGTTCTATCTTTCTGAGTTAGTAAATATCAAGTTATTCACATGCTTGGTCATGCTGGCATTCTGTTTGACATGGAAAAATGACGCAAATAACCTTAATCTAGTACTCTTATCGGCTGGGCTGATTACTCTATATTCTTTTGCGGGTTCTCTGCTGGTACTATTATCAAGACGATATATGAGTGTCCAGAGAGCCCTTAACATTACCTTCAATCTGGTAGCATAGCTATTTTTCTTCCAGGCTTTTCGGCTGTTCTTGTCTCTTACCAATGAACAACATGACAAGCTCGCTGCAAACCTTATTTCTCTGATGAGTATAAAGTTCGCATATTATCAATATGAAGTACTCATTAGTTCTTGGGCCTTAAGCTTGATATTCTTACTGGTCTATCCTCTCATTATGATCGCTATAATTGATGCGAAGCCTTTTCATGAACATCGTACCTTGAAACGTTTTAAACCGTTGTCAGATGACTGATTCAAGAGTATGAATCTTTTTAATCTAGTTATTCGGTATCAATTGAGAGGTGGTTATATTATTTATCCCTTGACCACTTTTACGATTGATTTTCTAATTCAGAACCTTCAATCACAGATTCCGACTACTACACTTTTAATCGTTTTCTTATTTATAAAGAAGTTTATTGATCCCATTAACAGTCTCGAAATAAACTCGGAGACAGTTTCTATAACAGGTGTTGATATCAGAAGACTTCTTTATATCCATAACGTTACATATTTTCTATGGTTTGGGTCTGGCATTGCACTATCATCTATTCTCTTGTCCTTGTTATCTGAATTTTCGGGAGTTGAAAGCACATTGATATCATTGGTCATATTACTTACAGGGCTTTTATCAGGAAATATTGCCTACCAACTTTTTAGTAACAAACCTAGTCAGGGCAATCTAATAAGAAAATTGTTTTTTATTGGGCTTGTCACAATTCTGTCGTTTGTGTCCCTTGTATTATGGTATATGAATATGATTTACCATTTGATGGGTTTAATGACCATTCTGATAGTTATTCTATTTATTCAAATCAAAAACACCAAGCATTATCTCCATGATTGAAATAAAAGACCTTCATATCTCGCTAGGTAGCATAAAGGTGTTGAATAACCTGAATTTTACAATTGGTGATGGGAGAATTCAAGCCCTATTGGGAGTTAATGGCGCTGGTAAGTCAACATTGATAAGAATTATTTCAGGTCTAATACACCCGAATAAAGGACATATTCTCATAGATAACCAGGTACTAAATAAGTCCGACTTAGTACAAAAAAGGAAGTTTGGATATGTATTTGAGCAGCCCATTTACATTGAGAAATTCTCGTCAAAAGAGTATCTGACCTTTTTGGCAGAGATGCATGCGTTACCAAAGACTTACTACATTGATAGGATTAAATGGCTCTTGGACTTTTTTGAAATCAATGAAAAAAAATACATCGAGACATATTCTAAGGGGATGAAGAGTAAAGTCTCTCTGGCCGCAAGCTTACTTCACGATCCGAAATATCTGGTAATCGATGAGCCGTTCGACGGGATTGATTTCCTTATGATCCAAAAGATTGAAGCCTTATTTAAAGATAGAAGAACGGAGGGTAAGTCTATTCTGATTACCTCCCATCAATTGGATCTTATTACCGATATTTGTGATGATTTTGCGCTTCTCAATAAAGGCAGAATTGAATTTAACTTACCTAAAAATGAACTAATGGCTAAACATGAGAACTATTCAACTGGCCAAAATCTAAAGAAATATATTGAAACAATACTTGGAAAATGAATACAAATGTTGCGCTTCTGAATTATAACAAATGGTAACTTTAGAAAAAGGTGAGCGTTCAGAGTTAGCTAACTTGGCTAATGAACTGCTCTGATTAAAAGCTTACTTTGCTATTACGCTTGCTATGGTCTCGCCAATATCCGCAGGCGACTCAACCACGTCGAGTCCACATTCTCGCATGATACTCATTTTGGCGGCAGCCGTATCGTCTGCGCCTCCTATAATTGCACCGGCATGGCCCATACGCTTGCCTTTGGGAGCGGTTTGACCGGCAATGAAACCAACGACAGGCTTAGGATTACCCTGATCTTTTATCCATCGGGCAGCTTCAGCTTCATAGTTACCTCCGATCTCTCCTATCATAACGATAGCGTCCGTTTCCGGATCATTCATAAGCAACTCTACAGCCTGCTTGGTGGATGTTCCAATAATTGGGTCGCCACCTATACCAATTGCAGTAGAAATACCCAGTCCAGCTTTCACCACTTGATCCGCTGCCTCATAGGTAAGTGTGCCTGACTTAGATACCACGCCTACCCGACCAGATTTGAAAACAAAACCAGGCATAATGCCAACTTTTGCTTCATCTGGTGTTATTACACCGGGACAGTTTGGGCCAACTAGTATGACATCTTTTTCCTTAATGTAGCGCTTGGTTTTCATCATATCTTTCACAGGGATACCTTCGGTAATAGCAATAATTACCTTGATACCAGCATCGGCAGATTCCATAATAGCATCAGCTGCAAATGCCGGAGGAACAAAGATGATAGAAACATCGGCTCCTGCTTTGTCAACAGCTTCCTTAACAGTATTGAATACGGGCCTGTCCATATGTGTCTTTCCTCCCTTTCCCGGGGTAACTCCACCTACCACATTTGTTCCATACTCGATCATTTGACCTGCATGAAAAGTGCCCTCTGATCCGGTAAAACCCTGTACAACTACCATAGAATTCTTATTGACTAAAACACTCATTTTTGGCTGTTTAAATTCGCCACAAAAATAGAATAATATGCTTCATTCCCAAAGATGAAAAATGATAGTTGATGACATTGCATGCTTAGTCAACCTGTGTTGAATACATCAAATCATAAAGTGTACACAAACTGTTCATTATCGTACATTAAGTCAGGTTCATTAATTTTTAAAACCCTAATTATCAGAAGGTTACAATTATGGCATCGCAATTGAGAGAGTCAGAATGGTCAATCTTCCGGGGTATTTAGGAAGATTCTCGCTTAAGGCGAGAAAAACTCAAAATAAATGGCAACTATAAATCCATTAAGGCGTATACATTCTTAAGATTATATAGTTTTTTCAAGTTTAGGTTAACAAAAAAGGGGAAATTTCCCCTTTTTTATTTTAAATGCTTCAGCCAGTCTTACTTACCGGCAGCATATCTTTTACTAACCTCATCCCAATTGATCACATCAAAGAATGCATTAATATAATCAGGCCTTCTATTTTGGTAATTTAAGTAGTAAGCATGTTCCCAAACGTCAAGCCCTAAAATTGGGGTACCGCCGCAGCCGACCCCGGGCATCAACGTATTATCTTGATTTGCGCTTGAGCAAACCTCTACTTTGCCACCGGGGTGTACACAAAGCCATGCCCAACCTGATCCGAAGCGTGTAGCAGCAGCGTTAGAAAATTCTGTTTTAAAATTATCAAATGAGCCGTATGCAGCATCAATAGCCTCAGCTAAATCGCCTGAAGGCGTACCACCTCCGTTAGGTGACATTACTGTCCAAAAAAGGTTGTGGTTGTAAAAGCCACCTCCATTATTTCTTACCGCGCCATTATCAGAATTGTTGGCAAGTAAATCTTCGATGGACTTACCCTCCATATCTGTGCCTGCAATTGCGCCATTAAGTTTTGAGGTATATGCTGCATGATGTTTCCCATGATGTATTTCCATGGTACGTGCATCTATATGGGGTTCTAGTGCATCATGAGCGTATGGTAAATCTGGTAGTTCGAAAGCCATAATTCTATTTGTTTTAGTTTAAAATTAGATAATCAAATTTAAGCTAGCCAAAGTGTCAGCGAAAGCATTTGAATTAGATTCTTTCAATACTGTCATATGCATTAGCTATTTGTTACGTATTCGGCCGAAGAAACTGGAAACTAATTCGGAACACTCTTGTACCATCGGACCACGCCTTATGTCTGTCTTGGGATGTATTAAATTCTTATTTAGCGCTGTAAACCCTCTTTTATCATCTGAAGCCGAATAAACCAATACCTTGAGTTGGGACCAATACAAAGCCCCTGCACACATTCCACACGGTTCAAGGGTCACGTACAAAGAACAGTCACTTAAATATTTTGTTCCTAAATGGTTAGAAGCAGCAGTTATCGCCAACATCTCTGCATGCGCAGTAGGATCATTCAATCTTTCAGTTTGGTTATAAGCCCTGGCTATAATTTGATTGTTTGCTACAATAACAGCCCCCACGGGTATCTCCCCTTCTTCATATGCCATTAGCGCCTGTTTGTAGGCCTCCTTCATATAATGGTCATCACTATGAATAGAAAGCACCATTAAATATTGTTTTTCACTTTTACTGAAGACATCATTTCCTCTACAAAAGGTTGCCATTCTTCTTTTAACCTGGGATGACAATTAAAACTGAACACCAGGGTTTTACCATTTATTATGAGATATTGCAAATAATTGTATCGTAAAATTGGATTTTTCGCTTCCAAAGAAGACGGATCTCCATTAAGTCGAGAATCAAATTCATATACTATAAACTTCTTTTCATCAATTTCCTTAATCTCTTCTTTTATTAGATTTACTCTGTCAAAAAGGTTGTAAAGGCTGGACTTAAAAAAACTTTTCGCCATATCCACATCTTCAACTTTCCATTGTGTAGCAGAAATATTTACGCTAAAGTCAGCTAATCTGGAATCATTGGTAAACGCCCCAATCGGCCTTCTCACAGAGGGGTACCTGCGCGAGATATCATCTGCCGACATGGCATATAAATTATCTGGCAGCATAACAGTGATTGATTCGCCGATTTTAGTTTTCACCATTTTCGGAGATGAAGGAATGCTAAGCAAAAGCGCAGTAGTCATAAAAAAAATTTTAAGCATAAACGGGCGTTATTTTTAAATCTTATTTTTCGGCTGACGGCTTATTAAAGGTAACTTTGAGGTTTTAAAATTAAAAAATTAGAATGCTACGAACACACACCTGCGGCGAATTAAGAATAAACAATGTAAATCAGGACATAGTACTCTGTGGATGGGTACAACGAGTACGCGATAAGGGAAGTGTGCTTTGGGTTGACCTCCGTGACCGATATGGTTTAACTCAACTAATTTTTGAAGAAGGGGTCGCAGATGCTGAACTTATGCAGCGAGCGGCTAAGCTTGGCCGCGAGTTTGTAATAAAGGCCTCAGGGCAGGTGGTCGAGCGCATTAGCAAAAATGATAAAATCAGTACTGGTGATATAGAAATTAGGGTCAAGAGTTTGGAGGTGTTAAACCCGTCAAAGGTGCCTCCCTTCACTATAGATGATAATACCGATGGGGGTGATGATCTTAGAATGAGGTATCGCTATTTGGACCTACGTAGAAATCCGGTCCGTAAGAACTTGCAGCTGCGGCACAAGATGATGCAGGAAACACGTACGTATTTAGATAGGCAAGAGTTCATAGAGGTGGAAACTCCGGTCCTGATAAAATCTACTCCCGAAGGCGCTCGTGATTTTGTAGTGCCATCGAGAATGAATGAGGGAGAATTCTATGCACTACCTCAATCTCCTCAAACATTTAAGCAATTGCTTATGGTTTCCGGGTTTGATCGCTATTTCCAAATTGTGAAATGTTTCCGCGATGAGGATTTACGAGCCGACCGACAACCTGAATTTACTCAGATTGACTGTGAGATGACTTTTGTCGAACGCGAAGATATTCTAACTACGTTTGAGGGTATGGTTCGCCACCTTTTTAAAACTGTAAAAGGCATAGAAATAAGGGACATAGATAGGATGAGCTATGATGACGCTATGCAACTTTATGGTTCGGATAAGCCCGACACACGATTTGGAATGCAGTTCGTTGAACTAAATGCCCTGGCTCAAGGCAAAGGTTTCAACGTATTCGACTCTTCAGAATTGGTAGTTGGGTTATGTGCTGAAGGCTGTGCTACATACAGTCGAAAACAGCTGGATGCCCTAACTGAGTTTGTAAAGAAGCCTCAAATTGGGGCCAAAGGATTAGTTTATGTGAAATGTAATGATGACGGATCCTATAAATCTTCCGTGGACAAATTTTATAGTCAGGAGAACCTGGCGGCATGGGCTGAAGCATTTAATGCAAAGCGTGGCGATCTCCTTCTCGTAATGAGTGGAGAAGCAGACCATACCCGAAAGGCGCTTAGTGAGCTTCGTCTTCATATGGGGAGTGAGCTGGATTTCAGAAAACCTGATGACTATAAGGCGCTGTGGGTTTTGGATTTTCCACTGCTGGAGTGGGATGAGGATACTCAGCGCTTTCACGCGATGCACCATCCATTTACTTCTCCTATCCCAGCAGACTTGGATAAACTCGAGTCTGATCCGGGTAAAGTAAAAGCCAATGCATATGATATGGTCATTAATGGCGTGGAAGTGGGTGGAGGATCTATTCGTATTCATGACCGGGCCGTTCAGCAGCGCATGTTCACCCAGCTTGGATTTTCAGAGGATGAGGCAAAGCGGCAGTTCGGATTCTTGATGGATGCCTTTGAATATGGCGCTCCACCTCACGGTGGGATAGCGTTTGGTTTTGACCGATTATGCTCATTATTTGGGGGTTCAGAATCAATCAGAGACTTTATTGCGTTCCCCAAGAACAACTCCGGTAGAGATGTAATGATTGATAGTCCCAGCCCAATTGATCAGGTGCAGCTCAACGAGTTGGGGATTAAATTAAAATGACTAAAAAAGGCTGCCTTTAAAAGCCAGCCTTTTAATATCTTATATACTTTCTATCAGGCTATGCTAGGACTTAATTCTGATTCTTGCTCCCTTCCAAATCGCTTGAGCGTCTTATAATGTGAAGCTAATGCATCAAAGAAGGTTATGTTTTCATGATAAGGGACGCCGTGTTTTTTTGCAACACGTTCGACAATATTAGAAATGGCAGGGTAGTGTATGTGGCATATATTCGCAAAAAGATGATGTTCTACCTGAAAGTTTAGTCCACCACACAAGAAAGCGGCTATGGCGCTCTTGCGAGAGAAATTTGCCGTAGTATGCATCTGGTGTACCGCCCATGATTCTTCCATAGCCCCTTCATTATCAGGTTCAGGAAAATCAATCCCTTCCACAGTGTGGGCCAGTTGAAAAACCAGCCCCAAAACGAAACCTTCAGCCAAGTGCATACATAAAAACCCAATTAAAAACTGCCACCAGGCAATGTTCATAACTACCAGAGGAATGACTATAAATAAAGTATAATAAACTGCCTTAAAGAAAAACAAATCAAAATACTCACGTTTGGGATGGTTCGTATTGTCTGTCTGACCAATTTTTGATTGAAAAAACTTCACATAGTCCTTTCTAAAGACCCATGAAAGAGATGCCAAGCCATATAGAAAAAAAGCATAAAGATGTTGGTATTTCATTATTGGTTTCTTTTTCTCAAGCTTAGAAAGACGGACTAGTCCCGGCGCCACATCCAGATCCTCATCATGCCCGGGGATGTTAGTAAAGGTATGATGCACAGTGTTGTGTGTGATCTTCCAGACGTAGGCATTTGCACCTATTAGGTTAAATGTATAACTCAATATTTTGTTTACCTTCCCGTTAGATGAATAGCTTCCATGGATAGCATCGTGGCATACATTAAAGCCGATAAAGGCCTGTACCATACCAATTAAGATAGCCATACCGAACGTAATCCAGATATTAAATCCTCCAAAAACAATTAAGACATAAAGCGAAACCAAAAGTCCAAGAAACAGTGTCGTTTTAAACACCATAGCTCCGTTAGCATTCTTGGCAATGTTATTGGATTTAAAATAATGGTCAACTTCCCTCTTAACTTCCACATAGAACCCAGGCTGGTTCTTTCCATTAAATTTTAACTTCATAAAAAAAATAGTTCGTCCATCGCATTGGACATTCAAAGGTCGACAAGATAGTACTATCTTGCCAAAACTCTAAATTATTAGTGATTTTAATTTTAAATATCGATCCCTCAATTTCTTTTATATTATCTAAGGTGATGTATGTTTTCGATCGTATTTGTATGAACAGCCAAACAAATAATGGACAAAAGGCAAAATAAGTTGAATTTTAAACGTGTAAACGTACGTGATCAGGAAGTTTTGCCAAAACAATAATCAGACGTAATTATTCAACATAACCGGCATTACCAGCATAAGAATATCCTCATTATCGTCCTTTTCCATAGGATTTATTAGCCCTGCTTTATTAGGCTCGGAAAGATTTAATTCGACCTTATCGCTGCTGAGATTATTTAACATCTCAATGAGAAAACGCGCATTAAAACCGATCTCAATATCGCTACCATCGTGCTCGCAAGCAAGTCGTTCATTAGCCTCATTAGAAAAATCCAGATCTTCTGCCGAAATTTGAAGTTCGCTACCGGTGATCTTTAATCGTACCTGATGTGTGGTTTTGTTCGCATAGATAGCAATACGCCTTAAAGAGCTCAAAAACTCAGCTCTGTCTATCACCATCTTATTATTATTATCAAGCGGAATAACATTTTCATAATCAGGATAGCGCTCATCGATAAGCCGGCAGATCATCTTAAGGTTGTTAAATTTAAAAAAGGCGTTAGACACATTAAATTCTACGGAAACGCTGGTATTCTCTGACGGGAGCGTCGACTTAAGCAAGTTAAGCGCCTTCCTAGGGATTATTATGGCATTACCGTTGTCGGAAGCAACGTCTACCCGTCTATACCTTATTAACCGATGACCATCAGTTGAAACAAACGTGGTATTGGTATCAGTTAAATTCATATACACACCAGTCATAGCTGGGCGCAGCTCATCATTGCTAGTGGCAAAAATGGTATTGTTTATGGCGCTCGCCAAAACATCTGTGGACAGGTCAACCGAAAAATCATCTGATACTGCGGGTACTTTGGGAAAGTCTGTGGCATTTTCTCCTGCTAATTTATATCTACCATTATCAGAGCTTATTTCAATGCTATAACTGTCTTCATCTATTGAGAACGTCACGGGCTGCTCAGGCAGATTCTTAAGGGTTTCCAAAAGGATACGGGCTGGCACCGCTATGCTACCACGTTCTTTGGATTCTACATCAATTTCGGTGATCATGGAAGTCTGTAAATCGGATGCAGTTACTGTTAGCAAACCTTCGCTGATTTCGAACAAGAAATTTTCAAGAATAGGCACAACAGGGTTAGTCGTGATTACACCATTTATACTCGAAAGCTGCTTTAACAATGCCGATGATGAAACGATAAACTTCATTGATTTATGTTATATGAATTAGTGGTTTTAGATATTCCTCACACCCATCGTGAAGGTCGGTAAAGTTAAAAATAAAATCATTCTTAGGAAATGGCCTTAATTAAACTTGGAGCTTAAGAATCACCGATTTCACTGTTCAGAAAAATACTGTTTAGGACGTAGCGCTTTACGTATCATATTGAAATCAAACAGAGCATAGTCTGTCGAATCTATCTCGCCTAGAACGGTGTTACTTCCCTCTTGCTCATTATAAATAGTGAGCGAATGTTTATTCCCCCCGACATCTGAGACTATGATTGAAGCCTTTGGGCTCCTGATATCAATTTTATAGTTGGCTAGTTCATCTTTATCCAGGTAGTCATTAACATAAAGCAACGATACATTGTCCAAAAAATCCGTGAGCTTGGTAGAATCGGCGGTTTCAAGTTGCTTAATAGTGTAGTACCTTCTTTGGTAAACTACGTCAAACTGATCCTTTGGCCGCTCTGGAAAAATCATGTTTACCTCTTGCAGATTGGCCCAATTCAAGTCAAATACTAATGGGTTTCTCCAACCCCCTTCATCCAATTTAAAAATACCTCCCAGATCCACTCTGTACCCTGGTATCTCTACAACGTAGCTCTCTTCTCCGTCATTGAAATAAGTAAGTCCATCCAGGTCGATGATATCGAAGCCTTTAACTACCCTGCTGGTTGATAAAAATTTGACGCTTATGCCGCCACCTTGCTTTGCACTGTCGAGTGAAGCAATTTTGCGTGACGCTGCTTTTCTTCTGATTTTATTCTGCTTTAAAATAGCAAAGAGTACTGTAACCCGTTGTGGATCAGCTTTATACTTATTATTTATTGTCCATATCCCGTTTTGAAACCTAAGATCATTTTCCTGATCTGATGTAGTGATAACCACTTGGTCCACTTTGGATACATCTTCAACAGCAAATAAATCTCTGGCTACATTAATTCTGTTTCTATCACCTCGAGTTAATAACACTAGCGCCGTTACTAAAACAAGAACCAGCCAGACTAGGATAAGTCTTATATTTTTCTTTCGTTGACTCATTCCACAGGGTACCCGGTATACTTCTTTTTTCTAAGGTAAAAACGAACTAACCCATACAGAATAACCAATACAATAGGCGAAACCAAATTTATAATCTGCCATTGTAGCTTTTCCCTGGCAATCTTCACTTTGTTGAGTGGCCTTATTTTTATTTCTTTATTTCGGGCGGTTATAATCCCTTCATCATCTAACATGTATGACAACGCATTTAACATAAAATCTTCATTCGCAAATAATGATTCTTGGGCAAATGGATAAAAGCCCAGCGATTGAGGTAAGCCGGACCTTGGGTTTATTTCGTTTCTAATAAAATCGCCATCACTTACAACGAGTATCTTTCCATTGCCAGATTCCTTAAAATGGCTTTCATCCACACTCTTTGGCTTGAATCTGTTTTTAAATAAGGATTCGAATACACCTTCGAGTAAATATGCGACCGGAAGGTTTCTTTGATTCAGCATCTCCGGAGTAAGATTTTTTCTAAGGTCCGGAATAGATACTTTCACCGGAGCGCTTACTGATCGGGAATAATCGGAAGTAAATATGAGTGGTGTTTTTTTTATGCCTGCGGCCTTTACAGTATCGATTGTACTCACAAACCTGCCAAGCACCGCATCGAGGTTATTTGTTATTGGGTGGTCTGAAAACCGATTTAGCACAGGATAAAACCACCATTTGAGTCCTTTAATCTGAGGTTGATCACCAATATTTCCTACGTTAACAGGATATAATACGGCTGAGTTATCTTGTATTAAATCATTATTGATGCGGATGCCATAATTAAATAACTGATCATCTAAATTAATATCAACCGGAAACGCGAAGTTGTTTTCCTGAGATGCGCTATCCATATTGGCGCGAAGCTTATCAATTAAAAGTACAACCTTTCCATCATTCAATAAGTATTGGTCAAGATTGTATTTTTCAGACTCCGAAAACTTATCGGTTGGATTCGCAATTATAAGCGCATCAAAAGAATGCAAGTCAGGTGAATTCAGTTTAACCTCATCTATTTCATAGCTTTCTGTCAACGACAGGTTAAAGCTCTCAACCTCAAGGGAATCCATTTCATTATGTCCCCGAAGTAGTCCAACCTTTTTACGCTCCAGGCTCGTAAGCTTTCTAATGGCTGAGGCGAGTTGGTATTCAATGCCTTCTATTGACTGATTAAGCTTTTGCTCAGCAGTAGCCGCCTGATTCCCTTTTAAAAGCATTACTCCTTCCTCTACACCTCCATAAGAAACAATTGCACCGGGAAATATCAATTTTTCAATCCGCCGACCGTCATTCTGATCTATGACATTTGTAGGCTGGATGCCTCTTGACATAAGACCCTGCATAAATTGATTCTTGGCGCTCTCGCTCAAGGCTGCGCTAGGATCGTTGAATGTATATTGGATCTTGTTACCTGAATAAATCCGAAACTCCTCCAATGTTTCCCGTGTCGTATTTCTAAGTCTCTTGAATCCGGCATTCAACTCGCCTTCCAAAAAAACTTCGATATAGACCACATCGTCAAGGCTTCCCAGCAGTTCTTTAGTTGCAGGTTTAATCGAGAAGCGCTTTTCTTCTGTAAGGTCAAATCTGTAAAACGCACGAGAGGTAAGAACATTTAGTAAAATAATTAGTGTGATACCAATTAAGAAATTGAGGACGTCTCCTAGTCTTTTGCTATCTAACGTTACCATCTTCTACTTCCTAAAATCATTTTGGTAAACAATAATATTGCCATAATCACACTCACAAAATATAGTAGATCACGGGTATCAATCAGACCTTTGCTTAGCGCATTGTAATGGTATAAAATGCCCAGCTGCTCTAGCAATACAGCGCCAGGACCCCAAACGTTAATAGCAGCTAATGAGCTAAACCCTGAATAAAATATAAAACAGAGGAAAACAGCTATAATGAAGGATACAACTTGGTTCCTGGTAACAAGCGAACTTAGAATACCAATAGACGTAAAAATACCTCCGAGTAGAATCAAGCCGATATATGATCCTATAACCCCGGCAGTATCAATATTTCCCGCCGGATCGCCAAGTTGCCACACTGACCAGAAATATACGACGGTAGGTAAAACGGCGAAAGCTACTAATACCCAGCCCGATAAGTACTTACCTATTATTATCTGCCAATCCGTAATTGGTTTGGTAAGGAGTAGTTCAATGGTACCTGATCTGCGCTCCTCGGCAAACATGCGCATGGTAATGGCCGGAATAAGGAACATAAACACGTACGGCCCCAGGCTAAATAACGTTTCCATATCAGCATAGCCATATTCCAACACAGACGTATCAGGAAATACCCACGTCAATAAACCTATGCCAGTTAAAAAAACGCTGATAACAATGTAAGCAATCAATGAATTTAGAAACCCGTTAAGCTCCTTTATAAAAACCTGAAACATTAAGTTTGACTGGGTTTAGTCAATTCATGAAATACACTTTCCATAGACGCTTCCTCTTGTTGCATCCCCACTAAAGTCAGGTTATTATCTGATGCATATTTAAAAATGGCTGGGCGCACATCTGAATTGGCATCTGCTTCTATTCTAAAAATGCCTTTACCCATGTCCTCTACTTTGTTGATGCCGTCAATGACAGACAGCCCTTCACGAGCCGGGGCATCTGAAAATTCAACCTTAATTATCACAGCTTTATTTTCTTCAAGTTTAAGGCTTTCTATCTGATCGTTTGCCACCAGTTTTCCATTATTGATTACTACTACACGGTCACAAAGCGCTTGCACTTCTTGCATGATATGAGAGCTGAATAGTACCGTTTTATCCTTCGATACTGACCGTATCAAGTTCCTGATTTCAATAATCTGGTTTGGGTCCAGCCCTGTTGTAGGTTCATCGAGTATCAGCACTTTAGGATCATGAATCAGCGCTTGAGCCAACCCTACCCGTTGCCTGTAACCTTTGGATAAAGCCTCCACTTTTTTATTCTGTTCTTTAGTAAGCCCGCAAAGCCGGATCATTTCATCCACTCTTGCCGTTAAACCACTCCCTCTTAAACCATGTACTTTACCGGAAAATGTGAGATACTCACGAACATACATATCCAGGTACAGCGGATTGTGTTCAGGCAGGTAGCCAATAAGTTTTTTAACTTCTTCGGGCCGCTCGGTTACATCCAATCCATTGATTTTTACTTTGCCTGAAGTGGGGGTCAAATAGCAAGTAGCTATCTTCATAGTGGTAGATTTACCAGCTCCATTGAGACCTAAAAACCCAACGATTTCCCCTTCTTTTACTTCAAAAGAAACGGAATCAATGGCATTCTGAGTACCGAAACATTTGACAAGATCCTTAATTAGAATTGACATAGCTCTTAACGACGGACAAAGCTATTACAATGACGTAAACCAGGCAATGATTATTGCTAAACTGCGGAAAATAGCTTTAAAGTTAGGAGCGATCTGTTAGTATTGTTGGCAAAAAGATTGTTAGAGACTAACATTGAACCGAAAAATTATAAACCCTGTTTTTAGTCAACTGAATTTGTTATGGCCAGAGTTTTCTTATTTCTGATTTTCTGCTGTCACAGCCTTACTTTATTTAGCCAAGGTTATGAGCTTAAATTTAAGGTGGAAGGACTCGCTGACACCACCTTTCTCCTTGGAAACTTCTTTGGTGAAAGTACTTATGTAAAAGATACGGCTAAAGCTAATTCTAAGGGTGAATTCACTTTCGCTGGCAATGAAACTCTAGAGGAGGGAATGTACTTTCTTGTACTCAATAAAATGCGTTTATTCGATTTTGTTGTGGGTAAAGATCAAAAGTTCACCATAAGTACGACCCACCCTGATTATATTCCAAGGATGATTGTCTCCGGGGATATTGATAATGAACTATTCTTAAAGGACATGCTTTTCAACGCTGACAGGAATAAGGAAGCAAGACCGTTTGTTCAAATAGTTCAGGACAGCCTGGCTTCTGAAGAGGCTAAAAAAGAAGCTCGATCTGAGTTAGATAAAATTAGCGCTAAAGTAGATGAACATATCAATGAAGTTTTGGGTAGTTATCCTGAGAGTGTGCTGGCTACCATAATGAAAGCAAACCAGCAACTAGAAATTCCTGATCCTCCAACAACTAAAAATGGTAAGGAAGTAAGTGAATGGCAATACCGCTATTATCGAGAGCGCTATTGGAACAGCTTTGATCTTGGCAACCCAATTCTTCTTAGATTGTCACGTCCTATTTACAAAAAAAAGGTAGAAGAATACCTTGACAAGCTAATTGTTCCTGACCCTGACTCCGTTAATACGGCGATATCGAAAATGGTAGAAACAGCAAAAGGAGATTTAAATACCTATAAATATTTGGTATGGACTACTACAATTAAATATCAAAGTCCGGAGATCATGGGACTGGATAAAGTCTTTGTGTACTTATATGATACTTACTTCGCTTCGGGTGAGATGGACTATTGGGCGAATGATCAATTAAAAAAGAACCTGAAAGAAAGGGCAGACCAACTAAGGTCAAGCCTTATTGGTATGCCTGCACCCAATTTAATCATGCAAGATCAACATCTTCAAAAGAAAGAACTCTACAGTTTAACCAATAATTATACAGTGATTTACTTTTATGACCCCGACTGTGGACATTGCAAAAAGGAAACGCCTAAGCTCAGAGAGTTTCACGAGGCCACCAAATATGATGTAGGTATATTTAGCGTATCGGCGGACACTTCCATCATCAAAATGAGTGATTATATTGCCACCATGAACATAGGTAAATGGACAAACGTAAATGGTCCTCGGACGTATACCGTTAACTATCAAAAAGTATATGACGCTACGACCACCCCTACCATTTATGTTCTAAATAAGGACAAGGAGATTATAGCAAAAAAGATCTCGGCGGCCCGAATAGAAGAGTTTATAGGGCAGTATGAAAGGGTGACGGAAGCCAGAAAAAATCAAAATTAATGTAACTTTGATTTTTAGGGCACGTCTGATATTAGGTTGACCTTAAGTCAATGGTCAGAACTCATATTAAAATCAACTTGTCATTCATCTGTAATCATTTCTGTAAAAAGAAAATACTATTCAAAGCCTCTTGCGATATAAGCAAGGAACCCGTGGAAAAAGGGTATGGCTATTTACTTACTACCGCACAGGTAGTTTCATCCAAGAAGTTTTGGGACAATATCATGACAGAGCCTGAAACTATGTCGTACACTGTTTCTCATTTCAAAGGGGATGATGAAATGGCAACTAAAATGCGATTCATGATCTTTGAAAAACATAGTACAGTCGAAAAAGCCTGGATGGTGTCCGATTCATACATTAACCTTTTTGACGTTGACAAAAAAGAGGCACGCGACAACGCTCATAAATGGTGGGAACAAGAAGGTACATTTGTTCCTGAAAATGTTGGAAAAGCTGAAGACACGCTTGAATCTAACACTTTCGAAGAAATCAAAAAATATGCGGTTATGGAAGCCGGCCGCGAGCGGGTGGCTTAAAACTTATAATTCATCAGATGGACTTGAGCCATTTGATGGATTTGTTTTGGTTGGCCGCTTTGTCCTTCGCACCAGTCATAACAACATTATTTTACGAATAAATTCTAGGATACTTCGGGCATCCTCTACAAAAACGCTTTGGTAAGGCATTCATCTAAAAGCTTTTGAACAGTCTCATCTTCCAGCATAACATTTACATTTGTTATCACATTCATAATCCACTCGGGAGATCGTCTACTGGTTATCCCTGTCCATTCGGGACCTACGTTGCGTTCATCGTCCAACTCTTGCGCTTGTCATCATATAAGCAGCATTTGACCTACCGCAACTAAGTCCTCCACAAGAGCATCATTCAACTCCATATCTACAACTGCCCCAACACCTTGTATGCATCCTGTGATGCACGTATTCTATCTATTTTGATTAGTGTGTAAAATT